>Ga0180432_10000749_pt1 | contig 52905 bp, 55 predicted proteins | sample SS_ome_10_FD_132414 | JGI IMG/M metagenome (GOLD analysis project Ga0180432, IMG submission 132414) | Hypersaline lake sediment archaeal communities from the Salton Sea, California, USA - SS_1_MS_2 metaG | ecosystem: Environmental > Aquatic > Non-marine Saline and Alkaline > Hypersaline >...
GTTCTTTTTTATTTGGGTTATATGTTATTGGATCGTTTTGATCAGTTTTTTGTGGTCCGTATAATTCGTCTAACTTTTTTGGATCGATATTTTCAAGATAATTTTTTAAAAAAGATGTTTGATTTATTTTGTCGACAGGTATTTTTATCTTTTTTTTATCGAGAGTTACAAAGGTTGTTGTTACGTGTTTTAAATATTTTAAAGGGTCCATAGCGGACACTGTGCTATATATAGCAGTTAGTAATGCAATGAAGAAAATCTTATTATTAAACATGACGGCTCCCCTGTTTTTTGGGTATTTCAAAGTTTTATTAGAAAATTAATGGTCTCACAAAAATTTTTTTTTTGCAAAAGCGTGCTATGGACGGAGAAAATCGATAATGGGAGATTGTTCTATTTTCAGCGTAAAATTATATGGAGGTATAGGGTCAGTCAGTTTGAAAAAAATATTTTTACCATGGAGCTGAGAAACTGATTGTTTTTTTGTGATGAATAAAGTTTTTTGAAGTCGATCTGTTTGTTTTTTGACACCACTTTAAGGGCTTCATCAATAAAGCATAGTCGATATTTTATATGCAAGCTATTTTTGTAGAGCCAGTTGTATAGAATGTTCTTATTTTTTTTGTTTTTTATATTTTTGTCGATATACCTTCTGATTTTGTTACAAAGACTTTTGTCATTGAGCATTCTCAAGTAGTTTATGCTATCTTTTTTCCATTTCAGGAGGTTGTTTTCTAGGTTGTCTAACTGTTTTAGGTGCAGGTTTCCTGTTTGTATGGTCAGCTTGGAAAGATCTGTTTTTTCTGATTTTTTTTTGTTGATTGTGAGTTTAAAGTCAAAAGAAGGCTTATTTTTTTTAGGTCCCTTTTTAAGGGCTGTTAATCTCGCCACTATTGGTGTTGTCATCTTTCCAACAAGATTTACGTTATTGATATTTGTTTTCGAAACTAAAAATTTTTGTGGAATATACCTAGAGGGTGGGAGTGTGCAAACAAATAGCATTCGTGTTTTTGGCAAAAATTTATATTTAGGAATATCTATTGAAATTTTACCGTAAGATGATTTTTGGGGAATCTTTTTTTGGCTCATACTTATCAGATATATAAGTGGCTCTATAAATCCAATCTGTTTGCCTTTATTACACACGATGCTCAAAAGAGCAAGCTTTTGTGGTACAAAAAGAGCTTTTTTTTGCAAAATTTCAGTTGCCACTTCTAAAATTTTTTTTGGCTCTCGGTCCATGCTGAATAAATTTGTTCTCATGCCTTGAGCGGACGTAACAAAGAGTAGCGTTGCGATTATGAGGGTTCGTTTCACTGTTTTTTATAGGTTCTTATTTACGAATTCCCAGTTAACAATGTTCCACCAGCGGTCTATGTAATTTTTGCGTACATTTCGATAGTCGATATAGTACGCGTGCTCCCAGACGTCACAGGTCAATAATGGTTTCTCTCCACTCGAAAGTGGGCATCCAGCATTCGATGTTTTTTTTATTTCAATTGTTTCATCTTCTTTTTTAACAAGCCAAACCCACCCAGAGCCGAACAGTGATAGAGCTGCGTTGGTGAATTTTTCTTTAAAGTTTTCAAAAGATCCAAATTTTTTTTCGATTAACTGTGCAATTTTGCCCGTCGGTTTACCACCTCCTTGAGGTGATAAACAGTTCCAGTAGAAAGTATGATTAAAAACTTGTGCTGCATTGTTGTAGGTTGCCTGGTCGGTTGTTTGCAGGATTATGTTTTCTAATGTTTTACCAGCTAAATCAGTACCTTCAATAAGCTTATTCAGTTTGTTAACATATCCTTGATGGTGCTTGTCGTAATGGTACTCTACAGTTTCTTTGCTGATGTATGGTTCAAGCGCATTTTTTTTGTAAGGGAGTTGGGAAAGTTTGAATGGCATTTTTCTCACTTTTTTTTGACTGATCATTTTTTCTATTTTTTGCTTTTTGCTGGCGGTTGAATATACCACAATACACAGTAAGAATAGTGTCCAATATTTTTTCATCAAGTTCCCTCAGAAAAAATTTTAAGACTGAGCGGGTTTTCTTTCCGTTGCAAAAAACATAATCGCACCAAATGTCAGTAATACAGCAAATGTTATTAATGAAGAAAATCCTTTTTGAACGAGTCCCGCAAAACATGCAATGATGAAGATAGAGCAATTAAGCAAGCCTAGTACTGGTAGCCATAAAGGTGTTTTGATGTTTGGTCTTTTTATTTTTGCGATTAAAAGAGCAACGACACTCATCGTGTAGGCAAGAACAACGCCTAACGAACTGAGAGGTTGTAGTGCATTTTGTGATCCACCACTAACAAATAGATACGTGACATAAATAATTCCTTCAACAACAACACAAGCAATTGGTATTGAATATCTGTTGAGCCAGGTGAACAGTTTTTTGAAAAACAGATGATTATTTTTTGCAAGAGTATGCAAGTTCCACGTGTTGCTAAACATTATTCCGTATGCTCCGCCAAGTGCAGAAGAGGCGAGAGCTAGATGTAAAATCCCTTTCAGCTTTGCAAAGAGAACAGGAGAGGTTGGCAATAATTTTTTTAATAGTGCAGGGAACGCTGCTAAGTAACTTCCGCTCAATGATGAAAGTTTTGTAAGAGCAGCTCCAACTGCTCCGTAAAATGCAAATTGATACAGAGCTGCAATACTCAATGCAATACCATAAGAAATTAAAATTGCTCGCGGGGCATCTCGTTCGGGATTTTTCATTTTGTTGCACAAGAGGCAAGCAGCTTCAAAGCCCATAGTTGCGTAAAACAAAAATGGCAAAATTGAGGGAATACCGGACCAAATTCTGTGGCTTGCAGAGAGATTTGATCCTTGGAATAGGTATATTCCAACAAAAATTGCAAATGTGATTGGAATTAATTTTAATATGGTGAACATTGTTTGAATTCTGCTTCCCGCTTTGAGGTTAAGCATGTTGAGTAGTACAAACATGCCGATTACTACAAAATCGAGAGTGAGCAAATGAAATTGTTGAAAAAAGGGAATAAGGTGTTGGACCAATGCGAGGGAAAAGTGAATCATCAACGCGCCGGAAGCAAGTTTGCCGATAAAATAACTCCAAGCACTTATAAAGCCGGCGAATGGTGAAATTTCATGTTTTCCAAAAGCATAAAACCCTCCGTCCGGGTGCATGTTCGTCAATCGTGCAATCGACAAAACCAGGGGGAACATCAGTATGCCCACGATTATATATCCAAGACTACTTAAAATTCCGGCTGATCCTGCAGTTCTGATTGTGTTTAAAAAAATGCCAGCGCCGAGCATGATGTTGATATTGATAAGAATAGCTGCAGGCAACGATATGACACGTTGTTCGGACATGGTAATTCTCCGTGTTTTTCAGAGCGATAAAGGCCTTCTATTGGACTAAGCTACCTGAGCTCGAAGGTCATGTAAAGAAGACATCATGAGCTCTTTCTTTTTTGGATGCGTTTTGGCAAACTGAAAAAGAGGGATAGGTTGGGGAAAATGTAGGGTGGAATCATGCAGAAATCGTGGAGTAAATCAATTTTTTTCTGGGTGCCGTTAATTTGCTTTGGTTTGGCCAGTCCGTTTTTGACGGATATTAGCAAATTTGAAAGGCCGGTTGGTGTTTTTGCTCATGGATTTTGGGATTTTAAAACGCAAGTTGATAACTACAAAGATTTTTTCCCCTGTCAGCTTATTTCATTTAGTTTTCCCGATGCGCGCAACAACAAGATTAGTCTTAGGCAGGCAAACCTTGCCCAAAAAAAAGATATAAACACGCTCTATCAAGCTTGCCAGACTATGGTTGCTTTGTGCGATGAAATTTTTCTTGTTGGTCTTTCTCGTGGTGCTGCAACGATAGCGACGTTATTGGGGACCCGTGATTTGCCGCAGGTAAAGGCCGCAATTTTAGAATCACCATTTGATTGTATGGACAGCGTTGTGAATTGCCTGATAAAAAAGCGACTTCATCTTGGTTGGTTTCCCGGGCTAACAAAATTTGCGAAACACGCGCTTCCGTGGGTTTTTCGAAAATACAAACGTGATGGTGTAAGACCGATAGATGTTGTTCAAAATTTTCCCAAGGATCTTCCTGTTTTAATTGTGTGCTCTAAAGAAGACAAGCTTGTTCCTGCGCAAGGAACAATCAGATTGTACAAAAAACTTCGTAAAACAGGACATAATCACGCGCATTTGCTCGTTTTGAATGAGGGGGAACACTCAAAGTTGGTATTTGGCCCAGAAGCCTCAAAATATAAAGAGGTGTTGCACGCATTTAACAAAAAGTATGGCCTCCCACACGATTCAGATTGTGCCGATCGCGGAGAGGCCGAATTTTCTTTGTGCCAACCAGATGTTGAATCTTTAGCTTCTTTTTTTCCTTAACCATAAAGCTAATTTGTAGATCCCATAACTGATGACTCCAAGTCCAATGGTACCGAAAGTGTACAAAAACACCTTTTTAAGTTTTGATTGTTGTTTCTGATTTTGAGTTTTTATTTTTATTAGCTTTTTGTTTTCCTTAGGTCTATTGATTGGTTGGTTCCAATTTGTTCTTACAAAAAAGAAAGAGCTTTGAGGTTCATTTTTTAGTTGTAAACCTAGTACTGTTTTTTTTGATTCAACAACTTTATTGCCGATAATACTGCCGACTGTGATGACAACAGGCTTGAATTGGTTTTTAGTGAAAAAGATGCAAAATTTTTTCTCATGATTGTTGAGCTCATTTAGGGAGAGAGTTCCATTTTTTTTGAACTGCTTATCTTGCCATAATACGTATGCGCCATTTCCTTTTTTTATTCTACTATAAAAATCTGCATGTTGGTGTCCACGAATAATAGCGTTTATTTTTATTTTTTTTGTTGAGTTCTGTTTGAGATAACTTTTCAATATTCTAGGGCTTAAGTAGGCTTGCATATTCTCTCGATCGTAAAAGAAAGGTAAATCATGGAACATTGTCCATGAGCAATGAAGTATTTCTTTATAATATTGAAGATCTTCTAGATGATGTTGTGAAGCTGTATTATCTGATAATAAGCTATTATAAAAATCTTTTGTTAAATTATCTTTGATTTTTTTCTCTTTATCAACCAATTCGTAAGTAGCTGTTTTATTGGCTAGCAAGTTTTTTGCGTTATACCGGAGGTCTGGCCCGCCGTGTGTGCATAAGATCGCTTTGTCTTCCCAAGTGAGGTAGCACATGCATGTTAATGTGTTGTACATATTTTGTATATTTTTTTCATTGACATTTGTTTTAAATTCATTAGCAAAACCATAACTCGAGTTAATAGAGCAATCTTCATGATTTCCTCGAATAACAACAACTTGATCAGGATTGTTAAGGTAAAGCTGCATTACAATTGAAAGTACTTCCATTCCTCTTTTCCCACGGTCGGTATAATCACCTAAAAATACGATGTATCCATTTTTCTTTTTAATCTTGAAAGGGTTCTTTTTGTCTATGAACCCTTCCTTTTGCCAGATTTCCATAATATTTACAAGTGGTTTGGCATAACCATGAATGTCGGTCATAAATTTTACAACAGGCTCTTTTTCAGCGTTTAGTGTAAGTTTTTGGACAATATAATTGTTTTTTTTCCAATCTTTCTTTCCTAGCCACTTGGCGTTATCCAGTTTCTCAGTTCTTTTTTTTGTGAATTCGTTGACAAGTTGCCAAAAATGAGTTCTCATTTCATAGGTTTTTTCGAAATTTTTTTGTAGCAAGCTTTTTTTAATGATTTCAAAGCTTTCCGCTCCACTTTTTATGTTTTTTTTCATGCCAAATGATATCGGGCAAAAAGCTAGTAGGCAGAGTGAGAGTACAATATTTTTCTTTTTCACGGCAAAAGCCTCCATTTTAATTTTTCAATCATCTTATTATATTTCAATTTGGCAAAAAATTCAGATTATGCAAGGGGTAGGGTAATGTGTCGAGCTGATGGGCCTTTTGTGCTCAATCGGCCCCTTTGTTACACTGAAATTCCAACTGAATAATCAATAAAGCTGATTGAATGAGTTTTTTAGGGAGTTTTTAGGATGACTTTTCCCAAGATGCCTGCAAAAAGGTTTTTCGCTGTATTTTTGCTTCTGATGCCTTTATCGGTCATCGCTGTGTTGAGATGGGACTGGAATATCATTGATCCATTTGATCTGTATTTTCCAAAAAACTTTCTGTTTGGTGTGGCTACTTCGGCTTATCAAGTTGAGGGTGGCTGTAAAAATAACCAATGGTGCGAGCACGAGCGGGTAACCAGAAAAAAAAATGGTGATTTTTGGATGCCGGAGTTGAGCAGTGAGGCTTGCGATCACTGGAACCGATACAAAGATGATGTCCAGCTGATCAAGGATGTAGGGGCAAATTCATACCGATTTTCAATCGAGTGGAGCAAAGTGGAGCCGCAGGAGGGGGTTTTTGATGAACTTTCCTTGCAGCATTATGCCGAGGTATGTGATGAGCTGCTCAGAAATGGTATTTGCCCCGTTGTTACGATTCATCATTACTCAGAGCCTCTTTGGTTTGCACAAAAGGGCGCGTTTGAAAAAATGGAAAACATCAAATATTTTGTTCGATTTGCCGCAAAACTTTTCGAAAGACTTGGCAACCGAGTTCATTTATGGATTACGTTCAGTTCGCCGACCGGTTATGCGATGCCTAGTTATGGTGTTGGGATGAAACCGCCATACAAAAAAAATAAGCAGCTTGCTATCGAGGTGATGAAAAATGTGTTGGAAGCGCACGTTCGCGTGTACAAAAAACTTAAATCAATGCCCGGTGGAGGTCAATCAAAAATAGGGATTACCAAAACGATATATCAGCTTGATCCAGTTCACAGTTGGGATATATTTGCAAAGCTTTTCTCTTTTATGGGGAAAAATCTCACCAATAAACTGTTTTATAATTTTTTTACCACGGGCAAGCTCAAAGCACGAATACCATTTATGGTGAACGTGACTCACAAAAATTCTGATGCGCCTCAGTCTCTTGATTTTGTTGCATTGAGTTACTATTCCCATGCAGGTGTAAAAGGATTTGGTAGGTCTGCGTATCCGGGTGAAAAAAAGGTGCGCAAGGAAGACCACACCATTTACGCAGAAGGGTTGTATAGAGCGTTGAGGGAGTTGTCAAAATCTGTTGCAAGCAAATTAAATATTCCAATTTACGTGACGGAAAATGGCATTGCTCCATTGGAAGATGAGCAGGATCGAGATCTTTTTCTAAAACGTTATCTGTACGCGCTTTCTGAGTCAATTAAAAGCGGTGTCGATGTTCGGGGCTATTTTTATTGGTCACTTATGGACAACTATGAATGGGGAACCTATTCGGATCGGTATGGTTTATACAGTGTTGATTTTGAAACGCAAGAACGAACGCTCAAAAAGTCTGCACAACATTTTATCGATGTAGCTGCAAGGTTTGCGTGATTAGGGTCTGATTAAAAACAAAGCGATTGAGCCGGCAACGGCTGCATTAAGACTTTCAACCTTGTTCGAGATGGGCAAGGTTATTTTTTTGTCGCATGTTTTTATCCATTCTGGTGGAATGCCGTGAGCTTCATTGCCGACAATAAGTAAACAGTTTTTGTTTTTCAGTTTTTCGGGAGCTTGTCCTCCTATAGTTACCAGTGCGACCAGTTCTTTGTCCCCTTTGTTTTTCAGTAATTTTTCCCACGACCAACAAAAAAGAGAAACTTGTGCAAGTGCACCCGCAGAGGCCTGAACAACTTTGTGTGACCACGGATCAGCTCCTTCAACTACAACAACCGAATTAAATCCCATCGCAGCAGTAGTTCTTATGAGTGTTCCCATATTTCCTGGGTCTGCAATTTGCGCAAGTACAATACCCGGTCCCAGTTTTTCAGTTTTTGGCTTTTTGGGGAGTTTAAAAACAGCAAGCATGCCGCTTGGTGTACTTGACTGACTCAGTTTTTCCATAACAGGTTGTGTCACAAGGGTAATAAGCTTTTCTGGGACGAGATTTTGTGCTTTTTTAAGTGATGCTTCAGTGACCAATAACTCCAATGGCTGCCATCCAGCTTCAACCATGGCAGAAACGACTCGCAGGCCTTCGGCCAAGAATTTTTCCTGATCTCGCCGGCCTTTTGGCTTTTTAAGTGCTGCCAGAGCTTTAATCCGAGGATTCTGGCGTGAATTGATCGTACGCATCGGTTATTTTCCCATGAAAGTTGAGGTTTTTTCTTCTAAAGCTCATTTTACTGGAATTTAAATATCTGAATACCCCCCTGTTTATAGGCCTGTTGAATGGATTCTAGCAATTTGCGATACTAATAGAAATATAAAAATGAGGTTCTATTCGTTTATCTGGAGGTTTATCATGTTTCAAAATAAAATTATGGGACTTTCTTTGGCCCTCTGCATTGGGTTTTATGTCCCAGCGTATTCAATGAAGGTTAAGGAGAAAAAAAATGTACATCAGAAGAAAGAACATAGCGTTGACAAGCCTATGGTTAGTAAAACAGCAAAATTTTTGAGTCTTTGTGGTTTGGCCGGTTCTGTTGCTGCCTGGTCATGGACGAATGGTTGGGATCTTAAAAAGACAATCAAGCCTTTAGCGGGAGCGGGAGCATTATTGTCTCTTGTCGGGACAGTTATGCTTTTTAGTGTAGATCCAATTAGAAAAAGAATAGAAAAATTTGTGACTGAACACATAAGCAAGCCTCTCAAAATGGTTGTGAATTTGGTGAATGGCATAAAAGACAAGGTGACTGGAACCAAGCGAAAATTTGAAAAGTTTCGCAAGAAATTAGAAAATGCTAACCCTAAGAACTGGAAAATAACTAAGAAGGTCAAGAAGGTTGGAAAAAAAATTCTTGGTTGGTTTAACAAGGAAAAAAAGGACAAGGATATCTGTGAAAAAAGAGGACAGTTACTAAAAAGTATATGCAGGGTCGATAAAACCAATGATAAGAATAAGTTACTAGAAAGTGTTTGCCAAAAAAATGAAAGTACTGAAAACAAGACAGACAAAGACGTTATGATACAAAGTCTTATGAAAACAACACGAGTTGTCTATGATGAAGATGAAGATATCGTTTATTTTGAAAAGGATAATCAACTTGAGAATTCTAATGAATGGTGTGCGATAACTGTAGATGGGCAACATGGTTTAATTTTCTATTCAAAAGTAAAGGTTTAGAATAGGCGCATACAAAAAAATGGACCACAACTTACACGAATGAAAAAGAGGGGCCATATTGATTGCGGCTCCTCTTTCTTTATAACTTTCCGTCCAAAATTTTTCTTCTATAACCTGCCATCAGGTTGACCATGAACTGCAGATTATGAATTGTTGCTAGAGTGTAGCCTGTCATCTCTTTCGCTTTATAAAGATGATGAAGATAGGCGAGCGTGTAGTTTTTGCAGGTGTAGCACGAGCATATGGAGTCGATCGGTTCAAAACGTTCTTTGTTGCTGTTGTGCAAAATTTTGACGTTACCGTGTGCAGTAAAAAGTAAACCATGGCGGGCGCAACGGGTTGGGTGTGAACTGTCAAACGTATCAAGCCCGAATGTAATACAAGTTTCTAGCGACTCTAGGTCTCCGATGCCCAGCAGATGATTGGGTTTATTTTCAGGAAGTAGTGGTGTGGTGAACTTAAGCAGTTCAAACATTTCTTGGCGTGTTTTTCCAAGCGAACCGCCGATTGCAAATCCATCAAAATCCATTTTTGTCAGATGTGCACAGCTGAGGGTCCGTAGATTTTTATCCACCCCTCCGTGAATAACTCCGTACATAGCCTGACCATTTTTATTGCGCAGGTGAGTGTAGAGTGAGCGTTTTTCCCAACGGTGAGTTCGTTCAACTGAGCGTTTGAGGGTTTGTTTGTCTATGTGATAGGGTGGAAGCTCATCCAGTGGAATAATAATATCTGCTCCTAGTTGTTTTTGAGCTTCAACGGAACTTTCTGGGGTCAAAAGAACTTTATCACCGTTGCGATACGATCTAAATAGAACACCATCTTCCGTAATTTTGAGTACTGAACCGTCATGCTTTTTCTTGCCGCGGCTTTTTAGTTCGTCATTGACTGTACCGTATGCCAGGCTGAACACCTGAAATCCACCAGAATCCGTGATGATAGGTTTGTTTCGATTGATAAATTTATGCAGTCCACCAGCTTTTGATATTGTTTTTGCACCTGGTTGTAACATCAGATGATAGGTGTTGCAAAACATCAATTGCAGATCTAGGTCGTCTATCAGGCAACTATCGACTGCTTTTAGTGTTGCATTTGTACCGACGGCCACAAAGTTTGGTGTTTCGATTATGCCGTGCGGCGTATGAATTTTACCGACACGTGCGCGTGATTTTCTTGATTGATGTATTAGTTCAAATTTAAATCTATTCATGTTTTTTACTGTAGCACAAAAATCTGTTTTTTTCTTTTGTGAAGCTAGTTTTGCGTTGTGGAGGAGCAAAACTAGTGACAATGTGAAATTTTCGTTGATATACTGAATGTTAGATTAGATAGGGTGAACAGTATGAGACTTTTCTAAGGGGCGAAAATGAAAAAGTTGTCGATTGGTTTAATGGTATTGTCGATTGTTGCTATTGGTATGATATATCGATATGGAGTTGCTGCAAGTGGCTCAAGCGTATGTTCTACTGTTTCTGACAAATTTGAATGTAATGCGGACTGGGCATCCATTCAGGATTATTATAAAAAATGCTCAAATTCTTGTGTAACAAAAGAACAATGGTACCGGCAGTGTGATGATGATCGCTTTATTTGTGAAAGCGAGTGTGAGTTTTTGCTTGACGAAGGCAAAACTCGGGCAGATGTGAACAAGTGCAAAAAGCTATGTGCACAAAAAGCGGAGGCACGCAAGAAGTCGTACAGAAATAAGTCTCAGTGTCAAAGTGCGTGCAGAAAGGAATACGAGAAGAGAGTGAAGGCATTCAATGATCGGTGGAAAAAGCGTTAATTTCCACCCTTTATCTGTTTTGACAAAATCATAAACGGTGTTGTAATTAGTGTTGCAGACATTTTTACAATGTAGCTGAACAAAATAATCTGTGTGATATTGTTTACAATGCCGTATAGTCCAAGAAATGAAAACAGAATAGTGTCGATTAGTTGTGAAACAGCTAAAACAGAAAAATTTCGCCATGCGGTCGGAATTTTACCGTAGTTTTGTTTAAGTTTTTCGTACAGGTATCGGTCTAGTTGTAAAACTGAAAAATAGACGATAAGTGATGCCAAAGTAATTCGTGGGGCGAATCGGAGTAGCGCATAAAAATGTAGTTGTTGTGTGTCGACGATACTTGGGGTGTACCAAAGATGTATTTGCGAGATACCAGTGTAGAAAATAAGTCCTAAAAAACAGATCCAAATCGCTTTTTTTGCGATTTCTTTTCCAAAGTATTCCTGTAAAAGGTGAATGCACAAAATTGATCCAATTGTAAAAGAATCTGCAGCAGTAACGTGCAGACCGCACAGTGTAATCTGTTTGAGTATAAATAGATTAGAAAGAATGCAGAGCAAGCTTGCTAAAGCAACTAAAGCTTCTTTTCCAAGTTTAAGTGCAACAAGTGAAGCCGAGGCGATTACTGACGATTGCAAAAAAAACAGTAAGAGATTCATATCATTTGGTTTTTTTCATTAAAGGATATTCTTTAAAGCCAACAAGCTCACACTCTGTTTGTGGGATGATGCCAAACGTTTCATAAACTTTTTTTTGCATAGCGCGTGCCAAATTAATCAGATCCGCAGATGTTGCATTTCCTTTGTTTACAAGCATGTTGGCATGCTGATGAGAAACAACAGCGTCTCCCACGTTAAGTGCCCCCTTAATTCCAAGCTTGTCCAAATAGTATGCGACATAAATCATTTTTTTATCTGTCCCAGGAATGGTCATAGACACTTCATCAGGATGAAAATTTCTAAAAAAGCAGCCACAAGTTCGTGCAGTTGGGTAGCGGGCGTGTCGGTGTCGAATCATCTCTTTACTTCGCCCCTTGGCGTACGCAGCCTCAAGTTCGGTTATTTTGTGAAGTTTGAATGTTGCAGAAACAAGAAAGTGTTTTTTTTCGTGTAGTTTTGAGTGATCGTAATCAAGAGAAAGCCATTCTTTTGAGACATCGGAACATTTTCCATCCGTTTTTTTGATAACAGTTGCTCCGTGGACAAAATCAGAAAGAGAGAACTGGAAGTAGTGCATATTGTTATAAACCGCGCCACCAATTGTTCCTGGGATTCCGCTAAACTCTTCTAGGCCGCTGATGTTATTTTCAAGGCAATAATTGATTAATTTGGGAATCTGTACGCCCGCTCCTGCAGTTACAAAAACGGTTCCTTCATCAGTTTCTTTGGATGAAATATGTTCAAGTTTAGGTTGAATTACCAGTCCATCAAATCCTTCATCGCTGATCAGGACATTTGCTCCACCGCCCAAAACAAAAAGTTCGAGTTTCTCATCCCTCGCGAAGGCAAGAGCCTTTTTGAACTCCTCAATTGTTACTACAGGAGCAAAAAAGGTTGCTGCCCCCCCCGTGCGAAACCAATTTTTATCATTGAGTGGAATATTTTTTTGGAACATTACAGTCCTTTAAACGGTTACGGCATTTTTGCCTTTTCCTGATTTTTATTCCGAACAATATTTTTATCTGAATACAAATTTTTCAGATCCTTGTATTTAGCAGAGTAAACGACAAACGGTTTTTTTGTTTTTACTTTCATAACATGTTTTTTAAAAAAACTACTAATTTTTATTTTTTTGTTAAATTTACTTTTATTCAATAATTTAAATACCCTTTCTGTTAAAGTTAGGGATGTTTTGAGTGGCTTATTGCATTGTTCAGCTCGGTATGCATCGGTAACTGTTTCTGAAACAAATGAAATGAATGGCAGAAAAGGCATTCCTGAATCCGTGTAGAAAGCATATATCTGTCCATATGAGAGTCCAACTCCACAACTCTTTGGGCCTTCTAGAATATTTTTTTTATTCATCTGATGATATTTGTTAACTATTTCTATACTTCCAAGTGTAGCATCCCGTGCAACTGTTTCTTCTTTTTCTTTAGGTTTTTTTATGCGCAAAAGAAATAATCCATCTCCGCCAGTACCAACACAGTTAAGATTATATTTTTTTATTATTGGAGTAGCATTTTTGATAATGCTAGAAAGAGTTTGCGTTGCTTTCAAACCTGTATCATTTTTGCTTTGAAAATATCTTGTTGAGTTTCTAAGATCAAAAAATATTGGTGTCCCTACACATCTCATAGTGTCTCCCGATACTGTAAGTCCACATCCTGGATTGTTTTTTATGGTTTTAAAATACAGATCTTTTTGTGATAGTTTTTTTTGCTTCTGAACGCAAGAAATGCTTTTGCAACTGAGAAATGATATAATTTGTTTAAGTAAGTTTTTATTTTTCCCTTTTGTTTTTTTTATTTGTTTATCATGTGTTAGTAGATTTTGTTGTTTTTCTGGCTTTTGATTTTTTGGGATTTCTTCTCGGTAATAGATTGTTGAGTCATCATCTTCTTCATAGTCGCTGAGTTCTTCACCGTTTGTCGAGTCGATTATATCGCTGGAGTGGCAAGAGGAGTTGTTGTTGCTCTCTGTTATATCTAGCGAGGAGTTGTGTTTGCCGCTTTGTTCTTCATGTTTTTTTGTTTTTTTCAAATAATTAAGGTCAATATCGCTGTCAACTTTTGTGAATTTAACCAAAAAAACGTTGCTCGGCCTTCTTTGTTCTTTCACATCCATGCACCACAATAGTTGAGTTGGATATAAAAGAGTGGATAAAAAGAGAAATATATTTTTTTTCATGGAATAGCCTCCCCGACTGTAATAATGTTTCTTGAGTTTCATACTGTAACACAGGTTGTTGTAAAAAAAAACAGGTGTCGAGGCGTCGAGACAAAGGAGAAGAGGCAACACTTACATAGTGTTGCCTCTTTGTGTGTTAGATAATCTATTCAAGTAAAATCGGGGTGTTTTTATTGAGCTGTTTGTGGTGTTTCAGTTGGTTTTGCTTGTTTAGTGGTTTTTGTTTCTTTTTGTTGGTAAGTATCGCACGTTTCTTTGTGAGGACATCCATCGCAATTTTCTTTATTATAAGGACATTCTGCTTTTACAAACGCACAGGCCACAAATGCTAGCATCAAAAATGGAATCTTTTTCATATTATTTTCCTTTTATGTAAGGGTGTGCAACATACTTACGCGACAATTTTCATGATTTCAGGTAAAGATCATTGCAAAATGTTTTGTTTTGTCAAGATGTTTATTGGTGCTATGTTCCAAAGTAACGGTCGCCAAAGTCACCAAGTCCAGGAACAATAAACTTTTTATCGTTCAGGTGTGTGTCAATAGCGGTTGTGACAATAGCTATTTGTGGGAATTCTGTTTTGATAGCCTTAATTCCCTCCGGTGCGCAGACAATCGATACAAAAAATATATTTTTTTCTTGTGCACCATTGGACTTTAGTTTTCTTAAAACTTCAAGAGCTGTGCCGCCTGTTGCAAGCATTGGTTCCAAAATAATGACATATTCATCATTTTTTATTTGAGGGATTTTTTCGTAGTACCAGTGAGCTTGTGCCGTTTCCTCGTCACGTGCTAGTCCGACAAATCCAACACGCGCATGCTCAAATTGGTTCAAAAATGTTTTGAGTAAAGGAATGCCGGAACGTATGACCGGAACAAGAATGACTGGTCGATCAAATTTTGCACCCGGCATTGACGTTAGCGGTGTTTCAATTGTGACTTCTTGTATTTGCATATTATTCATAACTTCATGGGCTAGAATACTAGCAACTCGATCGGTTGCTTTCCTAAATTGTTCGAGAGATGATGTTTTGTCTCGCAAAATTGTTGTGATTATTTTTTTTGCATGATTTAGTTCATTTTTGACTTTGTATGCTCCGATCAATGTGAATGAGCTTAGCATTGCAGCAGTGCAAGTCCTGCCTAGTGTCATATGCTTCCTTTGAATAAAAGAATGAAAATTTTTATTTACTGATCGGAATAAGAGGGTCGCATATGGGCGAAAGGCTTGTCAATCTATTTTTCTTATTCTGCTCCAAAATAACGGTCTCCAAAGTCTCCGAGTCCAGGAACAATAAATTTTTTGTCGTTTAAATGGTCAACAAGGAGGGGATTTTTTTTGTTTTTGTAGTAGAATAAGCAAATGCTGTTCTTTTTATTTTGTTTATCTCAGGGTTGTTAGCAATGAAAATATCGGTTGCCTGGGTTTTTGATCATATTGATGCGAATTGGCGTACGCTTTCTATTTCTGAACTTGTTGATCAGTTCAATAGAACAACTGCTGAAATTGAAGGATTTTATGCTGTTGATCTGGACGTCAAAAATATAACTCTTGCGCAAGCAAAAGAGGTTGGCAAAGATGGTGTTACCCTTTTCAGTTCCGAGTGGAACAAAGAAATAGAGCTTGAAAATCACGGGCTAGTTCAGAAAGGCCGATTTTTTTTAGTTAAAAAAACAACAGATGGTTTTGCATGGTTAAATTTGCGCGATCTGCATTGTGATAAAGAAGGATTTGCTCCTGCTGTTGATGTTGATCAAGATATGCGTGCTGGCGGATGGAAAAAACAGTTCAAGTCGGATGATTATATTCTTGAGGTTGACAACAAATCGATAACTCATCGTCCGGACATGTGGAGTCATCGCGGATTTGCGCGCGAAATTGCAGCAATGTTAGATCTCCCGTTTGTACCTCTTGAGCAGTTTGTTGTTCAAAAGGATATAAAAAAATATAACAATCATGTTCCTTCTACAGACGATTGTCCGATTGAGATTAAGCTTAAAGATCAGGAAGTAGGTAAGCGCTTTGCAGGTTTTTATTTTGAGACAATAGAAAACGGGCCTTCTTCTTTGGCATTGGCGTATCGTCTTGCGGTTACAAATAATAGGCCGATTGATTTTATTGTTGATGCAACAAATTATGTGATGCTTGATATTGGTCAGCCTATGCATGCTTTTGATGCACAGGGCCTCAAAACTATTGAGGGACGTTTGGCAAAAAAGGGAGAAAAATTACTACTTCTTGATGATCAAGAGCTTAAATTAACTTTGGACGATTACGTTATTACCGATGGGAAGAAGCCGATCTCGCTTGCTGGTGTGATGGGTGGAAAAGAAAGTGGTGTTACGCCTGAAACCAAATCTCTCTTTCTAGAGTCTGCAAACTTTGATGCGACGGCAGTTCGATTGACTTCAGCACGATTCAAGGTGCGATCAGAGGCATCTGCCCGTTTTGAAAAATCTTTGGATCCGAATCAAAATATTTCGGCAATTACCCGTTTTTTAAAATTGTTAGATGATCAGGAAATTCAATATATTGCCGCAAAGACGATTTCTTCTTTGGGCAAAAATGCTCAAGAGCTTGTTATCACATTGAGTCATGATTTTATCTGTGCGCGGCTTGGCATTGACGTTGATTCTGAATTTATTATTAAAACGCTACAAAAACTTCAGTTTGTAGTTGAGCAAAAAGAAGAGGAACAGAATGTTGTTTATGTGGTAACGGTTCCGACATTCAGATGTTCCAAGGATGTGACCATGCCAGAAGATCTCATTGAAGAGATAGGTCGTTTTTTTGGGTACGACAAAATCCCGCATGTTTTGCCGAAAAAAAGGCTTGAACCCTCTGACTTAACATCCATCATGAGGGTTAGAGATATGAAGTGTTTGCTGGCGCGAGCGCTGAGGATGCGCGAAGTTTATAACTATGCGTTTTATGATGAATTCTTTTTGAAAGAAATTGGTTTTGAGCCTCAGTTGCCGGTTAATGTTGTTAATCCTGTTTCTCAGAATTGGTGTCGATTGGTCACTTCTTTGATTCCACATCTTTTAAAAAACATCAAGCAAAACAGTGCAGACTACGAGCAGCTGCGTTTTTTTGAGTGGGGAAGAATTTGGAAGAAAGAAAAAGGCAAGATAGTAGAGCAAAAGTCTTTGGCGGGTATCTTGTTTGCACGAAAGTCCGATATAGATTTTTATGACGCAAAGGCCTTGCTTGGGAATCTATTTGAATCGCTCGATATGGATGTACGTTGGAAAAAGTTCTCTAAAAATGAGCGTTTTGTATGGTTTTCTGAAAATCAATCGGCGGAACTTTTTTATGAAGATACTTTAGTTGGCGGTGTCGGTAAAGTTGATAGTTCATTTTTCACTCCGATTAGTGATGGACAAGCATTTGTTTTTGAGTTGAATGGCGATCTGCTGCTTGATAAAAAAGATTATGTGAAAAAATATGTGCCGGTAAGTAGATATCCCGGTGTCCACAGAGACATTAGTATGCTGGTGCCGCTTTCTGTGACGGTTGATGATGTTGTCGATTCCATAGCCTCTGTTGATGCCCGTGTGAGGGATGTAAAGCTTGTGGATTTTTTCCAGAAAGAGGAATGGGAGAATTCAAAATCTTTGACCATTGGATTTGTTATTCAAGACCAAGAAAAAACACTTACTGGGCAGGAGGCTGATCTTATTTTTGATCGAATAGTACAAAAGATGAAGAAGGCAGGAGCAACTATTCGATGAAAAAAAGGCCGTCAGAAGGATTGTATTTTTTGTTTGGTGCAGCCCTGTTTTTTTTAGATAGAATAACCAAGTTTCTGATTGTGAAATGGGGCGTTTTTAATTATAAAATTGCATCCTTTTTATCTTTTCGATTGCAGTTTAATCGCGGAATCTCTTGGGGCATGCTTCATTCTGACAGTTCAATAAAGTTTTTTTTAGTTTCCTTAATGACTGTCGTGGTTATCGCTGCGTTGGGGTTCTATGCTCAAGAAAAATATATGAGAGGTTTTTCAGTTATAGGAGAAACAATTGCTCTGGCTGGCGCGGTTTCTAATTTTTTTGACCGTATGCTTTATGGCGGTGTCGTTGACTTTATTTCTTTTTCCTGGTGCAATTGGGATTTTCCTGTTTTTAATATTGCAGACGCCTGTATTGTTTCGGGAATAGGTCTTGTTATTTTAAGTTTTTCCAAAGAAAGTTAGTACACTATGGAGCCCAAAAACATCTTTGTTCGCCTGGCTACGCTGGGGCCGGTTGGTTATCTTCCTGCGCCAGGAACAATGGCGACACTCGTGACTATCCCGCTAGTATTGTTACTTTATTATCTACGATTGTCCTTTGAGTTTCATGCTTTTTTTGTCATTTTTATTCTTTTTGTCGGATCGAAAATTATTGGCAAAGCTCTTGAGCATTTTAAGTTGCGAGATCCTTCAGAAATTGTTTTTGACGAATTGATTGGATGTTTTATTACATTTTGTTGTGTTCCTGTTTCATGGATTTCTTTGTTTATTGGTTTTTTTGCATTTAGATTTTTTGATATTTTCAAGCCGTTTGGTATAAAAAAGTGTGAACATCTGTATGGTTCTTTAGGAGTTGTTGCGGATGATGTGATTGCAGGAATTTTAGCAAACCTTGTTGTGAGAGTTTTTTTGTATTATCTGGTTTGATTTATTTTGGGGTTTTTCTATGAAGAAGATCTTGCTTTTATTGTTGTCAATTGCACCAATGAGCTCATCGATTGCTATGAACGAAAAAGTCAAAAAAATAGAGGTTGATAAGGTTTATCGTGAAGTTGGTGATATTATTGAAAGTTCTAAAGATAAGATTAAAGAGTTTTTGAGTCTTAAATTTTTGAAAGGTGAGTTGGAAAAAATAAAAAGAATCAAAGAGGAAAAAAACAAGATTATTAAAAAAGTTGATGGCTCGGATTTGAATGATATTTTGCTTAAATCGAAAGAGATTAATTATTTGAAAAAAAAGGTTGATAAAAGTATCTTAAAGTTTTTCAATAAGGTCGAAAATCTACTGGATGATTTGATTGAAAACAGAGAAAAAATTGTTAAGATTATGGAAGATAGTCTTGGTATGGAGGTTAAGTATTAGATCAATTTGTTGGTTCAATTGATTGTTTTATATCAAATTTACATTATGACATTAACAGAAATTATTCGTACTATTTCCCAAAAAACTTTTGATCTTGTGATGCCGCCTCTTTGCGCGTATTGCAGAAAATTTATGGAAAGCCGGACTGTTTTTTGTGATACATGTCAGAAAAAGATTGAGCCTATTGTGTCACAAACGATACGTTTGACGGATACAAAGTCAATGAAGGTTTTTGCGGTATCTGCGTACAAGGATCCTCTTCGTTCTTTAATTTTGTCAAAGTCGCGTTCTGATATTGTGTCAAGTAGGCAACTTGGTCAACTTGTGTGGGATATGACCTACGTAAAAAATAGTCACTTCGATTTTATTGTTCCAATACCGTTGCATTGGACTCGATTTGCGAGACGAGGTTTTAATCAGTCATACGAAATGGCTAAGGTTATCGGTAAAAAGAGTGGTAAGCCCGTTGTAAAATTAATAAGGCGAATAAGAATAACAAAATATCAAGCGAGTTTATCACAATCGATGCGTGCGGAAAATGTAAAAAAAGCGTTTATTTTGAAAGGAAAACAATTAAACCTTTATCAAGGAAAACATTTGTTGTTGGTTGATGATCTGTTAACAACGGGTTCGACTGTTATGGCTGTGGCGCGTGAGCTTTATAAACTAAAACCGGCTTCAATAACGGTTGTTGTTGCATGCCGCGTTTCTTCCTGAAAAAATGCGATAATCCCCATTAGGACATGATATTTGGCAAATAGGGTATTCTTTGCTAGTATGCCAAAAGAGTTTAAAATTTAAGTTTAATGGTTTAACTAAAAGAGGGTAGAAAAGGAACCTTTATGATGAGTTTAAAAAAGTCTCGCACAAAGCTTTATGCTGTCTTGGCAATTTCGCCAATATTGTTGCTCTCAGGTTGCAAGCCTGTTGATTGGGTTAAAGAAAAACTTGGAATGAGTCCCTCAAAAAAAGTAAAAAAGTACGGTAAATCGAAAAAAAGATCTTCCTCTAAAGGATGGGTTGTTAAAGTTGGTGATGAAGTTGTTGTTTCTGATCAAAAGTTTGAAGATGAGTTTAATTTGTTGCTTGAGGAAAAACCTCAACTTAAATCTATGCTTCCTCTGATGCCGAATTTAGAAAAAGATTTTGCGCGAGGTCTTGGAAATCAGGAAATTATTACTCGTTATATTCAAGAGCACAAGCTGGATCAAAAGTCTGACTATTTAGCAAAAAAGGAAAGAATGGAACGTGCAGTTATTCAGATGCTTAACACTGAATTTTTTGCACAGTCATTCAAAGACGAAAAGTTAAGTGATTCTGCAGTGAAGAAGTTCTACGAAGACAACAAGGATACCATGCAAGGAATATTAATTTCTAGAGGTGGTGTTAATACTGTTGCTGTTTCGTTTGAAAAGAAATCTGATGCGGATGCTTTTTGCAAAAGAGCAAAGTCATTGGGATCAAAGCTTGATATTGAAAAGCTGGCAAAAAATTCTGGCTTGAGCGATAAGGTACGTGATTTCAAGATGGTCAATGGTCAAAGTTATACCGTTGAGCCAGTTTTAAGAACGAAACTACTATCTCTGAAAAAATTCCCAACAGTCGATGTTGTTGCTGTTGGGGATGATGCTTTCTGGGTTGTTCATGCAATCAGTAAAGAAGAAGCGCAATATCGTCCATTTGATCAGGTGAAAGATGGTGTAAGATCTGTTGCTGAACAGACTGAAAAAGGAAAGCAGTTACAAAAAGAGTTGGAAAAACTTGCAAAGAATTACAGCCTTGAGATTAATGATTCTTACTTTGCAAAAAAAACAGCACAAGCAGAAGCTCAGCTTGAAGAACTTCAAAGAAAGGCTGAGCTTGCGCAAGCTGCACAAAATGCGCCACAATCTAAAACGGCATAGCTAAACAAAACTTAGCGAAAGAGAGAGGAATTTAGTAAACTGAGTTCCTCTCTCTTTTTTGTAACAACAAGGCTTTGGGGTAGTGAACATGAAAAAACTTTTTTATTTCTTTTTATTAACATCAGTTGTATTTGTGAATGCAGAAAAATTTGTTATCGACAAAATAGAAGCGATTATTTTTGGGCATGAAGATACATTGATTATTACAAAATCTGATGTTGAACGTTTAACGCTGGATGGTGCTTTTAGAACCGTTGATGATGTTATTTTGGAGCAGTTGATGTTCCAAGAGGCAAAAAAATACAAAATCACTCCGGATGAGAATGCAATTAATCGATACCTTGAAGGTGTGCAGCGTGAAAATAATCTTTCTCAGAATGATTTAAAAGCTATGTTTAGTGCGGCAGGGTATACGTATGAAGAAGGGCGTGCACAGCTTGGTATTATGTTTGCAGTCAATTCTATTATGGATTTTAAAATTAGATCTCGTCTCATTGTGATGGAGCGAGATGTGCAGGCATATTTCGATGATCATCCTGTTTATCAAGAAGCTGCATACTTGTTAAAGAGGGGCATTGTTTCTTTTGATGATTCTTTATCGAGAAAAGAGCAGAAGAAGAAAATTGAAAATCAGTTGCGTGCAGGAAGATCTGTCGTTGGTGCGGTTTGGAGTGAGCCTTTTTGGATTAACAAGGCTGATATTGCAGCTGAAAAACAGTTTTTGTTTAAAATGAAACCGAAGACAATGTCAAAGCCAATTGAAGTTGCTACTGGATTTGAATTATTTTTCGTTGTGGATTTGAGAAAGCGACAATTGGTTTCACTAGAAGAACGATATCAGGATATTGCGAATACGTTGCGCAAACCTCGTTACGAGGAGCTATTTGAAAAATTCAAAAAAGAGTTGTACGAAGCGAGTTCTATCGTCCGGATGTGAATAATGTTTAGGTTTGTATGTTCAATGGAGATCCATTGAGAAACTCAAGCAGTTGTGCAAAATGTTAACAGAGCCTAATAAATTGGGTGCTGTTTACATAAATCTAAAACCTTTTCTCCTACTTCTTTATTTTGCAAAACATCATCAATTAATTGTGCGATCAGCTCCATTTGATCTTTTTTCATCCCACGTGTTGTAATAGCAGGTGTTCCTAATCTTATGCCGCTTGTAATCCATGGTTTTGCAGGATCAAAAGGTATGCAGCTTCGACTGACGGTTATGCCGTTCTGTTCAAGAAGCCGCTCTGCTTTGAGGCCAGAAATGTTTTTTGAGCGCAGATCAACAATAAAAAGATGGTTGTCTGTTCCGCCGGAAACAATTTTGTATCCTCTTTGACTCAAGGCTTGAGCAAGTGATTGTGAGTTTGCAATGACTTGTTTTTGATAATCAACAAATTGTGGTTCAAGCGCGTGTTTGAATGCAACAGCTTTTGCCGCTATCACATTCATGAACGGTCCACCTTGTGTTCCGGGCATCACCGCTTTGTCGATAGTCTCGGCATATTTTTTTTTGCACATAATAATACCACCACGAGGACCGCGTAGGGTTTTGTGCGTTGTTGTTGTTACAAAATCAGCATGAGGGAATGGGTTTGGGTGAACTCCTGCGGCGATCAAGCCTGCAATGTGGGCAATATCTGCCATGAAGAATGCACCGACCGAATGTGCAATTTTGCTGAATTTTTCAAAGTTGATGATTCGTGAATAAGCGGATGCTCCAGCAATAATGATTTTAGGTTTATTTTTTTGGGCTAAGTTGTTGATTTGATCGTAGTCAAGGCGCTCAGTTTTTTGGTCTACAAGATAATTCGCTTGTTTGTATAATTTTCCAGAAAAGTTGACCGGATGACCGTGAGTAAGATGACCACCTTCACATAATCTCATTCCTAAAATGGTATCTCCTGGTTCAAGAACTGCAAAGTAAACTGCCATGTTTGCTTGCGAACCAGAATGGGGCTGAACATTTGCATGTTCAGCCCCAAATAGCTTTTTGCATCTTTCGATCGCCAACTGTTCTGCTTGGTCTACAAATTCGCAGCCAGCATAATACCGTTTTCCTGGGTATCCCTCAGCATATTTGTTGGTAAGTACTGAGCCAGTTGCTTGAAGGACATCTTGACTGGTGTAATTTTCTGAAGCTATCAAATTGATCGAATTTTGCTGTCGATTTTGTTCTTGTTCAATTATTGAGAACAGTTTTTGATCCATTGTGCTCACTATTTAAAAACCATGTTATTATTCTATAGTTTTACAGTTCCAAAATATTTTCCATTTACAGAGAATATTTTTTTGTTTTTTAAATGATTATGAGAATATTACTCTTCTGGCAATGTCTTTCTCTTTTTGCCCGTATATTTTCTTCTACAAGTTCGTCTTAAGGGTTTATTACGTTTTCTTGGTATTGGTTTCATGTTTGGTACTTTTTCCCATTCTTTCCAAATCACTTTTTGTTGTTTCAGTAATTTTTCTAATTCATTTTTTATTTTTTCTAAGTTGATAATTTTTTTTTGTAGAATTTTTACAGTAACCTCACTTTTACCGATGTCATCTGCTACCATATCTTTTTCAATTCCCCATAATTCTGGTTTGGGATTGATTGGAAGTATTGATTTTAGTTCTTCTAGTGCTTTGTCTTTGTTTTCATAAAATTGTGAGTATTGGTTTAATTTTTTATTTAGCGTTTGTTCATACTCTTTTATTTTTCTTTCAATTGAGCCCGCTTTGACCTTCGCGGTTGCGGAGTGTGTAAAAGACAATACACACGAGAAAATGACAATATTTTTAAGATTCATGTTTCTCTCCATAGAAAAGACACTCTATAAAAAAGATAGGGCCAAGTTTTTTATATTTTTTTTATCCTTTTTTTATAAACCACATATATTTACACTTTTGGTAATGTTATTCCGCGTTGCCCCATATATTTTCCTTTTCGGTCAGCGTAAGATGTTTCACATGCTTTACTAGACTCAAAAAATATTACTTGTGCAATTCCCTCGTTTGCATAAATCATTGCAGGAAGAGGTGTTGTATTTGAGATTTCAAGAGTCACGTGACCTTCCCATTCTGGCTCAAATGGAGTGACGTTTACAATAATTCCGCATCGAGCGTAGGTTGATTTTCCAAGGCAGATGGTTAAAACGTTGCGAGGGATTTTAAAATATTCAATGCTTCGAGCAAGTGCAAACGAGTTTGGAGGAACAATACAGATATCTTTTTTCATTTCAACAAAAGAGTCGTCATGAAATTTTTTTGGGTCGATAATCGAGTTGTGCACGTTGGTAAATACTTTGAATTCGTCTGCAACTCTAATGTCATAGCCGTAACTTGAGAGTCCATAACTTACAACTTTATTATTTTGTGTGTTTGTACGAACAAGACTTTCACAAAATGGTTCGATCATGTTGTGTTGTTTTGCCATGCTTGTGATCCATGAATCTGGCTGAATGCTCATCTGCTTTCTCCTTTGTTATTTTATGGTGTATAAGTGCCTTCCATGAGGCTGGAAATTTATCTTTCAAAAGATGATGTATGTACCGTGCGTATTGCTGAATTTCTCTTTGAGCTGCAGTATCAATTCTAAGGTTTACTAGTCTAGCGTATCCGGCGAGGCTTGCTGTTTCTACAAACTCGGTGTACATCGATTGAGGCAAAATCATGCGGGCCTGTTCTGGGCAAACATTGTTTTTGAGTAATTCGTTATAATAGGTTACCGCCTGCTTGCAGTACTTGCGCATTTGTTCAACATAACCTGCACTATCTTGTACGGCTTCGCTTTTCGAACCCTGTTTTACATCTTTATCTTTCATACGCAGTGTTTCAGGAACAAAAATTTCAGGTTCATTGGTGACATACCTTCTTGAAACTTCATTTCGAGCAAAACCTATAGTATGGCGATACCATTCACGAGCAACAAAAATTGGCATTTTAATTCTGAAACGAATAATGGGATGGAAAAAAGGAGTTACGTGTTGATGTTGTGCTAAATAGTTGATTAATTTTATATCACGCTCTGAAAGTTCGTGTGATTCTTTATGAAAAGATACTCGGGCGGCATTTACAATTGTTAGGTCGTCTCCAAATACCTCAAGAAGTTCGACAGATCCTATGTTATCGCTTAAAAACAGTTTGTTTTTCACTCTTTTTCTCCTTCTTTGCTTTTTGTTTTTGAATGGTAGAAAAGATAGCACAAAGCGGGCCAACTGAAAATTGATTTGGTATAACAAATGTAGAAGACAGGTTTGTTTAGCTTTTACAAGATTGAGGGAGAAATCATGACTGAAACGAAGAAAAAAATATCGTTTATTGTCCTTGTTGGAATAGTAGTAGTTTTAAGTTTTTTTATCCTGAAACAGATCTATTTTTTGTCTTGTAAACAAAATCATTTTTTGTGGCTTGCAGTGGCAGCGCCTTTGCTTGGAGGATTATTTCGACTTCGTGGGGTTGCAGCATTTGTCGGGTTATTTTTAGGGGTTAAATGGTTGCTGGGCTCGGTTCCTATTACTTTTGGAATTCCAACTGCGTGTGCGGCCGCTTATTGGTCTTTATTTAATTGCAATAAAGGTGGATTGAAAATGCGCGTGAAACATTTGTTTATCAGCCTGGGTCTTCCTGTTATTTGTGTGTTTTTCTTTGTTGCTCATCCAGTTGGTAAACAGGCGTTTTTGTATAGTTTTTATTGGTTTATTCCGATCATCATTTTTTTTGTACAGCGATTTTTTGGATCTTCTTTTTTACTTTGTTCTCTTGGTTCAGTGTTTATTTCTCATGCAGTTGGGAGTGTTATGTCGTTGTACATCACTCCTACAGTTCCTGAAAAGTGGATCGGCCTCATTCCGGTTGTTGCTGTTGAGCGATTGAGTTTTGCTGCAGGAGCTTTTTTTGTTGCCATAGGGGTGAAATATGCTATTCAAGTTATTTCACTCCGTTTTCAACGGTATAAAAAGTCCGATTTTGTTCAAGGTAGGCTTTTTAAACAGTAAATTTTGCTTTTTATGAGGCTCTTTCTTATACTGATTTTTACGATTTATTTTTATTGAAGATACTGTTTTTTTTGTGAGGAACCGTTTGTGATAGCCACATCCGATTTTAAAAAAGGTACTAAAATTCTGTTTAAAAATGAGCCATACATGGTAATTGAGTTTACACATGTGAAGCCTGGAAAGGGCGGTGCATTTGTCAAAACAAAGATGAAAAACATGATCACTGGGCTTGTTCGAGAAGAGACGTTTCGCTCTGGTGAAAAGTTTGAATCTCCTGATCTTGCGTACAGAGAATTGCAGTATCTGTATCCGGAGGACGGTCTTTACAATTTTATGGATCAAGAGTCTTTTGAGCAGGTTGTTCTGGGCAAAGAGCAGATTGCAAGCGTTCTTAATTATCTCAAAGAGCAGATTATTTACACTATTTTGTATTTTCAGGGCAAGCCAATAGCAGTGACGCCTCCTTTGTTTATGGAGCTTGAAGTTAAAGAAACGACACCTGGTGTGCGTGGTGATACGGCGCAGGGTGGAGCCACCAAGCCAGCTACGCTAGAAACAGGCCTTGTTGTTCAGATTCCTCTTTTTGTCAATGAAGGCGATCTTGTCAGAATTGATACGAGGGATGGAAGTTATATGGAGCGAGTCAAAGAGTAGTATGGCAACAGTTTCTAAAGGTTTGATAATGACCCAAGATAACCCGGATAGTCTAGAATCAACGTCGGAAGCTCTAACGTACGAAAAACTTTCTCGTCGCGAAATTCGGTCGCTTATTTTTCATTTGATTTATGCAATGGAAGGTTACGATTATTCTGTGTCGCTTGAAGCAATTATTGATATGTTCAACAGGGGTTTTTCTTGGGACATTCCAGTAGATGGTGAAGCTGCTCACATATCTCGTGAAGTTGTTGAGAAAAGGGATGAATTAGATAAGACAATTAAACCGCTTCTTTCTAACTGGCGCCTAGAAAGAATTGGGTTGTGTACAAAGCTTATTTTACGCATAGCTGTTTGGGAGTTGAAAAATACCGAAACTCCTTCAAGTATTATTATCAACGAGGCAATTGAGCTCGCCAAATGCTTTTCTGAAAAAGATGCCTATCGATTCATCAACGGTGTGCTTGATGAGTTTTGCAAGGCGCATAATCGAGAGTAATATTCTGCTCTCACGCTTGTTTTTTAGATTTTTTGGAAGTTATTATTATGCTGAAAAGTGATCTAAACTAAAAAATAAATGAATTTTAGAGTCGGCCATGCTCAAAAATGGACTAGAAAAGGAAGATATTTTACTTTTTTTGCGAAAAAATAAGGCCTTTTTTAAAAAAGAGTTGGATGTTGATAATATTATCCTTTTTGGTTCTTATGCGCGGGATGAGGCAACATCGGATAGTGACGTTGACATACTTATTGAATCAAAAACAAAAAGTTTTGATAAAAGTGGATAACTTTTTTTTCATTGATATTTCTCTGTATTATATATAAGGAGCGGGCATCAAAGCCCGCTTTTTTTATAGATCAGCGAAAATAAGGTTCAGTTCTTTTTCAGATGTTTCTGGTGCGTCAGAGCCGTGAACAGCATTGAATGAAATGTCGATACCAAACTGTTGACGAATAGTTCCTGGAGCTGCCTTTTTTGAGTCTGTTTCGCCCATCAATTTTCTCCAGTCGCTAATTGCGTTATCTTTTTCAAGTGCAAGTGCAATAATGGGTCCATCAATGATGTTGGTGACCAATTCTTCAAAAAACGGTTTTTCTTTGTGAACAGAATAAAACTGCTCTGCTTTATCTCGAGAAAGTTTTATTTTTTCCATGCGTACAATATCAAAACCATTTTGTTCGATCATATCAATGATTTTGCCAACATTTTTTGCCTTGACAGCATGTGGTTTAATCATTGCAAATGTGCGTTCTGCCATTTTTCTTCCTTCCTAATATGGAAAAAGGGGTCGGATTTTTATCCGACCCCACAATCCTCTTTTTTATTTTTTTTCTTGTCGTGCGGCATGCTCTTCTAGAGCAATCTGCAACGCACTTTTTTGTTGCGATTGTTGTTTTTGAGGTGCGGCTTTCTGTGTTCGAGGACGTTGTTGTTTTTGAGTTTTCGGTTTGTCTTGAGTTGCCTTAGGCTTTCTTTCTGCAGGAGTTGCATCAAGTTTAAGGCTCAATCCGAGTTTTCTTTCTTCTTTGTTTAGGTTGATTACTCGAAACTCTCTTTTGTCGCCAACCTTGAGCACATCTTCGACCTTATCTACTGTTTTGTCAGAGAGTTCTGAAATGTGGACAAGGCCCTCAATTCCTGAAGGAAGTTTTACAAATGCACCAAAGTTGGTTGTTTTAGAAACTTCGCCTTCTACAATGCTGCCAATCGGGTATTCGTCTTTGACCGTTTCCCATGGATCTGGTGTTAATTGTTTGATGCCAAGTGATATCTTTTTGTTTGATTCGTCAATACCAAGAATTACCGCCTCAACTTCGTCACCCCGGTTGTATATGTCGGAAGGATGATTTATGTGCTCTGTCCACGATAAGTCGGAAATATGAACCAGTCCGTCAACTCCAGGTGTAAGCTGAACAAAGACACCAAAGTCAGTGATGTTGCTGATTGTTCCCTTAATTCGTTGGCCTACCTCAAACTTTTCGCCAATTGATTTCCAAGGGTTTTGTTCAAGTTGTTTAATACTCAAAGACATGCGTCGATTTTCTGGATCTGCAGAAACAACAAGGACTTCAAGCTCTTGTCCTGGTTTGAATTTCTGCGGAAGATTAGTGATTCTATCTGTCCAAGATATTTCAGAAATATGAACAAGGCCTTCAACGCCTTTTTCTACTTCTACAAATAGGCCGTAATCGGTTATGCTTGATATTTTTCCAGTAACCCTAGAACCAACTTTAATTTTATCCGCAATTTTATCCCATGGATTGTCAGAAAGTTGCTTCATGCCTAGAGAAATTTTCTCGTTATCTTTGTCAAATGAAAGAACCTTGACCGAAACAGTATCACCAATTTTAACCAGTTCGCTTGGGTGAGAAATTCTTCCCCAAGTCATGTCGGTAATATGCAATAAGCCGTCAACACCGCCAATATCAATGAAGACACCATAATTCGTGATGTTCTTAACGATACCCTGAATAACTTCACCAACTTTGAGTTTGCCGAGTACTTCTTGTCGTGCCTCAGCGCGTAGATCGGAAAGATATTTGCGACGAGAGATGATAACATTTCCACGTTTTTTGTTGAGTTTGATAACATTTGCTGTAATTGTTTGCCCAACAAACTGGTCAAAATCTGTTATTCGTTGAATATCAATTTGTGATCCAGGCAAGAATGCTGGAATGCCGATATCAACACTCAAGCCACCTTTAACTTTGTGTGTAACAACACCTTGAACTGGTTTTTCCTCTTCGTACAGTTTTGTAACAGCATCCCACGCTTTGAGCGCTTTTGCTTTTTCGTAAGAAAGAATGACGTTTCCGTCGATATTTTCCAGTTCATCCAAAATGACTTCGATTTCCGAACCAGGTTTAAGTTCTTTCAATTCATGGTCGCCAAACTCATGTTTTGGAATTAAGCCTTCTGATTTGTAGCTGATATCAACAAGAACGCCATCTGAGTCAACTTTTTTAACAACTCCTGTAACGAGTTTGCCTTGCTTGATGGTATCAAAGATTCCTTCATACAGTTCACTTAACTCAGCGAGTTGTTCTTCATTTAATTCTAATTCTAGCTCTTGATCAAGAGCTTCGGTTTGAGCAAACTGCTCTGGCCGTATAACTTCTTTTGACATGAAATCCTGTGGTGCCCGAACCGGGCGGTTAAGAGGTTAAACTTATTATTTCAACAACCATTTTTTGTGTTGAGCTTGAAAAGCCTATGACAAGGCACATAAAAAAGGTATAATCCATTGTCTATGGTAGCAAAAAGAGCTTGTTTTGCAAGTTTCCTTGCCTATTTATACTATAATGTCATATGTCTCATAGGAAGAAATGATAATTTTAATCATGTTCTTGCAGAGAGCGTGTGGTTGATAATTTTTCTTATTGTATTATAATGTTTATGGTTTGCGAGTTTTAACAAAAATGTTGTCTGATCTTATTTTGTTCAAAGGAAAATGTTATGAAAAAATTTTTACTTTCTGTGTTAGCAGTCGGCATGCTTGCTAGTTGTGCTCTTCAGGTAGAAGCTGGTTTTTGGAGCGAATTGTCCACTTAGAAAAAAGGAGAGGTGGTTCGTATTGGCTTCTGGTCTTTTTATTCTCTATTTATTGGTGCGATATGGTATGTGAATTTTGAGAGGCCTTTGAGATCTGCTCGAAACTTTATTGATGGTGCTGATTCTAGTTCTGAAGCACTTATTCTTTCTGTCCTTAAAAAGGCTGAAGGAGATATTTGTGGAGCTGCTGAACGCATAGTTGAATACTGCAACACTGAGGGATACAATGTTTGCATCGCTATCAAAAAGCTTGAATCTTTGCATGCGTATCTTTGTTCATATGAGATGAAATTAAGAGGTACGGTTTCGAAGTTGTGGCTTGGATGGTCGATCAATAGGTTTAGTAGATGCATTGAAAGAATTGTCGAGGCGCGTGAGTTTGTTAATGAAGTAATTGCTGTTATTCGCCAGAGCGATATCTACAAAAATCAGTCTGAAAGTTATCGTGCCAGAAAAGAGCGTGAAGGGCGCCAAAAATTTGAAGACAAGATTAGACTAATCGAAGCTAGAAGAAAAAAGATTAAAGTTAGAGAGGGTGTTTCGGATATTATTTTTGCTCGGTAAGAATTTGTAATACGAGAAAGTAAAAAGCCCCGACTTTATGTGGTCGGGGCCCTTTTTTTCAATCGAAGTATTTCTATTAGACACCTTTTTGCTCTTTTTTGCTCAAAATCAGCCTTTTTATGGTTTTAATTTGACAGCAGTCTTATGAGTTGTGATACTGAAAATAGCCTAGTTTATAGGGCAAGAGCACGTCTTGTGGCCCATTGCGTGGAGAGTGGTGGTCAAGCCGAAGGCGGTTTACTGATTCATCATTTTTCACTTTTTATATGGGAACCTTTTTATGAAATTATTTAAAGATTTCGATCTTCTTCCATCTATACAAAAATCACTAGATGTACAAGAATTCACTACTCCGACAGAGATTCAAGAAAAATCTATTCCATTACTTATTGAGGCAGGCAATATTGACTTTCATGGTCAGGCGCAGACCGGCACCGGAAAAACTTTGGCGTTTGGTATACCATTGCTGCAAAAGATAGATCCCACAAGACGCATGCCCCAAGCTCTGATTGTTGCACCAACACGTGAGTTGGTTTTACAGATCTGTGAAAGCTTAAAAAAAACAGCGCAATTTATGGATGTTGTAGTTGAGCCAATTTATGGTGGTGTTTCTATCGTTAATCAAATACGGATGTTAAAACGGGGTGTTCATGTTGTTGTTGGTACTCCAGGACGGTTGCGTGATCATCTGAGCAGAAAAACGCTTTCGTTAAAAAATTTAAACATTTTTGTACTTGATGAAGCAGATATCATGCTTGATATGGGTTTCAAAGAAGAGATTGATGATATTCTTGATTATGCACCGCAGGACAGACAAATTTGGTTGTTTTCCGCAACAGTAAAGTCAGGCATTACCCAGATCAAAAAAACACACATGAAAGATCCTGTTTCCGTTCGGGTCAGCAAGACGAAAGTTACAACATCAAATACCGAGCAGTTTTATTGTGTTGTTCCAATGCGTTATAGACTTCGCGCGTTGTGTCGCGTTATAGATACGGCTTCGGAGTTTTATGGCATTATTTTCTGCCAAACAAAAGTTTTGACTGGTGATATTGCGGACAGATTAACCAAGCTTGGCTATAGGGTGAACTGTCTGCACGGTGATATGGATCAGAACTTAAGAAATAAGGTTATTAAAAAATTTAAAAGCAGGTCGTGTGATATTGTTGTAGCAACCGATGTTGCTGCTCGAGGTATCGATGTTGCTGATTTAACACACGTTATCAACTACTCAATTCCTGAAGATCAAGAAAGTTATGTTCACCGAATTGGAAGAACTGGTCGTGCCGGTAAAAAAGGTGTTGCCATAACATTTATCAATAGCCGTGAGGCCGGTCGAATGCGGCAATTGGCTCGTAGATTTAAAGCTGAGATTAGCAAGTTAGATATTCCTTCCGTTCAAGATATTCTGCGTGTTCGTGTCGACAAGGCGCGTCATTATTTTGATGGAGTGTGCAATAAGGAGCTGGCTTCGCAAGAGGTTGTTGCTTCATTGCGTGACGTTGTTGCTTCGGCAACAAAAGAACAACTTGTTGATGGTATTATCGGCATGCTTTCTGACAAATACCTCAAGGGCCTCGATAAAGAAAAAGAGATTCCTACTGTTTGTCCAACCGAACGCGCTTTGCAGGAAGGTCAAAAGCGTGAATTAATGTTGCATGTTGGTTTTGATGATGGAATTGATAAAAATCATGTTCTTCAATATTGTTTGGAAACTGATGTTATTAATCCTGATCATATTGAGCGTGTTCGCGTTATAAAGCGTCGTTCATTTGTTATTCTTCCTTCTGATAGTGCAAGCAAGTTGGTTCAAGCTCTCAAAGGTAAAAAGTTTTTGGGTAGAAAGATTCGTGTCAGCCTTGTCAGTAAAGAAAATGGTAGAGATGGCGGTGGACGCAAACGTTTTGGTGGCTCCCGAAGTCGATTTGGTGGCAATGGCGGCAGACGTTTCGGGTCTGGTAATGGCAGTAGCAGGCGGCGAGCGAACAGCTGGCGCTAGTTTTTACTCTCGAAAAATAAATGTGACACTCCTCTTGTCCTCTGGGCAGGGGGAGTTTTTTCTTGAAGCAAAATAACAATGATCTAAACTAACGTGGATTTATCTGTATTATTTTGCAAAAAAGGAAAGTAAGTCTCATGAAGAGCACAAAGCTATTAATCTTTTTTTTGTTATCACATATTTTTTTTTGTACTCAAGCTAAAAAAAACCAGATCGGAGTTGTTCTTTTTTATTGGGATAGTGTTGGAGATCCAGAACTTATTATTCAATATAAGGGTGAGGAGATCTTACCTCGTAGAGGAATCCACAGGCATAATGGCGGATATTCTGTAAAAAGGGCCAAGGATCACCGGGCGAAGCTGCTTGATACAGGTAAGCGAATGGTGGGCGAGTGCTATCGTGCCTTGCAGCTTACTATTAGTTGGTGGGAATATGTAAAAGCGCTTATTTGGAAGCCCGTGATTATTGGTCGTCAGAAGCTGATTTTATTTGATGATGGAACAACAGAATATTATGGCCGCAAGGGGTTGGTTGAACGGTTTTTTACCAACAAAGCGAAGCATCTTTTTGACGAATTTGAACAGCTTATAAAACTTCGGTTTACTTTTTAGCTCATTTTGATTTTATTATAATGTCGGAATTCAGAATTTTTTAGGGAAGTTTCTATGATAAAAAAATCACTCATAGAAGAGGTGAAAAAAAGGTTGATTGCGGTTTACGATCCTGTTGCGATTTATATGTTTGGATCGTATGCTTGGGGAGTTCCAACAGAAGAGAGTGATCTTGATTTGCTGATTGTTGTAGATGAATCTGATGAAAAATCATACAGAAGGCCGGTCGCGGGTTATCGCGCATTGAGGGGTTTAGATATTTCAAAAGATCTGATAGTTCAAACGAAGAAAGAATTCGAGGATTCATCACGCGATGTGGTTACATTGATTTATAAAATTAAAAAGGACGGAGAGCTTATTTATGCGAGAGCATGAAAAGTGGCTACGAGTAGTAGAAGATGATCTAAAGTCAGCTAAGGGACTTTTAAGAATCGAAATTTTTTCAACGGAAACATATCATTGTCAACAGGCGGCTGAAAAAGTTCTTAAGGCATATCTCGTTTTTAAAAACAACAAAATTGTAAAGACGCACGATTTGATGAAACTCATCGTATTGTGTTGTAAGTATGATAAAGATTTTGAACAACTTTATGACGATGCTGAAAACTTGAATCCATTTGCAACCAAATTTAGATATCCTACGGAATTTGATATTCCTGATTATGAGGATACAAAAAATGCGATTGGGCAGGCAGAGAGGGTTGTTCATTTTGTCACAAAAAAAATTGAAGAATCAAAAACAAAACAACAGAAGCTGTTTTGAGTGGAGCTCTATTTTTTGTACTCCAAGTAAAGATTGGTTTTTAAAATATTGTGTGTGCTTGAAAGAATGCATCCAATTAAGGCAAGTATAGCATAGACAACAGTGAGTCCAAGGGGCCCTCGAAGTGGTAATAATAAAAAGGGTGTGAAAGAAAGAATGCCGACAAGGCAGAGCCATGTAATTGCTCCCAGATATTGAGCAAAAAATGTTTTGGTGACATCAGGAGATTTTTTGAACGCATCCAAAAGTGAAATATTTTCCAGCGCTATTATTTGCACAACAAAAAGAGTTGCTAGCGACCAAGTAAGCCTGAGTGATATGGCAACAATTGCCGACATTAAAAAGCAGGTTTTTCCTGGGGCCTTATTCATAATTGCATCTATCTGGTTGATAAAAATAAAAAAGATGGTTGAAGATGAGGCCCACAATAAGATGGAGCGAATTTTTGGTAGACAACTGAGAATCATTTTTTTTATTGTCGTAGTGCTGCGTTTCATAATTTTTGATGTGTGTCGTGTCAATGCAACTCCTGCGTAGACCAATACGAAAAGTTTGACAAGTTGTGTGACCAGTAGGCCTATGTGTTTTATCCAGCCAAAAGTGCTCCAGATACGTACCATAAGGCCCCGCATAAATACAGCAGAGCTTGAAGGTGAGAATGAAAATAGGTTAAAGACAGTAAGTTCGATTGTTATGCCAATCAGTACAGGTGCACCAAGGTAAATGAGAAGGTATTTGTGCTTCCATAAAAGGCCAAAACTTTTCAGACCAATGTCGAGTCCCGATTTAAAACGTTTGGCAAAGTTCATGTCCATTCTCCAAAAAAACAATTTTGAACAACAGAAACTACTTTAGTTTTCTGAAGGGTTTGATTGCAACGGTTGTTATCTAGGTCTTGGTTTTTTTAGGTCAATCTTGTAACAAGTATAAAAATAGCTATAAAAAGATAGCCAGGCGCTATAAGCAGTGGGCTCAGCCTTTTATTATTTTTGTTCAGAAATAGGTATAACAACGCACTGTGAAAGAAAAAAAGAAGAGCAAGTGACAATATAGAGTATGTGGGGTGTAGATCGCGCATCAACGTATGCCATTGTTTTTCAAAAAGAAATATGAATAAAAAAAGACATAAGTTTTCTCCTTTTTAAAAAATTATCTGTATTTAAGAAGAAGGTAGATTATGATGTATCCTGGTATGACAAGCAAAGGGCTGAGTTTTTTGTTTTCTTTTTTGAGGAGTGGCGTTAATAAAATTGTATGTACAGCTATGAGAGCGGCGACAAACAATAGTGAATATCGTTCGACAATATATGCTGTTAGATGTCTGAGATAAACTATAAGGACAATGGATATAGTCCCCATGAGTAATCCAACACCAAAAATGGAAAAAATATCTGGGCGAAAGATTTTTTTTGTTTTAAGTTTTAGAACAATAAGGGGAATGAGAATTTGGGTAAAAAAAGAGATCAAAAGCATAGCGAGAAACAATATTTCTTCTAGACCGCCGCCATTCATTATTCTTCTCCTTTAAAATTTACAGTTCAGAAAACGTAATATCTAACAAATTATATTTTTTGTAATCCACATCATCAAAGTGCCACCACTCACTATAGTTAAAACGAAACCCATGCTTGACCATGATGTTTTCAAGTAGTTTGCAGTTTTTTGCAGCCTCTGGTGTCATAGCGTTGTAATTTCTGTGAGCTTTTGCAGAAAAATCGTCAAATTCACTCGGCATTTCTAGCTCTTTACCATTTTTGTCTACTAGTGTGCAATCAACCGCAGTCCCCCGATTGTGGTTAGATCCTTTTTGAGGATTTGCAACATATTGTGGGTTAGGAACAAGTTTCCAAAAAATGTATTGAACCGAGCGTGGACGGTATCCATCCCAAATTTTAAGACCGAGACCTATTTTTTCTAACTCTTTTTGCACTCTGTCTATTTTTTGTGCCGTTGCTTTACACAAAAAACAGCGTGGACTTTTGTACACCTTTTTCTTGGTAAAGTTATTTGTTGTGGCATACCTGATGTCCAGTTTGATGTTTGGATTGATGGTACATAGTTCAACCAAGTCATGTGCACGCGTGACAAAAGTAAAAAAGAGATAAATACAACAGAGAATTATTTTTCGCATATTTTAATCACAGTCCGCTATCAAATGACTGAATATCGGTTTCAAAATAACGGTGCAGGCCTTCAGGAAGATCCTTATAATCAACACTATTTGTTACATCTTCAAAGGTTCCATAACAAAAAGTGTTCCAAAACAAGATTGTTTTTCCTTGTAGATGTTGGTTGTTTTTTATATCGGACAACATTGCTGTCAAAGCTTTGCCGGTGTATGTTCCTTCAAGTTTAATATTTTCATGGTCGAATAATTCTTGCAAAGCAGTTGCTTCTAATTCTCTAACTTCAGCATATCTGTAGTTGGCAAAGTTTTGGCGATATTCTATATCAGAAGCAGAGACTTTTTGTGCTGGAAAGTTAGGATCCAAGTTAGTAAAGAAGTCAATTGCCTCATTTATCCGTTCTGCTAGTTTCTCAGTTCGGAAGTAGGCATCACCATTTTTTCCGCTGATCGCAACAGGAATGATTACGCTCTTCAAACCTGCCAGTTGTGCTCCTATAATGAGTCCGCCTGCGGTTCCTGTACTTCCAAGTGGAACGTATATGTAGTCAGGTTCGGGTAAAAGCCCGTCTTCAATTTGTTTCTTCAATTCAAATGCTGCATTCATATATCCAAGGAAACCGATTGGACATGTTCCTCCCCAGGTGACAATGTATGGAGGTTTCCCCGCATCTTGTAAAGAAGAGCTGTGCTGCCAGATGGCATCTTCTTGATCTTGCTCAGATTCATAATATTTTATAATTCCGTTGTGAAAAAGATCCATCAAAAGATTTCGTCGCAAATATGAGGTGTTAAGTTGTGGCCCGAGTAGGCAATAAACGTCAGAAAAACCGACTCTTTTTGCTTGAGCCAAGGCTGCAAGTACACAATTTGAGCCGGCATCACCGATTGCCATGATTGATCCCGCATCGCTATAAAGTGCGTCTGCGAGTAAAAATTCGAGTTTTCTTACTTTGTTTCCACCAAAGTATGGGGCACATGGTCCATCGTCTTTGAAATAGAGCCTATCGCTTCCAATTGCTTCGCCCAGTTTTCCTAATTTTCTTACGGGTGCCGGGAAATTGCCCAAAGATACATGGGGTATTTTGGTTTGTAGCGTTGGAAGTTCCTTCAAAATATCTGGAAGAGAATCAATGTCCGGTAATATGCTTCTGCTATTGTAATCCGGGACCCATGAATTTATCTGTTCAAATGGCCAGGAAAAAGTAAATGTTGAATATGTAAAAACAAAAAACATGAGGATTGTTTTTTTGACCATTGGAGCTCCTTTTATTTTTCTCGACAAATAATTTTATCTGTCACACAGTAGCAAGAATAAAAAAAGAGCGAAGGGCCGTGCAAGTTTTCAGGTTCATGGCAAGCGCGAAAAGAGGATGCTTAAAAAAAAGAGCCTCAAAAAAAAGCCGCGCTACTTTTTATAGCGCGGCTTTTTTTAATAACTTTCCACCGCCGCCAAGAATCCTAAAGATTACGGCAAGCAGGCCTTGCAGGAAATTTATTGACGAGGTCTGTCCTCACGTGGACGAGCTTCGTTCACTCTGAGTGCACGACCGTCAATATCTTTGCCATTAAGTTCTGCGATGGCTTTTTTTGCCTCTTCAGCAGATGCCATCTCAACAAAACCGAATCCTTTGGATTCTCCAGAGAATCTGTCTCTGACGATTTTTACAGAAACAACTTCTCCGTATGTTTCAAAAAGAGATTTAAGTGCATCTTCTGTAAGGCTGTAACGCAAGTTTCCTACGTAAATGTTCATTTGAATTTTCTTTCAGATCTAAAAATTAAAAATAAGAAGGGAATACTGAATTTATATCTTTTTTACTTTATCTTTCTTCTGAGGGACCTTTCGATTTAAATCAACACTGAATACTTAAACAAGTCTAACAGAAAAAAGTATTGAAGAAAAGTGCTCAATTAGCCCTATAGCTTATTTTTGAGGTGTTCTAGGACCAGTTGGCTCCAACTTTCTAAGTTATCATATACCAGCTCGCATTCAGATAGCGTTGATAGGACGCCGTTTTTGAGTTCTGATTTTACTTGAATGTTTTCAGTATCGCCAGTAAGTAGTAGAACAAAGCCAATATGTACCCGCCCGACCGGGTTGGAGTCATCATTCAAAAGGCCTATTAATTCGATCTTAAAGGAGCCGTTATATTCTATTTCTTCATGAAATTCTCGTTTTGCCCATGCAAACAATGAAGAGTGGGTCATGTCCTCTTGTCTAATGTGTCCGCCAATTCCCAAAGAATACTTGTTGCGCAATCGCTTTTCCGAAGCTGTTGCGGCTCGCTGCATCAGAAAATATTTATTCTGATTTTTAAAGACAAGATAGGGAATTATTTGTTTATAGATCGGGTCCTGTTCCATTTGGGAGCGCCACAGAAATTGTTTTTTCTTCTCTATGATTTTTAAATACTCATCAAGATCAACAGGCTTGATTCCGTGCCAAGTATCACCAGGAAACAAGTCAGAGCGTTTTACAACCAAAATGCGTTCATCGGTATTAATTGGGTGCTTTTTTTTAGCCTGAGTTGTTTGTATTGTCATTTCATACTCCTTGTTTGAGGCGTGTTGCCATTGTAAAAAAATAAGAGTCCAATATCATTAAAAATGAATAATGTGTTATTTGCAAGTTAGGTTGAGGGATCGTCATGGCGTATGATTTTCAAAGTATAGAGGAAAAATGGCAGGAGCGCTGGGAAAAAAATCCTGTTGTGCCAACAAAATCTATAGAAGGGGCTAAGAAGTTTTACTGTCTTGATATGTTTCCATATCCCTCTGGCTCAGGCTTGCATGTTGGTCACTGGCGAGGTTATGTCTTATCTGATATTTATGCTCGTATCAAGTTGCTTGAAGGATATAACGTTTTGCATCCGATGGGGTGGGATGCTTTCGGTTTGCCAGCGGAAAACTATGCGATCAAGCGCGGAGTTCATCCAAAAGTTGGCCTTGAACAAAATATAAAGGTTTTTAAAAAACAACTTAAGCAGCTCGGGGCGATTTACGATTGGGAGAGAGAGTTAAATACTACTGATCCAGATTTTTATAAATGGACGCAGTGGATTTTTATACAAATGTTTAATGCAGGGCTTGCGTATCGATCTGATATGCCAATTAACTGGTGTCCGTCTTGTTTGACCGGGCTTGCAAATGAGGAGGTGGTCAACGGTCAGTGCGATCGCTGTGGAACACAGGTGACACAGAAAAATATTGCACAGTGGATGCTTAAGATTACGGAGTACGCTCAAAAATTGCTTGATGGGTTGGATCATTTGGAGTGGTCCGATAATATCAAGCAAATGCAGCGTAACTGGATAGGGCGGAGTGAAGGGGCTGAGGTTATATTTACAGCAACAGACAATTCAGGGAAAAATGTTGATCTTGTTGTGTATACCACAAGACCAGACACATTATTTGGGGCAACTTTTTTAGTTATGGCGCCTGATCATGATCTGGTTGAAAAGATTGTCACCGAAAAAAACAAAGGAGAGGTTGAGAGGTTTTTAACCAAAGTAAAAAGTATGTCCGCGATTGAAAGGATGGCTGAGCAGAGGGAAAAACATGGAGTGTTTACTGGATCGTATGCTGTCAATCCGATGAACGGACAAAAACTACCGATTTATTTGGCAAGTTATGTGCTGAAAGATTATGGAAGCGGCATTATCATGGCGGTTCCTGGGCATGATGAGCGTGATTTTGAGTTTGCACAAAAGTATGATCTTCCCATTCGGCAAGTGATTGAATCTGAGCAAGCAAAGCTGGGCAATGAGGGCAATCTTCTCGAGGCCTATGTTGGAGACGGTTTGATTATCAACAGTGATTTTTTGAATGGAATGGATGCAAAAACCGAAGGGTTTGAAGAGGCAATTGCGTTTGTTGAGCGTAAAAAAATGGGCAAGCGGAAGGTCAATTATAAACTTCGAGATTGGGTGTTTTCTCGTCAGCGATATTGGGGAGAGCCAATCCCGTTAATTTATTGTCAAGGAGAGTGTGGTATTGTTCCTGTTCCAGAAGATCAGTTGCCTGTGGAGTTGCCCGATGTAGAAAAATATCAGCCAACAGGTACGGGGGAGTCGCCTCTTGCTGCTATAAAAGACTGGGTGAACACGACTTGTCCCAAGTGCGGTGGTCCAGGAAAGCGCGAAACCAATACAATGCCTCAGTGGGCAGGTTCAAGTTGGTATTTTTTGCGCTATATCAATCCAAATTTAAAAGATAAACCATTCGATGAAAAAGAAGTTGATTATTGGATGCCCGTTGATCTGTATGTTGGTGGCATAGAACACGCAATTTTGCATCTTTTGTACGCACGTTTTTATGTGAAAGTATTGCATGATTTAGGATATTTAAAGTTTGATGAACCTTTTACTCATCTGTTTAATCAGGGAATGGTTTGCAAATATTCAGAAAAATCAGGCCTAGTTGAGAAGATGTCCAAATCTAAAGGAAACGTTGTCAATCCGGATGATATTATACAAAAATATGGTTCTGATATCTTGCGTATGTATGTGATGTTTATGGGCCCCCCGGAACTCGATTGTGAGTGGCAGGACACAGGGCTTGAAGGAATCAAACGTTTTTTGAATAAGTTCTGGAACTTTATTACCAATCCGGAAAATATTGTTGTTGATGAGCAGGAAGATGAAGGTGTAAAAAAACGAGTACATCAATTTTTACAGGAATATCAAAAGCGAATTTCATCATTCAAACCAAACACGGCGATCTCTGCTTTGATGGAGTTACTCAACGATATGCATAGTCAAAAGATGAAACTCGGTACTTCGAGTGCCGAATCTGTGATTGTTTCTCTGTCTGTTTTTGCGCCGCATGTTGCAAGCGAATTGCTTGAAAAATTGTTTAATAAAAATATACAAGATTGTTTATGGCCAACATTCGATCCTGTTCTTGTGCGCCAAACTGAAGTCACTCTTGTTGTTCAAGTTAATGGTAAGGTGAGAGCAAATATACCATCTCATCGTACAGCGAAACAAAAAGATGTTCAGCACAAGGCTGAAATGGCGATTGCAAAGTGGCTCGAGGGGCGTGAGGTGATTAAGGTTATATTCGTTCCAGGCAGATTAATTAATTTTGTTGTGAAGTAAAAAAACAGTTTTTACTGGCAATATTTTTTTGATAAATGGTTTTTAAAGTTCTGCTTGTGCTTTTTTTTATAGTGATTATTTAAGCTGGGGTTGTAGATTTTGTTTCTATATTGTGGATGTTTACTTTGAATTTTTTTCCTTCTTTTTTTCTTGCGCCATTCTGAGTGTTTTCCTTGCATACCTTTTTTCGGTGCTAGAACAGTGAGGCTGGTAAGAGTAATGCAAAAGGAAAAAAATATAGAAATTTTTTTAATCATCATTTGGCCCCTAGAAAAGTAAAATAATTTTAAAAAAATCTAATTAGAAGAAACCTTATCAAGTTAAAGCCTGTTGGGCAATATTTTATGTTTTTGTAGGAGTATGTTGTTGTTCTGGCCGACTTGATTTTTTTATTTTCAATTTCGTAAGCTGCAGTGTGCTTGCGCCTTTGATGTTGTGTGGAGGGTTTTTTATGCCAAAAAAAGATCTACTTGTCACATACAGATCAACAGGAGTTGATTTATGGAGAAGTTGAGAATTGGTAAGCGGAATATTGCCATAACGAATGGTGGCAATATTATTTTTCCAAAATCTGGTTTTTCAAAGTACGACTTAATTGAGTACTATCTGAACATTGCGCCTTTTATGCTTTCACACACAAAAAATCGACCGTTGACCATGCAACGTTTTGTACAAGGGGTTGAAAAAGAGGGATTTTATCAAAAAAATGCGGCAGATTATTTTCCGTCGTGGATAAAAACAATACCGATTGAAAAAAAAGAGGACGGTGCGGTTAACTATGTGGTTTGCAACGATGATGCAACACTTATTTATCTGGTAAATCAACTTGTCATCACGTTTCATGTTTGGTTAAGCAAGATTAATAAATTGAGCAATCCGGACAAGATGATTTTTGATCTCGATCCATCAGTTAAAGGTTTTGCGGAGGTTCGTTTTGCGGCTCGGCATTTGAAAAAAGTTTTGGAAGATGAGTTAGGTTTGGCTACTTTTTTGATGACAACAGGTTCCCGTGGTGTGCATGTTGTGGTGTCGCTTGATTGCAAAGCTGATTTTGATTTTGTGCGTCAGTTTGCACGTGATGTCGCGAATTTGCTTGTTGAGCGTCATTCCAAGAAATTGACAACGCAGGTGCGTAAAGTGAAACGGGGCAAAAAAGTATTTATCGACTATTTGCGTAATGCTTTTGCACAAACAGGCGTAGCTCCCTATTCTGTTCGAGCAAAACGAGGTGCTCCGGTTGCAACACCTATCGACTGGGCCGAGCTTGGACGTGTGCAGGCTGACACGTTCACCATCAAAACAATATTCAAGCGGTTGGCACGCAAAACCTGTCCGTGGAAGAACTTTTTGAAACAAAGATGTTCATTAAAACGGGCGCGTAAGTTGCTCGACGAGTTGTTAGAAGATGAAGGGATTGAATGAAGCTGTTTTTAGACACCGCAAATGTTAAAGAAATAAAAAAATGGATTGCCACCGGCCTGATTGATGGTGTGACCACAAACCCGAGTTTGTTGCACAAAGAAAAAGGTGACCCGAAAAAAATAATCACTCAAATTTGTAAGTTGGTAAAAAATGGAGTTGTTAGTGTTGAGGTGACAGAAAAAGATTCCAAAAAGGTTTACATTCAGGCGAAACAGATCGCAAAAATAGCAAAAAACGTTATAGTTAAAATTCCGTGTCACCCAGATTATTTTGAAGTAATTAAAAAACTGGTAGATGAGGGAATCAAGCTCAACATAACGCTGATCTTTTCTGTTTTGCAGGGTTTGGCGATGTGCAAGTTGGGCGTGAGCTATATTTCTCCTTTTATTGGCAGGTTAGACGATATCGATGATGATGGGGTTGAGCTTGTTGGCAAGTTGCGTCAGATGATTGATGAGTATGTTTTTATTAACACCAAAATAATCGCCGCCTCGGTTCGTCACGTTCGGCATCTGCATGATAGTGCATTATTGGGAGCAGATGTTGCTACGGTTCCGGTTTCAGTGCTAGAAAAAGCGATGAATCATCCGTTGACAGATCGTGGGATGGAAAAGTTTTTGGAGGATTGGAAAAAGATAGGAATCAAAAAGTTCCCGTAAAGATTTTTCAAGAAAGTAGTTGCGGTGTCATGAGTTGCCTCTTGACACCGCACTATCCAAATGGAGGTATAATGAAAACTAGTTTGTTGAGTTATTTATTATTATTATTATTTACAACAATAACCTTTGCTTGTTTTTCATCTTTTTTTGTTGTTAGCTTTGAATAATTTGCGAATTGTTTTTTAGCCTTGTCAGTTATTTTCTTTGTAGATTTTTTCAGAGTGTCTACAGTTGCTTCAACCTCGGTGATGTAGCAGTCTATGTCATCATTTGTTGTTGCATTGTTGAATTGATTTAGCTTTCTCCTGTTACTTATTTTTTTATAACCGTGATATATAGCTGCCAAGGTGGCCGGACCTACTAGTGATGCCATCCATCCTTTCCATGAAGTTTTTTTGCAAAGAGCGATGATACTGGTTATACACGTTGTAAATGTTGCTCCTATACCAAGTCTCAACAAATAATTGTGTTCCTCATCCTCTTTTTCTTTTTTTGTTTTGATATAAAGCTCTGGCAAATAGTAAAAGTTTTTTTTGATAGTATTGTTCCACTCTGATATGTTTTCTTTGAGCTGATCATTTAGATTTTCTTTTATTTCTGTAAGCTTAGAACCCGTTTTTATTTTTTCTTTCTTTTTGTTTAGATTTTCTATTTTTATAAGATTAACATCAATGTCTATTTTTTGGGTACTTTTGTTTAGATCGTTTGTTTTTGGATTGTTTATTTCATTATCAACAATATCATTGATAAGTTTGTTTGCTTCTTTTAGCGTATTGTTGATTAATTTATTGTGCTCTTTTATTAAATTTTTTTGGATTTCCAAACGACTGTAGTTAAGTTTTCCGCATAGTGATCGTTTGTTTTGTACAGCACTCATTTGCGCTGGTACAAGCAGTCCGAGAACTGCAAGTGTGATGGTTGAAAGTGAGCGTTTCTTCGACATAGTAACCTCCAAAGTTTCCATTTTTATAATATAACCTCTCATTAACTAGTGGTATGACCCCTTAAATTTGCCATTTACAGGTTGGTTCCATACTCAAAATAAAGAATACCACACCCCTTTGGGCTTCCGCAACAGGGGGTAATGTATGGAAATTGGGCACAAAAATGGCTCAATAGAGCGATATGGTCGACGTATGGGGCAAAAATTAAAGGCGGTAAAGAATGTCAATTTGGGGTAAATTTCCCCTGAATTAGTAGATTATTGCCATTTTCTCGTCACAAATGGTAATATTTTAGTGTGTGGCTTCAGGATTTTGCAGCTCAATTTGAAACTTTTATCGATAAAAAAAGGAGAGTAGTGATGAACAAGAGACTTTTTGCAGCTTTTGCCCTTGTGGCGGGGCTTTTTGTGGGCTTGCAGGTGAGTGCCGCGCCCAAGAAATATAAGTTGGTTACTGATGTGCCTGCAGGTGCGAAGGAGTTTTCTATCAAAATGATTTGCGATGAAAATCCAACTGGGCACGATTGGTATGCTGCAAAAGAGAAGACTTTGTACGATACGTATCATAAGTCTGGAACTCATGCACACAAGCGCGTATTTTTTGTTAAAGAGGTATCTGTGCCGAAGATGAAAAAAGTTGCTAACAAGTGGCGGATAGATAGAAGAAAGAAAAGAACCAAGTGTCGTCTATATTACATCATTAAGACTCAATAGTGTCTCATTTTTTTTCCATCTTTGCGATTCCTATCTTCACACGCTAGAGTAGCAGGTGGTGCAAGTGTGGGTTGAACTGTGTGTGGAGAAATTGTGGAAAAAAGAAAGTTTCGCATAGCTTTTGTCACTAATAATTACAGTCCATATTCTGGTGGTGTTGTTAGTTCAATTGATGCTTTTGTCCAAGAATTGATGAGTCGTGGGCATGAGGTTTTGATCATTACACTCAGCTTTCTTGGAAAACAACATCAAGATCCTTCTTATATTGTTCGTGTCCCGAGTTCTGTTCGTTTTGTTTACAATAAAAATCGAATGGCAATTCCATGGCGGTCAGACGCTCACGTTGCTTGTATTTTGAGAAAATTTAAACCGGATATTGTGCATAATCATCATCCCTTTTTGTTGTGCCAGTCTGCGCTTAAATTTGCAAAAAAATGTTCAATACCAACTGTTTTTACGTATCATACGATGTACGAAAGATACACGCATTATGTTCCACTATATCAACCATTGGTTAAGTTTGTTACAAAAAAAATAGTGTTTGATTTTTGCAGTCATGTTGATCATATCATTGCGCCGAGTAGTGCTGTTAGTGAGCAGATTTTTAAGCAAGGTGTGACTACGCCGATCTCAACAATTGCCAGTCCATTGCGGCCACAGTTTTTGGATGAGCATGCAAAAAAGGCTGGTAGAAGTGAAAAAATATTACAACTTTTACTGGTTAGTCGTTTAGTTCCGGAAAAAAATGTTTCAGCCGTGCTGGATGTGATGTCTCAGCTTGACCCTAAAAAACATGCTATGACAATTGTTGGCTATGGGCCGCAAGAAGAATATCTGCGGAACTATGCTTATAAAACGCTCTCTCTCTCACCCAATCAAGTACAATTTATAATTAAGCCGCCAATGTCGGAACTGATCCGTTTGTATCGTCAGGCGGATCTTTTTTTGTTTCCATCTACTAGTGATACGCAAGGATTAGTGCTTGCCGAATCGATGGCGGGGGGAACGCCTGTTGTTGCCTTGGACGGTGCGGGGCAGCGGGATATTATCGTTGATGGAGAGAATGGTTTTATTGTTGCATCGAAAGAGCAGATGGTTAAAAAAATAAAACAGATTTCCAGTGATGATGACTTGCTTACCAGATTACAACAAGGTGCACTCAAAACTGCCCATAACTATACCCCCGAGGCTTTGACCGAGAGGTTACTTGAGGTTTATCAAGGGTTGCTCTAGTCACCTGTATTAGCTGATGGCTCGCCAGGTATTCCGAATAGAGGAAGGTAAAATTCGAAGGTTTTTTGAAATTTGTGACTTTTCGGATAGGTTCGTTGTCTTTTGATGTTGTGAAAGTATAATGAAAATGTCGAACATATATCAAATCATTTGAGAGGTAGAATTATGAGTTCATCAGTATCAGTGGAGGATGTAAAAGCACAATATATTGTGGATAAAGATGGCAAGAAGACTGGTGTTATCCTTGATATTAAATTATTTAATGCTCTTTTACAGGAACTCGAAGATTTGTATGACATTACCGAAGCTGAAAGAATTATAGAGAAAAAGGGGAAGAAGTATACATTGGAGGAGGTTGAACAGTCTTTGATGAAAGATCCAAATAATGGCACATCCTAGTCTTGCGGGCTATTCGATTGAGTTTTCCAAAGAATCATTAAAGTTTTTACATAAGCTTGATAGAAGGCAATCTTTGCAGATTATTGCCAAAATTAAAGAGTTATGTTCTGGCGCAGAACACTTGAATATTAAAAAGCTTAAGTCTTCTGGGTAAAAGCTATATAGGCTGAGAATTGGTAACTTTCGTGTCATCTATTCTACGAATCGTGAAATAGTAGAGATTTTTGTCATTATAATTGGCCACAGAAAAGACGTCTATAAAGGATTTTGACTTTCATGGACCGTTTGCTCAGTATCCATTCATCAGATACTATAAAGGTATGAAAAAACCGTTCAAACTTCATCTTCCATTTACGCCTTCCGGAGACCAGCCCGAGGCTATTAAAAAGCTTTCCAGAGGTATGCCGGGCAGATCGACTCTTTTGGGTGTCACTGGGTCTGGTAAAACTTTCACTATGGCCAATGTGATTTCTGCCCAAGATAAGCCGGTTCTGGTACTTTCGCCCAACAAAACGCTTGCTGCACAGCTGTACGAAGAGTTTTCCCTTTTTTTTCCTGAAAACAAAGTTTGTTATTTTGTCAGTTACTATGATTATTACCAGCCGGAGTCCTATCTGCCTGCGCAGGATATCTATATTCCAAAAGAAACGAAGGTAAACAGTGAGATTGAGCGACTTCGTGTGGAGGCAACCGCATCATTGATCAACCGAAAAGACACGATTGTAATTGCATCTGTTTCTTGTATCTACTCATTGGGAAACCCAAATGATTACAAAAATTTAGCATTTTCACTAAAGATTGGCCAACACATTTCTCGGCAAGATCTTATTAGAAAACTTATTTTTATTCAGTACAAGCGAAATGAAGTTGACAGAGGTCCTGGAACGTTTCAAGTTTTAGGAAATACTATTGAGGTTAATTTGCCGTATCAGCGGGAAAAGTTACGAATTGAACTTTTTGGAAAAGAAGTTGAGGGATTACAATGGGTGAGCAAACGAAACAATACGGTTTTGCGTGAGCTTGACAACACTCTCATTTTTCCTGCAAAGCATTTTGTAACAACGGAACAAAAAAAGAAAGCGGCGATTGAAAGTATTCAGGCCGAACTCGAACAGTATGCGCCAACGATAAAAAATCCGCTCTATCGCGAAAGGATACAGCAAAGAATTTCTCATGATCTTGAGATGTTGCAAGAAGTTGGCTATTGTTCTGGAATCGAAAACTATTCTGTCCATTTTGATGGTCGCCAATCTGGCCAGGCGCCATTTTGTTTGTTTGATTTTTTTGATGATGATTTTTTATTAATCATTGATGAGTCACACATTGCGATTCCTCAGTTGAGGGGGATGTATTCAGGTGACAGGGCGCGCAAAAAGTCTCTGATAGAATTTGGGTTTCGTCTTCCGTCTGCGTACGATAACAGGCCTCTGCAGTTTGATGAAATTGAAAAACATTTTAATAACGTTGTATTTGTTTCCGCAACGCCGGGCGATTACGAACTGCGCAATTCGAAACAAGTTGTGGAACAAATTATTCGCCCAACAGGATTGGTTGATCCTGAGATTAAGGTTATACCACGGGTGGGTCAGATAGATCATTTGATTGATCAAGTCAAAAAAACAAAAGAAAAAGGCTTTAGAACATTAGTTACAGTTTTGACTAAAAAACTTGCAGAGGAGCTAGCTCGCTTTTTACAGGAACAACAGATCAAGGTTTGTTATCTGCACAGTGACCTAAAAACACCAAAACGCACTGAGCTTTTGCAAAAACTGAGAATGGGTGTTTTTGATTGTCTCGTTGGTGTGAATTTGCTTCGTGAAGGGCTTGATCTTCCTGAAGTTGCAATGATGGCGATTATGGATGCAGACATCGAAAGTTTTTTGCGCGACAAACGATCTTTAATTCAGCTGATAGGAAGAGCTGCGCGAAACACAGAGTCAAAAGTTTTGATGTATGCAGATAAAATAACCAAGTCGATGCGTGCAGCTATTGATGAAACGGAGCGACGACGTAAATTACAACAAGCTCATAATAAAAAACATGGAATTAGCCCGGTTAGTGTAAAGCGTGACGTCACCAAAAGCATTACAAAACTGCAAGCCGCAATTGCTGATGCGTCCTCATTAAACAAGAAAAAAAAGAAAAAAGAAATGGCTGAGAAGAAGACTGATATTCATTCACGTCTCGTTGAACTTGAAGTTGAAATGCAAAAAGCTGCGCGTGAATTAGACTTTGAAAAAGCGATTGCATTGCGAGAAAAGTGGCGGGATTTGAAAAAAACAAAAAACATATTTTAAGGATGGTGTTGTATGGAAAAAATGAAGCTGAAATACAGTCAGATAGCGGACGCTATGGATCGACTTCATGAGTCGATTATTCTTCTTCAAAAAAACGTTGAATCAACTCAAGAAGACAGGGTCGATTATGCCTCTAAGGATGAACTTTACAGAAGTCTGAGAGATTCCCTGATTCAAAGATTTGAAATTACAACCGACCTTTTTTGGAAATATGTTAAGCGTTACTTAGAGAAGGTTGTTAAACAAGAGATTGAAATCAATGGTCCAGCTCCCGTTCTGCGTCAGGCATGCAAGGCAAAACTTCTTTCTGAATCAGACACAACTAAGTTTTTGGAAATGATCAGGGATAGAAACAGTTATTCTCATATTTACAAAGAAGAAATGGCTGATGAGATAGCGAAAAAAGTTGCTTTTTATTATAATTTGATGGAAAAAAATCTAGATTTACTTTTGCCTGAAAATAGGTAGAAAAGAAATCTATAAAACAATATAAATCAAAAGGATTTTTTGTAATGAAAAGCGTAGGCGCTGTGATCATAGCATCAGGTTTAGTTTTTTTGACTGTTTTTGGCATCAGTAGGTGTGACAAAAAATTAACAATTAAAGAGGTAACACTTTTGGCACAGATAAAAAATGTTGAAGATGTAAAAGCGCTGTTTCCCAAAACAGCACAAGAGATTGCACAAAAAACAGAAAAGTGTATTCAAGAGGGTAAAAAATTAATAAAAAAAATAATCGATGTTCCTGGTGTTGAGCGAAACTTTGAAAATACAGCTTTGACGTTTGACAGATTGGGAAGAGATTCGGGCATAGATCCTTTTGGCTCTGCATGTGCAGTACTCAAAGAGGTAAGTCCACAAGAGGACATAAGAAAAGCTGCAAGCGATGCTCTCAAAAAATTATCTGAGTTTGAGGTTGATTGGATTGCTGGAAATGTTGATCTGTACAAAGCATTTAAAGAGTATGCGCAAAATCAGGCGCAAGCAGAAGAATTGAGAGATAATCAACGTTATTTTGTTGATGAGACAATGAAAGGTTTTAAGCGTGCAGGGCTAGAGTTGCCTGAGCAAACGCGTGAAAAAGTAAAAAAAATACAAAAGGAACTGGTCGATCTTGGTCTTGCGTTTTCAACAAATGTGGCAACGGATAATAGAACCATCGAAGTTTCTAAGACAGATCTTGTTGGTATGGACACTGACTTTATAGATGCTCTCAAAAAGAACGATAATGGCAACTATATTGTTGATGTTAACATGCCAAATTATTTTGCAATTTTGGCCGATTGTTCTGTTGAGAATACCAGGAAACGGATGTACAGAGAGTTTCGTAATCGAGCCTATCCAAAAAATGTTGCTATATTGAAAAAAATTATTGCCAAGCGTGATGAGTTGGCAAAACTACTTGGTTACAAAAGTTACGCTCATATCAACCTTGACAATCAGATGATGAAGGCTCCTGAGCGAGCGTATAAGTTTATTGAAGATATTTTGGTCAAACTTAACAGGAAGGAGCAACAGGAGTTTGTTCGTTTCACAAAAGATCTCCCAGATTCTGTTGCATTAACCGATGCTGGCAAGTTCAAAGTATGGGATATTTCGTTTGTTCATAATCAGTACAAGAAAAAATATTTAGACGTGGATGAAAACAAACTTTCTGAATATTTTCAGTTGGAAGAAACGTTGAGTGCCATGTTTAAGCTGTATGAACAGTTTTTTGGTGTGCGTTTTGAGCAGCTATCAACAGATGGATTTTGGCATCCCGAAGTAAAGCTTGTGCGTGTTTTTAATGCGGATGACAATGAACTTATAGGCTATCTTCTTTTGGATTTACATCCACGACAGAATAAATACGGGCATGCAGCACATTTTGGAATGATTGGTGGTCTAAAGACAAAGAAAGGTGGTTGGCCATCCGTGGGACTTGTTGTTGCCAATTTTCCAAAATCGACTGCAGCCAAACCGTCGCTGCTCAAAAGAAGCCAAGTCAATACTCTATTTCACGAGTTTGGGCATGCAATGCATCATATTCTGGGCAGAACCTATATTGCATCTCAAATGGGAACGAGAACAAAATTGGATTTTATTGAGGTTCCATCTCAAATGTTGGAAGAATGGCTGTGGGATGCAGATGTTTTGAAAAAAATCAGCAAACATTACAAAACAGGCTTGCCAATTTCTGACAAACAGATAGAAAAAATTATAGCACTTAAGCAGTTTAATAGTGGTTATTTTTGGCAGCGGCAGGCACTATTTGCTTTAGTTGCTCTTGATTATTTCATGCCGGGTCAGGAAAAGAATATTGAAGAGATTTTCAAACAATTAAATGAACGCGTTACTCGTAATGTATCATACGATCCAGAAGCTCACTTTTATTCTTCGTTTGGTCATTTAGTTGGATATGGCGCGCGATATTATGGTTATCTCTGGTCTAGAGTATTGTCCGTTGATGTATTTGACCATCTTGACAAACAAGGGATTTTAAAGCCAAATGTGGGTGATCGGTATGTTGAACTTGTTCTCGGGCCAGGTGGCAGTAAAGATCCAAATATATTAATGAGAGAGTTCTTGGGACGTGAGCCAAACGACAAAGCATTTAGCAAAAATTTAGGACTTGAATAACGATTAGCCCCCTTTTTTGGGGGTTTTATCTTTGTTTTGAGTTTGGTACCATTGAGACAGTAGCCGTTTTTTAAAAAATTTAAAAATTTATTGCTAGGGGACCAAAAGGGTGTTTCTTCTTTTTCTTGCTTATTTTTTGCTTGCAAGCGGTTTTTCAGCCAACAAAGTATTGCTTGGCTGGTTGCCTCCTACTTTTTTTGTGGGAATCAGAATGTTGTGTGCAGGGCTCATTATGATCATTTACAACTATAGAAAGACGCATCGCCTCCGTTTTTCTTATTTTAAGCGAGATTTGTTAACGATTATTGGAATTGCTCTTTTTACTACCTATTTTCCATCGTTGTTAAAAGCGTATGGCCTGAAAGGCTTGCCTTCATCTAAGGCTGCTATGATTGGGTCCTGTGATCCGTTTGTAACGGCGATCTACGCATATGTTCTTTGGAAAGAAAGACTTTCTCTCCATCAGTTTCTCGGCATTATTATTGGCTTTATTGGCGTTATGATGTTGCTCACTTCAGGATCTCTTCCAGAGCAGTCCTTGCACGCTTGGTTTATTTTTTCTTGGCCAGAACTGGCAGCGCTTGGTTCTGTTGTTGTTGGAAGATATGGATGGATTTTGGTTCGTTCTTTGTTGAAAAAGGAGCGATACAAGCCGACGGAAGTTAACGGGCTTTCAATGTTGATCAGTGGTCTTTTGGCCTTGGCTACATCTTTAGTGGTGGATCCAATTTCTTCTATTTCTATTCCATCGGTTCCTCGTTTTCTAGCTTTTTTTTCCTATACCATTGTTGCAGGTAACATTGCGGGTTACGGCTTGTACGCATATTGTTTAAAAAAATATCGGCTTACCTTTGTTTCTCTTGCCGGTTTTTCTATTCCTTTATTTGTCACGCTTATAGGTTGGCTATTTTTAGGAGAACAGCTTTCATTTCTATTTCTTATATCTGCGGGGACTATCTTTTCGGGGCTTCTCCTGTTCAATTACGATAAGTTGTGTAGCGCATAGACTTTTTCTATTTTGTTTTTTTTCAGTTTTTCTCTTTGTTATCTTTTTATAAAAGGATTATTAATAAAGGGGGAGAGGAAAATGAAAAAGAGTTATGTTTTGTTATTCGCTTTATTGATCTGTTCAACATTTACTATTTCATTGTTTGGTATGAAAAAGCTTTTCAAAAATATAAAGAGGCCTTTTTGGACAAACAAGAAGCTGTTTTGCGAGGCGATTGTTAAAAAGGACTATATCAAGGCTTTTTCATTTTTAAAAAAAGATAAAAAGTTTGTTGTGACCAAAAAATTATTGATTTCTATTGCAAAACAGGGCAAGGATCGCTTTCCCCTTCGTATGATAAAGATCGGTCGTTTTGCTGTCTGGTTTGATTATTGTCTTTTCCATGGTTGTGATAAAAAACTTTTTTCTCTTATGGTTGAGCGAATGGACAAGAAGACTATTTTAGATCCATGGACGATGAAGGCTATTATTTGCTCTGACA
>Ga0180432_10000750_pt1 | contig 52862 bp, 50 predicted proteins | sample SS_ome_10_FD_132414 | JGI IMG/M metagenome (GOLD analysis project Ga0180432, IMG submission 132414) | Hypersaline lake sediment archaeal communities from the Salton Sea, California, USA - SS_1_MS_2 metaG | ecosystem: Environmental > Aquatic > Non-marine Saline and Alkaline > Hypersaline >...
TATTTATTGTTTTTTCTTCCACGCAGACGCATTCCATTAAATCAGTCCTTTAATTCAAAAATCTCGTCAAATCCGCTCTCATCCATTTTTAGCTCTGCCAGAATCTTAACCCTTAAATCCGGGGAAGGATTGCGGACTCCTGACATTAACTGAGACATATAACCACTGCTTACTCCGAGCCTACCGGCGAAGCAGTTCTGCGACATATTCTTCTTTGCCAGTATTTTCTGGATCTTGTTATGCCTTATTGACACTTTCATTATTTTACCTCCTACTTGCAAAAGTTATGTATAGTATTATAATATAGCAAAGACGTAGCTTTGTCAATGCAGAAATATAAAATAATACTTGCAAAAGTTTAGCAGTCATGGTAATATTGTTTTATAAAAGGGGGTGCCTTATGGGAAAAGGATTCGGGGAATATCTGAAAAAATTACGTGACGAGAGAAAAATGTCTCTTTATGACGTTGAAAGAGAGGCAAAAATTTCTAATGCGTATCTGTCTCAAGTTGAAAGGGGCATTAGAAATGTCCCATCAATTAAAATTTTAACACGACTCGCTAAGGCTTACGGCGTATCCGTGGACTCGTTGACAAGCAAAGCCTTTGAATTAGATTTTCTGCCTAAACAATCTAAAGAAACGTTCAACATACCTGCACCTGACGTTAACTTTATATGCAGAGGATATGAGAAGCTGTCCGAAGAAAACAGAAAAATGCTAAAGAAATTTTTAAATACTCTCCAGAATGAGGACAATAACAAGAAATGAAAATCAACCTCGACAACTATCTCGGCTCAAAACCCTTTCTTTACGGCAGAGACCTGCTAAAACGCATAGGAGCAAAACAGCGATATGTAAATGAATACGATGTTGCTGAATTTTTAGGCTATGAAATAAAAGAGATCAACGATAAGCAATTTCAGGAATTTAAACAACGATACGGACACAACTATGACATAGGAAACCTTTTTGACGACAATTTTTGTGCCGTCTCAATTCCAAAAGAAAGCGTAATGTTAATATATGCCAACTTATTTAAGAATCGGAAAAGGCTTACAATTTTTCATGAATCAGGGCATGAAATATTACCGTGGCATATCGCAAATGCCTTTTCTCTACGTGGCAGAGATATTGACCCGACCGCTCATAAGCAAATAGAACGTGAAGCATTTCTCGCTGGCACCGAAATAATGTATCCTCTCAAACATTTTATTGATGACTCCCGAAGTCTTGCTCTTTCCTTTCAATCGATAAACAGTCTATCAGACTTATACAACGGCTCTTTCGAGGCAACCGGTATCCGTTACGCCTTAACCAATCACAATATTATGGCGATTGTTGTGGTAAAAGAAAATACTCCCATAGAAGAACAAATAACCTTTCTCAATAGTAACGGAAACGGACAGCTTGTTTTCCCGAATATGCCTAAATTCAAAAAGATTAAACCGGCTTCAACCGCTCCCCTGCGAGTGCAGTATTGCTCTCATGCTCATAAATTCCCCAAGTTCATTAAGTCCGGCACTGAGATTGAAAAGAACAACCTCGTTTATGAGTGCTGGTCGCAACAACGATATAAGCAAGGTGAAATTCCGGCTTCGGTATTCGGATCATCGGCACAGTTTAAATATTTCGCCGAGTGTGTTTATTATCAGCAAAAGGTCTTTGTCCTGTTATGGCTTACTGACAGACAGATATATTTCGGAGAGGGGTGGTATTCATGAGTAATGAAAATTTATACAAAGATGAGCTTTCAAAGAAAATAGTGGAGCTTATAAACTGCTATTCAAAAATGAACGCAATGCTGGAAGCTATTCCTTACGACGCCGACACTGCTTATGCTACCCTCATGGAATCATCGCCTGAATTTCAAACGGAACATAAGAAACTCGGATCGCTTAGGACTGACATAAACCAGATACTTATTTCTATAAAGGGTTTTCCATTAACAATACCTGATGATAAGGTAAGGACATTCTTAGAAAAAATATCCGGTATTTTAGAGAAAGGATTTTCCGAGAAAGATTTCTATAAATTTATTGAAATGGAATTTTTAACGCAAAGCGAAAACATAACTCAAAGAGCAAAACAAATCAAAGGTCTTTATCTGCAAGGATATTTACATAACAGAACTTACAGCCTTTACAATGAAGCAATAAATTGCTACCTTTACGGGTTTTACAATGCCTCTTGCGTATTATGCAGAACAATTTCTGAACTAATAGCCAAGCGATATATCCAACACCGTGGCGATGGCGATTTATTATGTGGCACGGAAAAGGATAAAAAACAATATACTATCCCCGGACTTTTAAGCAAATTGTCCGTGCCTAAAGAAATACTGCAATTATACCGAAGCATACATACTAAGGCAGATAAAGTCATCCACGAAATTGACGAAAAAACTTCTCAAGAAGAAGTATTAAAGACAATTAAAGAACTTCAGGAATTTATAAAGAATTTCCCGAAATGTATATAATTTTTTGAGGTGAAATTATGAAAGTCGCATTATACGCAAGGGTATCATCGGAAAAGCAGGCGGAGAATGACCTGTCTATTTCCGCCCAGCTTAAGGCGTTAAGGAAACACGCCGAGAAGAACGGCTGGACTATTTATAAAGAATTTATTGACGAGGCTGAAAGTGCCTTGTCCGCCAACCGTCCAGCGTTTCAGGAAATGATCGCAACGGCAAAGAAAAAAGAACCGCCATTCCAAACGATCCTGATATGGAAATTCTCCCGCTTCGCCCGCAACCGGGAAGATTCAATCATCTATAAATCACTGCTCAGGAAGCACGGCGTCTCTGTGGTCTCCATGAATGAGCAAGTAGATGACTCTCCCGCCGGGAAACTCTTGGAAGGCATTATTGAGGTCATAGACGAATTTTATTCCATGAACCTCGCCGAAGATACGATCCGGGGCTTACGTGAGAACGCTAACCGTGGCTTTCAGAACGGCAGTATTCCTGTCGGATACAAAGCAAAGAAGGTTATGGACGGCACGAATGAACGGACAAAACTCGAACCGGATGAAGTGTTCGCCCCTATCGTGCAACGCATATTTGACCTCTGCACCCGGGGCAACGGCATAAAAGAGATAGCGAATATCTTAAACCGTGAAGGATTGAAAACGAATAAAGGTAAAGCGTGGAGCAATTCAACGGTGCAGTATATCCTCAAGAACGAAGCCTATACTGGCACCCTTGTTTATGGCAAGAAGTCCAGCAGTAAGCTCCGCACAAACGGCAAACATGAGGCAATACGCCTTGAGGACAACCACCCGGCTCTTGTTAACCGGGAAACTTACCTTTACGCTCTGGAGCTTATGTCAAAGCGTAGCCCAAAAGTCGCCCATCCTCAAACGCTCATAAGTGAATACCTGTTAAGCGGGCTTATTGAATGCGGAAAGTGCGGGGCGAAGATGTTCGGCTCAAAGGCGAAGTCCGGGAAATTCTCATATTACGCCTGCCATAATTACGTTAAACGTGGGAAAACCGTCTGCAACGCAAAGCTGATCAATAAAAAGAAGATTGAGAAGCTCGTTATTGAGAGACTCAAAACACATATCCTCACCGAAGAAAACCTCATGGAGCTTATGAACATGGTGCTTGATGAAGTGAACGCCAGCAAAAAGGATTTACAGACCCAGCTTGAGACGCTGGATAAGCAACTGGAAAGCCTAAGAGGCAAACAGGGAAAGCTCTACAATTCCCTTGAGACCGGCAAGCTGGACGTTGACGACCTCGCCCCGAGAATTAAAGAGATTAAGGCACAGATCGACACGCTGGAAACGAAACGGAATGAAGTTATTGAAGGGATAGAAGCCCCGAGCAGTCTGCCTTTTAACGCAAAGAACCTCAAAGACTATGTTCAAGACCTTGCTGACCTGTTGAGCAAAGGCTCCATCGTTGAGCAAAAGTCCTTCCTTCGCTCCTTTATCGAGCGGATTGTTGTTAACCACCCGGAAGCCGAAGTTTTCTATAACATCCCTATTATAAATAACAAAGGCAGAACCTCAAAAAGTGAAGTTCTGCCTTTGTTACAAATTGGCTCCCCGGGTTGGACTCGAACCAACGACCTAATGGTTACGATCTGACTCGCATTACTACGAGAGTCGGACTATACCTTTACCGTGCCTCTGCGAAAGATTGCTTCGGGCCGAAGTATCGGCCCTCACAATGACAGAGGGTTAGGTAGCGAGTGTCTAGTCTCTGCACCTTCCCGTTTAGGGCTTGGCTCAGGATTGCCCTTTTTAAAGGGTTTCCCTGAATTTACTCGCTGTTCATCCTGCGATTTCTCGCAGGAGCTGCTAACTTGGGCGTGGAGTTCACGATGACAATTGGCGCAAAGTATCATACATTTATCGAGTTCTTCCATTACGCGCTTCCAAGACCTAGTATATCCTTTTGAAGATATGCTAAAATCTTTTCCCACTGTATCGCGATGGTGGAAGTCCAAGGCTTCTATACATCGATCATAGCCGCATATCTCACACCTACCGCCTTTATATTCAACGGACATCCGTCGAATCTTTTTGCGGCGAGCATGAACCGCTCTTATGAGATACTGGCGGCGATCTTTGTATTCACGCCTATCGATCTTCTTTGCCAATTGTCACCTCCTCTCCTTTACCCGAGGTGTTTGCCTCGGGCTTCGCCCTTTGTGCACTACTGTGCCAAGTTTGCACTCGGCACTTCGTGCCTCGTGCACAGCCATCCGCTCTACCGACTGAGCTACCGGGGAATGGAATATATTCCTGTTATTAACTTTTCAATGAACACGCGGCTTTTTTGGCGCTTTAGAAAGTTTTTCAACTTTCGCGCTTCTCTCAGTGAGAGTAACTCTTTGCTGTATACCAGCCTAATATCTTTGTTACGTTTTCCGAAACTTGTCTTTGAGCTTTTGTGTTGTCCCAGCCTTCGCTCAAGATCGCTTGTTTGGCCAATATAAAACTTGTCTGTTTCTTTGCCGTGAAGAATATATACTATGTACACAAATATGCTATCCGCTCTATGCCGAATGCAGAACTTCATGAATGAGATTCTTCGGCACCCCGAAGAATCTCATCAGAAGACTCTTCATTCGGGGCCGGGGAATATAGTAAAGAACTGTGTTAAGGAGTTTACCACAACGGGGTGGCTTTTTCAATGGATTTTACCCGGATAAATAAAAAACTCTTTATTTACGCCGATTTTCCTTTGTCATCCTTCAGATATTCATCCCGCCAGACAGGTTCGGTTATTTTGCGCAGCTCTTTTCCGAAAGAATCCAGAAAATTAAAATATTCCTTTGATTCCAGGGCGCTTTTCGCGCTTTCATTTTCCGCTTTCGCTTCTTTTACCAGGATGTTTTCCCTGAAATTTTTATAATGGTCCTTTATGGAGCATGGCATCAGCCAGTTACCGGGTTTTTCAGGGGTTGACAAGCCATAGCTTTTCTGCCAGGCCCGGCCGTTCCTGAAAAAGTCCGACGATACGGCGTCTGCCAGTGTTTTGCCTTTTTTATAAATATCATGAATGTTGTCCACGTAATAAGGAACGAAAACACACGGCATAATATTCCCGTCCCAATTTATATAAAAATAATGCCTCGCGTAAGCTATGCACCCGTCCACTACGGCGCCGCTGTTCCAGAAATCCGCTATGAACCATTTATTTTTCGCCAGGAGCTCCTCCCATTTCCTGAAAAGTTTAAAACGCTGGCCGGCAGTAGGCATCATTTCCATGACACCTTTCGCCCTTCCTATAGGCATAAGATGAAACATCCACATGTGCGAAGCGCCCTGTTTTTCAAAAAAGAAACGGTAAAAATCGTCTTTCATGAATATTTCGGCGTTATTTTTGGTAACCGTAACGGATATGCCGACGGGAACGCCCGCGTTTTTGAGGTGCCTTATCGCTTCAAGTATTTTTTTAAAAGTACCCCTGCCCCTTCTCGCGTCGGTTTCGCTTTCAAAACCCTCTACCGAGATGGCGGGGGTCACGTTCCCCGCGTCTCCGAGACGCGCGGCCACGTCTTTCGTAATTAATGTTCCGTTTGTATAAACCAGGAAAGCCATGTCATTGTAGTTTTCCCATATGTCAAAGAGCGTTTTCCCGCCGTCATTATAAAGAAACGGCTCTCCGCCACTAATCGTCATGAACCTGTTTCCAAAAATACCGTAAGCCTCCCGGGTTATTTTTTCTACTGTTTCATACGCAAGGGTGGTATCTTCCCCCGTGGTTGAGGCCGCGTAACAATCCTTGCAGGCCAGGTTGCATTTTTTGGTCGGCGAGAGGACCATAAAGCCCGGGGGCGCCTCCCCGTATTTTTCGCGGTAATTCCCGACGCAACCGATGCTTTCGCCGTCTTCCAGGCCGAGTTTGACAAAATTAAACGCGAGGTTCATGAATTTTTTTGAGATACAGCCTTTTTGAAAATTGTCCGCGGCGGTATTTAATATGGCGGAAACTGTCTGATATTTTCTGATTTTAACATTAAGCGGATGCCTGGAATAATTCTGCATGACGGTACGGTAGATCTGCTCATCAAGCCTCGGCATCAGGTTCTTCTTAAGAAACCTCGACCTGAACATTGCCTTAAGGAATTTTATAACCAGGTCTTTCCTAATCGCGTCTACATTCATCGCCATGATACGGGCCCTTCATGATTTGTGTACGCTTTATAATTATACATCAATTATTTTACAAATGCAACCGGAGCGGGCCCGGCATAGTATTCACGCCGGCGGGCTTGACTTTTCCGACGGTAGCGAGTATACTTTATGCACGCTTTTTTTCAGGCATAACAAATATAAGGAGGGATACTATGAAAGGCAAAATTCCGGCCGTAACGTTTTTGATTTTTGGTTTAGTGTTCGGCGCGGTGGTTTTTGACGCCCAAGCGGGGCATGACAAGGATAAAAAGATCGGTTATCGCTGCTATGGCAAGGATAAGCTCTCCGAAAAAGCTCATTTTATCCTTAAGAACAGGACGAAACTGGGCCTCACGGATGAGCAAGTAAAAGAGATAAAAGCCATGAAAATCGCGGCAAAAAAGGACAAGATCGCTAAAGAAGCCGAGATCGATACGATTTCCGTAGACATAAAAGCGGAGATGTGGAAAACCCCGATGGACGTAGGGACCATAGAAAGCCTGATCGACCGGAAATACGAACTAAAGAAAGAAAAAACAAAATCCATGATCCGGTCATATGTCAAACTGGAAAACGTCCTGACGGAAGAACAGAAACAAAAAATGAAAGAGCTTTGTAAGAAGTAAGGCCGGAATAGGCCCGTTTTTTTAACTGCGCAGCTTTTTAGCTGCGCAGTTGTTTTTCGGCGTCGATTATGCCGCGGTTAATAAGGTAAGCCGCTTTTTTCACCTTTTCCTTAAGCGCCGGGGAACACCGGGTATCCAGTATTTCCCGCAGGATCTGGATGGCCATGCGGAAATACCTTATGATCTCGCCTTCGTCAACGTCGCCGTATCCGAGCATCTTCTCAAAGTCCTCTCCGTCCATCCACGCCAGAAGGCAATGTGAAAGCTCATACGAATAGGCCTTGCTTAAAGGCATAACCCTCATTCTTTTTTCCGTCTTCTGGATGCGCCGCACGATATCATCGGTAATATTCCGCAGCTCTTTCGATCTCCTGCCGAGGCGCGGCCTTGCCGTACCGCGGCGCGGCTCGAATACGAGCGCCAGCGACAGCACGCCGAGCTCTCTTTCCGAGAGGTGTTCAAGCACGCCTTCTTCGTAAAGTTCGGAAAGCGAAAGTTCATACCCGTAAATTTTCGCCGCGAAAGCGCCTTTTGGCGTAAGGGCTCCGCCTTTTATGTATCCGAGCTGCTTCAGGATCTTTGCCTTTGAGCGTAGAAGCTCAAGGGCCTTTTCCTGATATTTCTTTTTTTCCCGGAAATAATGGAAAGAACGGGGATATATGTCATAGAATTCCTCACCGTATTTTTCATACAGGTTGAGTATTGTCGCGTAAGAAGCGTTGAATCTCGAGCGCACCTTCTCCGGCTCGCCGTATATGATACGCTTAAGTTCCTTAAAAGGTAAAAAATGGGGGTTTACACGGCTATAAACAAAACCCTCGGTATCGATTCCCCTGCGGCCCGCGCGGCCGGCCATCTGGTAAAAATCGCGTGTTTTCAAGTTCGCGTGGAAGCGTCCGTAAAATTTACGCAGCTCATCGAATATAACCGTCCGCGCCGGCATGTTGATACCGAGCGCGAAAGTCTCCGTGGTAAATATAACCCTTATAAGCCGTGAAGTAAAAAGCCTCTCGATCACCTCTTTCAGCGTCGGCAGCATTCCAGCGTGGTGATAAGCGATGCCTCTTTCAATAAGCGGAAAAATCATACCGGCTGTTTTTTCGCCCGCGAGATCGAATCTTTCGCACAGTTCGTTCCAGAGGCCGCGTATTTTCACCTTCTCCTCTGCATTCAGAAAGTCGAATCCCCTTATTTCCTCGGCGAGGTATTCGCAGCGGCGCCTGCCGAAGGAAAAATATATGCATGGAAGGCGATCGCTCCGAAAAAGATCGTTTATGAGCGTCGCGGGTCGGTTCGGCTTCAAATGCTCTTTTCCGGGAAAACGCTTGCCTTTGTAGTAATAGAATTTTTTTATCCCTGCCTCAAGACGGCTTACCTTGTTGAGATTATCGACAATTTCGCCCTGGCACTGGTAGAAGAAATGAAGCGGGACGGGGCGCTTTTCTTCTTTTACTATTTTTAAAGGGCGCTTGTGAATGGAATGTATCCAGTCCGCGAACTCGTCTATATTCGGTATCGTGGCCGAGAGGGCGAGCATGTTCATGTGCTTAGGCAAAAATATAAGCGACTCCTCCCACACCGTGCCGCGCTCGTAATCGTCAAGATAGTGAATCTCGTCGAATATTATCCATGAATATTCCCCGAGGCTCGCCGATTCCTCAAGAACTTTGTTCCTGAATATCTCGGTAGTCATTATAAGGATAGGCGCGTGCGGGTTTATGCTCACGTCACCGGTAAGTATGCCGATCTTCCCGGGAAACCCGGCCTGAAACTCGCGGAATTTCTGGTTTGAAAGCGCCTTTATGGGCGCGGTATAAACGGCCTTCGTTCCTTTTTCCAAACAGTCGTTTATCACGTATTCCGCGATCACGGTTTTCCCCGCTCCCGTGGGGGCGGAGACGATCACGGAATTGTCGCCCTTGATATAATTTATCGCCTGTTCCTGAAACGGGTCGTATATCATCGCGGATAGCCCTTCTTGGCCGCCGATAAAAACGCTTGTTTGAGGCCTTCGCGCGGCGAAACACGCGGGGCGTATCCGAGCTTTTCGCGCAGGCGGCGGATGCTGTAAACCCTGTCTCTCGTAAAAATATCGAGGACTTTTTTTAAAATCGGGAGTTTCACAAGTATATCCGCCGCCGTTTGCGGAAAAACAAAAGGCGGTTTCGCGCCTATCAGCGACGCGGCATAATTCAATATTTCCCCGACGGTCAGAGCTTCCCCGTCGGCCACAAAAAAAACCCCCTCATACGCTTCGTCCTCCGAAAGGCAAAGAACCAAAACATCCACGACGTTCTCCACCGAAACAAGATGAAGTTTCCTGTCGCCTTTGCCGAAAATCGGTATGGCACGCAGCTTTAACCATTTCACGATAAACGGAAAACCGTGCGGTTCGCCTTCGCCGTAAACCATGCAGGGCCGGAGTATCGCTATCTTAAGGCCTTTTTCCCGGTACTCAAGAGCGATTTTTTCGGCTTCCAGCTTGGACCGGCCGTAGGGGTTTCTCGCTTTAAAAGGCAGGCCTTCCGTTAACGGAACCTCGGTGTTTCCACTCGCCACAGCGATCGTACTCAAATATATTACCCTTTTTACTCCGGTTTTAAGGCATGCCTCGAGAACGTTTTTTGTGCCGTCGCGGTTTACGCGCCGGAGGTCCCTGATAGAGCGGCTTTCCACGAGCGCGGCGCAATGATAAACAACATCGGGCGCTTCCCGCCGTAAAACACTGTATATCGTTTCTTCGCGCTCAAGGTATACGCGGGCCGATTTCGCGCCGGAAGGAAGGAACATTTTTGCCCTGTCGGGGGAACGTATGCCGCAAATAATTTCATGCTTTTCCCGCGCCAGGCGCCGCGCGAGATTTCTTCCGATAAATCCTGTCGCGCCCGTAATAAATATTTTCATCCGGCCTTTTCGGGTTATTTGCTTACGTAAAGCGTCTGGGTGGGATACGCGAATTCGATTCCGCGCTTTTCGAATTCTTCCTTTATGTTGAAATTAATCTGCTGCTGGATATCCATGTATTTATTATAATCCCTGCTGAGAACATAGTAAACAATCTCAAAAATAAGACTGAAATCGCCGTATGAAGCGAAATGCGCGCGGTCGAAAGTGGTGTCATTAACATCTTCGATAACTTTCTTAATTATTCCGGGTATGGTTTTTACCTGCGGAAGAGAAGTCTGATAAGTAACGCCAAGCTTGAAAACCACCCTTCTTTCACCCATCCTTTTATAATTGCGGAGGCGCGAGCCGGTAAGGTCGCTGTTGGAAAAAACAAGCTGTTCCCCGCCGAGCGAACGGACACGCGTGGTCTTGATACCGATGTGCTCGATTGTACCGAGGTATTCGTCAATTATGATAAAATCCCCTATTTCAAAAGGCCTGTCAAAAAGAATCGCGAAATAACTGAAAAGATCCCCCAGTATAGCCTGCGCGGCCAGCGCTACCGCGACACCGCCTATGCCGAGCCCCGCTATAACCGCGGATATCTTAAATCCGAGGTTGTCCAGAAAAAAACAAATCGCCACTCCCCAGATCACAACCTTAATTATTTTCAGTATGCCGTTTAAGCTGCGCTCCAGGGACGCGTCTTTTCCTCGGCTTGCCCAATAAACCTTAAAACCGTGATTAGCGATAGATACTCCGAGGCGCGCGGCGAAAATGGCGAGAACGCTCATGAGCACGATATCCATAACTTTCTTGAATGTGGGGTCCAGTGTCAGGGTATTTACGATGAGATAAAAAATCATGAAATACGCCATGGGGGCGCCCAGTTTCTGGGTTATTTCTATTATGAAGTCGTCCAGCGTCGTGGCGGTTTTTTCTGCCCATTTTCTCAGCCGTTTTATAATAACAACTTCTATTAATTTGAGCGTGATAAAGCCGGCAATAAGCAGGCCCACGCATACCAGGTAATCCCTGACGCTGTTTTTCATGAAACTTATGTTTATAAACTCCTGAATTTGCGTTATCATTTCTATCCCCCCTGCCCGCCTTCCGGTTTTATCCGCGGCGAACCGATAAACAGCCCGGTTGATTTGTGAAAAAGATTTGTGAAATAAGGGCTAGCCGGAAGTAGCCAGGACAAGCTTTTCGAGGCGAGCCCAGCGGGCGTCTGTGTTTTTTTGTATTTCTTCCAAAACACGTTTATTTTCCTCTTTAAAGAGGTGCTTGAATCGGCCCTGGGTTTTTAAAAATTCGACAACCGGTTTTCTTTCTTTAGGTTTGTAAGTAAAACGCCATTTGCCGTTATCGATTTCGATAAGCGGCCAAAAACCGGTATCCACCGCCAGTTTCGCGATCTTTACCGTATCGTTCTGCGGATAACGCCATCCCCTGTGGCACGGCGAAAAAACGTTTAAAAAAGCGGGGCCTTCCGCGGCAAACGCTTTCTGAGATTTTGTCACGAGGTCGTTCCAGTGTGAAATGGAACCCTGCGCGGCATAGGGTATATTGTGAGCCGCGGCGATGGCGGTAAGGTCTTTGCGAAATTGTGTCTTGCCGTAACTCGCCTTGCCGGCGGGGGCGGTCGTGGTAGAAGCGCCTTCAGGCGTCGCGCTCGAGCGCTGTATGCCGGTATTCATATAAGCCTCGTTGTCATAGCAAACGTATACAAAATTATGGCCTCTTTCCATCGCGCCGGATAATGACTGAATCCCGATGTCGTATGAGCTGCCGTCGCCGCCAAAAGCCACAAATTTTATGTCTTTGGTGATTTTGCCCTGTTTTTTTAGAGCGCGGTAAGCTGTTTCAGCTCCGCTTATTGTGGCGGCCACGTTTTCGAAGGCATTATGAATATATGGAGTATTCCACGCCGTGTAAGGGTATATCGTGGTCGCGACCTCCAGGCATCCTGTCGCCGCCCCCACAACAACCGGCGAGGTCGTGCCCATGAGAATTTGCCTCACCGCGATCGACGCGCCGCATCCGGGGCACAACCTGTGGCCCGGGGTAAGGCGCTCCTGTATTTTGGACAGTTCTTTTATATTCGCCATCTTAATCCCTAACCCCTAAATAGTTGACCAATGATTTGATTTTTCCCGATTTCTTTATGCCATCCAGGTCCCCGTACACTTTTTCTATATCTTCCGGGAAAATATCACGGCCGCCGAGGCCGAATATATAATCCGTAATAAACGGGTGTTTTTTGGCCTCATAAAGGGCCGACTTTATTTCCATAAATAAAGGCCCGCCTTCCGCGCCGAAAGAATCGCTCCTGTCAAGAACGGCTATCGCCTTCACTTTTGACAGGGCCTTCACTATCCTATCTTTCGGAAAAGGCCTGAAAAATACCGGTTTCAGAAGTCCCACTTTCATTCCGGATTCGCGTAATTTATCGATAACTTCTTTCGTGGTGCCGGCGGTCGAACTTAACGCAACGATCGCCGTGTCCGCGTCGCTTAATTTATACTCTTCCAGTAAATCGATAGAACGCCCGAAAGTTTTATTGAATTCCGCCAGGACCTCCGGAATCGCTTTCAGCGCCTCTTTCATCGCTTCCGCCTGCTGGCGCTTGTGCTCAAAATAATAATCCTGCAGGTCAAGCGGCCCGTAAGTAAGGGGCCTCTCCACATCAAGAAGCGTACGGCCGGGTTTGTATTTTCCTATAAATTTTTTTACTTCGGCGTCGGGAAATATTTCCACCCCTTCCACGGCATGGCTCGTTATAAAGCCGTCCTGGCAAACCATGGCGGGAAGAAGCACATTTTTGTGTTCGGCTATTTTTACGGCTATAATGGTATTTTCGTAGGCCTCCTGGGCGTTTTCGGAATACATCTGTATCCAGCCGGAATCCCTGGCGCCCATGGAGTCGGAATGGTCACAATGTATGTTTATGGGGCCTGACAGCGCTCTGTTTACAACCGGCATCACGATAGGAAGCCGGGTGGAAGCGGCTATGTAGATGATTTCCCACATAAGGGCGAGGCCATTGGCGCAGGTGGCCGTCATGGTACGGGCGCCCGACGCGGCGGAACCCACGCACGCGCTCATGGCGCTGTGCTCCGACTCTACGGGTATCATCTCTGTCTTTACTTTCCCGTCAGCCACGAATTGCGAGAAAGTCATAACGATCTCGGTCTGCGGAGTTATCGGGTAAGCGGCGACAACATCCGGCTCAATCTGCCGCATCGCCTCGGCTGAAGCCTGGTCCCCCATAAGGGCAACGATATTTTTTTTCATTTTTTTCGTCTCAGAATATTGCGCCACCGCTAATTCTTCTCCATTTTAATGCATTTTACCGGACAAACGCTCGCGCATATCCCGCAACCCTTACAGAAATCATAATCAAAGCCCTTCATTTGCCCGTCTTTGACCATAATACAAGAATCCGGGCAATGTATCCAGCACTGCAGGCAATTTACGCATTTCGACCGGTCTACGACCGGCTTAAAAGTACGCCACGAACCGGTTTTATAATTCCTGGCTGTGCCGCCTTTATCTATGAGGCCCCCTATCGGTATTTCTTTCCAGTTTTTTTGCTCCATTTTATCCTGTCTTCACTTCCGTGAAAGCGCGTTTTATCGCGGTTATGTTCGCTTCGGTTTTTTTCTCTCCGATTTTTTTCAAAAACTTTCGCCGCACTTCTTTGTTCAGCGCTTCAACCGGCACGACAGGGCGCGCTTTGAGAAGGGCGCCCAGCATCGGAGTATTGGGTATGGGCATCCCCAGCGTCTCAAGCGAGATCTTTGTCGCGTCGCAGGTAATGATTTTTCCTTTTTTGAATTTTATTTTAGAGCGCACCGCCTCCGGGCTTTCGGGCGTATTCACGACCAGAATACCGTCCGAACCGAGCCCGCCGGCCACATCAACCGTATCAAGCAGCGTCGGGTCGATTACGACAACGATGTCCGGGTGCGTTACAGGCGAGTGAAACCTTATTTTCCGGTCACTGATTCTGGTATAGGTTCGTATGGGGGCGCCCGCCCTTTCGGGCCCGTATTCGGGGAAGGCCTGGATGGATTTTCCTATATCAAGAGCGGCTTCCGCCAGAAATTGCGCCGCTGTTTTGGCGCCCTGGCCCCCGCGTCCGTGCCATCTTATCTCTAATAAGTCCTTCATGCCTGTGGCGTTTCGGGCTCCCTGCTCAAACTCAGATAATACCCCATGAGCGCCAGCATCATGACAATGGGAATATATGACTGAACGGCGCTGTTTACGATAGTTATCAGCACCTGTCCGGGCAAAAGCGGAAGCGGCACGGTAGCGAGCCCTATCGCAAAACCGGCTGTGAGCGAAATAAAAATACTGATCACGATAAGCAGCGTGAATAATCCCAGGAGAGGCCAGAAATGCTCCTTGCCAAGTTTTACGCCTTTTTTAAGCGCCTGCATTACGCTTTTCTCATCGGCCACAATCGAGTAAATAGGCAGAAGAAGAAGGATTACGGTAAAAAGCGCTATTATGGCCGCAACGCCGAAAACAAGCGTCCTCGTGAAAGCGTTGTCGCTGATCGACAGCACACCGCTTCCTATCAGGGCAAGAATTAAAACGATGGCTAACGCAACCAATGTATACAGGGCCAGAAGCCCGAGGATCCTCATGTAATACTTCTTGCCGTAAACGGAAAAATTTGACATGTCCCAGGAACCTGACTTATGAACATCCCTTGCCGCACCAAGGGCCCCTCCCTGCAGGTAAATAAAGATAAGGAAGAATAGCAGACTGAGGATAAATGAGATAACGGCCACGCTGGGATTTCCAATATTTTCGGGTTTCGCCAGCGGGAGGCTTACGAGGCCCATTACGAGGTTCAGTATAAAAAAAAGCGCGATTACCTTGAACAGTTTTCCGCTCAGTGTAAATCCTTTTTTTACCGCTTCCGTTATGCCCATTTCACCCTCCTTTGTTACCCGGGTACGACGTATTATCTCAATGTAATTTACAACATATCAGCGGTTATGTCAAGCTATATTCGGCGCGAAATACCGCGCCTGGCTGCCTAAACTTCCCGTTTACCCTCAAACGCCTTATACAGGGTCGCCTGGTCCGCGTGTTCAAGATTCGAGCCGACAGGCATGCCATAAGCGATTCTGTAAACTTTTCCGACAAGGGGTTTCAGCAATTTAATAAGGTAAAGCGCCGTTGCCTCGCCTTCGGTGTTGGAATCGGTGGCGATTATAACTTCCTTTATTTTCTCTTTTCTGATCCTTTTTACGAGTTCTTCTATTTTCAGGTCCCCGGGCCCCACGCCATCCAGGGGCGAAAGCGCGCCCAGGAGCACGTGATACAGGCCGTTATATTCTCCCATTTTTTCTATGGAAATCACATCACCGGGCTTTTCCACGACGCAAAGAACGGCCCTATCCCTTGTGTCGTTAGCGCATATGGAACATATCTCGTTGTCGCTCAAGTTATTGCAAATCTCGCAGAATTTCACGCTTTCTTTGAGCTTTATTATCGCTTCTGAAAGCTTTTTCGCTTCCTCCCGCGGTTTTGTAAGAATGAAAAAGGCGAGGCGCTGCGCGGATTTAGGCCCGATACCCGGCATCTTGCCAAATTCGGTTATCAGGGCGCGCATTGAATCCGGCAGGCCTTTCATAGCCCGGCCCCGCACGGCCGTCCGGAGCGGCCCTGAAAATGAATCATTCTCCGGTTTCGCGCGAAGCGGCGCGTGGCCTGCTGAAAAGTGGAATACGCGGTTCTATTTCCCATTTCCGCGTCCTTTTCTTATATCCAGTATCCTTCCGTCAAATATATCAACGGCCGATTCCACGATCGGCTCTATTTTGTTTGGTTCCGGCCGGGCGTCGGGCCCGGACTCGTTTTCCCCGGCGCCGGAAATGCCGGGTTCGTTAGCGGGCATTTCTTCCACGCCCTCAAAAATTAACCGCATGTTTTCTCCGGTAACATTTTTTATCGCCTCTTCCACGAATTTCCTATTTATATTTTCCTCCAGCGCCTCCCTGTGCAGAGAATTGTGTTTACCGAACCCCACCGCGAGCATATTATCCTTCACCTTAAGAAGCACCCCCTCGTTCAGGAATGTACCGACTGACATTTTTTTGTTTTTCACGAAATTTAAAATCTGCGCCCACGAATTCCTCACCTTCTGAAAAAGCAAGATGTCTTTTTCCGCGGCGATTTCTTTTTTCGGCGCGGCCGGGGCGGTACTTTCGCCAATGCCGGGTTCCGGAGGCAAGGCCTGCCCCGGAGGCGCCTCCGGGCGCTCCCCGTCCTGTTTCCCGGGAATGGCAATAGCCGCAGGGGCGGACGGTTCCTTAACCGTCCCCTTTTTCAGCAGTTCCTCCACTCCCGTAAGACGGTCCAGAATCTCTTTTATAGAGGCGGTTTTCCGTTTTCCGGCGAGTTTAACAAGTGCTATCTCGAGCGGGATTTTTGAAAGCGGGGTTTTTTTCATGTATTCGATCGCGGCGGAAAGGCTGTATGTTATATACAGGATGCTCTCAAGCGTCAACATTTTTCCCTGTTCGGCGAGTTTACCGTAATCCTCTTCGGAAACCGCCACAAACGCCCTTGTTTTATCATTCGCTATTTTCACCGCCATGATATTCCTGAAATGCTCTATCAGGCATGAGGCGATGAAAACGGGGTCCTTTCCCTCGTTTACAAGCATGTTAATGATTTTCAGGATTTTTTCTTTCCTGTTATTCAGCACGTCGGCGGCAAGCTCAAAAAGGATACCCTGTTCCATGAGGCCGAGGACTTTAACAACATCGCCGGCTGCGATTTTTCCTTTCGTGAATGAAAGAAGCTGGTCAAGTATTACTTCGGCGTCCCTTAAACTTCCGTCGGCGCAGCGGGCAATGAGGAACATGGCGTCATCCTTGACGGAAAGTTTTTCCTTTGTCCTGATGGCTCCGATTTTTTTCACGATATCCTTGATCGAAATCTTCCTGAAATCAAAACGCTGGCATCTTGATATAATGGTAGGCGGCATCTTGTGGGGTTGGGTTGTCGCGAAAATAAATTTAACGTGAAGCGGAGGCTCTTCCAGTGTTTTTAAAAGCGCGTTAAACGCGTCCGGCGTCAGCATATGGACTTCGTCTATGATGTATATCCTGAATTTACCTCCGACAGAGGCGAATTTTATATTTTCTCTGAGATTCCTTATTTCCTCGATTCCCCTGTTGGAGGCGCCGTCGATCTCCATGACGTCCATGCTCACCCCGCGGGCGATTTCCTCGCATGAGGCGCACTTCCCGCAGGGTTTAGGGGTGGGGCCCTTTTCACAGTTCAGGCTTTTGGCCAGGATCCTCGCCGTAGAAGTTTTACCCACACCGCGCGGCCCGGTAAAAAGATAAGCGTGCGCGGAGGTGCCCATCGTGATGGCATTTTTAAGCGTGGTGGCAATATGCTCCTGGCCCACGATTTCGCCGAACTCCCGGGGCCTGTATTTTCTGGCTAAAGGTAAATATGTCATGGTCTATCTTAATATAACACGATCCGACTTAATCCGCAAGTTTTTAAGAAATGGCGGTGTGTTCTATTGTTTGTTCGAACTTCCTTCAGGGGTGCCCCTGAAGGAAGTTCGAACAAAGGAAAGAACACATCGCCAAAATTTGCTACAGTTTTACTCAGGCAAATTTTGGCGGAGAGGGAGGGATTCGAACCCTCGGTACCAAATTAATGGTACAACGGCTTAGCAAGCCGTCCGGTTAAGCCACTTTCGTACCTCTCCTATAATCTTATCAACCGAAGCGGTTTCGCTATTGGCCGCCGCGGTTTCTTTTTGCCTTAAAGAACTCCTGTATCAAAGACCTGGATTCGTCTCTCAGAATACCGGGCGTTACTTTTACCCGATGGTTTAGTTTCGCATTTCGCAGGATATCGATAATAGAGCCCGCGGCGCCGGACTTGGGGTCTTCCGTCGCGTAATAAAGCTCTCGTACGCGCGCGAGTACCATCGCGCCCGCGCACATCGGGCAAGGCTCCATTGTAGCATACAGCGCGCAGGCGTTCAATCTTTCATTTTTCAGGTATGCCGCCGCTTGCGTGATCGCTATCATTTCCGCGTGAGCGGTGGGGTCTTTCAGCATCTTTATCTGGTTGTGCGCGCGTGCGATAACCTGCCCCTTGTAAACAATAACCGCGCCGACCGGGACTTCGTCTTTCTCGAGAGCGGCCCGCGCCTGCTTCAGCGCTTCACGCATATAGGTTTCGTGTATAGTCATGTTAAGTGTGGCCCTTCGTAAAGTTGCCTTCGTCAACTTTACTCAGGAGCAAATAGAAAAATGTTAAAATATCTCTTACGTGAGCTACGGAGAGATTTTAATATTTTTCTGTTTAGCGTGCCAGGCAGGACTTGCATACTACGGCGCGCGGTGCGCGCCTGCGTATGCTCCCCTCGCGCCCTGCCGGCCGGTCTTCGACTTACGGCCTTTTCCTCGCTTCGCTCGGCGGGCGCTCGCTTCAAGTCCTGCTTGCAGCAATTCAGCTTATACCCAATCTATCGTTGTTGGCGTGCCAGGCAGGACTTGAACCTGCGGCCTTTTGCTTCGTAGGCAAACGCTCTATCCAACTGAGCTACTGGCACAAATTATTTTTTTTAAAATCTTAATACCGCGTTGAGCAGCCCGCCGGTAATTATCGCGGTGCCGATCATAAGCGCGGCGGACTTAAGCATGTCCCTTATGCCTAATTCACGGACCAGAACGACAAATGTGGCGATACACGGAAAATATATCGCCAGGACCGTGCTTCCCACGACGAGTTGTTTTGTCGTCAGGTTGAGCGGGGCAAGCATGCCGATGGCCACGTCTTTCCTCAGAAAACCCACTATCAGTGCGGCTATCGCCTCTTTCGGCAGGCCCCATACTTTTTGTATGATAGGCGAAAAAATCCCAGAAAGAAAACTAATTACGCCGAGAACATACAGTATGTTTACAAATAAAATTCCGAGAAGCACATACGGCACAGCTTCTTTAAGGAAGCTAAAAACCCTCATCCAGAGCTTTTTAAAAACAGACGATACATGAGGAATCCTGTAGGGCGGGATTTCAAGCAAAATCTCGGGGCTTTTGCCTTTTATGAACTTATTCAGCGCAAGGCCTTTTATGATAAGAACAAGAAAAAGCGTCAAAAAAACCATCCCCACATATATTCCGCCCCTTTGGCCTACCAGGCCGATAATCATGGCGATCTGGGCCATGCACGGAACAGCGACAGCCATGAGGGTCGCGGCGATAAATTTTTCGCGCCGTCCGTCAAGAATACGCATCGCGAGGGCCCCGGGAACATTGCATCCAAGGCCCAAAATAAGAGGGATAATCGCGTATCCGTGAAGGCCAATGCGGTGCATAAAATTGTCCGTTAAGACCGCGAAACGCGGCAGGTACCCGAAATCCTCCAGGACGCCCAGCACCAGGTAAAAACTGATAATGTAGGGCAAAACCATCGCGAACGGCACGTAAAAACCCGTCGTAAAAAGTCCGAAACTCGCCGTGTAGTTTACGGACCCGTCGGTGAGTTTCCCTATGATTATATCATGCAAAAAACTTTCCGGGCCCAGATAGGCGGACAATTTCATGGCGAGCGGCGCCCATATTTTTTCAAAAAAAGGATCGGCCGCGTACGCGATCAGGTTTTCGGCCACAAAACGTATTACCCAGAACGCGCAAAATATTACAACCATCGCCACCGGTATTCCCGTGGCCGGCCGTATGCTCAGATCTTCCAGTTTTTCCAGAAGGGTGTGGTGGCGGTGATGAAGCCTCTGAACCTCTTCTATAATGCTGCCGATACGCTTCCACCTTTCCCCGTCCGTCAGGGTATCATGTTTTTTTGCCCGAGCTTTCGGGACGTGGCTGACAAGTTCCTTTATGCCCTCGCCTGTCAGGCCGCAGGTAGGAACAACCGGAACGCCTAAAATTTTCTCCAGTTTTCTCGTGTCTATTTCTATGCCCCTGTGTTTCGTGTCGTCCCACATGTTAAGCGCGATGACAAGGGGCATATCTTTCTCCAGCAGCTCCAGCGTAAGATAGAGGTTTCGTTCGAGGTTTGTCGCGTCCACAACATTGATGATTAAATCGCCGTCTTTCAGCATCCGGACCGCCACCTCTTCCGCTTTTGATGTGGGCTTCAGGCTGTATGTTCCGGGGCTATCTATGATGGACGGGCGGGAATTATTTACTTTTGTGTATCCCTCGGTAAATTCAACTGTCGTGCCGGGGTAATTTGATATGACAACCCTCGTTCCCGTAAGGCGCGAGAAAACAGCGCTTTTTCCGACGTTGGGATTACCTATCAGAAGGATTTTATTTATTTTCGACACGCTCGACCTCAACCATAATTTTTAACGCCATACCAAAACCGAGGGCAACTTTAAAATTGTCCACGATTATCGTCTGCGGGCCGCGCCAGAAGTGAGATTCCCCTTTTTTGATTTTTTTACCTATTCTTATTCCCATGCTCCGGATACGCTGCGCCGCGCCCATGCCGCCGGTAATTTCCGCCACGACACCTTCCTCGCCCCGCTTCATGTCTTTTAAACTTATTATCATAAAAACCTCTTTAGCCGCATGCTTTTATTCTACTTTACCACCATCTGCCGCGTTCCTTATACGTTTTTATAAAACGCTCTATGCTCCTGTCGTATGTTTTTTCCACATCATCGGGAAAAAAACACGCCGGAAATTCCCCTATCTTCAGGTGATATTTTATACAATCGCAACACAGGCCCTTCTTATCGCATGGCTCATAGGTGCAATTGCAATTTTTCAGGTTTTGTTCTTTTTTGCATTCCATTTTACCCTCCGCTTCCGACAAACTCATCCGGACGGTTTGATTTTGAGTATATCGCGCTCATTTCGGCGCCTGATAAGGCGCCCTTTTCCGTAAATACGATCTTTTCACCCTCACGGCCGCTGCAGTAACTGGCGCAGATTTTCGCCGCTTTTAAAAAAAGTTCCTTATCGATTTTTTTCGGGATCAGGCAGTAAGGCCCTTTTACGCCCCGCGGGGCGTAAATAACAAATTTTCTATTCGTGAACGAAGCGAGCGCCTTGTTGTCTTCGGCGTTTCTCCCGATTATTATTTTTTGTTTACCGTCAAGGGCAACGTGCCTTCCGAACCTAAGGAGCCTTATATCCTCTACGGACGGCTCCGGTTCCCTTCTGATGAGATCCTTGAGCCGCGCGGAAAAACCCGGCTCGGTAAGGCGGCAGCCGCTGGCAGGCGCGGGAAAATCTTTTATTCCGTAATATTTCGCCATTTCAAGCTGCTTCTTCCGCTGGCGGCCGGACAGGCCCGGGAGTTTGGCGCGTATTATTTTCCCTTCGGATTCCGGTTTCGTTTCCGGCAAAAATTTCGCGCTTAACGGCCTCACCACATACGAGGGGTATCCCGATTCCCTGGCGACTGTATGGAGAGACTGCCTGTTCTGCGACATCGGCCTTTCGCCCAGGACCTCCCCGGTAAAAATAAAGTCAAATCCCTCTTCCTCCATTATCCTTCCCGCCGTCTTAAGCATAAGGGCGTGGCAGTCTATGCAGGGATTCATCGCCGAGCCGTAACCGTACTTGGGCTTCAAAAGCATTTTCAGGTGCTCGCCTGTTATATCCTTCACGATGATCGGGATTTTCAGTTTTTCGGCGGCGGCCTCGGCGTCTTTTGAGTCAAAAAAAGGCGTGACAAATGTGACCGCCGTCACTTCTATGCCCTGCTCCTGCATAACCTTAACGGCGAGTATACTGTCCAACCCGCCGGAAAACAACCCTAACGCTTTAACCATTATTTATACGCTGTTCCCTTTAATTCTTCCACGTAGAAACGCGCCGAGCGCGCGGCGGAGGCCCCGTCGCCGGCGGCCGTAATTACCTGGCGTAAAAGTTTTTTTCTCACGTCGCCCGAGGCGAACACTCCTTTCGCCGAGGTCTTCATTTCACTATCCGTGATAATATATCCTTCCGTATCGAAATCCACGAGGCCCTTTACAAATTCCGTGTTCGGAATGTACCCGACAAATATAAAAACGCCTTCGACAGGTATCTTTTTTTCTTTTCCGGTTTTTGTGTTTTTCACCGCGATCGCTTCCACTTTTTCGTTCCCCTCAATTTTTTCCACTACGGAATCCCATTCATATTTGATCTTTTTATTCGCGATCGCCCTCTCCTGCAGTATCTTTGTCGCGCGAAAACGCGCCCGGCGGTGTATCTGCGTAACCGTAGAGGCGAATTTGGTTAAAAATATTGTTTCCTCCACGGCGGTATCGCCGCCGCCTATAACCGCTATATCTTTATTCTTAAAAAAAGCCGCGTCGCAGACCGCGCAGTAAGAAACGCCTTTTCCGAGAAATTTTTCCTCACCGGGAATGCCCAATTTTCTCGGGCGGGCCCCGGATGCGATAATTACCGAAAGCGCGTCCACGGATCCTTCCGCCATCGCGAGGCGCCAGGACCCGTCCCGCCGGGCAATACCATTTACGTCGCCGGTCTTGAATTCCGCGCCGAATTCCTTCGCCTGCTTTTTAAATTTCTCTATCAGGTCGAATCCGCTTACGGTTCCCGGGAAACCGGGATAATTCTCAATATCGCTCGTGACAACGGCCTGGCCCGGCACGGTAAAACTTTCTATTAAAAGCGTCTTAAGCCGCGCCCTTCCGGAGTATATCGCCGCCGTGAGCCCCGCCGGGCCGCCCCCTATTATAACCACATCGTATATCATATTTTTCCCCTTCTTTTCAGTGTATCTTTCCTGCTTACCGGTTTAACTTTTTTTCGTATGGCGTCATAAACACTGACGTAATTCATTCCCTTAAAAAATAGCTTTATCCTGTCCATTTCTTCTTTTCCGACGGGTTTCACCCCGCACGGCCTGAGAGGGGTGTTAAGCTGTATTTCATCCGGATCTATCCGCCGCGCGATATCGGCGATTTTACCGGCATATGCCTTATTTTTGCCCATGAACATTATCTGAAGAGCCAGCCTTCCCCTGTAGCTGGCCCTGAATTCCTGTATTCCTTTCACGATGCCGCCGAAATTTATCCCCCTAACCGGCTTGTTTATTTCAGCGAAAAGCCCCCCGGAATGCGCGTCGAGCTTGGCGATCACGAAATCAACGTCCATCAGGTCACGTTGAACGTCTTTCCTGTCCATCATGGAAGAATTTGTGAGAATAGCGATTTTTTCTTTTCGTATTTTTTTTATTTCTTTCATGATTTCACCGAGATTCGCCGCCAGCGTCGGTTCGCCCGCTCCGGAAAAAGTAATATAGTCTATTTCCACCGCCGGGAGGGATTTTATTTCTCCGGCGATTTTCGCCGCCGGGACATATATTTTTCTCTCGGCCGTTAAAACGGCTGTTTCCCCCACCTGACAGTAAACGCAGTCAAAGGAACAGATTTTCCCCCTGTCCGTATAAACAGGATCCACCCCCAAAGAACTTCCCAGCCGCCAGCTTGGCACCGGGCCGTAAATATATTTGTATTTCATTTGCTTAAGAACCGTTTTCTTTCCGCGAGGAGGACTATATCCCTTAATTCCTCGGTGTTTCTGGCGCTTAACCAGCGCCTGTCAAAACCCTTGCCCTGGGCTATTTCCGCGATCGCCGCCAGGGCCCTTAAATGGAAGTTTCGTTCGTCCCCGGAACCGACCAGCATGAATACGACATGAACCCTTGAATCGATTCCAGGAAAAATTATACCGTCGGCGCATCTTGCCAGGAGGATACTGAACTTATGGCTGCCCCCGACAACAACGTGGGGAATGGCCAGGCCCGGCCTTATCACCGTGCTTGATTCCCGCTCGCGCTTCATTAGAAATTCATGTATTTTCGCCCCGGACGCGCCCGATTCCTTCTCGAGTACGGTTGAGGCTTTTTTAAAAAATTCCTCCATCGTGATGGATTCTTTAAGGTCAAGTATCGCGCAGCCCCCGATCAGCCGGTCAAATCTGTCTTCTATAATGTCGTCTCTTTCCCTAAGGATTTCTTTCAATTCCCGCTCGAGATAATTCGTCGTAAGCTCCTTCGCCGTGATACGCTCGATAACGTGGACAAGCGCGAATTCCTTTTTTACCCTCGGGCGCACGTAAAGCATGTACCAGAAAAACGCCGTCGCTATAAAAATAAGGGATATGGCGTAGGTCGCCGGGCCCATTTCGAATATCAGGAAAAGCCCCGCAACAATCCCCGCCAGCTGCAGCCACGGATACAGCGGCGTGCGGAATTTCGGTTGATAATTCTGAATCCTACTTTCGCGCATGATGACCACGGCCAGATTTATAAAAACGTACAAAAGTATCAAAAACGTGGACGCCACCTTGACCAGAAGTTCAAGCCGGAGAAATAAAATCGCGGCGATCATGAAAAGGCCCGTAAAAAGAATGGAATAGTGGGGCGTTTCACGCCGGGAATTTACCCTTTTGAAAAATGCCGGCAGGATTTTGTCTCTCGCCATCGCTATCGGATAACGGGAGGCCGCCATGATGCCGGCGTTCGCGGTTGAGATAAAAGCGAGAAGGGCCGCGGCCGCCATTACCACATTGCCGAAAACCCCCATAAAGACATGCGCTCCGTCGGAAATAGGCGTGAGGGAATATCGCAATATTTCAGGGTCAAGCACACCGGTGGTTATGAATATCACCATAGAGTAAAAGATAGTAACGATTATAAGCGAGAGAATCATGCCGAGCGGTATGTTTTTGCCGGGGTTTTTCACCTCTTCGGCCAAACTCGCTATTTTTGTGAGGCCGCCGTATGAGATAAATATGAATCCGGCCGCCGCCAAAATAGCCGGCTTGCCGAACGGGGCAAACGGAATGAATCTTTTTATGTCAATGGAGGGAAAACCGTAAAATATATAAAATAAAAGCGTGACAAATAATCCGAAAACAAGGAATCGCTGAAATATCCCCGCCTCTTTTGCGCCTTTTATGTTTAGGGCGACAAAAAACACGCAAAGAAAAACAGCTATGATTTTTATCGGGATATGCGCGATAAGCGCGGTGTAGGCGCCCATTCCCACGAGAGCGAAAGCGCTTTTCAGGCTGAGGGAAAACCAGCTTGCCGCCCCGCCCACGGTTCCGACCGAAAGCCCCATTGACCTTGTAATGAAAAAATAATCGCCTCCCGCTTTCGGCATCGCGGTAGCAAGCTCCGCCGTGCTTAAAAGCGCCGGAAGCGCCAGGAAACTCGCGATAATGTAGGAAAGAAAAAGGGAAGGCCCCACTTTAGCGGACGCGATACCCGGAAGGATAAAAAGGCCCGAGCTTATCATCGCCCCTGAAGCGATGCAAAAAATATCCAGAAGCCCGAGCTCTTTTTTCAGCTTACCGGCCGGCAACGCCTTGTTCATCGTTCGCCATTTTCTGCCTGTCGCGGCATATGAGTATCATAAATTACCATTTTCTCACGTATTCCCTGGAATCGACGAGCCGTTCGGTTTTGATGTTCTCAAGAATCTGCCGCACGCAAATCTCCGGGCCGTCCGCGGCGGTATCCACCACAATGTCGGCGTTTTCCGGCTCCTCAAAAGGCGCGGATACGCCGGTAAATTCTTTTATCTCGCCCCGCCGGGCCTTTTTATACATGCCCTTCACGTCTCGCTTCTCGCAAATTCCAGCGGGGCATTTGAGATAAACGAGTTTGAAGTTGCCGATTACGCCTTTTACCATGTTTCTGTATTCGTTCGTAGGGGAAACAAAGCTCGCTATAACAAAATTACCATTTCTGTTGAAAAGTTTGGCGACGTGGGCTATCCGCCTTAAGTTTTCCCGTCTGTGTTCAGCGGAAAATCCCAGGTCGGAATTTAATTGCCCCCTTACGTCGTCGCCGTCTAAACACACGGCTTTATAGCCGCGGTTATCCAGTTCCTCTTTTAGGCGTTTGGCGAGAGTGGTTTTTCCTGAACACGGGAGCCCGGTCAGCCAGAGTGTCGTATGTAATGTTTTTATGTATTCGCCGACCTCGCTGGGAACATTCGTGTCTTTTCCGGCGCGCACATTTGTCCCGGAAATTTTCCCTATGTGCTCGGGCGGGTCTATCCTGTTCACGTCATAACCGACTTTTCTGCCGATATTGATACTTTTTATGTCCGGTATCGCTATAATCTCCACCCTGTCTTTGTATACCCTTCTTATCATTTCGGCGCGCTGCTCCACCGTGTAAGGATTTTTATCGGAAATTTCCGTGCTTCTTACCGCGATACAGACGTTCTCTCCTTTTTCCAGCGCTTCATCTATCAAATATTTGTGGCCCTCGTGAAACGGCTGCCATCTACCGATAAACAGAGCAAATCTCTTGTGCGCGTTGTACATTTTTTTATCTCCTTTTGCGTAAAAATCACGGACCGGGCAATCCGCTAAAACCATACTCGTAGCGGAGTATTATATCATATGAGGGTCGCGTTGTGAAGCGGGATTATCGTATGTTAACGGTTATGATGAGATCGCCCGGATGGCCGCAATGGGGGCATATTCCGCCCTGGCCTTTTATGCGTAATTTTTGCCCCGACAGGGTATTTGGCTTGATTTTAAGGGTTATTTTTTTGCCATTGTAGTTAAAAAGGGCCTCTCCGCCTTTCTCGGCAAGGCGGGCCGGTATAGAGAGCGTGGCGGTTTTGTCGGTTGTTTCCCGCGCGTAAGCGGCGCGCCCGGCGCCCGCGCCGGGGCCCCTGTAAATATATTCCGTGCGGGCGTCATCGCCGCCCATACCCTGAAAAACACTAAATATGTCTTCAATGCCGCTTTGCCTGCGCGAACCGGTAAAACCGCCGCCAAAATGCCTTAGTATTTCCTCGAAATCAAATCCTTCCGCGCCCGTAAATTGCCCCGTTCGCGCCCCGTATCCGTAACCCTTCTTAAAAGCATCGTATTCGGCGCGGCGTTTTTCGTCACCCAGAACATAAAACGCCTCTGAGATTTCCTTAAAACGCTTTTCCGCGGCTTCCCTGTTCCCGGGATTTCTGTCCGGGTGGTATTTCATGGCAAGGTTTCTGTACGCTTTTTTTATTTCATCAAGACTCGCGTTTTCGGAAACGCCGAGTATTTTGTAATAGGCTTTGCGCGGCATGGTATCCCTATTTTTTTATGACAAACTTATCATTTTTTCCGTCGTAATCCACCGTGATCGAAGATTTTTCTTTGATCCTTCCTTTTAAAAGCTCCAGCGCTATGGCGTCGTAAATTTTACGCTGTATGAGGCGTTTCAACGGCCGCGCGCCGAAAACAGGGTCGAATCCCTCCCCGGCGATTTCTTTTTCCGCGCGGTCCGTAACCGATATCTTTATGGACTTGCCCTTCAGGAGTTTTTTTAACTCATCGAGCTGGATATTCACGATTTTTTTGATCTCGCTTTCTTTTAATTTATTAAAGATCACTACTTCATCCACGCGATTTAAAAATTCCGGCCTGAAATGCGCCTTTAACCCGGATGCGATTTCGCGTTTGATCTCGGCCTCTCCCGTGAATTTCTCTATGAAACGGGTTCCGATGTTTGAGGTCATTATAATAACGGTATTTTTAAAATTAACCGCGCGGCCGTGGCCGTCGGTCAGGCGGCCGTCGTCGAGAATCTGCAGGAGAACGTTAAAAACATCGGCGTGGGCCTTTTCGATCTCGTCAAAAAGCACTACCGTGTACGGTCGGCGCCTGACGGCTTCGGTAAGCTGGCCGCCTTCGTCGTATCCGATGTAGCCGGGGGGCGCGCCTATAAGCCGGCTCACCGCGTGTTTTTCCATATATTCCGACATGTCAATTCGTATAAGCGCTTTTTCGTCGTTGAATAAAAATTCCGCCAGGTTTTTCGCCAGATATGTCTTTCCTACGCCCGTCGGGCCGACAAATATAAAAGACCCTATCGGGCGCCTCGGGTCCTGCAGCCCGCTCCTGGACCTCCTTACGGCGTTCGAGACAAGCCGCACCGCCTCATCCTGGCCGACAACTTTTTTCTTCAGGATATCCTCCATCGAAACAAGTTTTTCCATTTCGCCCAGCATGAGCCGCGATACGGGCACGCCTGTCCATTTTGACACTATTTCCGCGATATTTTCCTCGGTAACCTCTTCGGCGAGTATTTTTTTGTTTTTTTGCGCCTTGGCGAGTTTTTCGTTTTCTTTTTTCAGTTTTTTATCCAGTTCCGCGAGCTTCCCGTAACGGATTTCGGCTACCCTGTCGAGTTCCCCAACGCGTTCGGCGCGGGATTCCTCGATCTTGAGCCGTTCCGCTTCCTCCTTTATCCCCCTTATGCTTTCGATTATATTTTTCTCGGCATTCCAGCGCGTTTTCATTGCGGAGGATTTTTCCTTGAGGCCCGAGAGTTCTTTTTCTATCCCGGCGAAACGCTCGGCGGACTGCGGGTCTTTCTCTTTTTTCAGGGCCTGCCGTTCTATTTCAAGCTGCGTGATATGGCGCTCTATTTCGTCGATCTCTGTGGGTCGGCTGTCTATCTCGATCCGGAGTTTTGCGGCGGCCTCATCCACAAGGTCTATCGCCTTGTCAGGAAGGTGGCGGTCGGTTATGTACCTGTCCGACAGAGTGGCGGCGGCAATAAGGGCGCTGTCTTTTATCCTTACCCCGTGAAACACCTCGTATCTTTCCTTGAGCCCCCTCAATATCGAAATGGTTTCTTTCACGCTTGGTTCGCCCACGAAAATCGTCTGAAACCGTCTCTCCAGGGCCTTGTCTTTTTCTATGTATTTCCTGTATTCGTCGAGTGTCGTCGCGCCGATACAGCGCAGCTCGCCCCGGGCGAGCGCGGGCTTGAGCATGTTAGAGGCGTCTATGGCGCCTTCGCCGGCGCCGGCTCCGACCAGTGTATGCAATTCATCGATAAAAAGTATAATTTGCCCTTCCGATTTTTCCACTTCGTGGAGTACCGCCTTGAGCCGGTCCTCGAATTCGCCTCTGAATTTCGCGCCGGCCACGAGAGCGCCCAGGTCCAGGGCTATTATTTTTTTATTCTTGAGCGAGGCCGGAACGTCCCGGTCGGTTATCCTGCGCGCCAGCCCTTCCACGATCGCGGTTTTTCCGGTTCCGGCGTCGCCTATCAGCACGGGATTATTTTTGGTCCTTCTTGCCAAGACATGTATGAGGCGCCTTATCTCGCCGTCCCTTCCTATGACAGGATCGAGTTTTTCCCTGCCAGCGAGAGCGGTAAGGTCCCTCGAGTAACGCTCAAGCGCTTTATATTTATCCTCCGCGTTTTTATCCGAAGCTTTATGAACGCCTCTTACATCACGGATAACTTTTAAAATAATTTTTTTGTCGATTCCGTATTTTTTGAAAAGGTCGAGGAGCCCCCTGTTTTTTGTTCCCAGAATCGCCAGGAGCAGATGTTCGCTTGATACATATTCATCTTTAAGAGAACCGGCTTCTTTCTGGGCCGCCCTTAAGATATTGTGCAGATCGTTGGAAAAATAAACCTGCGCCCTTTCGCCTTCAACCGAGATCCCGCGGGAAATCAGATTTTCCAGGTCCCGGGCAAAAAGCGGTACATCCACGCCGAGCTTGCTGAATATTGCCTCCGTCACGGCGCCGGGCTCTTTTAAAAGCGCCGAAAGAAGGTGCTCCGCCCCCACTTCCTGGTGCGAATGATCCCGGGCAATATTTACGGATTCCTCTATCGCGTTTTGCGCTTTCGTCGTGAATTTATCGAACTGCATCGCGGTAAACCCCTTTCCGTTACCCATACATATTATCACATATTAGTGGCATAATCAATATCCTGTGGTATAATATTTTCACCGGGAAAAAGTCAAAACGGAGGTGGCGCTTTATGGAAAAAATTATAAAACTCGTGCTTTTGCGGCACGGTGAAAGCGTGTGGAACAGGCAAAACCGCTTTACCGGCTGGACAGATGTTGACCTTTCCGAGAAAGGTATTAAAGAAGCAAAAAAAGCCGGACAGGTTTTAAAAAAAGAAGGCTATGTTTTCGACATTGCCTTTGATTCAGTGCTGAAAAGAGCGATAAGGACATTGTGGATTGTGCTGGATGAGATGGATCTTATGTGGCTTCCGGTAAAGCGTTCCTGGCGATTAAATGAAAAGCACTACGGCGCGCTGCAGGGCCTGAATAAATCCGAAACGGCGAAAAAATACGGGGAAGAACAGGTTCTCAAGTGGCGCAGGGCGTATGATATACGGCCGCCAGCCCTTGAAAAAAGCGACAAGCGCCATCCGTGTCATGACGTGCGATACAAAAATCTTCCGGAAAAAGACCTGCCCTCTACCGAATGCCTGAAAGACACAGTGGCCCGCTTTCTCCCGTACTGGCGCGAAAGTATAGCGCCCGTCCTGAAAGAGGGTAAAAGGGTTATCATCTCCGCTCATGGCAACAGCTTGAGGGCGCTTGTGAAATACCTTGATAATATTTCTGATGAGGCGATTGTCAAGCTTAACATACCTACCGGGATACCCCTTGTGTACGAACTTGATAAGAATTTAAAACCGTTAAAAAAATATTATCTCGGGGATCCTGAAGAGGTCCGAAAGGCTACGAATTCCGTAGCCAACCAGGGAAAAGCCAACTAGTACCGCTAACCCTTTCCACTGCGTCAGTGGAACAAAATGCCGCTAACCCTTTCCACTGACGCAGTGGAAAGGGTTAGTTTTGTGCATGGGGATGGATGATTACTTTTAGCGACTCACCGGCTTTGGCCACGAGCCGGAAACCCTTTCCCGTATCTTCCAATTTCAACCGGTGCGTAATCATTTTTTTTACGGGTATCCGGCCCGCGCGGATCAGCTCTATAGCGAGTTTCGCGTCTTCGGGGCTGTTAGCATATGAAGTCAGCAATTTTATTTCATTCCGCCAGAATTTATCCACGGGAATAGGTAATTCCGCGCCGGGTTTTGTTGACGCGAAAAATAAAATAGTGGCGCCGTGATCCACGCACCTGAGCGACTGCTTGAAAGCCGTTAAAGCGCCGGTACACACAATAACAAGATCTGCTTTAACATCAACGCCCCCGCCGGCATCTATTACCTCATCGGCCCCGAGTTCCTTCGCTTTTTTCAGCCGGTATTTGTTTATATCTGTCGCTATTATTTTTCCGGCACCCAGGTCGCGCGCCGCCAGGATATGCAGGATACCCGATATACCGCTTCCGAGAATAAGCACGTTCTGCCCCGGTTTGAAAGCAGCCAATCTTTGCCCGCGCAAAACGCAGGCAAGCGGCTCTATAAAAGTGGCTTCTTCAAAAGAAATTTCTTCGGGAATTAAAAATACACCGTGTCTTACATTGATCCGCGGAACACGTATATATTCGGAGAAACCGCCCGGGTCGTAATTTGTGGTATGTAGCGTTTCACAGGCGGTATGATGCCCGGCAAGGCAGTACCGGCAGGTATTGCACGGAACGTGGTGGGATACAAAAACTCTGTCGCCGGTTTTATAACGCTCGACGCCTTCTCCTGTTTCAACGATTTCACCGGCAATTTCATGTCCGAGGACACGGGGCGCTTTTTTAATGCGGTACCACTCCAAAACATCGGTACCGCAAATACCGCTGGCGATTATTTTTACGAGAATCTCCCCGGCGCCGATCCTCGGTTTCGGCATTTCCTCGGTCCGCACATCACGGTTGTTGTAATACATCGCTACGCGCATATTATCCGGTGGTTTTATATATTTCGCGCGCTTCCTTGACAGTCGCTTTTTTGTGAACTATCGCGTAGAGGGCCTTGGCCATGCCGGCGGGATTAGGGTTTTGCCAGACGTTTCTGCCGAGATTTATTCCTATGGCCCCCTTCCGCATTCCATCGTAAATGAACTCAAAAACTTCCGTTTCTGTAGTGCACTTCGGGCCCCCGGCTATAACTACCGGAACCGGACATCCTTTTACTACTTTATCAAAATCTTTTTCACACCAGTAGGTTTTTACCACACGGGCTCCGAGTTCCGCCGCGATGCGGCAGGCAAGCCCGAGATAACGGGCGTCACGCCTGGCGAGTTCTTTACCGACGGCGGTAACGGCCATTACGGGAATGCCGTAATTTTCACACTCGTTAACGAGTTTTGAAAGCCCAAGAAGCGTTTGCCGCTCATAATCGCTTCCCACGAATATGGAAATACCGGCAGCGGAAGCGTTGAGCCGGATGATCTCCTCTATAGAGGTAGTAACCCCTTCATTTGCAAGGTCGCCTCCGGCCATGCTGGTTCCGCCGGAAACTCTTAGTATTATGGGCTTACTGCCCGCGGCTTCTACGCATGAGCGAAGTACCCCGCGCGTGACAAACAACGCGTCGCAATAAGGAAGAAGCGGTTTTATTGTTTCACCGGGTTTTTCGAGAGAAGTGGTGGGCCCCTGAAAATATCCGTGGTCGATAGGCATGAAAAAACAGCGGCCGTCGGGTTGAATCAGTTTGCTGAGACGGTTTTTCATTCCCCAATCCATGTTTACCTCCTGTTGATTGTCTTTAGTAAAGTTTTATTTTAACTCTTTTCGTCCCGTTTTGCAAGTTTTAACCATAGGGGTACTTGATTTTTCAGCCGGCCTGTGGTATTATATTAATGTGAGGCTCGTCGCAAATACGCTATGCAGAACGAGATATAAGATTCAGATAAAAACTGGAAAAGTCCTCCGGCGCAACAAAGCCAACATCTTCTTTTTGTGCATAATCGCCATAGCCGTCGCCGCGATAAAAACTATAGGTAGATAACGGGCCTGCCTGTATTTATAGTAACTCTATTGTTGCGCAGGTTTTTGCCGTAAAACACGCGGTAAAGGCAATAAGGATCGAAATCCCGCAAGCGGCGTTTCCGACACGTTTAACATCCTGCCCGTTTATTAGTTTAAGATTTTTGTGACCAGCATCGCGCCCTTGATAACAGCCGCCCCCTTTTTTCTCGGGTAAAGGCGCACTTTTTCGGCGCGGAGAAGCTGCGTGGAATTGTTCAGCTGATAAAGAAAACTCACCAGGGAACTCATGTCGCCCTCCACCTCGATCTCAACCATGTATTCCTTGTAAAATCCGATCATGCGGGGCATGCGCGGTTTCATGTCCGCCAGCGCCAGGTTTGATTCTCGCGCCAGCGTTTCTATTTCACCTAGAATTTTCGCTGTTTCTTCCTCGTCGGATCCGGCCTTTTTCACGTATTTCGAGTATTTCTCATATTCCTTCAACACCGCTTCTTCACGGCTCAAGTTACGCATATACCGGTTAAGCTGCGTCTCGCTTGCTTTGATCTCCTTATTGAGAGTCCTTATCCTGGCGGTTACCGGTTTAATAACCATGCTATCCAGAAAAAGAATCAGCAAAACAGCCGCCCCCACAAACGCGCCTATTTTTTCTCTTTTTGAAAGTTTATCAAGAAACATCACTTTCGGCCTCTCTCTCTATCTGAGCCTCTTCATAAAGACAGATGATCTCGAAATCCGCGTACTCGGTATTGCCATCTTTTTTAGTCGTGGTATAGCTGGTTTTAACGTTCGTGAACATTCCCGAATTTTCCAGAGTAGTGATAAACCTGAAAACATCCGACATCTCATCCGCGCGGCCTTTCAGTATCAACTCGCGTTTCTCGTGAATGTTAATTCCGGTCAGGTATATTTCCCTGGGAATAAGTTTGTATATTTCGTTCAGGATATTTATCGAGGCGCCTTTGGCATCCAGTCGTTTTTCTATAAGGCTTATTCTCATGCGCATTTTTCCCACTTCACGCGCGTTTGGCTCGATTTTCACGATCTTTTTTTTCACCTCCCGGAGATACGCGACTTTGTTATGTACGAAAGTAAGGAAAACAAACGATACCGTAAGGGCGATGGCGGCGGCTAATACACCGGTAACCATGAGGCTCTTTCTGTTCTCCTCCATTACTTTCTGTATACGCGATTCGCTCGTGGTAAGGTCAAGCGCAATGTCATCACCCTTCATGGCGATGCCAATAAGCGGGGATATTGATATGAATTTGAAATTATTTTCGTCGCCAAGTGAGCGGGCGCCTTTTTTCACGCGCATATTTTTCAGGGCCCCTGCGGACTCCGCGGGCATGTCCAGCTTAGCGCTCACAAAACTCTCCAGATCCGGAAGGTTCTTTGTGGCGCCGCTTAAAAATATTTTTGATATCTCTTCGCGGCTTTCGCTGTTACGATACAGATTCAATGAATGTTTGAGCTCCTCGGCAAATTTATCGTACCAGCCGGATCCCGTTTCCGCAAGGTGGTTAGCGCCGATAAAGATATTCCGGGTAAAGGCAAGTTTTCCCTTGCGGATAACAATAAAATCGGAATAATTGGAATCAATGTCAATCACGACAAGCTGTCTGTGGGAAGAAACTTCGCTTCCCGCCTCCGTCAGGTAAGCGGCGTTAAACCACTCGTAGACTCCCTCGGAACTTACGGCTACCTTCTTCACCTTGACACCGGCTCCGGTAAGCGTTTCCAGGCGCTCGCTTATGATATTGCGCCTGGCGATAACAAGCATTACCCCGGTATAGCCCTCTCTTTCGCTTTCCAGGATCTTATGGGAAGAGATAATCTCGTCCTTGGAATACGGCGTTTGTTTGCCGACCTGCAAGTTCACCATATCGCTTATTTCTTTCGGGTCGGTAGAAGGAAGGTGCATAACCCTTACGGTAAGAAGGTGCCTGGGTATATATGTAATTACGGATTTTTTATCGAGATTAAGATCCTTGAATATCTTCGCGATCTCGTCGCTTACTTTTCCCCTGGTATGCGCGAGTTTCATGAAACCGGCCGCGGTAAGATACTTTTGCGAGCGTAAAACCCGGCTTTCCAGTATCTTCAGCCAGTCGTTTCCTATTTCAACGACAACAGTGGATTTTCGACCCCTATCCTGTATTAATCTCATCCCAGTATTTTATCACATTATTCGCGCGGTCATAAATAAAAATGATCTCTAAAAAACCCTGCCTGCCGTTTACGCTGCCGCGGGCGTGCCCGGCAAAATTATCCGAACGCACCGAAAGCAACCCGTCCGCTACAAGGCTAAGGGCCAGGCTATTGTCGCTTTGAGTAACGTGTTCCTTTTCGGAAAGATCCTTCATTATCGTGCTCGAGTCCGTAAAAATGTTGTCGTCTTCCGTTCCTTCCACACCGTCGGAACCGGCGCGAAAATGAATTATTTTCTCCGCCAGTTTCTCATCCATCCCAAGGCCCTCCAGCACCGCCGTGCCGGCTGTGTTTATGTTTACCGCTCCCGAACCATATACCGTTATTTTATCCTTCACACTTTCAAAAATCTCGCTCGTCATACCCCTTACCATGAGAAGCTCCTCCAAAACCTCGAAATCCGAGTTCTTGCATGGGTACGGTGCTTCCAGTTTCTCATAATAATCCTCGCCCTCGGCACCTTCAAGGCGCAGCTCATCGTCCTCATCGCGCCAATCCTCGATCGAGGCCGCGATCAGGGCGGCATCGTCTTTATCAAGGCCGGCGGTTATCTCAAAAAAATTCGCTAAAACCGCCTGAGTGGCTTTGTTAATATTGATTTTCCTTTCCTCATCCGTAAGGCCGTATACTATTATTGGCTTTTTCAACGGTTTGCCCTTTGAATCCACGCTCATAATATTGACTACGCTAAAAGTGCCGCCGTCGGCTTGTATATTCCCGAACGCTTTTTCGTTATTGCACCAGGATTCGTTCAGGGCGTCGTAATCAACGGGCTTTTCCTCTTCGGCTTCGCCGTCTTCGTCGATATCTTCAACGCTATCATTTTTAACCTCCAGGATTGCCCTTTTGATTCCCGCGTTCGCGAGGTAATACATCTTGGCCCTGCCAATCAGTTTTTGCGCCAGGGAAAGTTGCGGCTGGACATATGACCTTATGGCTATGCCGAACGCGCCCAGAAAAAATATCGCCCATAGAACGAGAATAAGAATACTGCCTTTATTGGTTAACCGGTTACGGACTGACTGTTTCACTCTCCTCGCCCTTTTGTTTTTCCTTTTCTTTCGCCGAAACGAGGCGCGCCCAATGCTGCGACACGGCCATTGGTATAAATATTGTCCTCGTCCGCGTTAATTCACTGCCGGCGTTTTCATAAACCAGTTCAATACTGACGCCCAGTGGGATTCTGTCTTTGTCTTCCTCTTCAACGGCTTCTTCGCCCGCCGCTTCTTCCTCGTCTGCTGTTTCTTCCTCCCCATCGATCTCGATTTTTTCCTCTCCGTCCTTATCCGGCTCGGCCTCCTCTTCCGGCGCCCAGGAATTCACCCATTCATAGGACTCGAGTTCAGCTTCATAAATAAAATACTTAAAAGCGACGTCCTTTGCGGGAATCAGCCTCTTTCTTTTAATTTCGCCGGTATCGTTTTGAGCCAGCGCCTGCGGATATTTTTTTTCTATCCTGATAAGATTTTCTTTTTTCTCATCGAGAGAATAAGTCACGCTGCCGGGAGCGGAATCTACAATGCCAGCGAAAGTGAGCTGTTTCGGTTCACCGGAAAAAGTGATTTCCGAAAGGGCCAGCATGCCGCGAATATCCTTTTCCATTTTCTCCAGGCAAATCAGGATATCGCCCCGAATGTCGTCGCGAATCTTTATGCTTTCGTAAATCTTTATCCCGCCGGTAAAAGTCGCGCCGAGGGCCAACGCGACTATAGTCGCTATTCCCACGGCAACGAGTAGCTCTATTAATGTAAACCCGGTTTTTTTTCGAGCAGATCCCGTTTTTTTCGGTACAAATCCCTTTTCTCCGATTCCCTTGTCCCGCATCTCCCTGCCCCTCACCCCTTAAGTTAACATTTTAAGCGACGCTTAAAATGTTAACTTAAGGCAAAACCCTTGTTTTTTTATTCCTCCGCGCAGCTTTCCATATACGTAACTACACTGAATCTTCTCGTCGGAGTAATTCGGTTATTATTCACCGTAACCTTCACCTCGGAGAGAAACCCCTCCAGATATTCTTTCAAATCTTTTATATCAAATTTCACCGCTGCTATATCCGATTCCCATCCGTATTCGGCGTAATCGCCGGCAAACTCCCCGCTTTCCGTTCCGGCAATAACGCCTGATTGCTCGATATATTCTTCCTCAATTTCAGACATTTTCTCCTTTAATAAACACACTTCCTCTATACTGCATTCCGCGGCTTTGAGCCCGTCGACCGCTGTCGTGTAAGCACGTATCACGCCCACTATGCCGATAGCCAAAACCGTAACGGCCAGCATGACCTCTATTAGGGTGAAACCAAACTTATTGTTCCCAGTTCCCGATATCATCATCAGTACCTTCAGAACTGTCAGCGCCGGAAGAATACAAATCGTAACCGGACTTATTATGGGCGCCGGGATATTTATATCGATAGGGATTATGCCACGGGTCTATCGGTTTTTTCTCCAGATACGGGCCGTTCCAATTCGCGGATGACGCCGAAGACGGTTTCGAGAGGAGCGCGTTGAGTCCCTCCTGCGTCGTTGGAAAACGGCCGTTATCCAATTCGTATAATTTTAGAGCCATGCCGATATTGGAATTGATATCGGCCTGGACAATCGCCTTTTTCGCCTGTTCCGTTCGTCCGGCAAACCGCGGGACCACCATTGCCGCAAGCGCCGCGATTATTATCACGACTATCATGATCTCAATTAGCGTAAATCCTTTTCTCCCCATGTAAACCTCCTTGCTAATGTCAAATATATAACTCAAGCATCTTTTCCAGCTCAACTAAGTCAATCGGCTTTATAATATAATCTGTAGCACGTAAATCTTTCGATTTGAAAATAGAGCCGGTATCTGATTTTGCCGTAATCATGATAATAGGCAAGTTTCTCGTGTTCGGGTTTTTTCTCATATCACGCAACACTTCAAGCCCGTCCATATTCGGCATCATAATGTCAAGAAGCACGGCATCGGGCCGGACATCTTTAGCCTTTTCAAGGCCTTCTTTGCCGCAGTAAGATACCTCCACATCGTAGCCTTTCGGCTCTAGCCTCATTTTCAATAATTCGGCCATCTCGGGCTCATCGTCTATTACAAGTATCTTTTTCCTGATCATAATACTCAATTTATCCGTAAAACAGGGCCGATTCAAATCCGCTTTACTTCGCGAAAAATTTTACTTACTATAATATTCGAGCCATTTTTTTTCCAGTTTTTCCACATCGAATATTGAATTAGTGTAAACAAATCCGAGCGCCGCGTTCACGCTCTTGCCGTCACGCAATTGACGGCAGAAAAGATTGAATTTCAAAGAACCGTATTCCTTTATCATATATCCAACCAGCGTAACCGCCTGTGCGTAAAACTTAACTGATAACTCGTAATCCGACTTTGTCCTCACGTCTGTTTTCATCAACTCGTTGATGGGGATATAACTTTTATCCTTAATAAGTTTCCTGACTAATTTAACAGACACGGCCCTCCGGGCGTCTTCTTCCCACTGCGCAACGCCTTCATCGAGCCACAGCGGAATACCCCCTCCGTCCGCAAGGGGGAATCCCACAAAATCCCTAAAAATAATATGCGTTATCTCGTGCGGCAAAAGCGAATTCAAAAGCCCCTTGCTCCACGCGTAGCTTATGATTTCCTTTTCACGATACCTAACGGTGCCATATATCCACGGATCCTTGCCCGTGGCACGCACAAAATCATCGTGCGTACGGTAAAGATATATTTTCGCTCTATTTTCCCAGCTCCAAAAATTGTCATATCTTGAAAAACCGAGATCCCTGGCTATTTTATTGTAATATTTTTCGGCGCGGGAAAGCACTTTTTTGGCGAATTTTTTGTTGTCAACATAATAGACTATGAAATGCTTGCCTTTTATTTCATTCCAGCTTTCGGCGTCGGCCGTGTTCATGTCCGCGTTAACAGGCGCAAACGCAGACAACAAAAATAAAACGATCGCTGCACAGCACAATTTCCGCATAATCACACTCGCGCCCCTTAAGTTAACATTTTAAGCGTCGCTTAAAATGTTAACTTATCTCAATTCTTAATCCTGCTTTATCCCCTTTATCCCCCCATCGCGCCGATATCAAATATCGGCAGGAGCATCGCGAACACTATAAAACCCACAATGGCACCGACCGCAAGTATAAGCAACGGTTCCAGGAGCGTTGTTATCAGCTTGATCGCCTGCTGAATTTCCCTCTCATAAGCATCGCCTATTTCAGTCAGCGAATCATCCAGTTTGCCGCTTTCTTCACCGACCGCTATCATGTTAATCGCAAATTTTGGAAAAATATCCACTCTTTTCAGGCTCTCCGACAATGTCGAACCCTTGCCCAAAATATCCTCTCGCACGTGCCCTAAGCGCTCCCGTAAAGCATCATTGTCCAACGTGTCAATGGCCAATTCCAAGCTTTCGTAGATCGGAATTCCGTTTTTAAGGAGTAATTCCAGGGATCTGGAAAATTTGGCTACCTCACCGTTTTTCACAAGTTTCTTGATAACCGGTATATGAAGCTTCAGCATATCAAAAAAAAGTTTCTTTTTACTTCCCGGCTTAACCCTGCCCAATACCACGACCGCGAAAATAATAACTATCAGAAACCAATACCAGTTCGCGGACATGAAACCGCTAAGTCCTATTAAAATTTTTGTCGGAAGCGGTAATGCCTGCTTCATGTTCGTGAATAATCCCGTCAGTTTGGGAAGAAAATATGTAAGCATAACAAAAATAGTAATAATGCCGACGATAATCATCAGCGCGGGATAGGCCATAGCCGCCTGGATCTTACGCCTTATTTCTTCCGCTTTTTCCCTGTGCTCAGCGAGTCTGCGTAAAATCTCGTCAAGAACGCCGCCTTTTTCGCCGGATTTAACCATGTTGAGATATAAATTATCAAAAATAATTGGATAGCATTCCATCGCTTCCGAAAGCATTTTTCCTTCTTTCACTTGTCTCTCAAGATCGGCAACAACACTTCTGAAACCCTTACTTTCGGTCTCATCGGCAATCAGCGCAAGACTACGCAGCATTGGCACATTAGTCTTTACCAGAGTGGCAAGCTGCCTGGTAAAAACATCGATATCGCGCGGTTTCGCCGGCAATCCGCGGTTTACGGTTTTTGGTTTGTGGTTCACAGGACTGATCGTTAAACGCTCTTCAGCGTGTTTATCCGGCTCGGGAGCATGCCCGACGGCCTCTTTCACGCTAACAATTACGGGAACCATTCCCATTGACTCGATCCTGCTTATAGCAGCTGCTTCAGAATCCGCCTTCAACTCGCCGCTTACTATTTCCTTCGGCCCTCTCTTAGCTTTATAGATATATATCGACATCTGCCACGCTCCATCCCTAAGTTAACATTTTAAGCGTCGCTTAAAATGTTAACTTAGGATTTTTTCTTTATTGTTTTGATTCCTCGATCTGGGTTACCCTCATAACTTCTTCCGGTGTGGTAATCCCAGCTATTATCTTCCTCCAACCGTCCTGCCGCAACGTTTTCATACCCATTTTAACGGCCTTTTCCTTTATTACATCCGAAGACGCTTTTTCCATTATCAATTTTTTAAGTGCCTCGTTCATCAGCATGATTTCATATATCCCGGTTCTCCCGGCATAACCTGTATTATTGCATGCCCGGCAGCCTTTGCCGCGATATATATATTTTGCCAATTTTATTTCGTCCGCGGCGGCGATATTCTTCAGCGTCTCAAGCGTGATTCCCGTCACCGCGATTTTTTCTTTGCACTTCGGGCATATAACCCTCACCAGGCGCTGCGCCATGAACGCCTCTACGGAAGACGCGGTCAGGTATGGTTCAAGTCCTATATTTAAAAGGCGTGTGGCCGCGCTGGCGGCATCGTTGGTGTGAAGTGTTGAAAAAACTAGGTGCCCGGTAAGCGCCGTTTGAATGGTAATTTCCGCTGTCTCAAAATCCCTTACCTCCCCGACCATTATCACGTCGGGGTCATGCCTTAAAACGCTTCTTAATATCCTCGCGAATGTAAGGTCTATTTTCGCGTTAACCTGTATTTGTGAAATACCTTTCAGCTCATATTCGATCGGGTCCTCGATAGTCACTATTTTTCTCTCGCGTGTGTTAAGTTTGCTCAAGCACGCATAGAGGGTAGTTGTTTTCCCGCTTCCGGTGGGCCCCGTTAAAAAAATAATGCCATGCGGCTTATTTATAAGGCTTTCTGTGATCTTCGCGTCCGCATCGGACATGCCGAGATCCGCTATACTGAATAACATCGTGGTAGGCAATATCCTTATGGCTATATTCTCGCCGTAAAGCGTGGGCAGGACCGAAACGCGCAATTCATACTCACTTTTGCCTATCTTGGCCTTTGAGCGCCCGTCCTGCGGGAGTCGCCGCTCGACGATATCCATTCCCGACATTATTTTTATTCTTGATATGATAGCGGGATAAAGATATCTAATATTTTCGCTCACCTGCGTGTCGTAAAGAATACCGTCCACTCTGTAACGTAAATTCATCTCGTTTCTGTAATGCTCGATATGTATGTCTGTCGCTCTGTCCTTGATCGCCTGCTGAAGTATCTGATTAACCAGTTTTATTACCGAGGCATCGCCCGCCATTTTTTCCAGGTCCTCGACTTTTTCTTTAACAGCAACCCTCTCCTCGGTTTCACGCGGTTCTTCGGCCAGTATACGCTCTATAGTTTCGGCGGCGACACCATAATATTTTTTTATCGCCTCCTGAATATCTGCGGAAGGAGCCAGCACTTTTTCCACCCGGCAACCGAGATGCGTTTCAAGATCATCAATAGGCCACATGTCGAATGGGTTGGATATCGCTATTGTCAACACGTTGCCCTCCATACTTACGGGCATTATTTTATAGTGCCGAACGAATTTCGCGGGGACATCCTTTATCGCTTTTTCGGGAATATTTAATCCCCGTAAATCCAAAAACGGGATTCCCTGCTGAATAGCGAGAATTTCGAGAAGTTTTCTCTCCGTAATAAACCCCATTTCAATCAGCACCTTGCCGAGCATCTCGCCGGTCTTCTGCTGTTCGTTAACCGCTTTTTTTAACTGCTCGGGAGTTATAATCTTTTTTTCAATCAATATATCGCCCAATCTTAATGCCATGGTTTGCTCCGTTCCAATAAAGTTTTCACCTTGTACAAAAGTATATCCCCTTCATACGGCTTCACGAGATAATCGTCCGCCCCCGCCTCAAAGGCTTTTTCCTGGCTGTCTCCGCTTCCTTTAGCCGTGAACATAAGAATGGGTATCTCGCTGTAGCGAAGGTTGCTTTTAAGGCGCCTGCAAACTTCGTAGCCGTCAAGGCCGGGAAGCATTATATCCAGAATAATGAGATCCACTTTGCCCTCATAAACTTTGTTCAACCCCTCTTCGCCGGTGGCCGCCGCGGAAACACTGTAATTATAGCCTTCCAACCGGTATTTTACCATTTTGCGAAGAGCATCCTCATCTTCAACCAGCAGGATATGTTTTTTTAAAGACATTATTCGCGCGCCTCTTCGATTTTTCCTATTAAATACAGTTTTTCCTCCGGAATCGTATCCACCCTGCCACTTATTATTTTGTCGCACCCCTCCAGTGTATTTTTAATGGGCACATATTTACCGGTCTTGCCGGTATAGCCCTCGGCCACAAAAAACGGCTGGGTCAGAAAATTCTGCAGTTTCTTGGCCCTCTCGTATATAATCCTGTCAGCTTTGGAAAGTTCCTCGACTCCAATAACGGGAACTATTTTGCTCAATTCTTTATATTTGGTAAAAACCTTCAGGATTTCCTGGGTAATATTAAAATGTTCCCGCCCGACAACCGCGGGATCAAGGTTGCTACAGGAAGAAAGCAGGGCCTCTATGGCCGGATAAAGTTTCAACTGGCTTTTTTCTCTGGAGAGAACCATAATGGAATTTAGATAGCTGAAAATAGTAACCACGGCCGGATCGGTCAAATCGTCGGACGGCACATAAACCGTTTCTATGGCCGTGATCGAGCCACCCTCTCTCGTCCGGATCCTTTCCTGAAAATCGCTTACCTCTGAGGCAAGCGTCGGCTGATAACCGGTTTCCGACGGAACGCGGCCCAGAAGCGTGGATATCTCGGCGCCCGCCTGAACAAATCTGTAAACATTGTCTATAAAAAAAAGTACGTCTTTGTTTTTATCCTGAAGGTATTTGGCCAGTGTTATGCCGGTCAGGGCGATACCGAATTTCGCGCCAGGGGGTTCGTTCATCTGGCCGAAGGCAAACATAATCCTGTTTAGCATATCTTGTTTACGGAATTCAAAATAAAGCTCATTTCCCTCTCTGATTCTTTCACCGGCTCCGGTAAAAACACATACGCCCTTGTGTTTAGTGATCACATTATGAATGAGTTCCAGGATTAAAACCGTCTTGCCCAGGCCTGCGCCGCCTATTACGCCCATCTTCGATCCCTTAACCAGCGGGAAAAGCAAGTCCACCATTTTAATACCTGTCTCCAAAATTTGCGTTTCGCTACCCATAAGCCGATCCGGGTTAATGTATGGCCTGGGAATATTTTTTTCGACTAAATATGATTTTTCCGCTTTTATTCCGCCTTTCTTATCGATGGGCTCGCCCGTAACATTTACTATCCGGCCAAAAAGCTCTTCGCCTACCGGTATTAAAAGCGAGGAACCCGTCGCTTCGGCTACTGAATTACGCTTCAGATTAAGCGTTGAACTCAATGAAATGCAGCGGGCCAAGCCGCCGGCGAGATGCTCAACAACCTCCAGAAGAAGTATTTTACCGTCGAAGGTTTGCGTCCTGATTATCTCGTTAAGTGAAGGCAAATCCTCGATGCCCTCGAATTTTACGTCCACCACCGGACCCTGCGCCGCTACCACGCGGCCTTTTTTTCGTTTTTTTTCCATCCCCTCGCCTTAAGTTAACATTTTAAGCGTCGCTTAAAATGTTAACTTATTTATGGTCATAACTGATTGCGATCAACCATTACGTCGGATTATTTGCGCGGAAAATAATTCGCGCGTGTTTTTATCTATGGCCTCATGACGCACGCGAAAGTAACGCAACTTGAGTTTTTTTCGTGTTTCGACAAGCTGTTGATTGCTTCTTTCAAGATGAAGGGCCCTGGCGGCAAATTCAGACAGCTTACTATCTTCAAGAACCTCGATAAGCTGTTGGAGAATTTTCTCTTCGACAAGATATTCAATAATCCCTTCAAGCGGCGACTCATTTATGACTTCTTCGTTATTTATGTCATTGCCGGGGGAATCCACCGCTTCCCGCGAATCCCGAAAAGAGGCAAATTCAATCGGCAACGCCTTCAAGTTTTTAACTTTCTGCACCATAAATGAAACGGATTTGGGGTAAAAAATAAAAACTCTTCCAAAACGCTTTTCCTTGACCCCATTCACGATATAATCCTTTAATTGAAGCGCCAGTTTATACCTTTCGCCGGCGTTAACAGCCCCCTTAAATTCCACAAATTCTTTTTCCATTTCCTTCAAATAACGCGTACCTCTCTGCCCGACAATAAGAAATTCCGCCTCGTTCGCGCCTTCAAAAAAAATAGCTTCATTTATAACTTCCATGTTGAGGCCACCCATGAACCCCTCGTCTGAAGTAATCATTATCGCGGCAAGGCGACGGTTTTTCGGAGTTATGAAAAAATGCGGGGCCCGGCGCAGGTCAGCTATTTCAAAAAAATCTTCCATTGATCGCGTAAATTTCTCGAATCTCTCTTTTTTTCTCTGGAGCGACCTGAATTCAAATACGGCGATGTTTTTCATCACCTCCAGAAGATCGGTAATTTCCGCGTTAAAAAGCAGTTCATCCTTCGCTTCGCTTACCCTCGTCATCTAAGCTCCTCAGCCGCTACTATTTAAGAAATGCGCTAATACATTTTTTGAGCCGACGGCGGTCCTCATCGGTCAGATCTTTTTCTTCATTCATTTTTTTAACCAGTGCCGGAAAATTATTTTTTGCGAAAGTCAAAATATTTGCCTTAAAGTCCTCGCATTTTTCATCAGATATAACGTCAAGCACCCCTTCCCGCAAGGCATAATATAAAATCAGTTGTTCAGCGGGCACCGACGGACGGTTTTTTTCCTGAATAAAAACGCGGCCTATTTTTTCCCCGCGCGCTAGCCGTTTGCTCAAATCCTCGGAAATCCCCGCCCTAAGCTTTGTGGCCTTCAATAATTCCCTGTACTGAATATATTTTAATCCCAGGCCCTGTGTAAATTCACGCATTATTCCGGATTGCACACGATTTCCTATTCGCGAAACAGAAAGTCCCATATCTACCGCCGGCTTGAATCCTTCGCCAAAAAGCATGGAGTTCAAATAAATCTGGCCATCAGTCATGGAGATAAGATTTGTAGGAACGAACCCGGCTATATCGCCCTCAAGGGTATCCACAATCGGAAAAAAAGTCATTGAGCCGCCTCCCATTTCGGGAGAAAGCTTTGCCGCTCTTTCCATGAGCTGGGCATGCAGATAAAAAATATCACCCGGATACGCTTCCCGCCCGGGCGGCCTTTCCAGGAGAAGAGATAATTCCCGGTATGCCCAGGCATGTTTTGTCAAGTCATCAAAAACAATAAATACGTCGCGGCCGCGATGCATAAAATACTCGCCAAACGTAGCGGCAACATAAGGGGCCAGGTATTGCTCGCCTATGGAAGAAGCGGCAAGGCCCGAAACAACAATCGTATGATCTAACGCACCGTTTTCTTTAAAAATGGTCACCGCTTTTTCAAGTGAGGCATAATCCCTGCCCACGCAGCAATAAATACAGATAACATGTTTTCCTTTTTGATTTAAAATCGTATCCACCGCTATACTGGTTTTGCCGGTCATTCTATCACCGATAACAAGCTGCCTCTGTCCCTTGCCGATAGGAAAAACAGCATCAATAACCCGTACCCCCGTCATCATCATCTCTTCAACCGGCACCCTGTCCAGAACGCCCGGCGCGTCGCTAAAAACGGGGGAAAAAGCATCTTCGCCGATTCTGCCTTTACCGTCAAGTGATTCGCAAAGAGGACTTACAATCCTGCCAAGGAAATTATCGCCCACGGGTATCTTGAAAGATTCGGTCTCGGAAGAAACCTTATCTCCCGCCTTTATTCCGCCTGCGGCCTCCAGAAGAAGAACGAGAACGTCCTTTTCGTTAAAGCCAATCACAAAACCTTTCGCGCCGCCGCTAAGATTCACGATCTGGCCGACCATGCAATTGGCGAGGCCCTCTATCTTAACGATAGATCCTTTGATTTCCTTTATCCGACCAATTTCTCTAACGCTGACAACTTCCGATTTTTCCACCCGTTACCCCCCGAAAAGTTGGAATAATATAAGTAGCGCGATCACGGCAATTGCTTCCGCAAAAATAAGCGCTACGATCATGGCAAGTAATATCTTCGGGGCAGAGGACGGATTTCTGCCAAGAGCGCGAATAGAGGCAAATCCGATTGCCGCTATTACGGCCGATGGCCCCAATATCGTCACAAACATTATAAGCACTATCATCAAGTTCCGCATCTTACTCCTCACCCCGCCTTAAGTTAACATTTTAAGCGACGCTTAAAATGTTAACTTATTTTCGCGCTCGCGGTTCATCTTGAGGTCCGTCCGGCTCACCTTTCCTCAATCTGCTTAAGACGATTTTCCAGACTCCCGTCTATCACAAGCGTTCCGAGCCTTATAACCACACCGGCCACAAGATTTTTATCTATTTTTTCCTCAAAGGTTATTTTATGCCCAAGCCTCTCAATCACAAGGGAAGAAAGACGGATTTTTTCATTTTTGTCCAGCGGATACGCCGAATCCAATTCCCCTTTTTCTATTTTTAGGTTAAATTTCGCGTCGTCTATTTTTTTCACAACGCTCTCCACTTCTTTAACGAGTTCCTTATGCGCTATCAGCTTGGTTTTATCCGAAAGAACTTCCGTAAAAATGTGAGAAGCGGCCTCCGGCGCCTTTTTCCGCATTTCCAGCGCTATTTCCTCGCGCATTTTCTCTCTGGCGTTTGTGGCGGCGTTCAATATGCGTTCGGATTCCCGCTCCGCCTTATCCAGCACGTTTTTTTTCATTTCCTCGGCCTGCTCCTCAGCCTTGAGGCGAAAGGAGCGGATATGCTCTTCGGCCATGGCGACTTTTTCCCGGTAGGCGTTCTCCGCCGCCTCGATCTTTTGCGTAAGTTCCTTCTGTCTGGCGGCAGCCTCCTGCTTCAGCTTTTTAAGACGCTCCGTTTCTTTGGCCGTTTCAACGTATAGCAATTTTCTCAATGCGAAAACGATCGCAGCGAATGTTATTATCTGGATCACAACTAACTGGATTAACATTATTGCTCCTCCATCCCGCCTTAAGTTAACATTTTAAGCGACGCTTAAAATGTTAACTTAGCGGTTTTGTATACGCTTACGCGTGAAATATTCAGCTTTTGCGCGATCTCTTTTACCTTATATCCGCGTGAAATAAGTTGTTCTATCAAAAATTTTCTTGCTTTCATCTCCTGCGGCTGCCTCAGGCGTTTTTTCTTGTTTAATTCATTTATCTTCATTTCAAGCGCTTCATTGTTTAAGGCGTCTATTTTTGAGACCCCCTCCATGTTTTTATCTGGGACGATTTTTTTAAGAAATCTAAAAAAATTATTCTTGAAAGTTTCCATTCCCTTGGGGTCTTCAAGCACATTTTTCATTCTAATTTGCATTGCAGCGGCAATAAGTTCTCTGTAATATTTTCTTGCTTCTTCAAGATCATTGTCTAACATTTTTAAAATAAATCGATAATTTAAAAACGTCTTCACTTCTTTTTTGCCGCCATAAGGTAAATAGGACGACCACCTGTATTCCGACGGTCTTTCTACCAATCCCGCTTTTACCGGGTTCAAGTGAATATAAATTGAGGCGGCCAACAGGTATACATCGTCAAAACATAATGCCCCGCGATAAGGTTTACAAAAAACAGGGCCCTTTCTTTCATATTTTTTGTTGAAATACCTGGCGTAGGTTTCAAATAAAACCTTCATTGCCTCAGAAAGATTTACTTTGCGTAATCTTATTAACAGATGTAAATGATTAAGCATCAATGTGAATGCGAATATTTCATAATTAAATTTTTTGCTGTTTTCTTTTATCAGGTGAAGCATGTATAAATAATCGTTTTTTTCTACAAACAAAGGCTCCTTGCCGGGTGCGCGCTGCGTTATATGACAAACCGCTCCTTCGAAAATCAGCCTGTCACGCACCTGAAAAAAACGTTTAACCTTACCTTTATCTATTAAATCCACTATATCCATAAACACCCATAAACCAGTCTTAAGTTAACATTTTAAGCGTCGCTTAAAATGTTAACTTATTATAGCATCCGATGTATGATTTGTAAACATATCTGTAAACATCTCTATTCTCCCGGGCATTCCCAGGTGTTCCCGGTTATTCCTCTACAAGCGCCACAAGTTCGTCATTGGCCATTTTAACAGCGCCTTTTCTTATCGGTATTTCCCTAGACCAGTCTACAATAATTTTCCCTTTCTTGAGTAAGCTTATGATTGATTTGTGAAATTCTAAAACTTCAAATTCACCGGTAGCTCCGGGCAGAAAAACACTCCATGCTTTTCCCTCGAACAGGACGCGATTTGGGGTGAGAATAGCTACATTAAACATAATATGCGCTTAAGTTAACATTTTAAGCGTCGCTTAAAATGTTAACTTAGGGTTTGGTTATTTTGTTCCTCGCTTTCGCGCCTGAATATACCACAAGGCGTAGAAGGTGCTGCCAATTATGGCTATAAGGATAAGGATACCGAATATAATCTTCCACGTCGTTGCCACGGTAGGGGCCTTCCCCTTAAAAATGGATTTCGCTATGAGCGATACCCCCTCGTAGCCCCTCTGCCTTTGCACCTCAGGCCCGCCGCCCTCGGCCTTTTCCGCCTGCGCTATAGTAACACCCGCGGCGACACCGGCGCGCGTAACCACTTTTTCCAGCTGAGCAAGGTATTCCTCCGCGTTCTCCAAAAGTTCCGTGTTGTCCCGAAAATACGCTATGTGTTTAGCAGGCGTCGTCTCCTTGCTTTGTGTCGTGTTTATCTCATCCAGACTTTCCTCAATTTTATCAGCCAGCGCCTTGCCCTGATTGTAATGCTCGGACCCGTCAAGAAGCAGCATCAGGTTATCCTTGTGCGAATCCATGGCCTCGATCTCCACATCGGGAATTCTCCAGATATCCTTTATTTTAACAATAAAAACTTTCTCTTCGCCCGGTTTAAGCAATACCTCGCTTTTGTAAACATAAAAGCTTTCCTTGCTAAAATCATATCCTATATCCAGCCCGTCGGTATCCACCACGTGTCGCGGCGTTATCTCAAGCGGAAGGGCATGCCTTACAACGGCGGTTTGCTCTTTTGCCTTTGACGGGTTTACTACCTTAATTCTTAATTCCACCGGTTCCTTGAGTTCGGCTTCCTTCTCAGCTACCGAAACAGCAAGCGTTTCAGGTATTTCAACGCGGTTCTCCACAATCCCGCCGATATCAATAACCAGGTTCTCGAGCATACCGATATCCTCTTTCGCGTTGTCCATCAACCCAATATTCTCGTAGTAAATATTGATGCGCTCGTTCATGCCGCCTGTCGGCTGTTTTTCCGCTTTGGATATCATGTTAAGTTTTTCGGTGATTTTTTCGGCCAGAGAGTTCCCTACGTTAAAATGTTTTGTCTTTTTTAATTTTTTCAAAAGCGCGGCGGTATGTTCATTAAGAAAATTTATTTCCGTCTCAGGAATGGCCCATATATCCTTAAGCGCAACTTCCAGCACTTTTTTCTCGGACGGTTTCAGCGTTACCATCTTATAAACATAATAAACATTTTTGTCAAAATCATACCCGAGTTCCATATCCTGGGCGTCAACAACATCTTCGGGCCCCATGCCCTTGGGGAGGTTAAACCTGACCGGGGTTGTCTGCTCTTCGGTCGCGGAAGGATTTACTACGGCTACTTTTAATTTGATGTCCGCGGCGGCCGGGGAAAGGAGTAATATAAAAATGAAAACAGGCAGGATCGTTGCGGCAATAACTATTTTTCTGATCATTCTACGGCACCTCCGCTATTTTGTAGTTTATCCTGTATTTCACCCCTTAAGTTAACATTTTAAGCGTCGCTTAAAATGTTAACTTAAGGGTGGGGAAATGTTTTTAATTTTTTTGTTTTTACTTTTTCTCGAACCAGCCTTCGACAACGGGCTTGTTGCTCGTGCTCTCGACCATGCCCTTCATGAGCTTAATCATGGCCGTTGCCTGCTCAATCTTATTCTGAAGGTCCTTTACCTGCGCTTCCGTGGCAAGCACTTCCGCTTTTTCCTTGGCCAGCTCGCCCTCTAAACCTGTTTCGGTACCGTCGGGGAGCTTCATCAATCTCGCCCTTATCATCTCTCTATCCGCCGCGGTGAAACCATCCCCGTGCTCTTTCTCCCTGATGCCCGCGTAAACTCTGGCTAATTCCGATTTCATCTCGTTTATATTGCCCATAAGGCTCTTCATCGCTATAACCTGTGTCTCTATATTGCTGATCTTGCTGGTCACGGTATTTATTTCATTAGCGGCCTCTAACGCCTTGGCCTTGGCGTTCCTGGCGTCGTTTGCCACCGTGGTAAGGCCCAGATTATCGATAGTGTCTTCTATATCGCTAACCAGCCCGAATACGGTGCCCGAATCCTCGTCGTCCGTGGTTTCTCCCAGAATCTCCTCTATCGCCCCGGACTTCTCGTAAACCTTTGTCACCGCGTAGCCAAGGGAATCGATGGATTCCTCCACGCCTCCGCCCGCGACATACAGCGCCTTGACCGATAGGACCATGCTGTCAGTAGAGTTGTTCGTAGTTTCCTCGCAGACAACGGTAAAATCGCCTGTTCCGTAATCACTTTCGGCGGTAACGTCATACTCGTAAATACCTGTGGCGCTGATCTCTTCCATATCCACACCATCGTAATCAGATAACACTTCGCCATCAGCGTCATAAATAGTGATAGTCGGCGCCAGGCCCGTCGCGGTACGGTACCTGATGGTTATGGTCTCATCCTCCCTTATGCTGGTATTGCGCGTGAGGATCTCGGTGAGCACGCCGCGCTCCATTGTATCCACGACATCGCTGCGGATCTGCGCGGGGAGCGTAGTGCTCGTGTCCTGCAAAATAGCCGCGACCTCCGTGTCCACGTTTGATAAAATGCTTGCCGCTTTGGTTTGGACATCATCCACCACTGTTTTAACGCCGGCAATCTCGCCGCGTATCGTGCCCGTACCCGTGCCGGTCGTGGCCGTTTCTATTGTTGTAAGCGTGGCGGTGGTGGCCGTGCGGTATGTATCCTGTTCCGCCGCCTCACTAACCACGGTAGAGCGAATTGTCTCAAGCTGTTTATCAACGCTTATGGCGATTCCTTCACCGCTTGTGTAAGTGGCGCCGCCGTAAACAACGCTCGTTTTGGCAAAATAAACCTCGCCCGATGTCCAGCCGCTGGTATCGACACTCGTCCAGAATACGCCGTTCGAATCGGCCGTAAGGCCCGACCCGAAAGGAGAGCCCGTTACGGCGTTGCCCGCCGAATTGGTTATGGCCAGGGCCATGGATGTAGGCGCGGTCATTAATTCGCCTTCTTTTTCGATCCAGACATTCATGTTCAGCCGGTCACTGGCCGCGTCATACGAATAAGTCGTGAAAACAAACCACTGCTTTTCTATGGTTGTCTCCATGAACAATTCTATGGCTTTGCTTGAATCCGCGGTCCACGCGGCCTCACTGGTATCAAAATAATTTTCCTTCGCCCATGTCGTGGTGTAGGTATCATATTTATAATTTCTCGTGAGCCCGGGCGCGTTCAGGCTATTGTCTGTTATAGACCACGTATTCACAGACGAGCTGTTTATCTCATTAACGTTCAAGCCGGTGAGATAGGATCCCGTCGACATGTCTTTCACGTTCCATGTGATGGTATAATACACAACATCAAATTCGTCGGAAACATCACTTAGCGTCGCGTGCCCCGAAACCGAATCCCTTACCTGTATCCAGCAGGATACTGCCGGGTCTGTTTGCGGGTCACCGGCGGCGTCAACAAGGTCGGGAATACCGTCGCCGCTATTACTCCATGTGTAACTCGCAGACTCCGAAGGGCTGTAGTCGGGAACGCTGTAATTTGTGACAATCACGACTTCTTCGCCCGTAAACGTTCCGGTTGTAGAGTAATATATATCCACTTCGTTAATGTCTCCGCCGTTATCCCATGTAATGACCTTGGTCGGGTCAGCCACGCCCCACTCATCCGTTGATACAGGAGAGGTAACGGTAATGTATCTTACGATATCGTGGGCGTTAGCCGTTCCCTCATCTATGGTCGTTCCCGGCGCGGCGTCGTTATATCTTGTGGTTATCGAAGCCGCGGTGGTCGTCTGTAAGGTGGTCGGGTTCCTGATACCTGAAACTACTATGCTTACCGCCGTGTCCGCGTTTACCGCCGTGCCTAAAGTGATAATAAGGACATTATCGGAATAAGATACGCTGGATTCCGCGTTGCCGCTCGAATACGCGCCCGCGCTCAAGTCATAGTCGCTGTCAAACGTTACACGTATCCTGCCGCCTACGGGTATCGGGTTATCAGTCGTGAAGGCAATTGTATAATCCTCGGTTATGCCGGCCTTATATGTGCCGCTTACGGTGTTGACGGTAAGGCTCGTGAGCGTTCCCGCCGTAACAATCGTGTCGTTTGTGGCCGTGCCCGTATCTATGTTAGAGGTTCCGTCTGAATATATCGTAGTAACCACGGGCTTTGTGACGGTCTGGCAATATGCGGGGTTCTCTATGCCGGTTATGACCATGGA
>Ga0180432_10000751_pt1 | contig 52828 bp, 34 predicted proteins | sample SS_ome_10_FD_132414 | JGI IMG/M metagenome (GOLD analysis project Ga0180432, IMG submission 132414) | Hypersaline lake sediment archaeal communities from the Salton Sea, California, USA - SS_1_MS_2 metaG | ecosystem: Environmental > Aquatic > Non-marine Saline and Alkaline > Hypersaline >...
AAACAGAGCGATCAACGTTCTGGACATGGGTGTGTCCTCCTCTGGTTCGGTTCGCACTGTCCATGAGGTCACACCCATTCCTATACCGGCCCGCGAAATTACACAATCTTTGGTACTCCACCCTTGGGCGGGTGTCAGGAAGCCGGGGGCTTCTTGGCGTTTTCGCGGCTCTTGGCGAGGGAGGAGAGTTTGTCCACGAGCTTTTCGTACTGGTAGGCGGCCTTGAGGATCTCGCGGGTGAACGCGATGCCGGCCTCGACCTCCTCTTTGTCGTTGGCGCCGAAGTGGGCGAGGTCCGAGCGGGCCTTGTCGGTGCCGAGGAGCCGGAGGGCGCTCATGCCCTGGAGCAGTTTTTCGGGGATGACGATCTCGGAGGCGAGCGCCCGGATGCGGTTTTCGAGCGTGGGGCCCCTGGCCTGGCGGTCGGCGCAGATCTCCTCGAGGGTGCGGCGCAGCATGATGGCCGCGGCCGTGTAGCAGCGGTTGGCGTGGCACTCGATGGCTTCGTTGAGGAAGGCGAGCACCTGGTCCGGGACGCCCTCGGTCTCGATGACGAGGCGCTGGGGCGGGAAGGTGGTGACGCCCTGCTTCTCCTTGCCGATGAAGAAGAGATGGGCGTTGCAGTCGGGGTTGGGGCAGCGTCTCTGGCCGTGGACGACGCCGCGGTACAGGAGGTCCTTGACGTCCTCGAACCGTTCGAAGACGGCCTCGTGGTGGCAGGCCGGGCACCGCGCCGTGACGCGGGGTCCTGCGAGGGCGAGGCCCTCGGTCGAGGTCGCCACCGGGTCAGCGGGGGCCTGTTCCTTTTTCTTCCTTCGCACAGGTGCTCCGTGTCTGTGCGTGGCGAGGCAGCGCGCTGCTGTCGTCGGTCGAAGCGCACAGGCTGCCGCAGTTCACAAGAGATCGCCTACTCAGGCTTCGCCACATGGAATATAGCACATTTGTTCGCCGAAGTCAAGGTGGTTTTTGGCCTGGCTCTTTTTAGAGAAAACGCCCGGGGCGGGAAACGCGTTCCCGCCCCGGGATAGTGTCGTTCGCGACGGGCGCCGTTACCGGGCCGCCTCGCCGCGTTTTTCGTTCGGGTCGCGTTCGGGCCTCGGGTGCTTTCCGAGCCAGTAGACGTTGTCGTGGCCGCTGATCTCGACGAGCGTCTTGCCCGCGAGGGTGGGGAGCGTTTCGACGGCGGCGCGGCGGACGGAGTCGTACTTGTCGCCGAGCAGGGCGGTGATGCGCTCGACAGCCTCGGGCGGCACGTCGGTGGCGTAGCCGCGCAGGCCGCGGATGGCCTTTTCGCGGCACGCTTCGTGCGGATCGTCGAGTGCCTTGACGAGCATGGCCTTGACGTCCGCGCTGGTGGCCTCGCGGAAGCGGGGCAGGTTGTGGAGCCAGTCGCGGCGGATGACGAAGAACTCGTCGTCGAGCGCGGTGTTGACGGCCGCGAAGAGGCGGTCGTACTCGGCCTGGATGGGTTGGAGCTCGGTGGTGGCCGTCGCGGCCTGCTCGGCGACCGTGGTGCGTTCGGCCTCGATCTTGGCGCGCTCGTCGGCGCGTGCCGCGTCGTCGGCGGGAATGTCGGCGAGGCGCTTGTCGAACTCGGCGATGCGCTTGTTGAGGTTGCGGAGCGCGTTCGCCTTGTCGCGGGCCGGCGGGAACTGTGCCTCGCAAAGGCGGGTGAGCGCGCCGAGGGCGGCCCGCCTGACGTCGCGGCTCGGATCGTTCTTGAGGATGTTGCCGAGGGTGTCCGACGAGGCGGGATCCGCCATGTCGCGCAGGGCGTCGCACGTCTTGCGCCGCACCCACTTGCTCGAGCTCTGGAGGCGTTTGAGAAGCGCGGGCGTGGCGACGGTGTCGCCGAGCCGGCCCAGCGCGCTGGCGGCGTACTCGCCGACGCGCCAGTTCTCGTCGTCGAGGGCCGTGGTGAGCGCCTCGACCGTGGGCCTGGACGCCGTGCGCATCTCCTCGTTTTTCATGTCGATGCGCGGGTAGTTGCCGAGCGCCCAGGCGGCGTTGAGGCGCACGTCGTCGTCTTCATCGGATAGCAGCGCGGTCATGAGCGCGGGAACGGCCGGCTCATGCTTGGCCTTGCCGAGCTGGGCGGCGGCCTGGGCACGGCGCACGGGTTCGAGACTGGTGGTAAGCGCCGCGAGTTCCTCCTCGGGCGTGGGCATAGCGATGAGGGCGAGCCGGACGGGGTTGGTCTCCGCCGTGCCGGTCCAGGCGTTGAAGCCGAGCTCCTCGCCGGTGGAGTCGGAGCGGTAGCGGAGCTTCAGGACATAGTCATTGCCGGGCTCGAGCTTGGTGTCGTGGTTGCGCGCCCAGTCGCCAAAGAGATCGTGGATGCGCATGCGCTCCTTGCGGGTCTCGCCCGGCTTGAGCTCGCGGAAGTGGTCCTTGGCGTGGGGGAGGCCGAAGTGGCGTGGGGGCTGTTTCGTGTCCTCCGGCGGGTTCTGCTGCTCGGGTCGCCAGTAGTGGCTGACCCAGCCGTCGGTGACCGGCTCGCCGTCGGGGGTCGTGATGTTGATCTCCCAGAGCCGGCTGCGGTTCCAGGTGGCGACCGTGAGGGTCTCCTCGCCCCGGTTGGTGAGGTAGACGTCCCACTCGACGTTGTTCCAGGGCATGTAGCCGAGCTGGGTGAGGCGCACGGTGGCCTTGAGGCCGCCGGCGATGTCGCTGTCGAGGGCGGGGACGGGGTTTGCCTTCGAGAGCTTCGGTAGGCCCGTGGGGCTCGTGAGCCGGTGTTCGAGCGTGGCGCCCCTGCCGAGCGGGTCGCGTCGGATCTGGAAGTTGTCAATGTAGTGGTGGTGGGCGTCGAAGAAGTACCACCAGCCGCTGGAGAAGGTGCGGGTGTCACCGATGAGCATGTCGCGCACGAAATGCGAGGTGTCGCCGAGGACCTGGTCGAGCATCTCGTCTATGTTGATCACGATGTGGTGCCACTCGCCGTCGGCGGTGAAGTCGGCCTGGCCCACCATGACCCGGGGCACCCACTGCTGGACCCAGAAGCCGTTGAGGAGCACGCCGTAGCCGTTCTCGCCGTTGTCGAGCACAACGTGGAGGCCGAGGTTGTCGGTCTTGGCGTCGGTCTTGAACCAGAAGTCCACGATCGGATAGACGTTCGTGTCGTAGACGTACTGGGTGTCGGGCAGGCGTTTTTCAGGCCAGAACGAACGGCCGAAGCACGAGACGTGGCCGTAGCGCTGGCCGCCGCGGTCGTAGACGTGCAGGCACTGGCGGCCGAACTTGGTGGCCGCGCGGTCGAGCTTGACCTGGTAGTGGGCATTGGTGTTGCCGAAGTCGCCGCCGATGCCGTCCTCGAAATCCTCGTCCACGAGGCAGTCGCCGAAGGACTTGTACACGTCGAGCTCGCCGCGGCACGTGGCCTCGCCGGACACGTTGGCCTCGGCGGCGAAGGTGAGCCAGCCGTCGTTGGCGCGGTTGCTCACCGTGACGTCGAAGGTGAACGACTGGGTCGCGTCGAGCGCGGCCAGGTCGAAGCGCACGCCGCGCGGCCGGACGCTGATGCCTCGTGGGAACTTGGGCAGGAGCATGCCGGAAGCGGGCCGGTCGAGGTTGTTGGTTACCGTGATCGTCGCCGTCTGGTTCGGCACCTGGATGAGCTCGGGTCCCTCGACGCGGATCTCGATACCGACGGCGTCAACGAGGTTGATGGGCACGGGCTTGGAGACCGTGTGCGTCGCGCCGTCCTTCTCGTAGCTCGCCTCGATGATGTAGGTGATCAGCCCGGCCGGCCGGTCGGTGTCGACGGGGAAGCTGCCGACATGGACGCCTTTCTCCTCCTGCTCGACGGTGATATCAGCGACGTTTTCTGTGCCGAACTCGCGCCTCTTGACGTTGACGTTGTCGACGCCGGGTGCAACAAGGTTGACGTACACCTTGACCGGCTTGCCGCGCAGGACGCGGGGCATGCTGGGCGCGGCGGTCAGGGTGACGTTCTCGTCTTTGACAGCGAGCATGTCGAGTTCGTTGATGGGGAGCTGCGGGCCGAGGTCGGTGTCGAACATGATGAACGTCTTCGAGTCGCGGCAGATGAAGCCGAGGATGTTATCGGCGGGGTTGGCGGGGCCGCCGGCAGACTTGGCCAGATCCATGAACGGCTCAATCATGTCGGCGCGGACGAAGACGAGGTCGCCGTGGCCTCCGCCGGGCTTGGCGTAGCGGATGATGGCCATGGACTCGTAGCTGCGGCCGTCGGCGCCTTCGCGGCTCATGTTGAGCACGTTGTTCAGGAGCACGTCGTTCTCGAGCGTGGTCTTGGCGGCCTCGGCGGGCACGACGCTCGAGAGGATGTTCTTGGGCGTGTCGATGTGTGAGAGGTCGATAAGCGTCCAGCGCCGCTCTTGCCAGTCGAGGCCGCGGCCGTTGTGGCGCCCCGGCGCGCCGAGGATGCGCACGCCCTTGACGCCGAGGACCTGCTCGAGGTGCTCCTCGTGCAGGACGGGCAGGGCGCCGAACCAGTCGTCGCTCACCGGCCACTCCCACTTGTAGCGGGTGACGGTGACGGGCGGTGGGGGCCCGGCGTCGGTGGTGGCGACCGTCGTCTCGCCTTCGGGCGGCACGGCGGCGGCCTTGAGGGCTGGCATGTCCTCGTGGGCGAGGTCGGTGAAGCGCGCGGACAGGGTCCATCCGCGTTCGCCTTCCTGGTCGAGCTTCTTGACGAGCAGGCGGTTCCACCCGGGCAGGAGGACGACCTTGCGCTTTGCCTCGTCCTCGGCGGTGCCGCGCCAGACCTGGAGCACCTTGTGGCCGTTGAGGTAGACCACGGCCGGCTCGGGCGAGCCGATCCACATGAACACCGTGCGCTGGTCGGGGCTGTGGACGTAGGTGTGCGCGTAGGCGTAGGCGTCGTGGTGCGGGGTCTTGAGCACGTCGCGCAGGTTCACGCCGTTCCCGCGGCCGGAGGAGAGCGCGGTCCACGTGCGGCCGGCCTCCTCGGCGTCGAGGGCCGGCGTGGCGGTGGCGGGGTCAATCACGTTCGGCTCGAGCGAGTCGGGGTGGGGGATGCCTGCGCCGGAGGTTTTGATGTCCGCCGGCAGGTCGAAGGGCCCCAGGACGAGCCAGTTGCGGATGAAGCCCGCGTAGCGGTCCCAGGGCTTGTTGCGCGGGCTCATCAGTGGGGCCTGCATGCGCATTGTGCGGAACATCTTCGGCATGAGCATGTATCGCATCCAGAACAGGTGGGCGCCGTGGTGGTAGTTGCCGGGCGCGTACTGGCCGGGCAGGCCGATGTAGCCGCACTTCCAGCCTCTCTGGCCGTCGATCTGGTGGAGCCATTCGTGCAGCGTGATCTTGCCGAGGTCGCCGAGGGGCCCGCCGACCTCGCGGCCGGGCGCGAACTGCACGGAGGTGTGGCCCAGGTGCGTGCACCAGTCGCCGCCGCCGCCGGTGCCGCCTCGGGCCCAGGGCCGGGTGGGGCCGGGGTAGTAGTGGCCGACGACGCTGTCGTAGTCGTGGCTGTCGATGCCGCGGCCGAGGTCCTGCCAGCCGCGCGGCCAGAAGAAGCAGACCTTGCCGTACTCGCCGAGCAGCGGTTCTTCGAGCTCGCGGTAGGTCTCGACGAGCTTGACGTTGCCGCGCGAGTAGGCGTAGGCCGTGTCGTAGTATTGCTGTTCGTTCATCAGGGCCCACTCGAGGTCCGTGCGGCCCATGCCGGCGGTCTCGCGGTAGCGCGTGCCGTCGGGGGCGACGAACACCATGTCGGTCTCCTTGGAGAGGCAGTAGACGACCTTCCACTCGTTCGGCTCGATGCCGTGCTCGCGGCGGCGGCGCTCCTCGTCTTTGCGGCCAAGCTCCATGAGGACGCGGAGCTCCTCGGCCTCGTCGTGGCTGATGTAGAGGTGCTGGATGTTGCCGTCCGGGCTGAGCTCGGCGTTCCAGTCTTTCCATTGGAACGTGGGCATCGGCACGGGCGGTTTGCCCATGTCGGCGCCGAAGGCAGGCACGGCGGCGATGGCCGTCAGGGCAGCGATGGCCGTCAGCAACGCGACGAATAGCGGTGTACGCATGGTCAGCTCCTCCCCTGTGTGTGCTTCCGTTGTGCCGCGCCGCGACACGCGGCGAGCGGAGCGTGGCGAGGCGAGAATGCCCCGCCTCGTGCGGCTGGATACCCTCCTCCCGGGCGCTTTCGCTCCCTCACCGGTGCACGGCAGGCGTAAGACTAAACGATATCGCTCCGGGCGATGCAAGAAAAAATGACGGCGCAGGGGAGGCTACTCCGGGCCGGCGCTGGCGCGCAGGAGCTCCCAGAGCGACTCGAGGGACTGGGGCATGACCTTGGTGCCCGCGGTGGCGGGCATGAAGTTGGTGTCGCCCGGCCAGCGGGGCACGATGTGGAAGTGGAGGTGCTCGACGATGCCGGCGCCCGCGGCGCGGCCCAGGTTGAGGCCGACGTTGAAACCCTGCGGTTTGAGGGTGCGTTCGAGCAGCTCGATGAGCTCGCGCACGAGGTGCATGAGGTCGGTCATTTCCTCGTCGGTGAGATCGCCGAGGGTGGCCACGTGTCTCATGGGCGCCGCGAGCAGGTGGCCGTTGTTGTAGGGGTAGCGGTTCAGCATGGCGAAGCAGGTGGGCTGGCGGATGGGCCGGCGGACGATGATGTAGCGGGCGCGGTCCTCGTGCGTGTCGTCGGGCACGCAGAAGATGCACTTGCCCTGGTCGGCGTGGATGGCCTGGACGTAGTCGAGGCGCCACGGGGCCCAGATGCGTTGGAGCCGCTCGTCGTCCTGTTGGGTCACTGCGGGGGCCCTCCGCGCGGCGTGCATTCGTGCGTGCGAGGCGGCATCACCCGTCCTCCGGCCCGGGGGCGGGCGGCTCGTCGGGGCGATCGGGCGCTCGGGACTTTCGTCGGAGTATGATTTCCTTTTGGACGCGCTGGATCTGCCGCTCAAAGATCTGCCGCTCAAAGCCTTTGTGGTCAAGGCCCTTCTGGTAACGCTGCTTCTCAGCGGCGATCTCCATGCCCTTGGTGTACTGCTCAATCGCGGAGCGGAGCTCGCCGCTCAGCTCGAGGAACTCGCCGTAGGCGCGCCGGTAGAGGCCGTTTTCGGGGTGCAGCTCGATCGCGAGGCGGTACCAGCGGCGGGCCTCGGTCTCGCACTCCTCGACGGGGATGTAGTGCGTGCGGTCGAGTGTGCCCGAGCGGTCGTCCGCGGTCAGGATGCCGTACATGAGCTTGTAGGCCTCGCCCATGTCGAAGGCGACGCGGGCCGAGAGCGGGTTGAGCCGGAAGGCCTCCTTGCCGTACGGGAGGCCCTTGGTGAAGGCGTCGAGCGCGTCGGCTTTGCGGAGCTTGGGCGCAGAGACGGGCGCGGCCTCGGAGCGCAACACGCTGAGCAGCGCGCACAGGATGCGTTCCGGGCGAGACTCCTCCTTGGTCACGCGTTCGCGCTCCTCGAGAACGTCCGCCAGTTGCAGGGACTCATCCTCTTTGAGCGCACGCTTGAGGTTGAGCTCCAGTTGGTTGCGCGTGAACTGCATGGTTACCGGAGGGACGGCGAGGTCGGCGCCCTTCCAGAGGTAGGTGCCCAGCAGGGCCGAGTGGAACTCGAAGTTCGAGGGATCGGTGTCTGTCGCTTCCAGGTAGAAGGTGGTGACGCGCTCCTGCTGTTCGCGCTGCTGCCTGGGGGCCATGTCGCCGGCTTCGGCGATGCCTTCGCGGACGGCGAGGTCGAGCTCGCGCCCGCGGTGATAGGCGACGCGTGCGCTATGTTTGCGGCCGTTGACGATGAGGATGCCCAGCGCGGCAAGCGCCACGGCGGCGAGTGCGGCGACCTTGGTGAGCGGGCGCAGGCGGGCCGTGCCGCGGCGCCGGAACACGACGAGCTCGGCGAAGCGGCGGAGCTGGTACTGGCGGATGGCCACGAGCAGGGCGGCGAGCACGAGCATGGTGATGAGGTTGGCGGGCATGCGCATGTTGAAGTCGACAAACGTGTGCGCGGCCATGGCGACGGCGCTCGCCATGATGCCCGTGGCCAGGGCGAGGTCGTTGCTGCGCTTGAGCCGGCGCAGCGCGCGGATTCCCCGGAAGCCGAAGGCGCCCGCCGCCCACAGCACGAGGCCGAGGCCGACGATGCCGTAGTCGGCGAACGTGTGCAGGTAATCGTTGTGGGTGTAGCGTACGTCGAGCCAGTGCTGCGCCGGCTGTGCCCGGGTGTAGGCCCACCGGTAGGTGCCGGGGCCGGTGCCGAAGAGCGGGTGCCGGCCGACCATGTCGAGGGTGTGCTTCCAGGCGAGGGCGCGTCCGGCGTAGCTTCTGTCCTCGGTGTTGGCCACGTCCTTGAAGCGCTGGCGCACGGGGGGGTAGCGCGTGGCGACTATGGTGGCGGCGGCGACGATCACGATGATAGGTACGACCCAGGCGAGGATGTTGACCTTCTTCTGGGTGGTGGCCACCACGAGGAGGAAGATGATGCCGAGGGCGAGGCTGATCCAGGCGCCGCGCGACATCGAGAAAATAATACCCATAACGAGGGCGAGCCCCAGGGCGCCGGCGACGATCTTTTTGGCGAAGTGCCCCTTGCCGATGATGACGAAGGCGAGCACCAGGGGAATCGCCATCTCGAGGTAGCCGGCGTAGTGGTTCGGGCAGACGTAGCTGGCGCCCAGCCGCCCGAAGTACTGCTTGGGCCGCTCGAGGGTCAGGGCGAGGTCGCGGGTGTGGGCCAGCGCCTGGATCAGGCCGATCAGCGTGAGCACGAAGGCGGTGGCCACGATGGCGATGGCTACCGTGTGCTGCTGCCGGCGGGTGCGCAGGGTGTTGACGGCCACGTAGAAGATGGCCCCGTAGGCGGCCATCCAGCCGACCTCGCGCAGCGACACGCTCGGCGCGGCGCACGTGAGGGCGCGCACGAATGCGTAGGCGAGCAGCAGCAGAAAGGGCACATCCATCGGGGTGCGCGCGAGCACGATGCGCTCGGTGAGCACCATCTTGACGGCCCAGGCGAGCACCATGAGCACGGCGGCGGCCGCCACGTAGTACATGAAGTAGTAGAGGACGGTGCCGGCCGGCGTTTTCGAGAAGGGCGCGAGGTCCTGGTCGGCCCCGCCGAAGGCGATGGGGGTGAGCACGACGACACTCACCAGGAGCGCGAGGACGATCGTGTCGCACGTTTTCTCGATGGTCTCGGTTGCCGGCCGGCGCCTGGGCGTGGGCGGTCGGGGTTGGCCCGGGCGGTCCGGTGCGGCGTCTGAGATGTCGTGTGCCATGCCCGGGGGACCTTCCGCTTGGTTGTGGCCGGAACGACGCGCGGCCCGAACGACGGCCGTAGTGTAGCAAATTGCGGGCCGGGAAGGGCCGGGAATGAGCAAGAACCTTACGGGCCGCGTCCGGAGCGGGTCCCGGCTCCTAATAGCCGCGGGGCACGTAGATCGTGTCGTTCGGGCGCACCACGAAGCTGTCGGGGTCCGCCCCGGTCATGATGCGCTTGCAGTTGATGACGAACTTGAGCGTGTCCTTGCCGGGCTGTGGGCGGAGCACGCGCACCTTGGCGCGGTTGCCGTACTCGGAGAAGCCGCCGGCGTCCACGATGGCCTGGTAGAGGGTGATCTGGCGGACGTACATCTTGCGGCCGCGCTGACGCACGTGGCCGTCAACGAAGTAGAAGAGCGTGAGGACGGTGACGCTCACTTGGGGGTCGGTGAAGTGCCCGCCCTCCTTGTAGGCCTCGGCGATGTCGCGTTCCAGTTGGCTCTTGGTCTTGCCGGCGGCCTTGACCTTGCCGAGGAAGAGGAGGTTGACGAAGCCCTGCTCGTCGATGCGCGCCTCTTCTTTGGACAGCTCCGGGTTCTTCCCGCCCTCGATCCTGAGCACGTCGCCGGGAGCGATCAGGTACGTCTCGATCGGGTCCCCTTCGATTTCCGGTAAGGGGTCCGACCTGACAATGCACCCGCCCACGAGCAGCGCGGCAAGCGCGACGAGAACCAGAACAACGGCGAGCTTTTTCATCACCACGTTTCCCTTGTGTGCGCGGGTTTAGAAGACGCTTTTCGGTATCCGGATCACGTCGTTGGGCAGAATCACGACCGTGTCGGGCGCGCCCTGCATGATGCGGCGGACGTTGATCTTGTACACCTTGTTGCCGCCGTCGGCGGTGGGCCGCATGAGGATCACGCGCGAGGGGGCGGCAAACGGGGTGAACCCGCCGGCGTCGACGATGGCGCGGTACAGGGTGATCTCGCGCAGGTACGACTTTCTGCCGGGGTCCATGACCTGGCCATCGACGAAGTAGTAGAGGGTGAGCACGGTGATGCTCACCTGCGGGTCTTCGTAGTTGCCGGACTCGATGTAGGCGTCGTTGATGGCCGCCTCGAGCTCGCTCATGGTCATGCCCGATGCCTGGATTTTGCCGATGTAGAGCAGGTTGATCTCGCCGCGCTCGTCAACGCGGACCGACTCCTTGGAGAGCTCCTTCTGCTCGCCGCCCTCGATGCCGAGCACGTCGCCGGGGACGATCCTGTAGGTGTCGACCGGGCTTCCTTCGACCGGCGGCGGCAGCCCGCGTTCGTAGCCGGGCCCGCCCAGGGTGCAGGAAGTTGCCACGAGCAGCGGCAGGGCCGACAGGGCGAGTGCGAGACGCGTCCAGGTCATTGTGTTCGTTCTCCTCATACGTGAGTGCGGCGGCGAGCGCTCGGGCGCCTGCTATTCGGTGCCCGGTTTCTCGTCGTCGGGTGTGGTGTCCTCGTCAGGGGCGCCTTCGCCGGGGGCGCCTTCGCCGGGGGCGCCTTCGCCGGGGGCGCCTTCGCCGGCGGCGGCTTCGCCGGCGGCGGCTTCGCCGGCGGACTGGAAGTAGTGATACACCTGCGAGTAGTAGTAGTAGTCTTCCTTGACGATGTTGAGGTTGTTGATGATCCCGCCGAGGATGTGGCCGCCGACGTTCTCGAGGATCTTTTTCGCGCGGGTGGCCACGCTCTTTGGGTACTTGCGGTACTCGACGACGAGCACGATGCGGTCCATGAGGCTGGCGAGCACCGAGGCGTCGCTCACGCCGATCACGGGCGGCGAGTCGAAGAGGATCATGTCGTACTTGTCGTAGAGGTACTCGATACACTCGCGCATGCTGCGCGAGTTCAGGAGCCCCATCGCGTTGGGCGGCAGCTTGCCGCTGGGGAGCACCCAGAGGTTGGGCACCTCGGTCTCGACGGCGACGCGGTCGGGGTCGGCGTGGCGCATGAGCACGTCGGTGAGCCCCTCCTGGTTGGACAGCCCCAGGAGCTTGTGCACGCGCGGGCGCCTGAAGTCGCTGTCGACGACGAGCACGCGGTTGCCCTCGCGCGCGATGACGATGGCGAGGTTGACGAGGCTGGTGGTCTTGCCCTCGCCGACGCCGCCGCTGGTCACGAGCAGGGTGCGCAGCTTCGAGTCCTGGCGGGCGAACTCGATGTTGGCCCAGAGCATCCGGTAGGCCTCGTAGGCGGGCGACTTGTGCGTGACCTCGGTGAGCAGCTTGACCCGCTGGGGGATGACGCCGAGGATGTGCATGTTGAGGTTGCGCTCGAGGTCGTCGATGGTCTTGACGCTGTGTCGAGGTACTCGATGAAGTAGGCGAGGCCGGTGCCGACGGTGAGGCCGACGACGACGCCGATGATGATGTTCAGGAGCTTGTTGGGCCTCGAGGGCTCCAGCGGCGGGGTGGCCTCCTGGGTGATCGTGATAAGTGAGGCGGGGATCGCCTGCTTGAAGAATTCCATGGCCTTTTTCTGGGCGACCTGCTGGTAGATGGCGGAGAGACGCTCGACTTCCTGGGCCAGGCGGGTGAACTCGCTCAGCACCTTCTCCTGTTTGTGGATGTTTCCCTCGACGCTTCTGATCTCTTTGTCGAGCTCGTCTTTCTGGCTCCGGAGCGTCTCGAGATCGATGCGCATCGAGTTGAGGAGGCCCGCGACCTCGTCGTTAATCTTCTGCTCCAGCTCCTTGATGGACTCTGTGAGCTGAACGACCTGGGGGTGGTTCTTGTCTTTCTCGATGAGGGCCTGGCTGCGAGCGATCTTCTGCTCGGCGAGCATCCGCTTGAAATCGTAGAGCGGCTGGCTCTGGAGGGAGGCGATCTTCTGCTCACGCTCCGCCCCTTCGAGCTTGTCGAGGCGCGTCTGCAGGCCGACGATCTGGGCCTCGAGCCGGATGCGCTCGCCCCTGAACTGGTTGAGGTCCAGGTAGATGGGCAGTCCGTTCGGGCCGATGACGATCTGGTGTTTCTCTTTGAATGCGTACATCTCCTTCTCGAGCTGGTCGAGGCCCTTCTTGGTGCCGGTGCCGCGCCGGAGCAGGTCGATCTCCTCGAGGAGCACTGAGAGCGGCTCGCTCCCCCGCTCCCTCGACTGTTCCTCCTGGTACTGCTTATAGACCTCCGCGATCATGTTGGCGACGGGAGCGACCTCGTTCCGGTCGGGGCTCGTATAGTAGATGTTGATCAAGGTGGTGCCGCGCTCGGGCCGCACGCTGATCCGCCTGCCGAGCATGATGACGGCGACCTGGAGGGAGTAGGTTTCGGGCGCGTTGTCGTCCTGGGACCATTTTTCATTCAGCTTGACCCAGGTGGGGTACTTGCGCACCTCGTGGCGTCTGATGTGGCCGCTGCAGCCTTCGCGGGTGCACTCGACGTCCTGCATCCTGTGGATGTCCGCCTCGGAGTACTCGCGCTTGCACCGGTCGCAGCGCCACACGGTCTTGGTCAGGTTGCCCTCGATGACGGCTTGCAGCACTCGGTCGGAGACGAGCTGGCGCTCGTGGGTGTTGAACGCGGCCTCGTCGGTACTGGTCCGCATCCTGTAGAGTTCTTCGGAGCCGGGTGTGAGGAAGGGGGCCACGCTGGGCGTGGCCTCGATGCGGATCTGGCTGTAGGCGGTGTACTGGGGCCGCACGACGAAGGAGTAGGCGGTGACGGCCAGGATGAGGATGACGGCCGTGGCGATGATCACCTCCTTGCGTTTGGTGATGACTTGCCAGTAGTCAAGGAAGTGCAGTTTCTCGGTTTCGGGTTGGGGCGGGGCAACAGGGGAGGAGTTCACGACCTTCACGCTCCTTGTGTCTTGTCAACGGCAGAAAAACACGTCCATCCCATCAGAGGCTAACGGCGCGGATCGGGCAGCGGTTTAGGGGTTTCACCGTCCCCGCAAAGGCTCGTCCGTGCACCTTCGCTCGTGCGCCTTCGCTTATGACGAATGCAGGGGGCTCCTGGTTTCCTTCCCGATTGCAGGGCTGCCGGCCCGGTGGCTTGTCGGTTGCCCGTGGGTCACCTAGAAGATCGCGCTGAGGCCGATGAATGCCCGGTTTCTCCTGTACGACTCGCCGGGGAAGTCTGAATCCACGTCGTTGAAGCGCCAGCCGAGTTCGGCGTGCCAGTTCGGCTTGATCTTGTAGCGGAGGACCAGGGCGAAGAGCAACGCCTGCTCCTCGAAGTCGCTCTGCACGTCGGGGTAACGGGCCTCGTCGATGCTGAAGTCAGCGAAGTCGAGCGTGGCGTTGAACACCGCGGAGAATCGGTCCGTAAAAGACTGGGAGATGCCGAGATAGACCGATTGCAGCTCCTGGGAGATGAAGGCGGCCTCGGTGGTTTCCTCGATGCGGTAGGTGTAGCCGATTTCCGTGGAGAGGGTCTCGCTGAGCGGGGCGCGGAGGCTCGCGGAGATGTAGGGTGCGGTCTGGTCCTGGTCGGTGACGAGCTCCTCGGTGCCGTCGGAAGCGGTGCGTGTGTAATCGGCGAATTTCCGCTTCTCGACGCCGACCTGCAGCGTGCCGGTCAGTGTGGGCGAGAATTGGTGTGTGCTGCCGACGGAGATGATGTTGGATGTCGAGTCGACTTTGACCTCGTCATAGTCGTAGTCGTTGTCCTGGTAGCGGTAGAAGACCGTCAGGTAGGTTTTGGGCGAAAGGATGTAGTTGACGGACGCCGAGGCACTCTGCTGGGTGCGGTCGCCCGAGAGGCTCACGTCCGGGTCCTCGTAGTCGATGAGCATGTGCTCGTAGGCGAGTGAGCTGGTGAGCCGCTCGGTCAGGTTGATGATGACCGTGGGGCTGAACACGTTATAGTCGCGGTCGTTGCGCTGCCTCACGGTGAAGACCCGCTCGCCGGCCGGGCCCTCGGCGACGGTGACTTCGACGAGCTCGGGTTCCTGCATGTTGCGGTAGCGGTCCCGGACGCGGATCTCGAAGCGTTCGGAGATTTTCTGGTTGAGGGTCAGCACCACGTCGTGCGACTGGTCGGTGTCCGGGTCGCGGTCCTCGAAGTAGACGAGGCTGTACTGGTAGCTGATGCCGTAGTAGGCGAGTTCGCGCAGGATGTGGATGTCCATTTTGGGCTCGATCACGAGCTTCCACATCTCGACGGGGTCGGTCTCTTCGGTGAAGATATTGTCGTCGTGTTCTATGCGGAATTTGAAGGACGGGACGACGGGTCGGCCCCGGACTAGAATGGGCAGCAGCTCATCGTACGCTCCGCCCATGACGGGGCTAAACGCGGGCTGCGCTCCCTCGGCGTTCAGTGACAACGCCACGACGACCGCGGCGACGGCGGCCACAACGGTTCCCTTCATCAGACCTCGCTCTCCCTGTGCGGTTCTTGCGGCTTCGAGGAAGCCGCCCCCTACCTAGCGCCCGCGGACCGGCGATAGGTTGTTCCCGTACGACATGGACGTTCCGCGAAGGAGGATCACCACCGGGTTGACGACCTCGATCTCGCTGAGCACGTCTCGTATGCTCGTCAGCGGGAGGTCGAGTGCCTCGAGGACGGCCGCGTAGTCCTCCCAGTTGTCCGGGTTTTCGACTTTGCCGACTAATCCTAGCGCCTGGGTCACGACAACTGCAAGGACTTCCAGCGTCACTTTCTCCTTGGGCTTCCAGCCACCCAGGGGGCAGATGCCGCGGACCGTGCACGCATGCGTGAAGGCCAGCTCTGAGTTGTCGATACGGAATGACAGTTTGTCGGTGCCGATGTTTTCGTCCACCTCGCTCGCGAGCCCAAGCATCCTGATGATGATGGCCGCGAGCTCGGCCTGCGTCATGGGCTCCTCTTCGACCACGGGTTCGGCGTCCTCGGCGGGCGGTTCCTCGTCGGTTCCGGCCGGCTCGGCGGCGTACGCGGAGGGGACAGCCAGCATCAAGAGCAGCAACCATATCCAAGGGGATTTTGGCATGGTGTGCCTCCTTTTCGCAAAAAGATGTTCGGGCACGGGGCGTTCTCAGCTGGTTGCGTTACCCCGATACCCGTTCATCGGATTTTACCCTAAACCGGCCTGTATATAGCACATCCAGGGCCGATTGTCAATGAAAACAACGCCGGCGGCCAAAAAATTCCTGAAAAGTGCTGCTTCTGCCCAGAGGGGCTATTCCGCGACGCGCCCCTTCGTTACCAATCCGCTGAACTCTACGACGAACTGCTCGAGTTCTCTGGCGACCTGGCCCGGATCACCCCCGTTGGGCGGCACCAGCTTGGAGACGAGTACGTAGGACCACCTGTAGCTGGTGCCCCGGATCAGGCGGTCGTAGAACATGGTGGTAAGCCGCTTGTACATGTTCGAGGTGATGCGGTCGGGCAGGGCGGCATACCAGTAGAACACAACGAGTTGCAGCGTATAGGGCTGGCCGCGCTGGTCCTCGACGGGCTTGTGCATTATGATTGACCGGACATCGAGCACGCCGCCGGGGACGGCCGGGCACTTGATGTTCAGGGGGTGTTGGTCGTGCATCATCCAGCCCTGGGCCTTGAGGCAGTACTCGGCCCGGTGGATGCTGCGGCGGTCCTTGCTGCTGATCACGATCGTGAGATCGACCCTGTTGGACAGGTCGCCAGGGGGCGCGTCCTTGGGCAGGTAGATTCGGCTGATAAACTCGGTGTCCGGCGGGAGGCCGAACTTGACCTGTGGGTGGACAGGGATCTCGGTCGTCGCCGTCATCTCCTGGCCCGGGTGATTCGGGCAGCAGCCGTCCTCGCCCGGCTTGCCGTAGTAGAGGCGGAGCTTGGCAAGGGTCTCGCCGGCCTCTTCGCCCAATTTCCGGTTGGCCACGGCCTCGTGGATCGTCTCTTCGCACTGGGGGCACACATACACCTTGGCGGTGCGGAAGGTGGGCGTCTCGTCGGGGACGCCCACGTAGTAGGGGTCGGGGTAAACGGCGAACCCCGTCAGGGCGAAGCGGGCGACGATCCCCACGAGGAGGACCACGGCCAGGGCGATCAGAAGTCTTCGATTTTCAACCATTTCGAGTTGATCAGCTTGTCAATTGCCATCAGGAGAAGGATAGCGAGAATGTAGATGGGCAGCGCGTGGTCGTGTACGGCCATCGCCGGGCTGCGGCCCCAGAACTGCGCCACGGCGCCGACGGTGACAAGGCGGATGATGTTCGTCAGCACGGCAATGAGGGGGCCGCACGCCATGATGATGATCATTTTGGGTACTGTTTTCTGGGTCATGTAGCCGTAGGTGGCCGAAATCGCCGTGAGCGCCACGAGGGACTTGAGCCCGCTGCACGGGGCGTCGACGCTGAAGTCGATGCTCGTGCCCCCCTTGAGGACTTCGAACGACGTCTTGCCGATTAAGTTCACTTTGAGGCCGAGGAAGGCCATGATATTAACAGAGTGTCTTGTCGCAAACATCTGGGCCGGGAGCCCGAACCGGTCCTCGATCCACTCCATCGGCAGGGTGAACACCATAAAGGCAAGGGGGAAGAGAAAGATCCGTGCTACGCGCCAGCCGTAGAAGAACCACAGGAGCGCGAGCAGGCAGCCGAGGAAGGCCATGACCGAGATTCGGTAGAGTTGGCCCCGGACGGCGGCGAAATGGACGACGAGGAAGAACAGGAGGAGCGCGCAGCCGGCGACCTGGCCGGCCCGGCCCGAGGCGGCGGTCCGCATCTGCTCGTCGCTGTGGAAGATGCGCCAGGCTACGTAGAAGACGGCGGCCGAGAGCACGACCACGTGCACGAACAGCAGCACGTCGCCTGTGGGCTGCAGGATGGCGTGCTTGAAGCGGTAGTTGAGCGACGCGGCCAGGCCGGCGGCGAGCACGGCCCACACCGCCCAGACGGCGTAGGCCCGGTACTTGTAGGCTTGTTCCCGCCGGGCCTCGGGGGTGGAGGAGATGTTGCGCAGCCGGTGCCACGCCTCGACGATTCTGGTCACTACCGGCCAGAGGACGGCTTCGAAGGCGGCTTTGAACCAGTCTTTCTTCGGCGTGCCCGACCCGTCTCGGATGTCGCGCAGTCGCTTGCTCAACATCAGCAGGACCATCACCGGAATCAGCGGTCCCGGCGAGTAGCTGGTGTTGTTGGCTCCGCGGGCGCCGACGCGGAACCACCACACGGAGGAGTAGGCCCAGGCGTCGAAGAACGAGGCGGTGAGCGCGGCGAGGAGCACGCCCAAGAGCAGGTAGTTGCCGAGCTGTGCCTGCCTGTCTGTCGCTACGCGATCCATGAAGGTGCTCCCCGGTCAGTTCGGCTCGCGCCTTACTTCTTCCCCATTTGAACGCACGTCGTTCTCCGGCGGCTCCCCGGTTTTGCGCTTTCCTCTGGCTTGCTCGACCAGCGCCTCGCGCCGCTCGGCGGAAATGAAGGAGGTGTACACGTGCCTCCGGCGCGAGAGCATGGTCGAGCGGAAGGGCACGAGGCCGAAACTGTCCGGCATGCGGCCTTCGCGGAAACCGCTGTTCCAGGTTTCATAGGACGGTTCTTTCTCACTCAGTGCGTAGCCGGCGAGGAACGTGAAGCTGATCTTCTCATCGGTCTGCATCCTGAGGCGCATGAGGTCTTCGTACCGCGGCGGGAGCCAGATCGAGGGCCGGTCGAGGTACCAGGCGGTGTGCGCGGGCACGTTGCTGAGCACGACGGCCTCCGGCTCGAGGTCCCCTTCTTCATGGATGATTTCCTTCAGGACCAGGGCGCTGACGCGGCGGTCGCGGTCGGCCAGCTTGAGGGCGTCGGCCGGGTTTGTGGCGAGGACGGCCTGCGCGAGCGCCACGGCAATGAGCACGGCGATAAGGGCGAACCTCGAGATCGGGCGCGTGTAGCCGAGGCGTCCGATCAGCTCGACGAAGGTGAAGGCGCCGATGACGACCATGAACGGGACGTAGGGCAGGAGCAGGAAGCTGTCGGGGCGGGCCACGGCGCCGTAGGCGAGGTCAATGACGATGCCCGCGTAGAGGGCCATGCGCAGCCATTCGGCGTGCCGGTTCTTGGAGCGAACGACGATGCCCGCGACGAACAGGATGATGAGCACGCTCTGGGCGCCGTAGCGCGTCAGGTCGCCCAGGCCGAGGCGGAGGTTGCGCACGATGGATCGCCCCTTGTCCATTCGCCACACGTCGGGGCCGAGGGCGGTGGGCGAAAACGAGCGTTCCATCGCGTGGGGGGCGGCGAGCTCCTCGCGGACCTGGGCGCCGGCGCGCTCCTGGGTCTCGACGGCGAGCTGGTAGGAGGAGGTCCAGTCCATGGCCGGCCAGGGGGAGCCGGCGAGCCGCACGTTGCGCAGTCCCCAAGGCAGCATGACGAGCAACGCCACCCCCACGAGTATTGGCACGTGCGCCCAGGCCTTTCGCCGGAGGACGAGCACGAAGTAGCCGACTGCAGGCAGGATGAGGAACGCGTAGCGAGTCGCGGTCAGGGCGCACAGGCCGAGAACCAGCCCAGCGAGCACCGTCAGCGCATAGCGGCGCGGCTTGACCGCGGAAAGGAGCGCGAAGAACGCGGTCACCAGGAAGGTCGCGAACATGGCGGGCGTGCCGCTGACGGCCGCGATACCGACGGCAGGCATGATGAGGAAGAAGAACAGACCGAGCCGCGCGATACGTTTCGTGAACATGGATTGTGTCGCGAAGTAGAGCACGGGTAGCACCAGGAAGTAGAACACGGCGCTGCCGACGAGCAGGGTCCAGTCCCTGGCTCCGAGGAACGACATCAGGCCCGCAAGCGCCACGGGGTAGGCGGGGGGATGGTAGAGGTTCGGATGGCCGTGCACAGAGCGGTTGAGCCAGAGCTCCACGGGGCGGATCATGTCGGTCCGGAACCACTCGCCGCGCAGGTTGTTCCTGGCAAGCTGGCCGTACTCGAAGGCCTCGGACGATTCGAAGTTGAGGAGTTCGGGATTTCCGGGTATTTCAATGTACTTGGACCAGAAGTAGAAGCACACGGCGCCGGCGATCAGGGCCCAGATCAGCACCTTGGCGCCGGCGAGCCCGGCGCGCTCGATCACCACGGTGAAGTGTTTCTTGTCTTTCGGCTGGTCGTCGTTTTCGACCATCGGTTCCTACTCGGTCGGTTGTCCTGTGCCGGAGCAGCCTCAGTCGGGCACGATGGCGGCGCCGGCCGCTGCCCGGGTGGTGAACACGTTCGGCTCGAGGCCGGTCCGCTCGCGGTAGCGGGCCGCGACGCGGTCGCACACGTCGTTGACCCGGTCGCTGTTCTCTTCGCGCAGCACGCCGATGGCGCAGCCGCCGAAGCCGGCGCCCGTCATGCGCGCGCCGAGCATGCCGTCCTGCGCGCGGAGCAGGTCGGCCATCAGGTTCAGGGCGTCGCAGCTCACTTCGTAGTCGTCGCGCAGGCTCACGTGCGAAGCGTTGAGCAGCGCGCCGAATCGCTTGAGATCGCCTGCCTCGAGGGCGGCGACGCACTCGAGGACACGCTGGTTCTCGGTCACGATGTGGCGGCACCGGCGCAGCACGGGCTCAGCGAGCTCGGACTGGGCGCTGCGGAACTCGTCCGGGCCCACGTCGCGCAGGGCCTTCACCGGCCTGCCGAGCAGCTCGCCGAGGCGCCGGGCGCCGGCCTCGCACTCGGCCCGGCGCGTATTGTACTCGCTGTCCACGAGGCCGCGCCTGACCCCGGTGTCGGCCACGACGACGTGGACGGCGGGGTCGTCGAAGGGCGCCTGGCGGTACTCGAGGCTGCGGCAGTCGAGCCTGAGCGCGTGGCCTGCGCGCCCGAGCTTCGAGACGAACTGGTCCATAATGCCACAGTTGACGCCCACGAACGTGTTCTCGGCCCGCTGGCAGAGCAGGGCGACCTCTTCGGGTTCGATCTGGAGGCCGCAGAGCGCCTCGAAGAAGGTGGCGGTTGCCACCTCTATCGCTGCGGACGAGCTCAGGCCGGAGCCGATCGGCACGTTGCCGGCGACGGCGATCTCGGCGCCGCAGATCGAACAGCCCGTGTGGAGCAACTCTCGTGCCACACCGAGGATATAATCGGCCCAGGGGTGGGCCGTGTCTTTCTCGATCTGATCGAGCGACGCCTCGGCCGAGCCGCCCATCGCGGGCTGGTGCATCAGCAGGAGGCGGTCGTCGCGGCGGCGGCCGCAGATCATGACGCTGCGCTCGATGGCCATCGGGAAGACGAAGCCGTCGTTGTAGTCGGTGTGCTCGCCGATGAGGTTCACGCGCCCCGGCGCCTGGACGGTGAGCTCCGGCTCGCCCCCGAACCGCTCGCGGAACATGCCGTGGATCTCGCTGGTGCGCTGCTTCAAGTTGTCTCCTCTCTGCGTTCTCTGCGGCTCTGCGAGAGAATCCTATCCAACCTCATTGTAGGCGCGGACGCGGAACGCCGCGCCGAGTTCTTCGGCGAGCGCGCGGCAGGCCTCGATGTCGAGGCCGGGCACGGCAACGACCGTGGCCGTGACCGTCGAGACGTGGTGTGTCGCCTCGCGGATGAACGCCGTGACCGCCTCGAAGGCGCCGGCGCCGTATTCGGAGCGGCAGAGCCGCTGGTAGTCGGCCTCGTTGGCCGCGTTGAGGCTGACGCTGATCTCGTCGGTGAACGGCGCGAGCTCGGGCAGCACGTCGCGCCCGTGGACGAGGTTCGCCTGGCCGTTGGTGTTGATTCGGATGCGCCGTGCACCGCGCGCACGCAGTATCTTGCCCACTTCCTTCACCACGTCAAGCCTGATGAGCGGCTCACCATAGCCGCAGAAGACAACCTCGGTGTGCGCGCCGGGGTTCCCGACTGCGTCCACAATCTCCTGCACGCTCGGCTCGTGGGCGAGGCGCAGGTCGTGGCCCTTGACGACCGGGTCGCGGGTGCGGGCGCAGAAGATGCACTCGTTCGTGCACCGGTTCGTGATGTTGAGGTAGAGGGAGTCGCGGATTGTGTAGGCGACGGTCTCGCGCCTGGCCACGCCGAGGCCAAAGAGCAGGCGGGCGTTGCGGGTGGTGACGCGGGCGACGTCCTCGAGGCTGAGGCCCTTGACCTCGGCGAGCTTCTCGGCCACGTCCTTGACGTAGGCGGGCTCGTTGCGTTGGCCGCGCACGCGCTGGGGTGCGAGGAACGGCGCGTCGGTCTCGATGAGCAGCCGTTCGACGGGCACGGCGGCCGCGGCCTCGCGCGTTTTCTGGCCGTTCTTGAAAGTGATCGGCCCGGCGAACGAGATGTGGAGGCCGAGGTTCATAAAAGCGTGTGTCTGCTCGGCGGTGCCGGAGTAGCAGTGCATGACGCCCTGGTATGGACCGCGCTGCTCTTCGCGCAGGATGCGTTCGCAGTCCTCGTAGGCGTCGCGGCAGTGGACGACGACGGGGAGCGCCAGCTCGTGCGCGAGCCGAAGGTAGCGGCGGAAGACGGCGCGCTGGGCCTCGCGCGGGGAGTGGTCGTAGTGGTAGTCGAGGCCGATCTCGCCGATGGCGACGACTTTTTCCTCGCTCTGCGCCAGCTCGCTGATGGCGGCGTAGTGCTCGTCGCTGTCCTCGCTTGCCTTGTGCGCGTGAAGGCCGACGACGGCGTGGACGTCCGGGTAACGGTGTGCCAGCTCGACGCAGAGGCGCGCCGTCTCGAGGCCTTCCGAGACGCACACCTGCCCCACGACGCCGGCGGCGCGCGCGCGTTCGATCACGGCGTCGCGGTCGGCGTCGAACGTGTCGAAGTAGAGATGGTTGTGGCTGTCAAACAGTTCGAGTCGCATTCATCTTCGAGGTGTGTTCGTCACTCTGAAGGTCGCTGCTCCGTGTGGCTTGTCGGCGGGCTGCGACGAGGCTACGGAGCCTCCCAGACCGTCTTACCGTGCTTGTCGAAAAGCAGCAGGTTGGGGTCTCCGGCCGCTCCCAGGACGGCACGTAACGTCCCGTTCTCGTCGTGGAAGAGCAACGCTGGCCCATTCTTACCCAGAGACAGACTTGAGCGGAGCTTCTCATTCTCGTCGTACAAGGTCAGCGCGGGCACGACGCGACGAGCGACCTCACTCACCATGAACTGGGCTCTCAGTTTTCCGTTGCGGTCCTGGAGCTGCAACATGGGCCCATCACTCCCGACTCTGATGACCACGCGGTGCGCATCCTTCTTGTCGCTCAAGCACAACAGAGGCCCGGGCTCGTCGTCCATCTCCAGCACCGCTCGCCGCGTCCCTCTCTTGTCGTAGATTGACAGGCCCGGCAAGCCGTTTGTGACATTGAGGACGGCGCGGGGCTTGTTGCTCTCATCGATGAGCGACAGCGCTGGTCCCAGATCGGTGACGCCTAGTGCAGTGCGAACCTGCGCGTTGTGATCGAGGAAGACCAGGCCTGGGTTATCTCCGTCCAGTAACAGGACTGCGCGCGGCGTGCCCTTCCCATCGTGAACGCTAAAGCTCGCCCCGCTCTCGTTGACTGACAGGCGGACGCGGTGCCGCCCTTTCTCGCCGAAAACGACCAAGCCGGTACCCTCCTTGTCCGCACCCAGGGCGAGACGACGCGTGCCGTCGTCGTCCAGAACAACGAACTCCCGCGCCTCCAGCGTAGTGGGTTTCTGCGCGGCGGCGCCGACCAGAGCGACGGCGCCGACAAGGGCGAGGGCCACGGCGCCTGCAAGCCGGAGCCTCCGGTTCTGCTTTTCGAGTCTCTCGACGCGCTTCACCAGGGCTTGACAGTTCGGGATCGGCTTCTCCATGCTGGTCTTGCCTCCTTGATGAGAGGTTGTCGTCGCTTGCTCATGTTTCTCCAGGCCGATGTCAATTCCGGTTCTCATCTCGTGGCATGAGGACGAACCACGGGTGCGCTGCGACGGGTAGGCCTGGCACAGACGGCCTACTTCGCGGTGCCGCCGGGGACGGCGCGCAGGTCTGGTCACTGTGGTTACGCCCACCACATGTCGCCGGGGGACTCGGCGAGGACGACCTGGTGGAGGAACTCGACGGCTTTGCGGAAGCCCTCTTCGGTGCTCATGAGGCTATCCTCGTGCTCGATGCTCAGGACGTCGTCGTAGCCGATGAGGCGCAGGGTGCTGACGAAGTCCTTCCACCAGGAGAAGCCGTGGCCGTACCCGACGGTGCGGAAGAGCCAGCTCCGGTTGGGCTCGTCGCCGTAGTGCTTGGTGTCGAGGACACCGTTGACCTCGCTGTTTTCGGTGTAGACCTTGGTGTCCTTGGCGTGGACGTGGTAGACGGCGCCCTTGAGGGCGCGCAGGGCGCGCAGCGGGTCAATGCCCTGCCAGAACAGGTGCGAGGGGTCGAAGTTGGCGCCAATGGCCTTGCCCACAGCCTTGCGGAGCTTGAGCAGCGTCTCGGGGTTGTAGACGACGAAGCCGGGGTGCATTTCGAGGCAGATTCTTTTGACCTTGTGCTTGGCGGCGAAGGCGACGGCCTCTTTCCAGTAGGGGACGACCTTCGCCTCCCACTGCCACTTGACGGCTTCGGAGAAGTCGTCGGGCCAGGGGCAGGTGACCCAGTTGGGTCGGGTGTCGGCGTCGCTGCCGCCGGGGCAGCCGCTGAAGGTGATGACGCGGTCGAGGCCGAGGGCGCCGGCGAGCTCGCACGTCTTTCGGAAGGCCTCGTCGTGCGCGGTGGCGATTGCCGTGTCGGGATGCAGGGGGTTGCCGTGGCACGAGAGGGCGCTGATCTCGAGGTGGTGCTCGGCGATGGTCCGCGTGAACGCGTCGAGTTTCTTGTCGTCCTTGAGGAGCTCGGCCGGTTTGCAGTGGGCGTCGCCCGGGTAGGCGCCGGTGCCGAGCTCGATGCAGTCGAGCCCCGCCTCCTCGACCTTGTCGAGCATGTCGTCGAACGAGAGGTTCGAGAAGAGAACTGTGATCACCCCGAGTTTCATCGTTGCGCCTCCTCCATCGCGTCATCCGGTTTCGGTGTTCGACATTGCTTAGGGTAGCAGAAAAAAGGGTCGTTGAAAACCGGCAGAAATACGGGTGATAGGCAGAGCGGGTTGGATGCTGGTCGCGGCGTCAGGTGGCTGTCTTGGGTGGGCGGACAGTTGGATAATTTTCGAGATAAATCTAAGATCCTGGCTTCATGGCACTTTTGTGGTTGGAGCGGTGTTGAATGATTCTCGTGCACTGGCGGATCAAAACAGGGGTCGCCCGCGTATCCCATTCCTTTGCAGCGGGATGAGTTACGACTGCATTTTTGTCATTTAGTCGGAAAGGGCAAAAAGGTAATTTTTCTGTTGACAAGTGGGGTGCCGCGTGCTAGATTGGGGCCGATAAGGGGGTTTCCTAGCCAAAATCCCGAATAGCTCCCAGGCTTGGGAGAATGTCTTTGTCTGTACGTACATGGATTGTGTGTTCAATAACTAACTGAAGGGGGGATTCTTATGAACGTCAAACCACTCATCTGGATGGGGGTCGCGGCGCTCGCTGTCGGCGTCTGCGTCCCGGGGCACGCGCAGTTACCCGTGCTCGTGGACGAGGACTTCAGCGGGGCCACCGATCCGCTCAACTACTGGTATCAGACGTATCCGAACGATGCGCCGGAGCCCCAGGGTTCGCAGGACTCCTATGTCTGGAGCGATGCGAACGACAATCTCGAGGCCTTCGCGCGCCGGGGGAAAGCGGGCTGGAAAGGAACCGACGGCGTCATCGGCGGGTACACGGAGAGGGCCTACGTTGACATCAAATCGGCGCTTCTTGCCAGCGGCTACGGCGACGGCGATGAGTTCCTGGAGTTCAACGAGTGCTTCGACTTCTCGTTTGACTTCAACATCTCGTCGTTCGGCGCGGGCACCGATGAGCAGATCGTGATGGGCTTGTGGTACAATCCCGCCGATGGGGGGAACTTGACGTACCACAACATATCGAAGCTCGTCGGGCTGCAGATCAAAGAGGACGGCACCCAGGTGCGGTTCTATATCCGGTTCGGCAACAGCGGCACCAGCGGCGGCAAGGGCGACAGCGACGACATCACAGGAGCGGCGTCGCTGGCGACCGGCACGAACTACCGCATCGAGGGCCACTACAGGTACACGGAGCTGGTGAACCCGGACTACGACCCTGAGGTTCACGCGGCGTGGGCCGAGATCTGGGAGCGCGGCCAGCTCTACGGGACGCTGACCGATCTCGACACCAACACGGTGGTGGGCGAGATTGCTTTTGACCCGAACTGGGACGGGCCTGAAGTTGCGTGGGTGTACGACTTCCTGACCAACAACGCGGACTTCCCGTTCTGGTATGAGAGCCAGTTCGGTGTGGGCAACTACACGACGGGGGCCACGTACGCCAACGGCCCGGAGTACACGACGGATAATTGGTCGCTGACCGGCTGCAACCCGATCCCGGAGCCGGGGACGATGGCGCTGTTCGGCCTGGGCGTGCTGTGCCTGCTCGGGGCGCGGCGTAAGAAGTAACGTGCGTTGAGAGAATTGCGCACGCGGTGTACCGGCGTTCCTGCCGGGAAACGCTTGCCGTGCGCCTGAGTGCGACTTGCTGAGACAGACAATCACATCACGTAATGGAGGGCGAAACCATGAAGTACAGGCTGTTTGCCCGGCTCGCCGTTGGCGCTCTGGTCGTGGCGTTCTGTGCGGCGGCGCCCGCTGCCACCGATCCTCTCAGCTATTACTATCAGATCTACCCGAGCGACGCGCCGGAGCCGCAGGGCTCGATGGACTCGTATTCGTGGAATACGACGAACGAGAACGTGTACGGCTGGTCGCGTCGCGGGAAGAACGGCTGGAAGGGCCCCGACGAAGTCTGGGGAGGCTATGGCGAGCGCGCCTACATCGAATTCGACGCCAGCGCCATCGGTGACAACGACGAGTTTCTGGAGTACAATGAGGACTTCGATTTCTCGTTTGACTTCAAGATCGTCGACTGGCATACGCCGACGAGCGACGAGTATATCATGCTGGGGAACTGGTACCGCCCAGAGGATTCCAACCCAAGTTACGTCAACCGCTCCAAGTTCCGCGGCGTCCAGATCCGGGATGGGGGCGCCATCGTCGAGTTTGCCATTCTCTTCGGCAACGGGGGCAACGGCGGTCTGAGGGGCCTGAGCAACGACCTGACGGGTCCATCGGCCGACAACAACATCGTTGAGGGCGTCAACTACCGGATCGAGGGCCACTACCGGTACAAGGAGTGGGCGAACCCGGACTATGAGCCGGGCGTGAGCCACCCGACGGCGGAGATACTCGAGCAGGGCCACATGTACGGGAAGCTGACCAATCTCGACACCGCGACGGTCGTCGGCGAATTCACAGAGGAAATGGCCTTGATCCCTGTATCCCCCCAGTCGCAGTGTGCCTATGTGTACGACTTCCTGACCACCAACGCCGACTTCCCGCACTGGTCCAACAAGCAGTTCGGCGAGGCTAACTACACCAACGGCACCAGCTATGATGACGGCGCGGAGTACACGACGGACAACTGGTCTCTGGCTTCCGGGGCCGAGGTGTTGGTTGACGAGGACTTCACCTTTGCGGGACCGGGCGACGTGGACAAGAACGGCGTGGTGGACGGCCTGGACCTGACCGCGGTCCTGACCGCGTGGGAGACCGAGCCGGGTGACCCGCTGTGGAACCCGGCGGCGGACCTGGACGAGAATAACATCGTGGACGGGTTGGACCTCACGGAGGTGATCTCGAATTGGACCATCGTGTCTGCGGCGGCGCCCGACGCGGCTTCGGACTCGAAGCCCGGCCGAGGTAAGGGCAACGTGAAGCCGAAGAAGAAGTAACCGCTGCAACTCGGAAGACACGGTCGCGTCCGGCGACGCGGCCGTTTTGGATAGACGTTTTTGGTGAACCAGGGATAAGGGGGATCAAATGAACGGTAAGTTTCTTGGACTCTTTGGTGTTGCGGCTCTCGGCGCAGCGCTCTGCACGGGGGCGTATGCCCAGCTTCCGGTGCTGGTGGACGAGGACTTCAGCGGGGGGAGCGATCCGCTGACGTACCTGTACCAGGATCCGGCCGTGTCGCAGGATTCCTACGCCTACAATGCCGGCACCGAGGATATGGGCGGCATCGCGCGGCGGGGGCAGAACGCGCCGTCTGATTGGGAGAACGGCACGGCCGAGCGCGCGTACGTGGGCTTCGACGCGACGGGCTACGGTAATGGGGACGAGTTCCTCGACTACACCGAGTGCTTCAACTTCTGCCTTGATTTCAACATCTCGGCGGCCGGCGCGGGGCCCGACGAGCGGCTCATGCTCGGCCTGTGGTACGAGCCGAGCGTGGCGGAGGCGGACAATGCGGTGCACTACCTGCGGTGGGCCAACCGGCAGCACGCGGTTGCGGTCACGATTGACCATGCCCTCGCCACGCTCAAGTTCGGCATGTTCTTCGGCAACGGGGGCAACGGGCTTGGCAAAACGGAGAGCATTGACGTGACCGGCGCGGATTCCTTGGCGACGGACACGGACTACCGCGTGTGCGCCCACTACCGCTATGACGGCGAGCAGTTCGGCCAGCTCTTCGGCGAGGTGTATGCGTGGGAGAACAACGCTTGGGTCTTGAAGTGGAGCGTCGCTGAGCAGGTCATTACGGCCTGGGCCGGGAACGATGTGGCTGTCATTGACTTCAACGCCGACATCGCCAACCGGCGGTTCACGAAGCTCGGCGTGATGGGCACGGGCAACGAGACCTGGGGCGCGAGCCGGAACAACGGCCCGACGTTCACGAGCGACAACTGGCTGCTGACCGGCTGCAACCCGATTCCCGAGCCGGGCGTGATGGCGCTGTTCGGCTTTGGGCTGCTGTGTCTGCTCGGTCTGCGACGCAGGAAGTGACTCGGCGCGTGCAACGAGCTTGTGCCTGAGGAGGAATCGGAACGCCGACGGACATCTGCGGGCGGAGCCGGCCCGGCCGGCTCCTCGCCGCTTGCTGCGAGCCTGAGACGGCCTTCGTAGGGAGGCCGCAGCGGAGGTTTGTGTGCGGGCTGTTCCGGGAATGTCCGAGCGGCGGTGGTATGCACTGACCGAATGGGTGCGTCATAATCACTTGAAGGATAGGAGGTAAGCCATGAAGCACAATCGAAGCGTCCGGCTCGCTGTTGCGGTGCTGGTGGTCGCGGTGTGCGTGCCCGCGTGGGGGGCCGATCCGCTGAGTTACCTGTACCAGGACCCGGCGGTTTCGCAGGACTCGTTCGCCCACAATGCCGGCACCGAGGACATGGGCGGCATCGCGCGCCGGGGCCAGAACGCACCGGACGACTGGGAAAACGGCACGGCGGAGCGCGCGTACGTGAGCTTTACGGGGCCTGGGGACGGTTACCTGGACTACACGGAGTTGTTCGATTTCCAGTTTGATTTCAACATCTCGGTGGCCGGTACCGGGCCTGACGAGCGGCTCATGCTCGGCCTCTGGTACAGCCCAGCCGACGCGGAGGCGTCCAATACCACCCACTTCAAGCGGTGGGCCAACCGGCAGCACATGGTGGGTGTCACCGTTGACCACACCTTGGATAACCTCAAGTTCGCCATTTTCTTCGGGAACGGCGGCAACTGGGTCGGCAAGTCGGAGAGCATTGACGTGACCGACGTGGACGGTTTGCTGACCCTCACTACCTACCGCGTCGTGTGCCACTACGACTACGTGCAGTATGGCGCCGAGCCGAAGGACGGCTACGGCCAGCTCTACGGCGAGGTGTACGCCTGGGAAGGCGGCGCGTGGGTTTCGAAGTGGACGCTGCCGAAGGAGGTCATCAGCGGCGGGCCGCATGACGTGGCGTGGGTGGACTACACGGCGGACACGCCGAACCGCACGTTCACGCAGCTCAGCACGATGGGTGTCGGCAACGAGACCTGGGGGGCGGTGCGGAACGACGGCCCGACGTTCACGAGCGACAACTGGTATCTGACTTCCGGGGCGCAGGTCTTGGTGGACGAGGGCTTCGTGGCCTGCGGGTTGGGCGACGTGGACTGCAACGGCGTGGTGGACGGCCTGGACCTGACGGCGGTCCTCACCGCGTGGGAGACCGAGCCGGGCGACCCGCTCTGGGACCCGGACGCCGACCTGGATGACAACGACATCGTGGACGGCCTGGATCTGACCGAGGTGATCTCGAACTGGACCGTGACGTCTGCCGCTGCGGCGTCTGGTACGGACGCGAAACCCGGCCGCGGCAAAGGCAACGTGAAGGCGAAGAAGAAGTAGCCGACCGGTATGCAGAGGGCTTTTGGGGCGGGGCCGCGCCTGGGAGGTGCGGCCCCGCTTTTTGACGTGGGCCTCCGGCCAGAGGGTGAGTGTCGGTAACCGGTGGAATGACGGCAGGATGTGGTGTACGGGGCCCCGAACGTTTTTGAGCAGGCCTTGAGATTTTTGTTGACACGGCCTATCGAGTGTGCTAGGCTAGCGAGGCTATAGTGGGGAATTCTAGGTCCGTTTAGGTCCCTCAAGTAGCGCCGGATAGTGCACACGGGTCAGCCTGTGCAGGCGAGACCTCGATCGTGTTTCCCGGCTTGGTGCTCGGCGATGTGACCGAGCGGGGGCCCGGAGGGGGATTCCACCTCGATCGGCTTTGGTACTCTTGCTCATGCATTTGTTCGGCTTGTCGCGACGCCGAACGAGTGGAGCAAGTTCACATACTGCCTTGTGGGGAAAAGGGAGTACTTACGTACGGTCGAAGGGAGAAGAGGAGGAGACAATGAGCTCAAGAACATGGCTGATGGCGTTGATGGTGGCCGTGCTCGTCGTTCCGCTGACGGCGGGTGCGCAGCCTCAGTACGACGTCTACAAGAACAGCCAGGACGGGACGCCGATCCCCGACGTGGACAAGGTCCCGTTCCCTCCAGTGCAAGGGGACAATAGCTGCTGGTTGGCGGCGGCGGCGAACCTGCTCGGTGCGGCCGGCTTCGGGCCCGGCAATGCCCAGGCGAACGCCACGGCGATCTACGGGCACCTGGTCGGCAACTTCGGCAAGGCCAACTGCGGTCGATGCGAGCTGGCCATCAACTGGTGGCTGCTCAACTACGGCTACAATCCGAACGCGGTGGACCCCAACTACTACAACCCCGGGGTTACCTACAACGACGTGACGGTGATCCACTACGAGTGGCCTGGGCCGCTTCCGGGTGCCGGCGCGGGCCAACAGAACGGCATGTTCACGTACGACTTCCTGCTCGATGAGCTGGACGATGACCAGTACGTGGCGGTGCAGTGGGAGCTCGACACCGGCTACCATTGCGTGACGCTTGTCGGCGGGGATTACAGCGTCGGCGGGGTTTGGACGGGTCAGTCCGTCTGGCACGACAGTGATCGGACTACAGCGGGCACGGCCGACGACCCCTATTTCAATGGCCCCAACGAGAACGGTGGGTGGCGGCTCGTCAACTATCCGACGAACTGGGCGCCCAAGTCCGTCATACTGTGCCCCGGCCTGCAGAAGCCGGTCGGCGCGATCGAGAACTGGGATTACGCGCGGTTCATGGACAAGCACGCGGATGGGAGCGAGTTCGTCAACGACCGCCTGGCCGGCACGAATGCCGACTACTTCGGCTGGCCGAATTGGGAAGACGACACGACTTTGTGGATCCCGAACGAGCACGTCCCGGACCTGTACAAGGTGGTCACCCTGCTGGTTGACTACACCGACCGGGACAACGACACGGACCCGGGCATCGTGCTGGAGCTGCCGGACGGGACGACGGTCACGCCGGAAGCGAGGTACTCGGCGGACTTCGGGCAGATCCTGCTGCGGTGGGACCTGGATGACCAGCCCGACTGGGAGAAGATCATCTTCCCGGACGACAATTACCTAAACCTGACCGGCGACGTGAAGGACTGGGACGTGGCGTTCAGGTGCGTCCCGGAGCCGGCCACGATGCTGCTGTTCGGCATCGGCGTGCTGGTGCTGGCCCTGCGGCGCCGGCGCGTGCGGTAAGCGGCGCAGCCTGAACTGCTGACGGAGGCACGCCAGCGCCTCGGCGAGGGCGTGTGCCTTGCAGCCACGATGTGCCGGGACCCGGCGTCCGCCGGACGGCGTGGGACGACGCGGGTGGCGACGCCGCACGGGCCGGCACGGTCGCCGGGTCTGGGGCTGCGGGCGCTTCGCTCGAGGAAGGCGAGAAGAAAAACACGCTGAGCCAGTCTTTCGCTACGGGCGAGAGGCGAGGCAGGACTATTAAGGCAGAGGCGACATGTGTCTCTGCCTCTTTTTGTGCCCACGAGCGTCCGGCGCGAATGGGGGTGGGAACGCGTCTGCTGACAGGCACGTGATGATCGGGTATCATGCGCGGCCTCGACGCCTGCCGGACCCGCCACGGAGGAAGGGACGAACGATGACGCCGACTAACAACGTGAAAGACGACTTGCCGCCGCTCGGGAAGGTGCCGCCGGAGTTTTTCAACCGGGTGATCTATCCGAAGCTGGGGGCCGCCGACCCGACGCTGACGGTCAAGCCGCAGCACGGGGTGGATTTCGGCGTGATTGACCTGGGCGACCGGGTGATGGTGCTCTCGACCGACCCGTTCTACATCGCCAGGGAACTGGGGATCGAGAAGGCGGCGTGGTTTGCCGTGCACATCATCGCGAGCGACGTGGCGGTGAGCGGGATCGCGCCGCGCTACCTTTCGATCGACCTGAACCTGCCGCCGGAAATGACCCAGGACGAGCTGGCGCGGATGTGGGGGACGGTCCACAGCGAGTGCGAGGCGCTGGGGATCGCGGTGGTCACGGGCCACACGGCGCGCTACGCCGGGTGCACGTACCCGATGGTGGGCGGCGCGACGATGTTCGGCGTGGACGCCAAGGAGAAGCTCATCGTGCCGCAAGCGCAGCCGGGCGACCTGGTCGTGGTGTCGAAAGGCCCCGCGGTTGAGACGACGGGCCTGATGTCGGCCTACTTCCCCAGGTTCCTGGAGGCGGCCTACGGCGCGGCGTTCGTGAAGAAGGCGCAGGACGTCTATTATCAGATGTCCACGGTCAAGGACGCGCGGGTGGCGGCATCGGTCGGCGGGGTGACGGCGATGCATGACGCGACCGAGTGCGGGGTGTTCGGCGGGCTGTTCGAGATCGCCGCGCACAGCAAGGTGGGGATGAGCATCCGCGTCGAGGACATCGTGCTGCAGGACGAGGTGGCCAAGACGTGCGAGTGCTTCGACATAGACCCCTACGTGGCGATCAGCGAGGGGACATTGCTGGCGACCGTCCGGCCGAAGCGGGCGCAGGCGGTGGTGGATGCGCTCGCGGCCGAGGGCATCCCGGCGAGCGTCTGCGGCGAGGTCACGCCCGAGTCCGAAGGCATGCACATCATCGAGAACGGCAAGAAACGCCCCCTCGAGCACCCGAGGGTGGATCCGTTCTGGATCCGGTTCGAGGAGTACCTGAAGAAGCAGGCCAACCCCTCATAATGAGGCAGAGATCCGGGCGGGATCCAGCGCGCCGAAGGCCCGCCAAAGGCGGGTAAGCGCGACAGACCAGGATTGCGGCGGACAAGGGGTGAAGGAGTGTGGCAATGCGTGAACGAGCTGAATACGCAGACCTGTTGGTGCGGTACAAGCGGCGGCGCGCAGCGGCGCTTGCGCTGAACCACGCGATCCTGGACGAGTGCTGTACCAAGAAGATGGTAGAGACGGCGGGCAAGCGGCTGGGGATGTGGCAACGCGGTACGTTCATCTTTGACACTGAGGACGAGGCGGCTCTTCTGATGGATTGCGCCCTCTACGACTGCTTTCGCAACGGCGCGAACGCGATTGATCGGTATGCGGCCAAGCATCCCCCGGCCGCCGGGTCGGACGAGGAAGCTCTTCTGGGCGCGATGAAGCAGGCCTTCTACTCGGTTTTCCAGGTCGAGAAGACCATCAAGGGGGTAGGCGTGCGCGTCCATGACCTTCTTTTCGACAAGGAGCGCTTTGTGGTGGACATCTCGTTGAGCCAGACGGCGTGTGAGGGCCTAGTGCTGGCGTCGCGGCTCATGCTGTTCGAGGAGTTCGTGACGACCACCGGTGCTCCGCTCCTGGTGGACGTGGTCACGCTGGCAGGCCTCGCGGCCTATCTGGACGACACGGACACGACGGTCGAAGACCTGCGCGAAATGAGCAGGCAGGAGAGAGGGACGTTGGCGGCTGCAATCATCCGTAGCTGCCTTGAGGCCGGCGCCAGTGAGCAGACGGCCTACCTTGACCCTGACTCCGACGAACAGGCGGCCGACGCCACAGAGCCTTTCAGACGGGCCGATAGACGCATTGGCCGCAATGAGCCATGCCCATGCGGGAGCGGGCGCAAGTACAAGAAGTGCTGTGGACCGCAGGACGCCCGTGGCGCCGAGCTGCCGTTGCGCGCGCAAGCAGATGGGTTCGCGGGAAGCCTTCAGGACCTGGAGCGAGTGGAATACCGGCGGGGCATGTTGGAGGAGGGGGCTGAGCCAAGCGATTTTCGCGTGACGGTGTGGCGCGCGGAAGAGCTTCCTGCGGAAGCCATGAAGTCGCTCGAAGAAGAGGGCATCCTGGAGCTCGGTGGGGTGTATGGGGATGCGGACGTTGGGGACCCGGTGCAGTACGACCAGTTGAGACTCGCTTTCCCCGACGGCGTGTTCGAGCTCGAGGTGTTCAATCGTGGTATCATGCTCTTGATGACTGACGACGAGAAAATCAAGCGGATCCACCGGACCTTGTGTGTGCTGGACAGGGCATCGCCTCCGGCGAACTGAGAGGACGGCGAGTGACACGCGAGTCCGAAGGCATGCACATCATCGAGAACGGCGAGAAACGCCCGCTCGAGCACCCGAGGGTGGATCCGTTCTGGATCCGGTTCGAGGAGTACCTGAAGAAGCAGGCCAACCCCTCATAATGAGGCAGAGATCCGGGCGGGATCCAGCGCGCCGAAGGCCCGATGAGGACGCCTACGCCCGACGGATACTAGCCCGGCCCGTAAGGGCCGGGGAGGTGGACACCGCTCAGCATTGAGCGCTGAAGGCCCGCCACAGGCGGGCCTTCGGCGCTTGGTTGTGTGCCGGGTTGCTGGTACCCGGGCCTTACGGCCCGGGCTAGGTTCTGTCGCACCTTTGGTGCTTGGGTTGGACGGGCGATCAAGCTTCTTTCAGGCCGGTGAGTTCGTACCTCTCCGCTAGGCTTCTTTCAGGCCGGTGAGTTCGTAGATTTTGATGGGGCGGGTGGTGCCCCGGACGGTTTCTTCGCCGAGCTCGCGGACTTCGGCGCGGTCGCGGATCTCGTTGAGCGTGGATTCGGTGATGATGATGTGGCAGTCGTAGGTGCGGGTGAGCGCCTCGACGCGGGCGCCGACGTTGACCTGGTCGCCGATGACGGTGTAGTCGAAGATGTCGGTCGAGCCCATGTTGCCCACGAGCACCTCGCCGGTGTTAACGCCGACGCCGAAGTCGAGCACGTCGCGGCCCTCGGCGCGCCACTTGTCCTGGAGTTCTTTGAGCCGGGCCTTCATGTGGAGGGCGGTGCGGGCGGCGTTGAGGGCGTGGTCGGGGTGGCGCTCGCCGGGCGCGCCGAAGAAGGCGACGATCTCGTCGCCGACGTACTTGTCGAGGGTGCCGGAGTGCTCGAAGATCTCCTGCGTCATCTCGTCGAGGTATTCGTTGAGGATGGCGACGACCTGCTCGGGCTCGTGTGACTCGCAAAAGGGGGTGAAGCTGCGGATGTCGCTGAACAGGACGGTGAGTCTGCGCCGCTCGCCGCCGAGTGCGAGTTTCTTGGGGTCTTCGAGCACTTCGCGCATGATGTTGGGCGAGAGGTAGCGGCCCATCGCCTTGCGGATCCAGAGCTTCTGCCGCTCCTCGGTCAGGTAGCGGTAGAAGATCACCACGGAGAACGAGAAGACGATGCCCACCATCGGGGTGACCATCGGCAGGACGAGCGTGGCGGCGGCGAAGACGCGCCAGGCGATCAGCCCGTAGCCGAAGAACAGCGCGGAGGCCGCGAGCAGGCTGGTGCGCGGCGAGGTGCCGGCGCTCGCTACGGCGGTGAGGAGGCAGCAGGCGAGCAGGATGAGGACGCGGGCCGGCGCGGTCGCGGGCCGGACGAACTCCTGGCGGAGGATGCTGTTGGCGGCGTTCAGGTGCAGGCCGACGAGCTCGGTCTCCTCGCCGATCGGGGTGGGTTTGGTGTCCACGGTGCCGGTGCCCATCTCGCCGACGAACACCATCTTGTCGGCGAACTGCTCGAGCTTGTCGGTGCGGCCTTTGGCGTGCCAGTCGAAGACCTGCACGAAGGAGTAGACCTCGAACGCCTTCGTCGTCGGGCCGGCGAAGTTGACGAGGAGCCGGCATGTCTCGTCGGTCGGGATGAGGTAGGTCTTCTCCTCGGTCGGGATGCGGATTTCCTTGCCGATTTCGACTTCGATGTCGGCCGGCGCGACGCCCAGGTAGTTGGCGACCATCAGGAGCGTCAGCGACGGGAAGACGGCGTCGCGCGGCCGGCCGGTCTGCGGGTCCGTGGTCCGCCATCGCATCACCATCGGCAGCTTGCGGCGCACGCCGTCCACTTCCCACGGTGCGTTAATGAAGCCGAGTTGCGCGACGTCGGCGAACTTGTCGTCGGGCAGCGAGGGGTCCACGCCCTCGATGAGGTCCTCTGTGGGCCCTGTGATCTTCGTGATCTCGAATTTGCCCAGCAGCTCGTAGGCGTCGCGAAGCTCCTCGGGAGTGGGCCGGATGCGGACGCCCTCGCCCTCGTCATCTCGGGCGGCCTCGGCCAGGAGGAAGTTGTAGGCGAGCACGGGTGATGGCTCGGGCTTCGTGAGACTTTGCCTGAAGTCCTTGTCCCAGCCCTGCATCTCCTCGATGGCGGTGCTCGAGGAGACCATCTCTTCGAAGATGCGTTTTTTGAACAGGATGTCGTAGCCGATCGCCATGGGCAGCACGTCGCCGAGGCCGTCGAGCACGTGGGCGTGGTACTCGCGTCCCTTGGCCCAGGCGAGCAGTTCGCGGGTGGTGTCGTCGATGCCGATGAGGACGATGTCGGGGTGCGTCGGTTGCGGGTTCTTGGCGCGGGGCTGGAACCGCAGGTCGTAGGTGCGCCACTCGAAGCGATCGAGAAAAGCGGTGGTGTGGGACAGCCCGAGCATGATGCCGAAGCAGACCAGCCCGATCAGCGCGGCAATCACGAGACGTCGAAGCGTTTTCATGTCGGCCCTCCTCTCGGTCTTTCCCTGAAGCCGGGTTGTGCTAGGCCGGGCCCGTGCGCGTCAAACACAGGCGGACGGTGGCTTTGGCCGCCTGCGCTTCCCAGAGGCGGAACGCCGGGTGAGGCAAAAGCGGTTGACAATCGAAAGTTCTTGTGGTATAATACTCCGATTGTGGTGTATCATACACCACGAAAGGCCTGAATCTTAGGTGCTCGCGGGACACCCGGCCATCTCAGGTGAGGAGGAATCATGCGTTCGATTATAGCGTGCCTTGCGGTAATCGGTGTCCTGGGCCTGGTGGCTGGGCCCGTGGTCGAGGTGGCGGCGCAGGCCGACGCGGAGGCCGAGGAGGCGGCGGCCGGTGACGCGGCCTCGTCGCCCAACGACGCGGCGACCGTCACCGCCCAGCGCGGCAAGACCGAAGCGTGTGTCGCCGACGGTGAGGAGTGGGCAAAGACGGAGGTGGGCCGCGCGTACGCGGCCGGCACGGACCTCAAGACGGGCAAGCGGTCGTACATCGAGATCTGCCTTGACGAGGCAAACGGCTTCCGGATCAAGAGCTCGACGCAGGTCAAGGTCGGCAAGATCCTCGACACGTCCTACGATGAGTCCGGCAAGGTGGTCCGGCTCGTCGAGCTGCAGCTCGCCGAGGGCGAGGTGAGCGCCCGGCTTGCGAAGCTGCCCAAGGACGTGCGCGTCAGGATCACTACGCCGACGGCGATCGCGGGCGCGTCGGGCACGGGCTACACGGTCGGCTTCAACTCGGCGGAGCGGCTGACGCTGGTCGAGGTGGTTGACAAGGCCGTGCTCGTCGAGGCGCTCGACCGGGCGAACAAGTCGGTGACGGTCAGCGCGCTGCAGCAGGTGGAGGTCAGGTCGTGGAAGGGCGGCAAGATCACGGCGACCGGCCACGGGGTGCTGAGCGAGGCGCTGCTCGGCAAGGAGTTCGTGGAAAAATTTCGCCAGAAGCCCGAGGATATCCGCATCGTGGCGACGGCGGCGGCCCCGGCGCCCGAGGACGTGGCGGACCGGGACGGTCGCCGGGCCGAGTCGGAGGCGGCGGCGCTCGACGCCGCCCGGGCGCAGCTCACGGCCATCGTGCTGCAGCTCGCCGTGGACGAGTCCACGACGGTGAACGACCTTTTGGCCAAGAACGACGCGCTCGGGGCGAAGGTGTACGACCTGGTTGCGGCCGCGCCGGTGATCGGGACGGTGTTCGGCGATGACGATTCGTGCACGATCACGGTGCGGCTCCCGATGGCGGCGATTGCCCGGGCGCTGGGCCGGGACCTGCCCGGCACGATCGCGTCGGTCGAGGAGATCGCCAAGGCCGACTACCTCAAAAAATTCGGCGCGCAGCCGCTCGAGAGCACCACGCGCGCCGCGGTGGTGGACGCCCAGCGGCGCATCGCCGGCAAGATCAACGGCAGCGTGGTGGAGGCGGAGCGGACGCTGGGCGACGTGGCCCTGCGGGACGCGCGGGTGCGCACGACGATCACGGGCGTCGTACGCGACGCCGTCGTGGAGGAGGAGTACTACTTCTCCGACGGCTCGGTGACGGTGTTCATGACCTCGCGCCTCGGCCAGGTGGCGGAGAACCACCCGGAGATCGTGGGTGACGTGTACCTGTCGAGCCCTGAGCCCGTCGTGCTGCACGATTTCAACGACTTCATGGAGTACCGCTTCATGAGGGAGCGGGTGCACGGCGGCGCGCAGCGGGTGGGCCGCACGACCCAGGGCAAGCTGGCGGCGACCATCGTCAAGTCGCTCGGCCTTGCGGCTGCGGTGGACCCCGGCGCGACGGAGATGGACTACGCGAACCTGTGCGCCAAGCTCGGGGTCGGGCCCCTGGGCGGGTGGAATCTGAACGCGGAAGTCACCGACGAGACCCTGGCGCTCATCTTGGTCCAGTTGTTCGGGTGGACGTCCGAGGTCAAGGACCCGACGAAGCTGCAGGACCTGCTCGACGTCCTCGAGAAGCACGGCGTGCTCCTGGGCAGCGTGCGCGACGTCCTCAACGAGATGGGCGTGGTCGGCCCGCTCGTGATCGTTCTGCGGGACACGTCGCTGTCGTACGAGGGCAACCTCTCGTCGGTCCGCGGGCGCTAGGCCGCATTTCTCATGGACAGACAACGCTGGCCTGCTCGCGAAGCGCAACGGAATAAATAGGGACAGGCACCTATTTCCCCGTAGACGCTGGGGGCATTCACCTCGGCAAGAGAGTGGGAAATAGGTGCCTGTCCCTATTTATTCCGGCTTGAATGAGAGGGGGGCCGTGCGCGTCAAAGAGGGGAAATGACGCCAGCCGCGTGTGGCCGCGGGTGAAAACGATTGTCGCGGTTGGGCCCTCGTCTATAATGGGCCGGTTGGCGTCTGAGACCGGAAACGGCTCGAATCTCGACTCTCACGCGATGGAGGTATCCGGCGACCCCGGGTACGGGTGGAATGAGACGATTGCTCGCTACGTGTGTTGTGGTGCTCGGCGTTCTGGGCCTGGCGGCCGTGCTCGCGCCTGAAGGTGCGACCGCGGCCTCAGCGGCCGATGACGACGAGGCGTCTGCCCGCGAGGCGTCTGCCGAGGAGGCGTCGGCCACGGTCACCGCGCAGCGCGGCACGACCGAGGCGCTGCTGCTCGATGCGGAGGAGTGGGCCAAGACGAAGATCGGGCGCATCTACACGACGGGCACGGAGCTCAAGACCGGCACGCGCTCGTACATCGAGGTGAGCCTCGACGAGCAGAACGGCTTCCGGATCAAGGGCACGACGCAGGTCAAGGTGGAGAAGATCTACGACGCCGCCGAGGACGAGACCGGCTCGGTCATCCGGCTCGTCGAGCTGCAGGTCGTGGACGGCGAGGTGAACGCCCGGCTCAACCAGCTTCCCGACGACGTGCGCGTCAGGGTCGTGTCGCCCACGGCGGTGGCGGGCGCGGCGGGCACGGGCTTCACGTTCAGCTTCAACAAGGCGGAGAACCTTTCGCTCGTCAAGGTGATCGAGAGCAGCGTGGTGGTCGAGGCGCTCGACCGGGCGAACAAGACAATCAAGGTCGAGGCGCTGCAGCAGGTCGAGGCGACGCCCTGGCAAGGGGGCACAATTACGGCGACGGGCCGCGGCGTGCTCAGCGAGAAGGTGCTGGGCAAGGAGTTCGTCGAAAGGTTCCGCCAGAAGGCCGAGGACGTCAAGGTGAGCGTCACGGCCACGGCGCCGGCGCCTGACGACGTCGCGGACGAGCAGCAGCGGCGCGCCGCCTCGAAGACGGAGGCGCTCGACATCGCGCACGCGAAGCTCTCGGCCGTCGTGCTGGGGCTCGCGGTGAACGAGTTCACCACGGTGGCCGATCTCGTCGCCGAGGACGAGGCGCTCGGACAGAAAGTGTACGGCCTGATCGCCGCCCTGGCGCCCGCGGAGACGACGTTCGGCGATGACGATGCGTGCACGGTGACGCTGGCGCTCGACATGAAGGCGCTCGGCGAGGCGCTCGACCAGGACGTGGGCGGGGTGATCGCCTCGGTCGAGGAGATCGCCAAGGCCGATTACCTCAAAAAGTTCGGCGCGCGGGCGGCCATCACGACGAAGCGGGCGGCCACGGTGGACGCGCAGCGCCGGCTCGCGGAGAAGATCTACGGCAGCGTGATCGAGGGCGGCCGGACGCTCGAGGACGCCGCGAGACAGAACGGCCGGGTGCGCGTGACCGTGCAGGGCGTGGTGCGCGGCGCCGTCGTCGAGGAGGAGCACTACTTCAGCGACGGGTCGGTCAGCGTGGTGATGAGCTGCCCGGGCGACCAGATCGCGGCCAACCACGGCGCCATCGTCGGCGACACCTTCCTCTCCAGCCCCGAGCCCGCCGTCATCAATGATTTCATGGACTATCGGGTCATGATGCGATAGGCGACTATCGGATGATGAAGGAATAGCGACAGGCACGTTTCTTTCGAGCGTCGGGAACCCGAGTTACGGCGATTGAGTAAGGAAGAGTAGAAAGTCTGTCGCCGTTCTTCCGAATCGTGCAGGCGTGCAACAGGTAGTTGGATACTTTGAGGCGCCCCCGATGACTGCCCAGGTGATGCTGCTAGGGATGGACTATGTGCTCCTCTGGTTTTTTGTCCTGGGGATCGGTTTGCTGGTGGCCGGTGCGGGCGTGGTTGTCGGTTTGCTTGCCAGCAGGTCACGGGTCGCTCGCTTTCTCGGATTGACGGGAATTGGCATAGGGATCCTCTCCCTGCTGCTTTTCTGGGTGTTGACGGACGACGAGCCAGCTGACTGGCCATACCTCACGCTTGGGAGCCCCGTACTCGTCGGAGCGATCGCCATCTTGCTGTCGTTCCGTCCTCGGCTCAGGAAGGAGAGACTGTTTCGTCGCGTGACGGCAACTCTACTCACCATCTTGGGCGCAACTGCTGCCTTCCTGTTGGCATTCGCGTGCTATCTGGACGGGCGCGACAAGCGGCGCTACGGCCCGGCGTTCGATGCGGAGCGAATGAAGCGGTCCATCCCCATCCTGGGCCCGGACGCGTTTACCATGAGCGACTGGGGACTTGGCTGGCACCATGGTGAGTCGGAGCGCCTCTGGTCGAAGACCGTCGAGGTCGAACACGGACACATCATGCTCGAGTACGACACGTATGACTCCGGCATGACGTACAACGACGAGGCCGGTCACCCGCAGTGGATCGGAATGCATATCTACTACTCGTACGAAGACGAACGAGCCGGCCGTGATCCGTGGCGTGCCGTCTACTGCTCTGAGCAAGGGCAGCAAGAGCTTTCGGTTGAGGACGCTGAGGAACTGTTGAGGTCGTGGGGAATCGAGCGTCTGAACTACGACCCCCCATGACCAACCGCGTCGGAGTAAGTGTGGAGCCAAGGAGAGCGTCATCTCCCGCAGGGGGCGGGATCAGGCGCTCGGCCAAGGCCAGTCGAAGCTCATGTCACCCCCTGCGGGGGTTCCTGTCTACGTTCGTCCGCGCGTCCCACGGGCTGACGCCCGAGGCTACACGATGTCGTCCTCTGCGAGGACTCCGGATAGCTCGGTGGTCGGTTCCTGGCGCGGGTGAGTGTTTCCCGGTCTCACCGTCCTGTCACGCCCGGATGTTGTAGACCTTGGTTTTGCGGTAGATGGCTGTTGCATGCGCAACAGCTCAGGCGATGGTGCAGCATCGCCCGGTGGCTCGGCCGATCTGGAGGCGCTTGGCGGCGGCGGGGACGTTGCCGTTGGAGGCGCGCAGGGCGTGCTCTCAAGACGGCCGACCCTTGGCCCGGATTGCTCACAGCGACTGGGTGGCGCAGTCGTCGGGCATGCCGTACTCCGTTGCCGCATTGGACTGTTCTGAAGCCCCATCAGGGGCGTGTGGGAGTAGCCTCGGGCGCCAGCCCGCCCAAGGCGGGCAAGCCCGTGGGGGCGGCCGCCCGACGAGAACAGAGCCCCGTCAGGGGCGATTGAGGTCTCGCCGATCGCGTTCAATCGCCCCTGACGGGGCTCTGATTGTTTCCGCCCAACAGCCAACCACGGGCTGGCGCCCGAGGCTACTGCCAGTCACCGCAGGGCGGTTCATGCCACGGGCATGCGGGGGCGCTAGCTTGAGAAATGCGGACTACCGGCGCAGGTACTCGCGGGGGACGTAGTCGAGCAGCTCGCGGCCGGTTGTTTCTTCGATGTAGGCGTTTGTCATCTGGAGCAGCTCGGGCCAGCGCACGCGGGCCGTGTCTGCGCCGCTCAACTTGAAAAGCGCGAGGGCGGCGTCGAGGCGGCAGGCGAGGTCGTCGGACTCCAGGTAGGGGCGGATGGCCTCGGCGGCGCGGGGGTCGCCGATCTGGGCGAGGGCGCGCATGACGAACATGCGCAACCGGGGGTGGTTGTAGGCCGCGTTGAGCTGGCGCCGGTTGATGATCACGCCGTAGTCGGCGTCGGGCAGGGCGGCGATCAGGGCGTCTATGACGGCGGGGTCTTTGCGCGCGGCAAGGGCGCGGACGGCATTGATGCGTGCCTCGTACACGGGCCCCTTGAGGGCGGCGAGGAGCGGGGCGACGGTCTCGGGCGTGCCGATCTGGGTGAGGGTGTGGGAGATCCTGGCGTACACGCGGCGGTCGGGCTCTGTGGCCATGCGCTCGGCCAGGGCGGAGACGGCCCGGCCGTCGCGGAGCTCGCCGAGGGCCCAGGCTGCGGCATACCGCACGGTGTAGTAGGGGTCGTCGAGGAGCTCGATCAGCACGGGGAGCGCGCGCTCGTCCTTGAGGTGGGCGATGGCCTCGGCGGCCGCCCTGCGGACGTCGGGGTGGTGGTCCTGGAGGGCGTCGAGCAGCTCGGCGGGGACGGGCTTCGCGGCGCAGCGCTGGAGGAGTCCGATGCCCTCGATGCGGCGCTTGGGGTCCTTGTCGGCGAGCCAGCTTACGCCCGCGGCGACGAGCAGGTCGAGGGCGGCCTGCGCGTTCTGGTGCTCGGCCTCCTTGCCCTTGGCGGGCGTGCGCTGGACGAGGCGGCGGGCGAACTCGGCCAGGTCGTTGCGCAGGCGCAGCTCGCGGTCTCGGACGGCGTGGTCAACGACCTCGGAGGCGTCCCACTTCTTGCGCCGCGCGTCGATCGAGAGGGCGAGCTGCACCATGGGATCCACGGCCGAGGGATCGCGCAGCTCGCTGAGTCCGGCGCCGGCGAGGGACCGGCTCTCGATCGGTACGGTCGGGTCCTCGAGGAGGCTGAGGAGTTCGGGCCCGGCGTCGGGTCCGATCCTGACGACGGCGGCTCTCAGCGTGTGGCGGATGTCGCCGTGGCGGGCGGCGCCCCTGTTGATCTGGTCGTTGCGCAGCGCGCGCATGAGGGCCGGAAGGGAGTCCTTGGTGTGGATCTCGGCAAGGGCGCGGGCCGCGGCGAAGCGCACGGGGAAGTCGGGCGAGTCGAGCAGCGAGTGGATGCCGACGGCGCCCGCCTCGTTGGCGATCCGGCCGAGCGCGTTGATGGCCGCGACGCGCGCGTCGCGGTCGAGCGACTCGTCGCGCGCGATGACGATGAGGCGTCCGAGGGCCTTGTTCGACTTGATCCTGGCGGCGCCCTCGGCGCCGAGGCGCTGCATGTCGGGCTCGGTGCCGGCGAGGGCGGTGATGAAGACGTCTTCGAACGCGGGATCGCCGAGCGCCACGAGGGCGCGCAGGCCGGCGGTACGGACCTCCCTGGAGCCGGATTCGAGCGCGGCGGTCACCTGGCCGAGGGCTTCGAGCCGCTCGCCGCCCTTGAGGTCGGGGGCGATGCGGCCGAGGGCTTCGATCGCGGCGGCGGCGAGCTCGGGGTCGCCGTGGGCGGCGATCTCGGCGAGAGCGGGCACGGCGGCTGCGGCCTTGAGGCGGGCGAGGGCGCGCGTGGCGTGGAGCCTGACCTTGCGGTCGGCGTCTTCGAGCGCCTTGATGAGGCCGGGGATGGCGCGCTCGTCGGCGATTTCGATGAGCGAGATGGCCGCGTTGCGCCGGCGGACCACGTTGGGGGCGGTGAGCTCGTCGAGGCTGCCTCGGATCGTGGTGATGCGCCGGAGGCCTTCCTGGATGTCGGCGTCAATGATGACGTCGAAGCTCATCGTCTCGCCCGGCGGGCTGATGGCCCGGATCGTGATGCCGCTGTCGAGGCCCTTGTCGCTGCGGCTGCTCGGGTTGGTGTCGGGGCCGAAGTGGGTGTTGTTGGCCGAGCCGGGGAAGGGGTCGCCGGCGTCGCCGAGGTTCGCGGGCGTCGGCGGGTAGGGGCGTCCGATGAAGGGGTCGTTTTGCAGATCGGCGCGGCCGTCGGCCTGCAGGAGCCAGAAGTAGCCCTTCCAGATGCGGTGGCAGCGGTAGATGAGCAGGCCGCCGCCGGGGAGCTGGTCCTCGAAGCCGATGGGCTGCCGGTTTTCGATGAGGAAGTACTCGAGGGTGCCGGGGATCGGGACCTCGACGCAGTCGGGCCGCAGCTCCATCGCGGTGAGCTTGACGTCGCGGGTGGTCTCGGTGATGACGCGCGGGGTGGCCCAGTCCATGGTGATCTTGGAGAAGGCGGTGAAGTGCGAGGGCTGGGTCCAGACGGTGTCGCGCGGCACGTCGCCGCGCTGTGACCAGCAGCCGAGGCCCATCATGGCCCAGCAGCCGCTGCCGTACTCGCCCTGCCAGTGGTTGCCGTAGTGGTCCCAGGCGAAGTAGAAGTGGTGGCCCATCTCGTGGAGGTAGAAGCCGATGTTGCCGAGGGCCTCGTCGCCGTCTAAGAGGTAGATGAACGTGGTGCGTTTGGCGAAGTCGGCGTATTGGCCCATCATGCCGATGCCGCAATTGACGCCGTGCGAGGGGATGACGTAGAGCTCGTCGACGAGGCCGTCGTCGTCGGTCGAGCCTTCGGAGCGCGGGATGCCGTCGGGGCCGTCGTTGTCGAACTCGGCCGGGTCAATGCCTTCCTTGAGGACGCGGCGGACGGCCTCCTCGGTGAGGCGCCCGAGCGCGTACTGCAGGCCGCCGGGCGTGTTGTTGATTTCCTGGGCCGTGTGCTTCGACCTGTACCAGCCGAAGGTCTTTCCGGAGATCGTGTACTTGCCGCCGGAGTTCTCGACGAAGTAGTGGCCGAGGCCCTTGGCGGCGGGGTCGAACATGAAGGCGTCGAGCCGCTCGCGCGGGTACTTTGCCTTGTCCACGGGCTCGTCGGAGAAATCCATGAGCACGACGATGGCTCGCAGGTGGCCCATGAGCCTGGTGGTGCGATCGGCGTCCTCGAGGCCGAGGGCGAAGTTGACCTTCGGTTTGCCGCGCGCGACGCCGGGCGCTCCGGCGTCGGGCCTCGGCGCGCACGAGGCGGCGAGAACGATGACGAGAATGACAAGCGTTGGCAGGCAGAATCGGGTGCGTTTCATGATGTCTCCTTACTATGGCGCAGAACGGGACTTCCGGGCGGATAATGCCAGCAAGGGACGGCCTCTGCAAGGTCGGTCTGACCGGGACGCGACGGGCCACCGTGGCTGAAAGGGCCGCAGGATCACCTGCGGCCCCCTTGTGTCAGGTAGGCTTTGGGTTCCGGGCGTGGCTCATCTTTTGCGCCGGCGCAGCAGGGCGAGCAGGCCCAGGGCCGACAAGGCCAACAGCGACGGCTCGGGAATCCGGGCGAGCATGATCTGGTAGTGGGCGCCGATGGGGCGGGTGTAGGCGATCATGCCGCCGTGGAGATTGGGATGTATGTCATCGAGATCGTTGTCGGTGACCTGCTCGATGGAGGAGCCATTCCAAAACATGATCTCCCAGTCGTTGCCGTCCCAGTACTGCCAGGCAACCTTGCCTTCCCACACCGTGGTGTGTTCGTCGTCGTAGGGGTTGTTTGTAATCTGTATCTGCGTAGCAGGATTCAGGGCGTCTGTGCGGAAGAATATCTCGTAGTCGTTCCCGTCGTGGCCGATCCATGCGAGCTGGCCGTCGTAGACTGAGGGGTACAGCTCGTCGAGTCCCGGGGTGTTCGTGATCTGGTGGGTGCTGCCATCCCAAAAGTAGATATCGCGGTTCTGGTTTAAGGTTGCCGTAGCCATATACGCCACGTGGCTGCCATAAAGATCCGGGTCGCGCTCGTGCAGCGAGCTGTTGGCAACGGTCTGGCTGCTAACGCCGTCCCAGAGCTTGATGTCGTACCCGCTCCCGCTGGTCACGTAGGCGATCTTGTCGTCATGGAGGTCAGGCCATCTCCCGGCGAGTATATACTGAGGCGCACCGCTGCCGGGCCAGTACCATGTACCGTTGGATATCTCGTAGGCGATCGCTCCGTCGTACAGCTTGGGGTGAGACCCCGAGGTGTCAACCTGTACGGCGGGCGTAGGGCTGCCGCCAACATGGGTCCCATCCCAGAACCAGATCCCGTTCCCGGCATCTCCCTTGAATGCTATCTGGCCGTTGTGCAGGCTTGGGTAGATGCAGTCGAACCCCAGGTCCGTGATCTGCTCAGAGACCCAGGCCGCCTGGGCCGGCGAGCCAAGCAGCACTGCTGCGCCCAACAAGAGCGCGAGTGTCAGAGCGGCCAGCCTTGTCCTGATGAATCTCCGTGAGCATCCGTTGGTACGCACTGTTCTGTCCCCCCATCTCATCACGTGTCGTGTTACGGGGGATTCATGCGAACGGGCGGCCACTTGCTGCGCCGCCATCGAGCCGCCCCGGCGGCTGTGTTGGGTCCTTGTCGTTGGCGACAGAGGTGCAACCGGCCGGGGAAGTTGTGAGTGACAATCGGAGCAGAATCCCCCTGCAGAACCCTTGCCCGGCAACATGGCCGAGCTTTCAGGTAACAAAGTACCCTAGTTCGGAGGCATAGTCAAGCATTTTGTTGTTTTTGAGAAAAAAATGCAGGACGCAACTCCAGGATGCTCTAAGGTGTTGATTCCGTGCAGGTAAGTTCATTCAACTTACTGCCGGAATGCGGGGTCAGGCAATGCTCGTTCGGTTCGGCGGCCTTTCGGCTGAGTCTTGTGGGAGTTGCGCGACGGGCCGCGGTGGGAGTGGCGGCGAGTTGCTGCGTGTTGTCGAGGGCCGGCGCGAGGCCGTTTGCGATGCGAAACGGGCCTCAGCGCAAGTGGGTTCTGTGGACAGCACGGGGCAGACGAAAAATGGGGACAGGCACCTATTCTTCAGCGCCACGGTGTGTCAAATGTGTCCGGCATGTACGAAGAATCGGTGCCAGTCCCCATTTTTGCCCGCGCCTTTGCCGCTGTCAGAAATGGGGGCTAGAACAGGAAGACGCCTTAGAACAGGAAGACGCCTTAGAACAGGAAGACGCCTTAGAGGAGGAAGACGGCGGCGGCGATGACGGTGGTCCAGCCGCCGTTTCGAATGACGGCGGACTGGGTGATGTTGTCGGTCTTGATGATCTTGCCGCTGATCCGGAAGACCTCGCGCCGCTCGTCCCAGTTCTTGTCCTCGTCGAACTCGATGCCGAGTGTGGAGGCGAGCATGGCGGCGGCGAGGTCCTCGGCGTAGTCGCCGGCGACGCGCATGGTCTGGCCGTAGGCGTGGTGCTCGCTGATGTAGCCGTAGTGGGATTTGTCGGCGGGGACGGCGAGTCCGACGGAGGCGGCGAGCAGGCGTCGCGGCTCGTTGCTGGCGAGGCGGGCCATGACGCAGTAGGTGATTTGGCCGGGGTGGAGCATCTGGAGGCCCCTGCCGGCCGGGATGGTCTTGCAGTTGGGGGGCAGGATGCTGCTGACGGTGACGAGGTTGCATTTCTCGATGCCGGCGCTTCGGAGGGCGAGCTCGAAGGAGCGGAGCTCCTCCTTGTGATGTCCCACACCCTTGGTCAGAAACATCTTGGTGGGTACGAGCGGCATGAGCGGTCCTCCTCATTGCGTGCGCGCGGCCGGGCGGGGCGCGTCTGTGTGGTGAGGCCTTACCCCTTTTGGCTGCGTTGCTCCGGGCGGCGCAGATAGTAGCGGTAGCCGATGAGCTTGTATACAAGTTTTGCGGCCAGGAAGTCGGGGGCCGCGTTGCCTTCGATCGGGCGGAGCTCGACGACGTCGGCGCCGACGACGGTCCGGTGCTCGAAGACGAGCCGGAGGATGCGCAGCACGTCGTACCAGCCGAGGCCGCCCGGCTCCGGGGTGCCGGTGGCGGGCATGAGGCCGGGGTCGAACACGTCGAGGTCAACGGAGACGTACACGGTGCGTCCGAGGGCGCGCAGGAGGCGTTTGGGGAAGTCCTTATCGAAGAGCGCGTCCTCGGCGGTGAACGTGGCGATGGCGTGCTTCTCGATCGTTCTGTTGGCCTCGGTGTGCGTGCTGCGAATGCCGACAAGCACGGGCTGGGCGGCTTTGAGCACGCGGCGCATGACGCAGGCGTGGTTGAGGGGGCTGCCGTCGTAGCGGTCGCGCAGGTCGGTGTGGGCGTCGAGCGAGAGCACGGTCAGGCCGGGGAAGTGCTTGGCGCAGGCGCGCACGGCGCCGACGGTGGCGGAGTGCTCGCCGCCGAGCAGGACGGGGAACTTGCGCGCGTCGAGGATGCGCCGCGCGGTCGTCTGCACCCAGGCGACCATCGCGGCGGAGGAGCCCATGGCGCGTGGCTCGACGACCGGGAGCGTGTGAATGCCGCGGCGGTAGGGTTCGGCGTTGAGCTCGATGTCGTACCACTCGAGGTTGGCCGACGCGGCAAGGATGGCGGCGGGGCCGCGTTCGGTGCCGGTCTGGTAGGTGACGGTCCGGCCGAAGGGCACGGGGTAGATGACCGCGTCGGCGTTGTTCCACGTCGTGTACTGCTTGGGCAGCAGGCCGAAATCGGCTCGGTCCGCCATGGCCCCGGCCTCCCGCTGGGGTGGGCTATTTGAGCGTTACGTCGAAGAGCACCTGTGGTTCGAACAGGCGCAGGCCGTGCTCGGCGCCGGCGGGCCGGAACGTGATGTCAAAGCCGAGCTGCTCGCCGGTGACGCAGTTGATGCCGGCCTCGATGTTTTTGGGCACCATGAATTCGAGTACGAACCGGGTGCCGCTGATCGTCCAGACGGCCTGGACGTCCTCGGGCTCGATGACGGTGTCTTTCGTCCAGACGGGCTTTGTGCGCACGCTGTTGTCGCAGTGGTTCGTTTTGATTGCGACGGTGCCGTTCGATTGCGCCTCGAGCCAGATGGTCGTGTTGTCCGAGCCGACGGTGAAGCCGTCGTTGTTGCCGTCGAGCTGGAGCGACACGCTCATGGGGCTCGCGGCTGCGGCGTAGGCCTGGGCCTGCTCGGGGGTGAGGTCTTGCTCGAGCGCGAAGCAGAGCCCCTCGTCGCGCCAGTTCATCCGGAACAGGCCTTTGAAGACCGGGTCGTCAATGGCGCGGTGTGTCTGCTCGGCCCACTCGCCGGGCTCGATCTTGCCGTCCACGGTGGCGGTTGATTTCATCACTTCGGGCCGAAGCCTGTAGAGCGGGAAGGCGTCCTGGGCGTCCGGGATGCCGTCCTCGTCGGTGTCCGGGCTGAAGGGCACGGGCCTGTAATAGGGCTCGGCGGTGCGGGCGCCGAAGGTGACGAAGTCGAGGGTGAGCCACTCGGAGAACATCGCCTCGGCGAGGTCGGCGACGCCGTCGTCGTCGGTGTCGGCGCTGTAGGGCCGTGTGCCGAAGCGTTTTTCGTCGAAGGGGCAGGTGGGGTCGTCGTCGGGGACGCCGTCGTTGTCGGTGTCCTTGACGATGGTGACGTTGCCGTAGAAGTTGGCGAGGTATGCGTCGGGGTTGTAGGTGCGGGCGATGAAGGCGTTGCCGTCCCAGTGGCTGCCGTAGTCGCCGACGAGGTTGTTCCAGTGGAAGTGGTTGAAGTGATAGACGTGCCCGGTGTAGGAGCCCATGATGCCGAGCTGGTGGCCGTACTCGTGGCCGAAGAGCCAGGCGGTGTCGCCGCCGGCGTTGATCGTGCAGATGCCTGAGCCGTCGTAGGGCGAGCCCCAGGTGTTGCCGCCGCTGCCCGAGAGCACCCACTGCTGCGTGGCCTTGTCCCAGTGGCGCGCGCCGTAGATGACGAAGATGCCGCCGCGGTTGCCGTGGGTGCGGCGGCCGTGGGCGATGATGATCTCGTCGAGCTTCTTGCGGTCGGCGAGGGGGTAGTAGGCCCACTTCTCGAACGGGCAGCCCTCGTAGTGGTCGGTGACCTCCATGTAGTCGAAGCGCAGGTTCATCTTCATGTGCGAGTTGATCCAGTAGAAGCCGCGGGCGCGTTCGAGGTCGGCCTTGACGCGCGCGATTTCCTCGGGCGTCAAGGGTCCGGGTTTTTCGGGTACGATCGGGTTGCCCTCGGCGTCCTTGGGGAGGTCCTGCAGCTTGGGCATGGTGACGATGTCGGTAAAGAGCACGACGAGGACTTCGAGGTCGAGGTAGGCGGTTTCGCCCGGGCGCGGTCTGGTGGTCACCAGGCGCGCCTCGCAGAAGTGCTCCTGCGGGTAGGCGTTGCGGCTGGAGAGGTAGCGATAGACGTAGCGGGTGCCGGGCTCGAGACCGCCGAGGACGACGCGGTGGTGCCGGCTGGGCTTGTCGTTTTTGATGCGCGTGGTGTAGGTGTGGGGCCCGCCGTAGGTGAACCGCTCGCAGGCGCCGTACTCGAAGAGCGTGGGCACGGCGTCGAAGGTGGTGTACTCGATCGCCGCCGAGGTAGGCGTGACCTCGGCGATTGCGTGGGTGTAGGGCGGGGCGAAGGGTTTCCATTGTGTCTCGATCTGGCGCCGGCTGATCCGGACGGCGAAGTTGAGTTGGCGGTCCACGACGACGGCGTTGCCCCGGCTGTCGAGCGCGACGCCCCGGGGCTCGAGGAAGCGGCCGTTCATGAAGTTGTTGGTTCGGTAGTAGGGGGGCCAGTCCTCGGGTTTGGCCTTGAGGGGGCGGAGCTCCTCGGGGTAGGCCTCGAGCCGGTCGGTTTCCACCCGTGCGACGTCCAGGAAGTCGTGGTCGGTCAGCGGGTGGTTCGACTCGACGTAGAGCACCTCGTTGTGCTTGCGGTCGTAGGCGACGTCGCCGACCCAGACGTCGGCGTAGCGTTCCTTCGGTTCGGTGTACTTGATGGGTCGGGCCGTCTGCCGTTCGGTGTCGTAGCGCCAGACGCTGACGCGGCCGGCGTAGTAATCGGCGACGGCCAGGTCGCCGCCGCCCAGCAGGCATCCACGCACGGGGTGGTCGAGCACGATCTCGCCCGAATCTTCGACGACCTTGGGGTCGGCCGGATCGCCGGAGAGCTTCTTCGTCGCATAGGCGCCCCGGCGGAACTGCATGATGTAGCGCCCCCTCGAGTCGAAGATCTGCACGCGCTTGTTGCCGGTGTCGAAGACGATGATATTGCCCTGGCGGTCAACGGTGACGCCTTCGGGCGATCGCAGTTCCCCGGCGCGGGAGCCGGCGTCGGCGTGGTCGCCGACGGTAAACAGGTAGTAGCCGTCGTGTCTGTAGACCTTGACGCAGTGGTTGCCGGTGTCGGCGACGTAGATGCGGTTGTCGGCGTCGGTGGCCACGCCGTGGGGCCGCTTCAGGCGGCCGCCGCGGAGGCCCTCGATGACGCCGACGGGCCCGAAGTCCTTGCCGAGCACGACGACGCGGTCGTTGCCGGTGTCGGCGATGATCGTGCGGTCGTTGCGGTCGGTAGCGACGCCGCACGGGCGTTTGAGCGTCGCGACGTAGCTTCTGTCCACGGTCTGGGGCGACCTGGCTGCGTGTGACTGCATGGCGGCGGGGGGCACGCCGAGCAGGGCCAATGCCAAGCCGACCCGGGCCATGATGCCTCTCATCCCAGCTTCCCTCCTGCGTTGGGCGCGTCGTCGTTGTGTGGACGCTAGCCTATAGCATACCGTCGCGCCGGGTGTCTACCGGCGGCGGCTTCGTGACTAGCGATGGATCGCGCGCGGTCCGGCGTGGGGCGGTGATTGATTCCTGGCTGAGCAGGGCCGGCCTGGGGAGGGCGAGCCCTCAGAGGCTGGGTCCGCCGGCTGTGGGCGTGGGGTGTGGGGCGCATGTCGAGGGCGGCCGCAGCCGTCGTGGGCGACTGTAAGCGTTTCATTGATAACGAGATAGGGTTTTCCCCTTGACAGGCTCATGTCGGTCGGGTATACTATGGGCCTCTGGCGTCAGCCAGGTATTGCGAAATCGGGATGAGGTTTCTGAGGTTTTCCCTTGTGCGCATCTCACCAGGAGGGCCGATCAATGCGAATGGGAGACTGGGGGTCCGTGTGCTTGTTTGCTGTAACAATGCTTTTCGCCGGCGGTGCGGTGGCGGTGACGCCCTATGCCATCACGCCGCTCCATGCGCCGTGCGACTACGCGCACCCGCTGTATGCGGCTATCGGTAATCAGGGCCACGTTGTGGGGGAGTGGTGCGTTGACAGTTGGTCGCGCGGCTACATCTGGGAGGCCGGCACGACGACCGACCTGGGCCATCTCGGCGGCGGCGGGTGCTTCCCGATGGCGGTGAACGGCTCAGGGCAGGTGACGGGCAAGTCACACGTTGACTTCGACACCGTGCACGCGTTCCGCTGGGAGGGCGGTGTCATGACGCCGCTTGGGACGCTGCCGGGCGCCAGCACGGACTCGAGTGCCGGGATTGACATCAATGCGGGTGGTGTTGTGGTCGGCTACTCGTACGACGCCTCCGGATACGTGCGTCCCTGCACGTGGGTTGGGACAACCATCACGGACCTGGGCACGCTGGGTGGCGATGATGGAATCGCCCGCGGCGTCAATGATTCGGGGCAGGTGGTCGGAGAAGCGGACGTCGCCAGCGGCGACTATCACGCCTTCCTCTGGCTGCCGGCGGCGGCCTACGGGCTCCCGGCGGGCATGAACGACCTTGGTACGTTCGGCGGGGAGTCGAGCAAGGCCCTCGGGGTCAACAACCAGGGGCAGATCATCGGTGGGCTGGTTGACATGAGCGGCTATTGGCAGCCATGGATCTGGGAGTTGGGTTCGATCACCCTTCTCGGCGGCCTCGGCGGCACTTACACGTCGCCCCAGGACATCAACAACTTGGGTCAGGTCGTCGGCGGCTCGGGCACGGCTACCGACGACTGGCATGCCTTTCTCTGGGAAGGCGGCACGATGCACGATCTGAACGATTATATCCCGGGCGGTTCGGGATGGGTGCTCGAGACCGCCTGCGGCATCAACGACGACGGCTGGATTGTCGGCTACGGAACTTACGGCTCGGAGACGCGCGGCTTTCTG
>Ga0180432_10000753_pt1 | contig 52758 bp, 26 predicted proteins | sample SS_ome_10_FD_132414 | JGI IMG/M metagenome (GOLD analysis project Ga0180432, IMG submission 132414) | Hypersaline lake sediment archaeal communities from the Salton Sea, California, USA - SS_1_MS_2 metaG | ecosystem: Environmental > Aquatic > Non-marine Saline and Alkaline > Hypersaline >...
ATGCGGCTCTGAGGCCACATGCCTTAACCCGCGGAAAAAGGCGAACCTGTTTCGCCTGATAGTTACGCGTTACTATGCATAACTTACGACCACGGGGCCGGTCGTTCCATATTGTCTACGCGGAGCGGAGTGCCATGCCGCGGCTGCATCCGAGCATGGCCCTCCGCTGCGCGAGGACCATGGCACCACGACACATCGACGGGTACAATGCGTTTCGGCATATCGACCCCCGGCGTACGAGCAATGGAAAGGACGATCATGAAGCGACGCGATTTTCTCAAGACGGCGGGTCTGGCCGCGGCCGCCGCGACCACGGGGTGCCTGCGGCCCCAGCCCTCCACCCCAGCCCCGGCCAAGGCCCCCAAGCACCCGAACGTCGTGTTCATCCTCACCGACGACCAGCGATGGGACATGATGAGCTGCGCGGGACATCCCTTCCTCAAGACCCCCCACCTCGATCGCATCGCCGACGAGGGGGCGCTGTTCGAGAACATGTTTGTCACCACATCGCTCTGCTCGCCCAGCCGGGCGTCGTTCCTCTCAGGCCTCTACGCACACACCCACGGCGTGGTCAACAACTTCACCGACTATCCCGCCGACATGCCCAGCTTCCCCAAGAGCCTTCAGGCCCAGGGCTACGAGACCGCCTACATCGGCAAGTGGCACATGGGCGAGAAGGACGACAGCGCCCGGGCGGGGTTCGACACCTGGATCAGCCACAAGGGCCAGGGAAAGTACTTCGACAACCTCTTCAACATCAATGGCACGCGCGAGGTGAAGAAAGGCTACTACACCACGCGCGTGACCGACATGGCGATCGACTGGCTCAAGCGCCCCCGCACCAAGCCCTTCCTGATGATCCTCGGCCACAAGGCCCCGCACACGCCGTTTACGCCCGAGCCGAAGTACGCGAGTCTCTATGACGGCGTCGAGGTCAAGTATCCCGAGTCGGCTTATGCCCTGGACGGCAAGCCCAAGTGGGTCCCTCAGCGGATCGACACGTGGCACGGCATCTACGGGCCGATCTACGGCTTCCGGAAGAAGTTCCCGGACAGAAACCCCAAGAGCGTCAAGGACTTCGCCCGGTTCGTGCGGTCGTACACGGCGACCATCAAGAGCATCGATGACAGCGTCGGGCGGATCTACGCGGCCCTGAAAGAGATCGGGCAACTGGACAACACGCTGCTGATCTTCGCCGGGGACAACGGCATGTTCCTCGGGGAGCACGGCATGACGGACAAGCGCACCATGCACGAGGAGTCCATCCGCGTGCCGCTGCTGGCACGGTACCCCAGGCTCATCCGCCCCGGCACGCGGATTGGCGGCATGGTGCTGAACATCGACCTGGCACCCAGCGTGCTCGACATCTGCCAGGCAAAGCCGCTGGAGAACATCCACGGACGGAGCTGGAAGTGCCTCCTGTCCGGCCGGACCGAAGGCTGGCGCAGGTCCTGGTACTACGAGTACAACTACGAGAAGCAGTTCCCGTATACGCCGAACGTGCGCGGCGTCCGGACCGATCGCTGGAAGTACGTCCACTACCCCCACGGCGACGGCAGGGCCGACCGCCACAAGGCCGAACTGTACGACTTGGCCCACGACCCGCAGGAGCTGCGGAACCTGATAGACGTGCCCGGCTCGCGCAAGGTGCGGATGCGGCTCCAGGCGGAGCTGCGCCGCCTCATGGAGGCCACCGGCGCCCTGCCCGACAAGATGCCCCTCGACGAAGGCATCAAGAAGGAACTGCCGGACCCGGACATCCAGTGACACCCGGACGAAGGAGAGATCGCATGCAGATCGACCGTCGCCAATTCCTCAAGGCCGTCGGCGCCGGAGCCGTCCTCGCCACGGCCGGACGCGGGCCGGCAGCAGACGCCGGCGCATCGACCAAGCCCAACATCGTCCTGTGCATGGCCGACGACCAGGGCTGGGGCGACATGGGCTACTACGGGCACAAGGTGCTCAAGACGCCCAACTTCGACGCGATGGCGGCCGCGGGCCTGCGGTTCGACCGCTTCTACGCCGCCTGCCCCGTTTGCACGCCCACGCGGGGCAGCGTCATGACCGGGCGACACCCGAACCGGTTCGGGTGCTTCAAGTGGGGCCACGCGCTGCGGCCGCAGGAAATCACCGTCGCAGAGGCGCTCAAGACCGCCGGGTACGTCACCGGGCACTTCGGAAAGTGGCACCTCGGATCGGTCTACAAGAACAGCCCCGTCAACCCCGGCGCCAGCGGGTTCGACGAGTGGCTCTCGGCCGCCAACTTCTACGACAACGACGCCGTCCTCAGCCGTGAAGGCACCGCCGTCCAAGCCAAGGGCGAGAGTTCGATGATCGCCGCCGACGCGGCCATCGCGTTCATACGGAAGCACGCCAAGGGGCCCAGGCCCTTCCTGGCGGTGGTTTGGTTCGGTTCCCCGCACAGCCCGCACCAGGCCGTCGAGGCCGACCGCAAGCTCTACGCCGACCAGCCCAAGAGAAAGCAGCACTTCCTGGGTGAGATCACGGGCATGGACCGGGCGTTCGGCAAGATCCGCAAGGAACTGGGCACGCTCGGCATCCGCGAGAACACGATCCTGTGGTACTGCAGCGACAACGGCGGCCTGCCGGGGTTGAGTGTGACGGGAGGCCGGAAGAACAAGGGCTCGATCTACGAGGGCGGCCTGCGCGTGCCGGGCATCCTCGAATGGCCCGCCCGGATCCCCAGCCCCCGCAAGACCTCCGTGCCCTGCAACACGTCGGACATCTACCCCACGCTGCTCGAGATCGTCGGCGTGCGGATGAAAGGCCAGCCCCCGCTGGACGGCGTCAGCCTCGTGGGCCTGATTGGCGGGAAGATGACGGCCCGGCCCAGACCGATGGGCTTCTGGGACTATCCCGCCCGGGGCATCGGACAGCGAAGCACCGCCATGCTGCAGGCGTTGATGAAACTCCAGGCCCAAGGCAAGGAGGCCACGGACCCCGCACTGCTCCGGCCGAATGCGGGCAAGATCACCAAGCAGTACCCCGAGAACGCCTTCCCGGGGCACGCGGCCTGGCTCGACTGGCCCTGGAAGCTCCACCGCATCGCCGGGAAGGGCCGGCCCAGGTTCGAGTTGTACAATCTCGCCGAGGATCCCGGCGAGAAGAGCAACGTTGCCGCCACGCAGGCTGACCGCCTCAAGGCCATGACCGCGGCACTGGAAGCCTGGCTGGCGTCCGTGGTTCGCAGCCTGAACGGCAAGGACTATACCTAGCTGTCCGGCGCGGGCTGCACGTAGCGAGCGGGGGTTAAAATGGGGTATGCTCCGGACGAATGACAGCCACCGCAAGGAGTGCGTGATGAAGTGGACAAGGTACATCATCCTGACAGGACTCGCGATGGCCATGCCGGCGGGGTCTGCCGCCGCTGCGCCTGACGCCGGGCGCATCCTCGAAGCCACCGGCATCACCGGCGGGCTTGTGGTGCACGTAGGCTGTGGCGACGGGAAGCTCACCGCGGCGCTGCGGGGCTCGGACGCCTTCGGCGTCCACGGCCTGGACGCCAGTGCCGCAAGCGTCGCCGCCGCGAGGAAGCACATCCGGTCGCTCGGACTGTACGGGAAGATCGCGATCGACCGACTGGCTGGACCGCGGCTGCCGTACATCGACAACCTGGTCAACCTCGTGGTCGCCGACGACCTCGGCCAGGTGCCGATGGCCGAAGTGATGCGCGTGCTGGCGCCGAACGGCGTGGCGTACATCAACGGCCGGAAGACCGTCAAGCCGCGCCCGAAGGAGATTGACGAGTGGACGCACTATCTGCACGGCGCGAGCAACAACGCCGTCGCGCAGGATACGGTCGTGGGCCCGCCCCGCCGGATGCAGTGGGTAGGCGGCCCGCGATATGCGCGCCATCACGACCGCATGTCGAGCGTCAGTGCGGTGGTCTCGGCCAATGGGCGGATATTCACGATCTTCGACGAGGCGACGCCCATGTCGATCCTGGCGCCCCCGCGGTGGACCCTGATCGCCCGGGACGCCTTTAACGGCACCGTCCTGTGGAAGCGGGCAATCGACAAGTGGCACACGCACCTCTGGCCGCTCAAGAGCGGACCGGCCCAACTGCCCCGCCGACTCGTCGCCGCCGGAAGCCGCGTCTACGTCACTCTCACCCTCGACGGGCCGCTTCAGGCCATCGACGCCGCCACGGGCAAGACTGTCCGAACGTACGAGACCACCAGGGCCACCGAGGAAGTCGTCATGTCCGACGGCGTGCTGTTTGCACTCGTCAACGACGCGGCCAACAAGCCGGACTACGACGGCCGCAAGCGATACGGCAAGGGCTATCACGCGAAGTTCTGGGACGAGGCCGAGCGCAAGCTCACGGCCGTCCGTGCTGACACGGGCAAGGTGCTCTGGACTCTGCGAACCCGCGTGCTTCCGCTGACGCTGTCGGCCGACGCGAAGCACGTGGTCTTCCACGACGGGCAGAGCGTGGTGTGCCTGGACCGCAAGACCGGCAAGCAGACTTGGCGGTCCGAGCCGATAGCCCGGGCCAAGGAGATCAAGAGTTTCTACGGGCCTATCCTGGTGCTGTACAAGGACGTGGTCCTCTTCTCCGGCGGCGAGACGGCCGGCCTGCAGACCGGGTCCTGGTACATGAAGGGCAAGGACACGTTGACGGCCCTGTCCGCGGCCGACGGCAAGGTGCTGTGGACCGCGTACCATCCCCCGTCGGGGTACCGGTCCCCCGAGGACGTGCTGGTAGCCGACGGGCTGGTCTGGACGGGCCAGACGACAAGCGGGCGGGCCGCGGGCGTCTTCACCGGGCGCGATCCGCACACGGGAAAGGTCGTGCGCGAGTTCCCGCCCGACGTCAAGATCTACTGGTTCCACCACCGCTGCCATCGCGGCAAGGCCACGGAGAAGTACCTCCTGATGGCCCGGGCGGGCACCGAGTTCATCGACGTCCGCAAGAAGACCTGGACGCCGAACCACTGGGTCCGCGGCGCGTGCCTGTACGGCGTGATGCCCGCCAACGGACTGCTCTACGCCCCGCAGCATCCGTGTGCCTGCTACCTGGAGACGAAACTCTCCGGATTCAACGCGCTGGCAGGAGAAAGAAGGTCGAAGGTCGAAGGGCCAAAGTCGAAGGTCCCTCGCATCGAGAAGGGCCCCGCGTTCGGCAAGATTCCGCAATCCGCAATCCGCAATCCACAATCGGAATGGCCCACCTACCGCCATGACGTCGCGCGCAGCGGCAAGACGGGCACATCCGTCCCGACGGAGCTGAAACCGGCGTGGCAGGTCGAACTCGGCGGCAAACTCACCAGCCCCGTCATCGCCGGAGGCAAGCTCTTTCTCGCGTCGGTCGACACGCACACGGTCCACGCGCTGGACGCGACCTCCGGCAAGCAGTTGTGGCGGTATACGGCCGGCGGACGCGTCGATTCACCCCCGACGATCCACAAGGGCATGGTCCTGTTCGGCTCGGCCGACGGGTACGTGTATTGTCTGCGGGCGGCCGACGGCGAATTGGCGTGGCGCTTTCGCGCGGCGCCGACGGACCAGCGTGTGGTGTCTTTCGGGCAGGTCGAGTCGGTCTGGCCGGTCCACGGCAGCGTGCTCGTCCATGACGACGTGCTGCAGTGTGTGGCGGGCCGATCGATGTACCTGGACGGGGGACTGTGCCTGTGGCGGCTGGACCCGAAGACGGGGCGTGTGCTGTCACGGACCGTCCTGGACGAGAAGGACGCCCATACCGGAAAGGACCTCCAGTCGTACGTGAGCTGGCTGAACATGCCGGTGGGCCTGCCCGATGTCCTCTCGACCGACGGCAAACTCGTCTACATGCGGTCCCAGCCGTTCGGCCTGGACGGCAAGCGACTGCCGCTCAAGCCGTTTCCACGAGGGTCCAACGCCGACGCCGGCGCCCCGCCCCCCACGCAGATGGCCGAACACACGCACCTGTTCAGCCCGACCGGCTTTCTCGACGACACGTGGTGGCACCGGACATACTGGATGTACGGCAGCATGTTCGTCAGTGGATGGTGCGGCTACTACCGCGCCGGCACTGCTGCTCCGGCCGGGCGAATCCTCGTCTTCGACGACACCCAGGTTTTCGGCTTTGGGCGAAAGCCGAAGTACTATCGCTGGACCACACCGATCGAGCATCATCTGTTTGCCGCGCCCCGGAGCCCAGCACCCGCCGAGCCGACCCCCGCCCGAAGGGGCGCAAGGCAGTCGCTTGTGCGGATCGCCAAGTCCAAGAGCCTGAACCCGGCCGGCAAGCCGGTAACCGTCCAGGCGTGGGTCAAGTCCGACAGGCCCGCCGGGGTTGTCTTGGCGCGGGGCGGCGGCGCGCACGGATACGTACTCTACCTTCAGGGCGGCCGGCTGCGGTTCGCCGTCCGCATCGACGGGAAACTGCACGCCGTCGCCGCCAGAGGCAAGGCCACCGGGCGGTGGGTCCACCTTGCCGGTGTGCTCACGGCGGACAAGCAGTTGCAGATCTACGTGGACGGCAAGCTTTCCGGCTCGGGCAAGGCCGGCGGCCTGGTTGTTGGTGATCCGGCCGAACCGATGGAGATCGGTGCCGACGACGGCTCGGCGGTGGGCGACTACGCTAACTCACTGCCTTTTGCCGGCCTGATCGACGAGGTCAGGGTCTATCGCAGTGCCCTGGGCGCCGCCGAGATCGCCAAGCACGCCACAGACGCCTCGGCAGCCGCGACCAGAGACAAGGACCTCGTGCTGGCTTGCTCGTTCGACAAGGGCAAGGCCGCCGACCTGTCCGGCAACGGCAACCACGGCACGGTCGAGGGCGCCGCGTTCGTAAAGGGCAAGAGCGGCAAGGCGATGAAGTTCTCCGGCGTCGCCGCGCGGCGTCCCGTGAAAGGTTTCAACGTCAGGCACAACTGGACGGTCGACCTGCCGCTCTTTGCACGGGCGATGGTCCTGGCGAACAAGACCCTCTTCGTCGCCGGCCCGCCCGACCTGGTCGATGAGGAACAGGCGCTGCGGACATATGACGACGTCAAGACCCAGGCGGCCCTGAAGGACCAGGTGGCCGCCCTGCAAGGCGCCAAAGGCGCCGTGCTCCGGGCGGTCTCGACGGCCGACGGAAGCACGCTGGCCGAGTTGAAACTGGATAGCATGCCGGTCTTCGACGGGTTGGCCGCGGGGGGCGGGCGCCTCTACATGACGACCACCAACGGGAAGGTCGTGTGCCTGAGCGGCGGGAAGTAGCCGGCGATGGCAGCCAGCGGACCGGACGGATCAAGGAGCCGAGCATGAAGTGGACCGCAGGCATTGTCCTGGCGGGGTTGATGATCGTTTCGTCGACGGCGTCGGCGGCACAGGCCGTCGAGGCCAAGGCCATTCTCGACGCCACGGGCGTCAAGGGGGGCCTGGTTGTACATTTCGGCTGCGGGGACGGGGAGCTTACTGCCGCGATGCGGGCCTCGGACGCCTTTGTCGTTCACGGCCTGGACGCCAGCGCAGAGAACGTCGCTGCGGCGAGAAAGCATGTGGCGTCGCGCGGCCTGTACGGCCCGGTGTCAATCGCCCGGCATTCCGGCGCGCGCCTGCCTTACGCGGAGAACCTGGTGAATCTGCTGGTTGCCGATGGTCTGGGCGACGTGCCTATGGCCGAGGTGATGCGCGTGCTGTGCCCGAACGGCGTGGCCTACGTGCGCCGGGAGGGGCACTGGATCGAGACGGTCAAGCCCCGGTCCGGCAAGATTGACGAGTGGACGCACTGGCTGCACGGGCCGGACGGCAATGCGGTGGCCCGCGACCGGGTGGTCGGCCCGCCGCGACGAATGCAGTGGCAGGCCAAGCCGATCTGGTCGCGTCATCACAACCTCATGCCGAGCGTCAGCGCCATGGTCTCCGCCGGCGGGCGGGTGTTCACCATCGTGGACGACGCCCCGCCGGGGATGACGGGCGACTCCCCGGACAAGTGGGCGCTGGTCGCTCGCGACGCCTTCAACGGTATCGTCCTGTGGCGCCGCCCGATTGCCGACTGGGGCTGGCGGGCGTGGTCCTGGCGCTGGGAGGGACGCTTCAACCAGCCGAACCAGATCGCCAAGCGCCTGGTCGCCGTCGGGGAGACGGTCTACGCGACGCTCGGCTTCAACGCCCCGCTGACCGCCCTGGACGCCGCGACCGGCAAGGTCCTCAAGACCTACGAGGCCGCGCCCTTCACCGACGAGGTCCTCCACCAGGACGGGACCCTCATCGTCTCGGTCAACCACGCCCCCCAGCGGGCCGCCAAGGTGCCGGTCGACCCGAAGACGGGCAGGGAAGTTCCCCGGCCGCTCGAAGCCGACCCCCCGGTGACCAAGTCTGTTGCCGCGATCGACGCCGCCACGGGCAAGCTGCTGTGGAAGAGGGGGCGATTCGTGGGCAACAGCACGAAGACCTCCGGTCTCGAGCGCGTTACCCATCTCCTGCTGGCCGCCAAGGGCAGCCGCGTGTACTTGCTCGACAGGACCAGCGTGGTCGCGCTGGACCTGAAGTCCGGTGCACAACGGTGGCAGGCCCCCCGTCCCGAGAGCAAGCGGTACACCAGCCGCTACCATCACCTGATGTCCGACATGTGCACGCTGGTCGCCACCGACACCGCCATTCTCCTGTGCCAACTCGAGCCGATCCAGAAGCGCATCGGGTGGCGCGTCATCAAGGCGCGCGTGAGGGCGTATTCGCCCACCACAGGCAAGACGATGTGGACCCGGCGGTGTGGCAACTGGGGACATTTCTGCGTGCCCGACCTGTTCGTGACCGACGGCCTGGCCTGGGTGCATCACCACACCGAAATGGCCATGACAGGCCTCGACCTGACTACGGGCCTCGAGAAGCGGCGAGTCTCCACCGAGGTCGCCTTCACCAACGGGCACCACCACCGATGCTACCGCAACAAGGCCACCAGCCGGTACCTGATGACCAGCTACCGCGGCTTCGAGTTCATCGACTGGGCATCGAGCAGGTCGGACCTGAACCACTGGGTGCGCGGGGCCTGCCGATATGGAGGCATGCCCTGCAACGGTCTGCTCTACGCCACGCCCCACCCCTGCGACTGCTACATCACCGGCAAGATCAACGGTCTGATCGCCCTGGCCCCGGCCGGCCGAACAAGGCGCGAAACCGCAAGCGGCCGCCTCGTAAAGGGCCCTGCGTACGGTGAAGCGCATCCGCAATCCGCAATCCGCAATCCGCAATTGGCATGGCCGACGTACCGCCACGACGCCGGACGGAGCGGGAGCACCTCCACGGACGTGCCGGCCGGGCTGAAGCTGCGCTGGACGGGCAGACTTGCAGGTCGCCTCAGTGCCCCCGTCGTCGCCGATGGCAAGGTCGTCGTTGCATCAGTCGACACGCACCAGGTCCACGCCCTCGACGCTGAGACCGGACGGGCGCTCTGGACCTGCACCGCCGACGGCCAGGTGGACACCCCGCCGACGCTGTACAAAGGCCTGGCCCTGTTCGGATGTCGTAGCGGCCGGGTGTATTGCCTCCGCGCGGCGGACGGCAAACTCGCCTGGCGATTCCGGGCGGCACCCGAGGACCGTATGGTCGGCGCATACGGCAGCTTGGAGTCGGCCTGGCCGGTGCACGGCAGCGTGTTGGTGCAGAACGCTCGTGCCTACGTCGTCGCCGGCAGGTCTTCGTTCCTCGACGGCGGGATGACCGCCTGGACCCTGGACCCCTTGACGGGAAAGGTGCTTGGCAAACGCATCGTGGACAGCAAGCAGAACATGACCGTCGACACCGGCCGGATTCAGTCGGCCGACTACGGCATCGTCGCCGACCTGCTGATCGGCGACGGCAAGGGCGTGTACATGCGTCAGCGACGATTGTTCGGCCAAGGCGCCGGCACATCCGGTTGGGGCGGGCGCATGGGCGCCACGGCGGGCATGCTCGATGACTCGTGGTTCAACCGCACGTTCTGGATCCTGGACGGCACCCTCCACGGGGAAACCCTCGTGCACGACGGGCAAACCGTCTACGCCGTACGGGCCTACGACAATCGGGGCCACGGCGGGTTCGTCCGTGCCGGGCGGGCGCGATACGAGTTGGCCGCCGCCAGCCGGACGCCCGCGGCCCAGGCGCCGACCGGCAGGAAGAAGCGCCGTAAGGGCGGCTGGCGGCCCCCGGCCAAAGACAAATGGACCCGCCCCGTCTCACTGCGAGTGCGAGCGATGGCCCTGGCCGGAAAGACGCTGCTGTGCGTCGGCACGCCTGACGTCCTCGATCCCACCGAGCCCTGGGCCGCCTACGAGGGCAAGCGCGGCGGGATACTGCTGGCAATCTCGGCCGAAAACGGCAAGACACGGGCCGAACTGGCGTTCGAAGGCGGACCGGTCAAGGACGGTATCGCGGTGGCCGACCGGAGCGTGTACGTTACGACCATCGACGGGCGCGTGCTCTGTTTCGGCCGGAAGTGACGCACGGCCGACGGAGGCCCTGATCCATGGGCAAGCGCGGCAAAGCCGCCCCGCGACTTTGCACCGGTCTACGCGGATAGATACAATGGCCGGGTGGACACGGATCCCGGAATGTGTGCCAGGCGACTCATCCCCGGCAAAGGGAGAATGGCGGAGATGCTCGAGAGATATCGGTTCGCTTCGCTGATGACCGCATGGGCCCTCGCCTTGTCACCGGCGGCGCCTTCACCGGCGGCCCAGGGCGCAGCGGTGGCGAAGGCCATCGAAATCTCGGGCGTTAAGGGCGGCCTGGTGGTGCATATCGGCTGCGGCGACGGCAAACTGACCGCAGCCCTGCGAGCAAACAACAGCTTCCTGGTCCACGGCTTGGACACGCAAGCCGAGAACGTCGCCAAGGCCCGCAGGCACATTCGTTCCCTCGGCCTGTACGGCCCGGTGTCGATCGATCGCTGGACCACTGCGCCGCGGCTGCCGTACGCGGACAATCTTGTCAACCTCGTCGTGGCCGAGAACCTCAGCACGGTCCCGATGGCCGAAGTGATGCGCGTGCTGTGCCCTGGCGGCGTGGCATACGTCGGCGGCCAGAAGACCGTCAAGCCTCGTCCGAGCCGGATCGACGACTGGACGCACACGCTGTACGACGCCACGAACAACGCCGTCGCCGCCGACACCGTCGTCGCACCGCCGCACCACGTCCAGTGGGTTGCCGGGCCGAGAAACGCCCGTCACCACGAACGTTTGGCCAGCGTTACGGCGGTGGTTTCGGCTGGCGGGCGGCTGTTTGCCATCATCGACGAGGCCCCCGCCGCGTCGGTCCTCCTGCCGCCGAAGTGGTTCCTCGTGGCCAGAGACGCCTTCAACGGGGTCGCGCTGTGGAAGCGCCCGATCCGGCTGTGGCACCCGCACCTGCACCCGTTTCGCCAGGGCCCGCCCGCCCTGGCCCGACGACTGGTCGCCACGGAACGGCGCGTGTACGTCACGCTCGGCCTGCGGGCGCCCGTAACGGCCCTCGACGCGGCAACCGGGCGGACCGTCACGACCTACAAGGGCACGCAGGGCGCCGAGGAGATACTCCACCAGGACGGCGTTCTCTATCTCGTGGCGACCCCGGCCGCCGCACCGCGGACGACAATCTCCGGCCTCCGGGACAAGACCGTCATGGCGATCGACGCAGCCGGGGGCGACGTGCTCTGGAGGAAGCCGAACCTGCGCATCCTGCCGTCCGCCCTGACCGTCGCAGGTGGCCGCGTGTTCTTCATGGACGATCGCGGCCTGGTCGCCCTGGATGCTAAGACGGGGCGCGAGGTGTGGCGGGCCGGGCGCAAGGTCGCACTGAATCGCCCGAAATGGTCCGCCCCCACGGTTGTCGCCCACGATGACGTCGTGCTGTGTGCCGACCGGCAGGCCGACCCGGCCTCCAACCTCGATGAGAGCACCGGCAAGCGGATTGCGGCCTGGCTGGCCAGGGAGGGCTATCCGGGCGACCTGGTGGCCTACTCGACCGGGACCGGAAAGGAACTGTGGCGTTGCCGGTCCGCCGAGGCCTACCACGCCCCGATCGACGTCTTCGTTGTGAACGGCGTGGTCTGGTACGGGCAGAGCCGCTCGCGAACGGGCCCGGACTTCACCACCGGGCGCGATCTGCACACCGGTAAGATCGTTCGGAGGATCCGGCCGGACAAGGCCTTCAAGACGACCATGCCGCACCACCGATGCCACCGCAACCGCGCGACATCGCGCTACATCCTGGCCGGACGGACCGGCGTGGAGTTTATCGACCTGGCCGGCGGTCAGGGGCTGCGCCATCACTGGGTCCGCGGCACGTGCCAGTTCGGCACGCTCCCGTGCAACGGGCTGCTGTACGCGCCCCCCCACTCCTGCGCGTGCTACATCGAGGCCAAGCTCGCCGGCTTCTACGCCCTGGCGCCGAAGGGCACGTCCAAGATCGAAGGTCAACCGTTAACGCCCGCGGGCTCCGTCCCGCGGGGTACGGGGAACCAAACGTCAAAGGCCACCCAGCTTGAAAAGGGACCGGCGTTCGGCCAAATCAATCGTCAATCGTCAATCGTCAATCGTCAATCCGATGATTGGTGCACGTATCGCCATGACGGCGCCCGAACTGGCTTCACCAGGACTCCCGTGCCCGCGAACCTGAAGCGCGCATGGGCGATGAAGGTCGGCCCAAGGCTGTCCAGCCCCGTGGTCGCGGGCGGCAAGGTGCTCGTCGCATCGATCGACACCCACACGGTTCATGTGCTGGACGCCACATCGGGCGCCGAGGTCTGGTCGTTTACCGCCGGCGGACGAGTGGACTCCCCGCCGTCGGTCGCACAGGGCTTGGCCGTGTTCGGCTCGGCCGACGGGCGGGTCACCTGCCTGCGCCTGGCCGACGGCGAACTGGTCTGGCGTTTCCGCCCCGCCCCGACGCCCCGGCGGATCGTGGCGTTCGGACAGGTGGAATCAACCTGGCCCGTGCACGGGAGCGTGCTGATCCGCGGCAGCGTTGTCACATTCGCGGCCGGGCGGTCGTCCTATCTGGACGGCGGGCTGATCCTGTACCGCCTGGACCTGAAGACCGGGCGGGAACTGTCGCGCAGAGGCCTCTACAGCCGCGACCCCGACACCGGCGGCCAGCCCGGCGAGCCCATCAGCTTCGAAATGCCCGGCGCCATGCCGGACGTGCTGTCCGGCGACGACGGCCGCGTCTACATGCGCCGCCTGGCCTTCGACGCCCGCACCCTACAGCCGGCAAAGTCGCGCCCGCACCTCTACAGCCCGGCGGGATTCCTCAACGGCGACTGGTGGCACCGGACGTACTGGATCTACGGCGAGCACTTCTACTCGGGGTACATCGGCTGGTACTTCGCGGGGCGCGAGAACCCCGCCGGGCGGCTGCTGACGGTGACGGACGAGGCGATCTACGGCTACGGCTACAAGCCGACCTCCTACCGCGGCGCGACGGGACGCGCGTATCACCTGTTCGCCACGGACAGGGCGTCGCTTGCCGCCGCGCCCCCGACGGACTACCGCCGCGCCAACCGGGATTACGCCTCCCGAGCCCGCGGGAAGTTCAGGATCACCTTCGCCTGGCAGAAGGACGTGCCCCTGCGGGTCCGCGCGATGGTGGCCGCCGCAGATACGCTCTTCGTCGCCGGTCCGCCTGACCTGGTCGACGAGCCCCTGTCATACAAGACCTACGACCAGCCCGCCACGCAGGCCAAGCTGGCCCGCCAGGCCGAGGCCCTCAACGGGGCCGCCGGCGGGATGCTGTGGGCCGTCTCGCGGTCCAACGGCGGGAAACTGGCAGAACTGAAGCTGACCGGCGTGCCGGTCCACGACGGCCTGGCTGCCGCCAACAGGCGCCTGTACATGGCCACCCTCGACGGAAGGGTATTGTGTTACGAAGGAAAGAAGTAGCTTCACGTGCGCGCCCGGGGCCTGGTCACTTCAGTGAGCCAGGCAAGGACTCGCAGAGTCATCCGGACGGGGTCCGTGAGCCAGAACCTAACTTCGATAAGGAACCAAAGATGAGACGAGCATTCGGCACACTCGTGATAGCGCTGGCGACCGCCTCGTTGGGCCTCTCACCGGCTAACGCAGCCGACGCAAAGGGCATTCTCTCAGCCACGGGCGTCACCGGCGGGCTGGTGGTGCATGTCGGCTGCGGCAACGGCGACCTGACCGCGGCTCTGCGGGCCAACGCCGCTTACGTCGTCCAGGGGCTGGACACCGACGCGGCCAACGTCGACAAGGTCCGCAAGCATGCAAGAAAGCTGGGCCTCCTCGGAAAGGTCTCGGCCGACGTGTTCGACGGCCGGCACCTGCCCTATGCGGACAACCTGGTCAATCTCCTGGTCGCCGAGGACCTGGGCAAGGTGCCCATGGCCGAGGTCATGCGCGTGCTGGCCCCCGGCGGTGTGGCGTACATAGCAGGCAAGAAGACCGTCAAGCCGCTCCCGGAGAACATCGACGAATGGACGCATTACTTGCACGGGGCGGACAACAACGCCGTCGCCATGGATACGGTGGTGGGTCCGCCCCGGCACATGCAGTGGCTGGGCGGGCCGCGATGGACCCGAAACCACCACAAGCTCAACAGCATCAGTTCGGTCGTGACGGCAAAGGGGATGCTCTTCTATATCGTGGACAATGCGACGGCGGCCAACATGTCCATACCGGGAAAGTGGGCCATCGCCGCCCGCGACGCCTTTAGCGGCGTGAAGCTGTGGGACAAGCCCCTGGCCTCGTGGACGACGCACACGGGCCGGTTCCGCTCCGGCCCGCCTCAGGTCACAAGGCTGCTGGTGGCCTGGGGGGATCGCCTGTATGCACCGCTGGCCCTCAGCGCGCCCGTCTCGGCGGTGGACGCCGTCACCGGCAAGACCCTGGCCACCTACAAGGATACCGCCGGGGCCGAGGAGATCGTCCTGGCCGGAAACGCCCTGCTCGTCTTGACCGGCAACCCGGTGGCCGAGCACGCCGCCGGACATCCCGCCTTTCGCGGAAAGCTCAAGCTGCCGAACACCAAGACCATCGTCGCGGTGGACGTCGAGAGCGGCCGGACGTTGTGGAAATGGTCGCCCGACAGGGGCAGTCCCATGCCCGAGACGCTCGGCTCGGACGGCCGCCGCGTGTACGTCCAGGTCAACGAGAGCGTTGCGTGTCTCGATCTGAAGTCGGGCAAGAAACTGTGGACTTCCGGCCAGCAAGCCAAGCCCAAGAGTAGAGGCAGGGGCCGAAGGGGAGGCTATGGCAAGTATACGCTGGTCGTGGCCGACGACGTGGTCCTCTGCAAGCTGTCGGGCATGCTGACGGCCCTGTCCGCCAAGGACGGCAAGAAGCTGTGGGACTGCAAGGCCGGCGGCGGCTTCCACGCGCCGCTGGATGTCTTCGTGATCGACGGCGTGGTCTGGCAGGGGCTTCACACCAGCGATTCGGTCGCCCCCCCGCCGGTCAAGGACTTCAATGAAGGCCGCGACCTGAAGACCGGCAAGGTCGTGAAGACCAACACGATCGCCGTGGACCTCCAGACTGCGGGGCACCATCACCGCTGCTACCGCGAGAAGGCCACCGTCCGGTACATCATCACGGGCAAGCGCGGTGTCGAGATGATGGACATGACCGGCGACAACAGTTCCCGCAACAACTGGGTGCGAGGCACGTGCCAGTACGGCATGCTTCCGGCCAACGGGCTGATCTACGCGCCGTCCCACTCCTGCGGGTGCTACATGGAATCGAAGCTGTGGGGTTTCTGGGCCCTGGCCGCCGACAGACCCGTCCTCCGCGACCCGGCACGAAAGGTCCCCGATGCCCAGCGCCTCCAAAAAGGCCCCGCCTACTCTGAGATATCAAATCTCAAATCTCAAATCTCAGATGGCGATTGGCCTCAGTACAGGCGCGACGCGCGACGCAGCGGCGTCGCCGCGACCGTTCTGCACCCCAAGCTGACGCAGGCGTGGCAGGCGAAGATCGGCGGCCGGCTTACCCAGCCCGTTGTCGCCGGCGGCAAGGTGGTTCTCGCTGCCGTCGACGCCGGCACCGTCTTCGCCTTGGACGAGAAGACGGGTAAGGTCGCCTGGGAGTACTCCGCAGGCGGACGAGTGGATTCCCCCCCCGCGGTCCACAACGCGATAGTCCTGTTCGGCAGCGCCGACGGGCGGGTCACCTGCCTGCGGCTAAGCGACGGCGAGCTGGTCTGGCGTTTTCTGGCCGCGCCGCGGGACATCAAGACGGTGGCGATGGACCAGGTCGAGTCGCTCTGGCCCGTCCACGGCAGCGTCCTGGTCCTCAACGGCGTGGCGTACTGCGCCGCGGGCCGATCGACCTGGCTCGATACCGGGATATACTTGTACGGCCTGGACCCGGCCACAGGGAAGGTCCTCTGCACGTCGCACTTCCAGAGCACCCACCCCAGGCTCGGCGAGGGAAAGGACAAGGCCAAACCCCAGCACAAGACGAGAGTCGCGCAGAACACGACGGACTACAAGACGTTCCTCGCCCCGGACCACAGTGACTCGTTCTCGATGGCCGGCGGCTCCGTGGCGGACGTGCTGGTCAGCGACGGCCGCGACGTCTTCATGCATCACGTCCGGTTCGACGCGAAACTCGCCAGGCAGGAGGCGATGTCGCGACACCTGTTCTCCACGTCGGGCCTGCTGGACGACGCGGAGAACCACCGGTCACACTGGGTGCTCGGCACGGGCGATTTCAGCCGCGTCGCGGTGGCCTACTCGTGGATCGTCAATAGCCCCGGCAGGTGGAACCCCGGCATCGCCGTGCCGACCGGCCTGATGATGGTCTACAGCAACCGCGCCGTGTGGGCCGCCCAAAGACGGGGCATCGGGGGCAAGTACGTCCTGACCGAGAGGCCCAACAGGCCGTTCTCGGCCGATGAGAAGCCCCTGCCTGATTTCCGCAAGCTGCCCAAGAACAGGCCCGACGCCCCGAGGTGGACCGTCCCGCTGCCGGTCAGGCCCAGGGCAATGCTCAAGTCGGGCCCGAACCTCTACCTGGGTGTGGTGGCGACCGGCACCGCGGGAGACGACCCGCACGCGCCCTACGAAGGACGCACCGGCGGGACGATCTGGGTCGCCTCGGCGACCGACGGAAGCAAGGTCGCTGAGTACAAGATAGACTCGCCCGTTGTCTGGGACGGCCTGGCCGCCGCGAACGGCAAACTCTACGCCGCCACGATGAACGGCAAGGTGCTCTGCTACGAGGCAAGCAGATGACCCTCAGATAGGAGTCGAGCGTGAAACGAACTGCGAACATCGTCCTGGCCGCGTCGGTCGTCGTGTTTCTTGCGAGCCCCACCGCCCGCGCAGCGGACGCCAAGGACATTCTCGACGCCGCCGGCGTCAAGGGCGGCCTGGTGGTGCACCTTGGGTGCGGCCAGGGCAAGCTGACGGCGGCGCTGCACGCCAACGACCGCTTCCTCGTGCGGGGACTCGAGCGCGACGCGGCCAGGGTGGCGGCGGCCCGGAAGCACATCCGGTCGCTGGGCCTGTACGGCAAGGTGTCCGTCGAGCACTGGCGAACCAGGCACCTGCCCCTGTCGGCCGACATGGTGAACCTACTGGTGGTCGAAGGAGACCCGGGCGTTTCTCGCGAGGAGATGATGCGAGTCCTGGCGCCGCTGGGGGTCCTTGTCAGGCGGCAAGGCGGCAAGTGGACCCGAACGGTCAAGTCCTGGCCGGACGAGATTGACGAATGGGGCCACTACCTCCACGACTCGGGCAACAACGCGGTGGCCGACGACGACCGCGTGGGTCCGCCCGAGCATCTGCAATGGCAGGCCACACCCCTGTGGTGTCGCAGCCACGAATTCGCCTCCAGCGTCCACGCCATGGTCACCACCCGAGGGCGGCTGCTGGCCATCATTGACGAAGGCATCATCGGCCAGCCCCGCGGCGTGCCGGCCCTCTGGACGCTGATCGCGCGCGACGCGTTCAACGGCGTGCTGCTCTGGAAGCGGCCTTGGGCCAGGAGTCATCCCCACGCCCTGACGGCCGACGGAGACAGGCTGTATGCACCGCTGAACGGGCGCGGGCCACTGTGCATCATGGAAGCCGCCACCGGCCGGACGCTCCACACCTGCAAGGACACCGGCACGGTCAGTGAAATCGCGGTCTGCCAGGGCAAGGTCATACTCAGCACCACGGTCAAGCCCGCCGGCGGGCAGACGGGCAAGCACGTTGTGGCAGTCAACGCGGCTGACGGGAAAGTCCTGTGGGCGACCAGGGCCGCGTCCATCGCGAGCAACACGCTGGTAGTCCGCGCAGGGCGGGTGTGTTACTTCAACGGCCGGGAGGTGGTCTGCCTGAAGCTGTCCGACGGCAAGGAGCTGTGGCGGACCGCCGCCAAGGGAGGTTCCCGCGGATATGCCGTCATGCATGACGGCGTGGTCTACCTGACCGGCAGCGGGACGCTGGCCCTGTCGGCCGAAACGGGCAAGAAACTCTGGACGGGGCCCAACGCAAGCGGCCACGCACGCAACCCGCCGGGGTTGTTCCTGGCGTCAGGCCTTCTCTGGCGGGCCTGGGCCGGAGGGCACGGCAGGAGCTTCCTGTGGCAGCCGGACCCCGAGACGCGAAACGGCTACGATCCGAAGACCGGCAAGGTGGTCCGGACGGTGACGGCCGAGCGGCTGGTCACGGCCGGCCACCACATACGCTGTTATCCCCCCAAGGCGACCAAGCGCTACCTCCTGCTGAACAAGCGGGGCGTGGAGTTCTTCGACCTGGTCAGCCAGAACCACATGAGGAACAACTGGACGCGCGGGGCGTGCGGGTTCGGCGTGATCCCGGCCAACGGTCTGCTCTACGCGCCCCCCCACCAGTGCTTCTGCTACCCCGGCGTCAAGCTGACCGGCCTGAATGCCCTGGGCGCCCGTATGCGCCCGGGCTCCGACGTACCCGACGCCGACAAGACCAACCGCCTCACGCGAGGCCCGGCGTACGGCAGGAATCCGAAATCCGCAATCCTCAATCCTCAATCGGATTGGCCCACGTACCGTCACGATGCCCGGCGGAGCGGATCGACGAGCTGTGCCCTGACGGCCAAGCCGGTCAGCCTGTGGACGACCAAGCTGACCGCGCCGGCCGCCACGGTTGATAAGCCCAAGCCCCAGGCCCCGCGCGACGAAACCCGCCACCTCGTTCTCGGTGCGGGCGATGCGACAGTCCACGGCGACGGCGCGAGGAAGAGCGGAAACCATATCAGCGGTTGGCGCGGCAAGGACACCTATATCACGTGGCGAGCGAAGATAGGGACTGCGGGCAAGCAGACGGTCTGGATCTGCCAGTCTAACGCCGGCTCTGGCGGATCGGTGTTCGAACTGGCCGTCGGTGAAGCGAAACTGACCGGCCGCATCCGTCACACCAGCGGCTGGACGGACTACGTGTGGGTTCGCGTCGGGCAGGTCACCTTGACCAGGACCGGGACCTGCACCGTCAGCGTCAAGCCCGTCAAGCAGGTGGACGGGCGCCTGGGGAACGTCAAGGCTGTGGCCATCGGACCCGACAAGCCCCCCGCCGGAGGCCGAAGCACAGGCACGCCGTACGTCCGCTCCGAGCAGCGCCACGGCCTGCTCACACCGCCCGTGGCGGCCGGGGGGAGGGTCTTCGTGGCCGAACCGGACGCCCACACGATCCACTGCGTCGACGCGGAGACCGGCAAGCGGCTGTGGCACTACATCGCGGCGGCCCGGGTGGACTCGCCCCCCACTATTCACGGGACATTGGTCCTGTTCGGCTGCACGGACGGACACGTCTACTGCCTGCGGGCCTCAGACGGTGCGATGGTGTGGCGATTCCGGGCCGCGCCGAAGCTGCGCCAGATCGCCATACGCGGGCAACTCGAGTCGGCCTGGCCCATCCACGGCAGCGTGCTGGTTCGCGACGGGAAGGTGTACTTCACGGCCGGGCGGTCTTCGTACCTCGACGGCGGCATATACGTCTACGCCCTGGACCCGGCAACGGGCAAGGTGATTCACAAGAGGCACCTGGCCAGCCCCAGGCCGGACACGTCGAAGGACGCCGGACGCCCGTTTGACATGACCGGCACGAAGACGGACATCCTCGTCGCCGGGGCCGAGGACATCTACATGTTCCAGACGCGGTTCAACGCCGACCTGACGATCCAGCCGACGCAACGCGTGACCAAGCTGGGCGACCGTATGGTCGGCCTGCACCTGATGACCACCGACGGCTTCCTGGACAAGACGTGGTTCAACCGGACCTACTGGGTCTACGGGCATCGCTGGCCCGGGTACTACTTCAGCTACCTGGGCGCCAAGTCCGGGCAGATCCTGGTCTTCGACGAGACGACAACGTACGGCCTGAAGGTCTACCGTCACCGGAGAGGACACAGCCCGGAGTTCACGCCCGGGGCCGGGTACGAACTTTTTGCCGACCGCAACACGACCATCTCGACGCTGAGGCCGATTGAGATCGGGCGCGAGAAGGGGCGGGGCTTTTCCCGGACGGAGCTTCCGATATGGTCCGAGAGGTTTTCGATTCGAGCCCACGGAATGGTGCTGGCCAAGGCTTCGACCAAGCCCGGCGCAAGCAAGAACCTGTACATCGCCGGCCCGCCGGACCTTCCCGACGAAACGGAGGCGTTCGAGGCGATGATCGGACGAAGGGGATCGCTGCTGCGCGCCGTGCGGGCGGCCGACGGGAGCACATTGTCAGAGTTGAAGACCAGGCGAGTACCGGTGTTCGACGGGTTGATCGCCGCCGGCGGACGACTGTACATGGCCACGATGGACGGGGCACTGGTCTGCCTGGGCGAGAAAGAAGGTCAGTAACATGGATGCCAGGAACATGCCCGAACGAAAAGCAACACGCGCGACGAGCGGCAGGCGGATGTCCCGGCGGCGACTGCTCGGCCGAGGCGCCGCGGGAGCAGCATTGACCATCGTGCCGTCCAGCGTACTGGCCGCAAAGCGCAAGAAGAGGGGCAAGCCCGCGCCTCTGCCTCCCGGCGAGAGGCTGAACATCGCGGGCATCGGGCTGGGCGCGTGCGGCTTGGGCAACCTGGAAAAGTGCATCGGACACAACGTCGTCGCGCTGTGCGACGTGGACTGGGGGCTTTCTGCCGTCGCGATGAAGCGCTTCGGCAAGGCGGCGAAGTACAGGGACTTCCGCAAGATGCTCGACAGGGAAAAGTCCATCGACGCGGTGGTCGTGGCCACGCCCGATCACACGCACGCCGTCATCACCGCCGAAGTGATGCGGCGCGGCAAGCACGTCTACACGGAGATGCCACTGGCCCACGACGTGTGGGAGGTCAGGCAGTTGGTCAAGATCGCCGCCGAGACCGGCGTCACCACGCAGATGGGCAACGAGCGCCATTCCGGGCCCACCATCCGCCGAGCCTGCGAGATGGTCTGGGGCGGCGGGCTCGGACCGATCCGCAACATTCACTGCTGGACGAACCGCCCCCTCTGGCCGCAGGGGAACGTCAAAACCGGCACGCCCGTCGCGGCGACCGAGGACCTGGCGTGGGATCTCTGGCTGGGCCCGGCGCCCAAGCGGTCGTACAGTCCGGCGTACCATCCGTATCGCTGGCGCGGCTGGGTGGACTTCGGCACCGGCGCGCTGGGCGCGATGGGCTGTCACGTGATGGACGGGCCCTTCTGGGCGATGAAGTTGGCCGAGGCTGCCTCGTTTTCCGTCCAAGCCGAATCGACCGGCCTCGGTGCGGGCACCTACCCGGCCGCATCGACCGTTCGCTACCGCTTTCCGGCCCGGGGCCAGGCGCCGCCCCTGACGATCATCTGGTATGACGGCGGGCGCAGGTGTCCCCTGCCCAAGGGCTTCCCCAACGTAAGGGGGCTCGGCAGCAACGGGAGCATCTTCATCGGCGAGAAATGCTCCATGACGTTCGGGGGCATCACGGCCGGCACGCACGCCGGGCAGGCCGGGCCGCGGACCATCCCCGAGTTTGCCAACGTCACGCCCGTCAACAAGTCGTTCAAACGAATCCCGCCCGTACGGGACAGGTACGGCTGGCAGACCGGTTCCCGGCACATCCAGGAGTGGCTGACCGCCTGCCAGGCGCGGAAGCAGCCGTGTTCCAGCTTCGACCAGGCCGGACCGCTGACCGAGATGGTCCTGCTGGGCAACGTGGCCCTGCAGGCCGGAAAACCCATCACCTGGGACTGCAAGGCGATGAAGGTCACCAACGCCCCGAACGCCAACGCCTTCATCCGCCGCGAATACCGCCCCGGCTGGACGCTCTAGCCGCAGCCGTACTAACAGGAGATTCACCATGCGCAACACGCGGTACCTGACAGTGACAGCGCTGGTCTGCCTGGCGTGTGTGGCGGGCAGGGCGCGGGGGGCGGACGCCGATCCCATGGACAAGTACAACGTCGTCTGGACCACACCCAGCAAGGACCACAACGGCTCGATGCCGATCGGCAACGGCCAGACGGGCCTGAATGTCTGGGTCGAGCCCGGCGGCGAGATGGTCTTTCTCATCAGCCGGACCGACAGTTGGGACGAAAACGAACGGCTGTGCAAGCTCGGCCGGGTGCGGATCGGATTCACTCCGAGCCTGGCCGGTAAAGGATTCAAACAGACCTTGAAGCTTCGCCAGGGCGAGATCGAAATCGTCGGTGGCGCCGGAGACGCGGCCATCACGGTTCGCGTCCGCGTCGATGCGAATCGCCAGGTAGTCCACGTCGAGGCGGACAGCAAGAAGGACTTCCGGATGCAGGCCTCGCTGGAACTGTGGCGCGACAAGCGGCGGACACTGCGCCGTGGCGAGGACCACGGCGTAAACGGCTTCAAAGGCCCCAAGACGGTCCACCCGGATACTCTACTCGGCGAGCAGAAGAACCGCATCGCGTGGTATCATCGCAACCCCGTCTCCCCGTGGAAAGGGACCCTTGAGTTGCAGCATCTCCAGCCGGCCATCAAGATCGGCACCGATCCCTTGCTGCACCGTACGTTCGGCGGCGTCATCCAATGCAGGGGACTGGTCAACGCAGGCGACGGAGTACTGAAGAGCGACAAGCCGGGACGGAACCTCCACCTGTTCATCCACACCCACACACTGGCGCGGGGGACGGGAGTTCAATGGCTGGCGGCGATCGAGAAGAACATCGCGGCCGCCGATGCGATCGGGTTCGACAAGGCTCGCAGGGACCATCGCAAGTGGTGGGACGACTTCTGGGCCCGCAGTTGGATATTCGCCACCGGCAACGCCGATGCCGAAGCCTCTACGCGAGCGTACATTGTACAGCGGTGGATTTCCGCCGGCGGCGGGAGGGGTAATTTCCCCATCAAGTTCAACGGCACGATCTTCACCGTCAACACGAAGTTCGATCCGGACTATCGGCAGTGGGGTGGATGCTACTGGTTCCAGAACACGCGATTGCCTTATTGGCCCATGCTGGCCTCCGGGGACCATGATATGATGCGCCCGCTGTTTCGGATGTTCCTGGACGCACTGCCGCTGGCAAAAATCCGAACTCCCATCTACTTCGGCCATAAGGGCGCGTTCTTCCCGGAGACCATGTCGTTCTGGGGCACCTACGACAACGGCGGGCACGGCTGGGGATGGCGCACAAAGGGCAAGCCGGGCGACCCGACCGTCAATTCCTACATCCGCTTTCATTACAGTGGAACACTCGAGCTGCTGGCGATGATGATCGACTACTACAAGTACACCGGCGACGAGAAGTTCCTGGCCGACGAACTGCTGCCGATGGCCGACGAGTTCCTGTTGTGGTGGGACCAGCACTGGAAGCGAGACGCCCAGGGCAAGCTGAACATGTTCCCGTCCCACGCCTGCGAGACGTATTGGAATTGCGCCAACCCCACGCCCGACGTGGCGGGCCTGGTCTGGAATCTCGACCGGTTGCTCGCGATGAGCGACGAGGAGATCGGCCCCGGGCGACGGGCACGCTGGACGAAGTTCCGCAAGGCGATTCCGGCCATACCAATGACGAAAATCGCCGGCAAGGAGGCTATCGCCCCGGCCGGGGGAAAGTACGGCCGCCGCACCAACAGCGAGAACCCCGAACTGTACGCCATCTTTCCGTTTCGGATCTACGGCGTCGGCAAACCTGAGTTGGACATGGCCCGGCACACCTTCAACCACCGCCGCGTCAAGGGCAACCACGGCTGGCGGCAGGACGACACGCAGGCGGCCCTGCTCGGCCTGGCAAAGACCGCCGCCGACTACGTTTCCCGCCGCGCCAGGAACAAACACAGGCCCAGCCGATTCCCCGCGTTCTGGGGACCCAACTTCGACTGGATTCCCGACCAGGACCACGGGGGCAACCTGATGATGGCCCTGCAGGCCATGATCATCCAGGCCGACGACGGCAAGATTCGCTTGTTGCCGGCCTGGCCGAAGACGTGGGACGCTGACTTCAGGCTCCACGCGCCGCACCGAACCGTCGTTCAGGGCGTCGTGAAGGGCGGACGGCTGGTGAAAATGACCGTCTCACCCGAGGCACGCAGGAAAGACGTCATCACCATGGAACCACAGTAACACCAGCGCCCCGCCTGCCACGTCACGCCTTTCCCGGCGGGCGAAGGTTGGCCTTCAACTCCTCGTCAAAACGCTTCAGCAGCCCGGTCAGCCGCTTCACCACGTCCGGGTGTGCCGCGGCGACATTCTTCTTCTCGCCGATGTCGGCCGACAGGTCGTAGAGCTGCGCCCCAGGCGGCTGCGGCTTGGGCTGGGGCCCCTTGCGCCTCCTGCGCTGGGCGGGGGCCTTGAGGTGGAGTTTCCACTTTCCGCTTCGCACGGCGGCGAGTTGGCCCCGGGCCGTGTGGTAGAAGAACGCCTGGTGCGGCGTCTTGGCGCCGGGCTTGCCGGCCATCAACGGCCAGATGTCCTTCCCGTCGATCACGCGATCGGCCGGCTCTTTCGTCCCGGCCAGCCTGGCCACGGTCGGCAGCATGTCCATGATCGTCGCAATTTCCCCGCAGACCTTTCCGGCGGGGATCTTCCCGGGCCAGCGCATGATGCAAGGCTCGCGCATGCCGCCTTCCCAGGTGGAGCCCTTCTTTCCGCGCAGCGGACCGGCCGACCCGGCCGCCGGTCCGTTGTCCGACGTGTAGACCACCAGCGTCTTCGCGTCGAGGTCCAGCCTCTTCAGGGCCTGGAGGATCTCCCCGACGCCCCAGTCGATGCACTGGATCACGTCGCCGAACACCCCCGCCTTGCTCTTGCCCTTGAAGCGAGGCGAGATGCGCAGCGGGTAGTGCGGCATCGTGTGGGGCATGTACACGAAGAACGGGCGGGCCTTGTTGGCCGTGATGAACTTGATGACCTCTTCGGTGTACCGTTCGGTGAGCGTGCCCTGCTCGGCGGGGTACTCGATGATCTCCTCGTTCCGCATCAGCGGCACGACGCTGCGCTTCCGCTCGCCCGTCTTGCGCTTGGCCTGGTCGAGATAGTCCGGCACCTTGGCGTCCTGCGCGTAGGACATACCAGCAGGCAGCCACATGTCGTTGCTGAACGGGATGCCGTAGTAATAGTCGAACCCCTGGCTGGTCGGGAGGAACTTCTTCTGGTGCCCCAGGTGCCACTTGCCCACGCACGCCGTGGCGTAGCCCTGCTTTCTGAGCAGTTCGGCAATGGTGATCTCCGTCGGGTTCAGGCCACGCGTGGAATGGGGGAACAGGACGTGCTGGTGCATTCCGACGCGGCGCGGATAGCAGCCCGTCATCAGCGACGACCGCGTCGGCGAGCAGACCGGGGCCGAAACGTAGAAGTCCGTGAACTTCATACCCTCGGCCGCCATGCGGTCCAGGTGCGGCGTCTTGAACCTGGTTGCGCCGTAGCAACTGAGGTCACCGTAGCCCTGGTCGTCGGCGTAGATGATGATGACGTTTGGCTTGGGTGCACCCGAGGCGCCTGGCGCGGCGGGCAACCACCTCGTCACCGCGGCCGCCGTCACGCCGGTGGCGACCGTCTTGAGGAACCCGCGTCGATCAATGCTGGTCTTCATTATGTTCTCCATTGATAAGGTCCACTGAATCGTCGTCATGTATTATTGGTGTTCCTCAGGTCTGAACGCGAGGACGTCCCCGTTCATTGTGGCTATGTATATCCGTCCGCCCGCGGCGGCCAGTCCGTCCCAGACCGCCGGCGACGGAAGCTTGTATTGGGCGAGTTTCCTGCCATCGGCCGCGGCGAAGGCGGCCAGCACGCCGCCGCATCTGCCTTCCCAGGCGCCGTGGGGGTCCTTGGGGTCGACGACGTCCGGCGACCCGGCCGCGAAAACCGTCTCGCCCGCGCGGACCATCGCGGTGATGCGTATGGCAACGCGCTTTTCCCAGCGGGCCGCCGGGAGCCTGCTGCGGCCCGGGCGGCGCTTCTTCTGGGCCTGCTTACCTCGCAGATCGCCCGCCGCGCCCTTGACCGGTCGGCACACCAGCCTGTAGCGACTCGCACCGGGCGTAAAGACCGTCTCTCGGCTGCGGGAAGCGTAGAGTTCGACGCCATAGGCCACGCCGTCGCCGAGGACCATGGGTCCGGATGTCTGGGCCCGGCCGAACTTCCAGAACGTCCGGTTGAACCAGCTCGAATCGAGGAACCCCCCGCTGCTGTACAGGTGCGGCCCCGTGCGGGCGCCGTCGGATGTCACGCACATCTGCCGGATGAACACGTTCTTGCCGTCCGCCGACGCGATGTCGTTCAGCAGCCCGGGTATAGTCTTCGGACTGGTCGAGGGCGACATTATGCCGGTCTTGGAATCCGGGCTGTAGATCGTCTTGCGGTGGGCCGTCTTTCCCGTGGCCGGGTCGAGGGCGTAGAGGTGGATGCCCCCGTCGAGGTACGATGACCGCCCCGCGGCGAACCAGCACTTGCCGTCGTGAATCAGCACGCTTCCCGACACGGGCCAGGGCGAGGCCAGCCGGCCAAACGCCATCACGCGCCGCCGGGCGACCGCTGCGTCGAACCGCCACGCAAGCACCCCGTCGGCGTCGCGGAGGCAGTACACGCGCCCGTCGGCCGAACCGAAGATCGCCAGGCCGTCGTGAATCGTGGGCGGCGAGTCCACCACGCCGTCCGCCGTGTAACGCCAGACGCTCTTGCCGCTGTCGGCGGCCAGAGCGTGGACCGTCTGAGCGTCCACGCCGGCGACGTGGACCTTGCCCCCGGCGACGGTCAGCCCGCTCGGCTTGGCGCCGATGTTCGACCGCCAGGCGAGGGTCAGTTTCGCACCGACGGCCGCCTCGGTCGCCCCGCTGCGCCGGGCATCGTGGCGGTAGGTAGGCCAATCCGATTGCGGATTGCGGATTGCGGATTGCGGATTGATCTTGCCAAACGCGGGGCCCTTCTCGAGGCGCGGGGCCTTCGACCTTCGACCTTCGACCTTCGACTTCCTTTCCGCGGCCAGGGCGTTGAAGCCGACGATCTTGGCCTCGATGTAGCACCCGCAGGGGTGTGGGGCGACGTAGAGCAGGCCGTTGCACGGCAGGTTGCCCAGCAGGCACCCGCTGCGGACCCAGTGGTGTTGCTGGTGGACGCCTGTGGCGAGGTTCACGAACTCCACGCCGCGGCGCGACGACATAAGGAACCGCTCGGTGATTTTGTTCCGGTAGCAGCGGTGATGGTGCCCGACGTTGAATATGTCCTTCGTCGAGATCTCCTTGCGGAGCTTGCCGGTCCGCAGGTCGAGCCCCTGGATGCGGTAGTTCACGCTGCCGGGGTTCTTGGCCCGGAAGCCCTGCCCCCAGACCGAACCGTACTCGGTCTTGGCGTCCACGTGGGTCCAGACGACATCGCCGACAACGAACACGTCCGGCTGCGTGCAGTGGCCCCAGCCGCCATACGCGTGCTTCCACATCTGCCGGCCATTCTTGGCATCGAAGGCGTACAACGTACCCGGCATGGTGTGGTAGGTGTGGTGCGTGTTCGGTTCAGGCTGGGCCAGCAGCACGACACCGTCAGAGTAGACCATAACCGTCAGGAGATACTCGAACATCCCGGCAAAGCCGATCCTGCGGACGGCCTTTTCCGGCAGGGCCGGCCGGTCTATCCGCCAGAGTCTCTTGCCGGTGTCCGCGGCGAGGCATTCAACGGCTTGCCGCGTCAGCGCAAAGACGCGCCCGTCCCCGGCGGCCAGTTCCAGCCTGCCGAACGGGTCCTGCCCCCGTGCGGCGCGAACGGGTGCAAAGGGCCCCGCCTTCCAGAGCACGCGGCCGGTCTTCACGTCGACTGCACAGACGTGCTTGCCGGGCGCGGGCGTCGGGCCCTGGCCCTTGGCGGTCAGGGCTGGCCTGGCCTCGTCCGGCGGGTTGATCGACACGATCAGCCGGCCGTCGGCGTGGAGGACCTCGTCGGCGCCGGCCGTGTCGGCATAGACGCGGCGCGTCTGCCCGGTGGCCGCATCCAGGGCCGTGATCGGCGCGCGGGCGCCAAGCGTGGCGTAGACCGTCTGGCCCACGGCGACAAGGCGCTTGGCGACGTGCTGCGGCATGGTGAACCGCCCGGTGGTGACCCCGTGGCCGACGTTGGTCACGCCGCTGAACGGAGGCGAGCCCCACGGCCGGACGCGGCGCTTCCACAGCAGCACGCCGCTGAAGGCGTCGCGCGCGACGAGGAACCACTTGTCCGGCACGGAGGCGTCGACGCACGTCAGCGTCTCGTCGCAGATGGCGAACAGCCTGCCGCGGGCCGAGACCATCGCGCTGACGCTGGGCGTCCACCCGTGGCTGCGTGCCCAGATCGGCCCGGCGGTCCACTGGAGACGCCGCGGCGGCCCGACAACGCGGTCCGCGGCCACGGCGTTACCACCCGCGTCGTGCAGGTCATGCGTCCACTCGTCGATGTCCTTCGGCCAAGGCTTGACGGTCTTGGTGCCCTTGACGTACGCCACGCCGTTGGGGGCCAGGACGCGAATCACCTCAGCCATCGTCACCTTGCCGAGATCATCCGCGACCAGGAGGTTCACCAGGTTGTCCGCGTAGGGCAGCCTCTCGTCGGGGAACAGTTCGACGGACACTTTCCCGTAAAGTCTCAGCGAGCGGATGTGTTTGCGGGCCTTGGCCACGCTGACCGCATCGGTATCCAGTCCGTGCACGAGATAGCGGTTGTTGGCCCGCAGCGCGGCGGTCAGCTTGCCGTCGCCACAGCCCAGGTGGGCGATCAGCCCGCCCTTGACACCCGTGGCTTCGAGGATGGCCTTTGCGTCAGTTGCGCCGGCGGCCCGGTTCGCGAGCGAAACGACCGCAAGCCCAATCAGGACAATGCTGAAGGTCCGTTTCATGTCTCGTTCCTTGTCGATGTCTGCTTCAGTTCACTGCGTCCGCGCCGGTGACTTTCCAGGCCATTTCCTGGATCACCAGCCTTCGCTGTGGCTACGGCGGGCAGGCTGAAGTGACCAGGCCGACGGTGCGCGAGCGAACCTACTTTATTCCTTTGTAACACAGCACTTTGCCGTCGAGGGTTGTCATGTACAGGCGCCCGCCCGCGGCGGCAAGAGAGTCGTAGCTCGGGGACGCATCGAGCTTGTACTCGGCCAGCTTCCTGCCGTTGACCGCGGAGATCGCCCACAGGACGGCGCCTTTTCTGCCTTGCATCGCACCCCACGGATCCTCGCGTGCGACGATATCGGGCGTGCCGGCTGCGAAAAGCGTTCGGCCGGCAAGGACCATCGCCACGACGCGTACGGGGACCTTTATCGTCCAGCGGTTGCCGTCTTTCGAGCGCTGATTAGCCGACAGCGTGTAGCCGGCCTTGCCCGGGGTGAAGATGGCCCGGGAGTGCCGCGCGCTGCCCGGGAACGGCTTGACGTTGTAGGCCGTGTTCTCGTCGAAGACGATGAGTTTGCTGTGCCACTTGCCGTCGATGGTCCAGTATGTCTGGCTGAACCATGAATCGTCGAGTAGTCCGGCGACGGACATCAGATGAGTTCCGACGAACGGGAAGGTTGGTCTCCTCCTGCTCCTCTTGCTCTTCTTCGCCGGCGTTGCCACGGCGGCGCTGCGGTAGTCCAGGTTGGCGGGGTTGAACTTCAGGTGTCGCATGTAGACGTTCTTGCCGTCGCCGACGAGGACGTCCGGCAGGGCGCCCAGGGCATTCGGGGGCATGTCGTAGCGCATCCGGGCCTCGACCATATCATTTGTTTTCGGATCGAGGCTGTGGATGCGTTTGCGGTGAAGCAGTTTTCCCGTTTCAGGTTCGACGGCATAGACGTAGATGCCACCATCGAGGAATGACGACCGCCCGGCGGCGAAGTAGGCCACGCCCCCACGGACCAATACGCTCCCATGCACCGGCCAGGGCGATTCCAACTGCTCGCGGTTCATCACTCGCCGCTCTCGGGGCGCGGCCCGGCGGCGCCACGCAAGCTTGCCGTCGGCCACCCGCAGACAGTAAGCCCATCCGTCGGCCGAGCCGAAAAGGGCCAGGCCCCGGTACACGGTCGGCGGCGTGTCGATCCGCCCGCCGGCGGTGTAGGCCCATAACGGCTTTCCGCTCTCGGCGTCCAGGGCGCAGAGGCGGTGCTGATCAACGGCCGCGGCGAAGACCATCCCGCCGGCAACGGTGCAAGCACTGGCGCGTCCGCCTATGTCCGTCTGCCACACCCGCTCCAGCTTGGCCGGTACCTGGACCTTCGTCGAGCCGCTTCGCCTGACGTCGCGGCGATACGTGGGCCAATCCAATTGCGGATTGCGGATTGTCGATTGCGGATTCATCATGCCGTATGCGGGTCCTTTTTCGAGGTGCTCGCCGTCTGCGGTTTCGTGCGCCGTCCCAGCCGATGCGGCCAACGCCCAGAAGCCGTTGAGCTTGGCCGTGACGTAGCAGATGCACGGGTGCGGGGGGGCGTAGAGAAGCCCGTTGGCGGGCAAAACCCCGTACCGGCACGTGCCGCGAACCCAATGATGACGAGAGTTCTCCTGTGTCTTGACGTCGATGAACTCGACCCCTCTTCGGCCGGTAACGATGTAGCGCACGGTCGCCTTGTTGCGGTAGCAGCGGTGATGGTGCCCCTGGTCCATGGCCTCCTTCGTCGACAGGGTCCGCTTCACCTTCCCGGTACGCGGGTCCAGGCCGAGCATCGAGAAGGATTGACCGTCGTGGACCCACGCGATGCCGTCAATGACAAACATATCGGCCTGGGTATAGTGTCCCCAGATGCCGCCCCGGCGGGTCCACAGCACCTTGCCCGTTTGTGCCGAGATGCCCGTCAGGACTGACTTGGTCGGAGCGTTCCAAGGCTGCATTCTGATCCTGAGGTCGGGCACGGTAAAGAGGACTACCCCGTCGTGGTAGACCATACCGCACAGGTTCGTGAAGTCGTAGCTTCCGTACGAGACCACCCTGGGCCGTTCGGGCCGGTCCTTGCGCCATGCCCGTTTGCCCGTTTTCAGGTCCAGTGCCACAAGAGCGTCGTCCTCGATCAGGAACACCTTCCCCCCGCCCAGGACCATGGACAGGTGGGTAACGCGTTCGATGGCGTCGGACTTCGAGGCGACACCCACGAAGTCGCCCGTCTTCCAGAGCACCTCGCCCGTCCGGGCGTTCATCGCGAGGACGGACTTCTTTACCGGTGGTTTCGCCTTGATGCGTCCCGGACCCTGCGGGGCGTTGTTCACCGCCAGCACGAGCGTCCCGTCGTGATAGAGGATCTCATCCGTGAACCGTGCTTGCGAGTAGGTCATCACGGTGCGGCCCGTCGCCGCGTCCACCGCCGTCAGTGGGGCGTTGAACCCCAGGGTCACGAAGACGCGGTCGCCTGTGGCGACCAACCGCCGCGGGAGGTGAGTCGGGTGGTTCCAGCGGCCGTGACCGTAGGAGTGATCGCTCCACTGGCGCCAGCCCCATTGGGCAATGGGGCGCTTCCAGAGGAGTTTTCCATTGAAGGCATCCCGGGCGACGAGGGCCCATTGGTCCGGCATGCCGTCGATGCCTGGCGGGGTCTGGTTGACGATCGCGAACAGCCGACCCCCGGCCGACACCACCGTACTGACGCTGGGGGTCGCTTCGTGGTGCCGCTGCCACCGTGGTTCGGCAATCCACTGCACGTGTCTGGGCGGTCCGACGACGGTGTCGTTGGCCACCGCGTTTCCGTCGGGCCCGTGCAGCCAGTGCGTCCATTCGTCGATCTGGCGCGGGCGAGGCTTGACCGTCTTCTTGCCGTTAATGAGCGTCACGCCGTTGGGGGCCAGGACGCGCATGACCTCGGCCATCGGCACCTTGCCGAGGTCATCGGCGACCAGGAGGTTCACCAGGTTATCGACGTAGGGAAGGGTCTCGCCGCTGAACGCGTCGACGGAGACCTTACCGTAGAGCTCCAGTTGGCGGATGTGCTCGCGGGCCTTGGCAACGCCGGCCGCGTCCGTGTCCAAACCGTGCACGACATAGCGGTCGTCGGCCAGCAGGGCGGCGGTCAGATTGCCCGCCTGCCCTGAGCCTGTCGAAGGGGTCCCGCAGCCGACGTGAACGATAAGTCCGCCCTTGACGCCCGCGGCTTCAAGGATGGCCTTTGCGTCGGCTGCGCGTGCGGCGGGGCTCGCAAACGAGGCGACTATTACCAACCCCAGCATGGCAATGTCGAGAGTCCGTTTCATGTTTGGTTCCTCATCAGAGTTCGTTTCTGCTCGTGGTGTCGGCACGGGCGATTTCCTGAGCTACTTCCTGGATCACTGAGGTGACCGGGCCGCCCGTGCGCGGGCAGACCTATTCCTTTCCCTTGTAACACACGATCTTGCCGTTGGTCATCGCGACGTAGAGCCGCTTGCCCGCGGCGGCCATTCCGTCCCAAACGGGCGGTGAGGGCAGCTCGTACTCGGCGATCGCCTTACCGCTGCCCGCGGCCAAGGCCGCCAGGACGCCGCCGTGGCCGCCCTCCTGCGACCCGGCAAGGAACAGCGCCCTGCCTGCCAGGACCATCGCTCGGACACGGACCGGCACGGGTCTGGCCCAGCGTTTCTTCCTGTCGCCGCGGTTCAGGGCGAACAGTTGATACGCGCCGTCCCGCAACTGGTTGGACCAATGGAGCTTCGTCCGCCCATACCCGTAAATCGTGGACCCGTCAAAGACCAGCAGCCTGCCGGAAATCGCGTTCCTTTCACGCCTCCCGCAGCCGATCGAAATCGAACACCTCGTACCGAACATCCAGTACGACCGGTGAGGCCACGTCTCGTCCAGAAAACCGGTCAGGGTCAGTAGGTGAGGCTTGCCCTTGGGCTGCCGGCGCCCTTGGCTGTCGTACACGGTCTCCCTCAGGTGGACGTACTTCTCGTCGCCGGTAAGGATGTCCGCCAGCGCCCCCGGCATGTAGGCCGGCCCGTACTGATCGGGCTGCCTGCCTGTCTTTGGGTCGGGGCTGTAGATGCCTGTTCTCGACAGGACCTTGCCGGTCTCGACCTGAATCCGATAGAGGGCGATCCCGCCATCCAGGTACGACGAACGCCCGGCGGTGCAGAACGCCACGCCGTCGCGGACAAGCACGCTGCCGTGAGCCGGCGATGCCGATTCCAGTTGGCCCCGGACGGTTACGGACCGTTGATCGGCGGCCACATGCAGGCGCCAGGCCAACGCGCCGTCCGACGCCCGCAGGCAGTAGACATACCCGTCGCGTGACCCGAAGACCGCCCGGCCTCCGTAGAGCGTGGGCGGGGAGTCCACGCGTCCGTCGGCAGTGAAGTGCCACACCGGCCGACCCGAAACCCCGTCAATCGCACAGACCCTGTGCTGATCGACGGCAGCGGCGAAGACCTTGCCCCCGGCAATGGTCAGGCTGCTGAGTTTGCCGCCGACATCCGCCTGCCAAGCCTGTTTCAGCGCGGCCGGCATGGGTGTGTTCGTCCCGCCGCTGCGAGCAACGTCATGGCGGTACGTGGGCCAATCATCGGATTGACGATTGACGATTGACGATTGACGATTGATCTTGCCGAACGCGGGGCCCTTCTCGAGGTGCGAGGCCTTTGACTTTGGACTCTCGACCTTCGACTTGCTTTCGCCCGCCAGCGCCCAGAAACCGTCCAGCTTCGCCGCAATGTAGCAGCCGCAGGCGTGAGGCGGGGCATAGAGCAGGCCGTTACAGGGCATCACGCCGTACCGGCAGACGCCTCGCACCCAACTGTGCCAGAGAACCTCCCCGCCCGCCAGGTCGATGAACTCGACGCCTCGCCTGCCGCTGAGAATGTAGCGGTCGGTGGCCTTGTTCTGGTAGCACCTGTGATGGTGCCCCGGGCCCTTGGGTTCGACGCGCTTGAGGACCTGTCCGGTGGCCAGGTCGCGCTGAGTAGCGAAGTACGGCCCCCACGCGGGCCCCCTCTTGCCTTTCGTTCTGCCCTGGAAGGGCTTGAACCCGCCGAGCCAGAGCGAGCCCTCGATCACAAACGCGTCCCTGATCTGGCAGAGCGAAGTCGGCCGGGTCCACAACGTTTTGCCCGTCTTTGCCGACAGGGCCGAGACCTTGCCGGTACCGGTGCAGACGACGTAACTGTCGCATACGACGCGCATGCGAGCGGCTGACGTCGACCAGAGCTTACGCCCCGTCTTCAGATCCAGGCGGATAACGTCAATGCCCCGCTGGTAGAACACGCTGTCGGCGACGGCCGAGAGGGTCAGCGGCCGCAGGCCGGCCACCTCGGGCCCGCTCTTCTTCCAAAGCATCCGCCCGGTATCGGCGTTGAGGGCGAGAACAGTTCTGGCCGTCCCGGCTTCGATCGTCCGGAAACGCTTGACCAGTGGATCGGCCGACTCCCTCTTATGCAGGGGACTGCCGCGCCTGACGGTAAGTCGCAGCATTCTGCCCAGTTCGCTCGTTCGCTCGTCGGTGACTTTCCGTATGAGGACCAGGAGGATGCCCTTGTGCCAGAGGACTTCCTCCGCGCCTTGACTCTGCGGGTAGGTCCGGACGACCTTTCCCGTCGCGGCGTCCAAGGCCTGCAGCGGCGCGTGCAGGCCGAGCGTGACGTACACGCGATCGCCCACGGCTACCAGCCTGCGATTGAGGTTGGGGGGATTCTGGCACCAGTTGATGATATGAGGATACCAGGGACTGAACGGCCGCTTCCAGAGCAGCAATCCGTTGTAGGCGTCGCGCGCGACGAGGTGCCATCTGGGCGGCCGGGCGATCGAGTCAATGGGGCCTTCGTCGGCAATATAGAATATTCGCCCCCCGGCCGAGACCAGGGCGTTGACGCTCGCGGTGTGTTCGTGACTCCGCGCGTGCCTCGGCCGGGCTATCCACTGGATGTGCCGGGGGGGGGCGACCACCTTGTCATGGGCCACCGCGTTGCCGCTGGCGTCGTGTAGGAAGTGGGTCCACTCGTCCGTGTTGCCGGGGCGCGGCTTGACGGTTCTCTGGCCGCCGATGTATGCCACCCCGTTGGGCGCCAGGACGCGAATTAGTTCGGTCTCGGTCAGCTTGCCGAGATCGTCCGCGACCAGAAGATTCACCAGGTTGTCGGCATACGGCAGTGTCTTGTCGTCCCAAGCGGCCGCGGACACCGGGCCGTAAAGTCCCAGCGAACGGATGTGCTCGCGGGCCCTGGCGACGTTGGCCGGATCGGTATCCAGGCCGTGGACCAGATAGCTGTCGCCGGCCCGCAGCGCGGCGGTGAGCCTGCCGTCGCCGCAGCCGAGGTGGACGACAAGTCCGCCCTGGACGCCGGTGGCTTTGAGGATGGCCTTCGCGTCGGCGGCGTGGAGCGGTGACGATGCGATCGCCAGTGTCATCACGAGTGTGCCGAATGTGCTTCTCATGTCATTTCCTTCCTTCATAACACACCACGTGACCGTCAAGGGCGGCCATGTACAGCCGACCGGCGGCGGCGATGAGGCCGTCGAACACCGGCGGCGAGTCCAGGGGCACCTCGGCCAGCTTCTTGCCGTCGGCCGCCGAGACCGCCCACAGCAGGCCCGCCGTCGCACGGTCAAGCTCGCTCAGCCCGCGGTTCTGTCGACCGGCCGGCGGACCGGCAACGAACAGCGTGCGCCCTTGCCCTGAGCTTGCTTGCCCTGAGCCAGTCGAAGGAGTCGAAGGGTCGACCAGGACCATCGCGCGGACCAACATCGCTGCGGGCACGCTCCAGTTGTATCTTACGGGCGCGCCACCGCCCCGTCGGCGCCTGGCGGGGGCCTTTGCAGGGCCGGTCCTGGCCGCCGAGAACAGCCTGTACGGGTTGCGGGAATGGTCGATCCGCCCCTCGTCCTGGTATCCGTCTTTGACTACGCCGATGTGCCCGGCGTGCACGTCCTTGGGGTTGCCCACATCGTACTTCGACCGCCCGAAGCCGAACGCGGATTTGTCATCGGCGACCAGGATCCTCCCGGCGATGTTCCGTCGAGCGGCCTGCGGCCAGCCGCCGAAGCCCCCTCGCATCCACGTGCCGTACTGCCAGTACGTCCGGTGCCACCACGTGTCATCGAGAAACCCGGTGGCGCTGAACAGGTGAGGCTTGACGCGTTTGGCGATGCCGCCCTTGGCGTCGAAGCCCATCCATCTCATGTAGACCAGGCCCGAAGAACTGGACAGGATATCGGGCCTCATGGGCGGCGTGGCCTGGCCGCCGCGGGAGTCCAGCCGCTTCGAGACGGCAACCTTGCCCGAGACGGCCTCCAAGGCGTAGAGTCGAAGCCCACCGTCCAGGTACGGCGACCGCCCGGCGACAAACCACGCCAGACCGTCCCTGACCAGGACGCTCCCGTGCACGGGCCAGGCCGACTCGACGCGCTCCATCGCAACGACGTACCGTTGCCGCCGCGCCGCGCTGAAACGCCAGACCAATTCCCCGTCGCTCGCCCGGAGGCAATACACGCGCCCGTCTCGGCAGCCGAAGAGCACGAGCCCGCGATAGACGGTCGGCGGCGAGTCGACCGGCCCGCCGACGGTCCGGCTCCAGGCGACCTCCCCGGAATCCGCGTTCAGAGCGTAGACGGTGTTCGCGTCAACCTGCGACACGAGGACCTTGCCCGCACCGCAGGTCAAACTCGTGAGCGTCCCTCCGATGGTCGTCCGCCATGCGGTCTTCAGGCCCACGGGCACAGATGTCTTCGTGAATCCGCTGCGCTCAACATCGTGGCGGTACGTAGGCCAATCATTCGATTGCGGACCAACGGTCCCTTCGGGATTGCGGACCAACGGTCCCTTCGGGATTGCAGATTGCGGATTCCTCTTGCCGAACGCCGGGCCTTTCTCGAGGCGCCCGCTTGCGGTTTCGCGCGTCGTTCGGCCGGCCGGCGCCATGGCGGTAAAACCATGCAGCCTCATCTCAGGCTGGCACGCGCACGAGTCGGGCGGCGAGTAGAGCAGTCCGTTGCACGGCATCACGCCGTACTGGCAGGTGCCCCGGACCCACGGGTTGGCCTGGCAGGTCCAACTGTTGACGTCGACAAACTCGACACCCATTCCGCCCAGCACGAGGAACCGCTCGGTGGCCTTGCCGCGATAGCACCGCGCGTGCCCCCCCATCGGCAGCCCGGCCGTGGTGCAGCGCCTTTTCACCTGTCCGGTCCGCAGGTCGACCGCCACGTTCAACTCCTTCTGCCCGGGAGCCACGTTGGCGCCGGCCCACACCTGTCCGTCGATCACCAGCACGTCCCCGGGATTACAGAACCCCTGGAGGCTTTTGCCCGTCCATAGCTTCCGACCACTGTCGGCGTCGAACGCGACGAGGTCCCCGGCCGGGTGCTTGCGGATGTCCTGGTCGCTCATGATCCATCTGGTCTTCTCGGCACCCCGGGCGGGCTTGGACTTCAGGCCCCCCGTGGATCCGTCCGCCGACAGCACGACACCGCCACTGACCACCAGGTTCGGCGCCGACCAGGACAGGCGGGTGGTGTAGACGGCCCTTTCGGCCCGCCAGCGTTCGCGGCCGGTGTCGGCATCGAGGCAGATCACGTGCGTGGTGTTCTGGAAGAACACCCACCCGGACGCCACGGCCAGCGTCGTGGGCATCAGTTCGGCGGTGTCCTTGTCCGTCCGCTTCCACAGTTGGCGTCCTGTGGCCGCGTCCACCACCACGATGCCCATGTCCCGCGGGGCCGGGGTGGCTGTATAGGGGCGGGTAGAGTCCGGTGGGGCCTTCGTGTCGATCCGGCCGACCACCACGAACAGCCGTCCGGCATCGCAGACGATCTCCAGGGCACCCGTCGTGGCGTCATAGGTTCGGACGGTCTCTCCCGTGGCCGCGTCAAACGCCGCGACCTGCTTGCCGTAGCCCAGCGTGGCGTAGACACTTTCGCCGACGGCGACGAGGCGGCGCGCGATCGCCGGCGGGCCGCTGCGGAACAGGCGAAAGTGCCCCTCCCACGGGCCGATGTCGCGTTTCCACAAGAGCAGGCCGTTGAACGCGTCGCGGGCCACCAGCCGCCACTTCGGCCGCGCCGCCACCGACGCGACGGGCCCTTCGTCGATGATCGTGAAGATCCGCCCGCGCGCGGAGACCAGCGCCGAGATGCTGTTGAGGTGTTCGTGACTCCTGAGATGCACTGGATCGGCTATCCACTGAAGGCTCGCCGGCGGGCCGACCACGGTGTCCCTGGCCACGGCGTTGTTGTCCGGGCCGTGCAGGAAGTGCGTCCACTCGTCGATTGCCTCCGGCCAGGGCTTGACGGTCGTCCTGCCTGCCCTGAGCCCCGCCGAAGGGTCCATGACGTACGCCACGCCCCGCGGCGCCAGGACGCGCATGACCTCGGCCATGGTCACCTTGCCGAGACTCTCGGCCACCAGGAGGTTCACCAGATTGTCAGCGTAGGGCAGGCGGTTACCGTCGAATGTCTCGACGGCCACCTTGCCGGAGAGCTTCACCGAGCGGATGTGCTTGCGGGCCCTGGCCACGTTGGCCGGATCGGTGTCCAGGGCGTGCACGAGATACCGGTCGTTGGCCCGCAGGGCGGCGGTCAGCCTGCCGTCCCCGCAGCCCAGGTGCACCACGAGTCCGCCCTTGACGCCCGCGGCGTCGAGAATGGCGTCGGCGTCCTCGGCCAACGCGATGCGTGAGGTGGCCAGCACGACAACCAGGCCTGTCACGATAGTGAATCGGGTTCGTGTCATGGCATCCTTCCTATGGCTTGTCTTCACTCTCAGCATACCGCAGACGCCCGGGCAAATGCCATGGTTCCGAGACAAATGCCGGGGCGTGTAAGCGAGGCTCGACCATTGGCCCAGGACCCCCGGACGAGTTCTACCGGCCCCTGCCCATGGTGACCGACCAGGCCACACCCCAACTGCTGTCGGCCGGGCTCCTCGGTATTCGCGGGCACCGGCAGCAGACGCTGCTGGATGACGAGTGCACAATCCTGGCCCCTGCGGGAGGTGCGACTGTTCGGCCTTTGAAACCAGCCCTCACGGCAACTGGGCGATACAGGGCTCGAACCTGTGACCTTGCGGGTGTGATCCGCACGCTCTAGCCAACTGAGCTAATCGCCCGGGTATGCTATGGCATTATACCCGTCGGCGGGTGATCTGCAAGGGCTGCGCGGGTCGTTTTGCACTCCGCTATCTGCTTGTGCGGTGGGCTTCGAGGGCGCCCAGCGCCTGAATGAAGTCGCCCGGCCAGGGGGCTTCAAGCGTCATGGCGTTTCGGCTGCGAGGGTGTGTGAACTCGATGGTATGGGCGTGGAGGGCCTGGCGGACGATGAGCGGGCCTTCGGCACAGTCGGCGTGGCCTTCGAGTTGGCTTTTGTACATCGGGCCGCCGCCGTACATCCGGTCCCCGACGATCGGGTGGCGCAAGCTGCTCATGTGGACGCGTAACTGGTGTGTTCGCCCCGTCTCGGGGTACAACTCGACCAGCGTAAAGGCCATCCCGGTCGGCCCGACGCCCGCCAGGCGCTGGAGAACCTTGTACCGGGTGACGGCAGGCTTGGTGGTGGCCGGGTACGGCCGTCCGGTTCGGCGGTGGACGGCGTATTTCTCGCGGATCTTCGGGTGCTTTCCGATCGGCGCGTCGATTACGTCTTCGTCGAGGTCGATCAGCCCGTGCACGATGGCCGTGTAGGTCTTGTGGATCTTGCGGTGTTCGAACTGCCAACCCAGCCGCCACAGCGCCAGTTCGCTCTTGGCCACCAGCATGACCCCCGTCGTATCGCGGTCGAGCCTGTGGACGATACCGGGGCGGAAGGCCTGGCCGCGGGTGGGCAGGTCGTCGATACGTGTTCCGGCGCCGCCCCGGTCGCGCCAGTTGATCTGAAAGTAGTAGGCCAGCGCGTTGACGAGTGTGCCGGTCCAGTTCCCGCGGGCGGGGTGGACGATGATGTTGGCCTGCTTGTTGATGGCGATGAGGTCGTCGTCTTCGTAGATGACGTCGAGCGGGATGCTCTCGGGGGGGATCTCGCGCTGCCTGACGATCGGCAACATCATGTCGATATCGTCGTTGGTGCGGATGGTATAGCTGGGCTTGACGATGAGCCCGTTGACGGTGACGTTTCCCTCGCGGATGTACCGCTGGAGTGCTGTGCGGGAGACGTCCTTTCCGAGGCGCCCGGAGAGGTACTTGTCCAGCCTGCGGTTGGGCAGGGCGCGACGGATGTTGATGTGCACGTGCCGAAGTCCGTCGGCTTCGGCCTCAACGGGCGTTTCGACGACCTCGATCTGGCCGGCATCCGAGCCGGCAAGCGGGCGACGGGCAGGGGGATTGTCTTCCGGGCCGGGCATGAGTCTCGGCGAGACGTTACTCCTTCAGCACCATATCTATGCACATGACCGCCGCCACGATCAACTGCCGCGCCACGTTGTCGGGCGGCACGTCATCGGCGATCTTGAGGATGTAGTTGTCCGCCGTGGTGAACAGTTCCTTGCCCAGGCCGGCCCACTTCTTCGTGACGTGCGCAAGTTCGGCCCCGTCCAGGTCGAGGAATCGGAAGTCCCATCCGGTCCACTTGCCCTTGAGGGTGCAGACGGGACGATCCATGTCGTCCATGACCGTGAAGGCCCCGCCGACGGACAGGAGTTTCTGTCTGAACCCGCCGATGCGCTGGTTGTTCTCGTCGAGGACGTTGACCTTCGACCGCAGCAGGGCAAAGCCCCGGGTGATACGCACCACTTGCTGCCCGTCGGGCGTGCGGATGCTGATGTCGAACCGCGTGGCCCTTTTGAAATCGGTGAATCGCAAGAGCTTGGTGAAGAACCCAAGCTTGTCCTCGCGGCACTCGAGGATAACCTCGCCGGTTTCGGGATCGAGCACGTCGTAGTTGTTGGCGGCCTTGAACATCCCGACGTGCTCTTTGACGAAATAGAGGTTCCTGTTGAGTGCTTGATGCACGGCACGTCCCTTTCGAGAACGCGGGTCCGCGGCCGAAGCCGGCGCACAGGCGCGCACCGCGGCCGAGGACCCGGGCATTGCTGTGTCAGCCGAAGCTGAGTCAGCCAGAGATCAACTTCAAGGTTTCGTCGGCGGCACTGGCCGCGTCCGATGCATAGGCATCGGCGCCGATCTCGTCGGCGAAGCTCTGCGTGACCGGCGCGCCACCGATGATCGTTTTGACCGGTACGCCGTCGGCCTTGATCGCCTTGACCACTTCGGACATCTGCGGCATGGTGGTCGTCAGCAGTGCGCTCATGGCGCACACGGCGGCCCCCTCGGCCTTGCACGTCTCGACGAACTTCTCCGGCGGGGTGTCGGTGCCGATGTCCACGACCTTTATCCCGGCCCCGGTCAGCATCATGCCGACGAGGTTCTTGCCGATGTCGTGCAGGTCGCCCTTGACCGTGCCCAGCACGACGGTGCCGACGGGCTCGACGCCGGCTTCGATGAGCTTGGGCTTGAGCACGTCCATACCGGCGTGCATCGCGCGTGCGGCGATCAGGACCTCGGGAACGTAGACTTCGTTGGCCTTGAACCGCTGCCCAATGACGGACATGCCCGCGATCAGACCCTCTTCCAGGATCTCCTTCGGGCTCATGCCTTCTTCCAGGGCCTGCGTGGTCAGCGACGTCACGGTGTCGCGGTCACCGCGTATCAGGGCTTCCGCCAATGCTTCCAAATCAGCCATGCCTTCACACCTCCAACATTCGCTATGTTGGCTACGAGGAAACGAACTATCGGCTGCACTTCCCGGTAAACAGCCGATTTGCTGCACGAAGTACGTGCACGAGAACGCATATTATAGCGGCTTGGCCCGAAGTTAAAACCGGCAGTCGAAAAAAGTTTCGCGTCCCGGGGTGGGTGTCATTCCGTTTTCTCGGGCCTTGCCGGCCGCGTTGCCGGTCGAGTCGCGGGTTGTGTTTCCGGCCGGGCCGCGGGCTGCGTGCTCGGGGCCGCCGGTGCTGTTGTGGCCATTCGCACCGGCCGGATGTAGTCCTCCTTCAGCAGGCCCCGGGCGTCACAGAGCCGACGGCTCGCGCGCTGTGCCAACGCCGCCACCGGATGTCCCGCAACGGACCCGATTTCACTCACGGCCCGGTACTCCTTCAACGCCGCGGCGAAAGCCTTCTTACGCTCGTCCCCGGCCAGCAGCCCGGCCTGGGTTTCGGCCAGCACGGCCAGTCCGATGTGGGCCTTGGCCACGGCCAGATGCTCGTCAGGCAGGGCGTCTCGCGCCCTGTCATAGTAGTTCCCGGCCCGGCGGCGATGCTTGTCGTATTCCTTCTGACAAGCACCAAGGGCCATGTCGCCAGCCCCCGACGCCCGGGCCGCCATCAGGGCCTGGGCGGCACTGTGGGCCTGCAGAGCACACACGTCGCCGGCGTCCACGCACGCAAGGGCCGATATCCGTGGCACAGTCGTCTGGTCGATCAGTTCGTCAAGTTCGCCCAGGAGCACTTCGGGCTTCTGGCCCGGCGCGCCGATCCGTGCATGGATGCCGGCATACTGCGTTTCGATCTGCCCGCGTTTGGCGGCCCGGCTGGATCGCCAGGCCGATATCCCCATCCAGATGGCGACGCCGGCCAGGACTACCCATACGATCGTCCAACCGTGCTTCTTGAAGAACTCGATCGTCTTGGCCAGTTCGGCATCCAGCACGTTGTGCTGCAGTTCGTGACGGCGTTTGGCTTTCATACCCAACTAGGTTACTTCGCTCGTTGGGCGTGTCAAGGCCATTCAAAGCGACAAACAACGACACCGGCAACAGCGCGTTCGCAGATGCCGCAGATGCCGAAAGAGCAACAGGATACGACCCCGCTGATTTTCTTCCGGTAATTCGCGATATCTGCGGGAAGGTCGTTGTTGTTGTCCGCTGTTGCCGTCGGGTTTTTTCTGTCGGGGGCAATTTGCCTGTGCGGGATCCGAATCTTACTGTCCCCTTTGGCTGAGAAAGCCAGAAAAAGCGAGGGAACCGAAACGTGTCCCGGGACGGGTGTGCTTACCCGCCCCGCGGACCCGCCGGCCCCCCAGTGTGCGTGGAGTCAACGAGGTCAAAGGAGCCTGCTTATGACCACCCACAGAACTCTTGTCTCATGTCTTCTTGCGGCGACCCTGTTGCTGACGGCCTCTTCAGCTTCGGCCGACCCCCTGTACAAGCTGCACTACCGCGGTACGACAGGCGTTGGCGAAAGCGTGAAGCTCCATGCACCCGGCCTGCTGGCCGACGGCAGGACTGTCTACGCCGGACAGATGAGATACCGTTACCGGGGTGATGACTTCGTCAGCTATTGCGTCGATATCGACAGTTGGGCCGGCTCGTCCCCCGTCAGCGAACTGAACGTCGACCAGCTCAACCGGGGCGATGAGATCGCCTACCTGTTCCTCAACGAGGCAGAGGCTGTCAGCGATGACCTGGCCGGCGCCGCCCTGCAGGTGGCCATGTGGGAACTGCTCTACGAACACGAGAGCCAGGCCTTGAACGTCATGCCCCAGCCGGGTGACGGTTTCAGCATTCTCGTTCGAGACGGCAACAGCACAGATCCGGCCGTCGTCGATGCCGCCAACGCGCTGTTGGCCACACTGGGAACCATGCCGGCCGGTTGGGATGCCGGCGGGAGTGTCGTCCTGCTGCACTCGGAGTGCCGACAGGACACCATTGTGCCCACAGGGCAGCTCCCTGTGCCCGAGCCTGCCACGATGGCGATCCTCGGCATGGGCGGGGTCGTCCTGGCCGTGCGCCGGCGGAGGACGTAGCGTCATCCGGTCGGCCTGGCCCGGCCTGCGACTATCACAATACTCCTTACCAAGGCACGCCAGTGCCTCCACCCCCCGGACTCGCCACCTCCGGGGGGTGCTTTCTTGTCAGGATGGTTCTGTCGCGCCCGGCGATGGGGCGCGACCGCCGTTGACAGCCGGGGCAATTGGCAATCAGCGACCGGTAACCCGTTGCGGGCCGGTCGTTCACCGTTACCGGCGCCACAAGCTCTGCCCTTCCGGTCCGGCACAACCTGCCGCTCGGAGCCCTGAAAACGTGTTCATCACGGCGCGAAAGCCGGTTAGAATAATAGAAGGTATGCGTGCATGGTCTCTGGTGGCCGAATGTGCGGCGGAACCGGCCCGAAAGGCTCCGGCCGATGTTGAATGGTGGAGAGACGGCCGAACGGAACATGCGGAGTCGAAGGATGATGAGCCCTGGCAGGACGAGGCTGTTAGCATCGGGTCTGGCGGCACTGGCGGTGTGGGGCTCTGCAACTCGCGCGGAGCAAGGCACCCAAGACTGTCCGGCCGGGGCGACGGTGACGATATCGTCGCGCGGCGCCTTGGCTTCCGCGACACTCGGCGAGAACGCCCCCATCAATACCAATCGCGACTACGCGTTCAGCAAGGTGCCGAAGTTCCTCCACGGCATGAGATTCACTTCACACGCGCACAAGGCCACCGCAAGCTTCACCTGCGAGGTCAAGGCCGCCGGACGCCTCTACCTCTGCCTGCAGAAACCGTTCACCCCGCAGTCGCTCAACCTCCCGGGCCACTGGCAGCCGTGCGGGAAGATGGACACGGTTATCCGCGGCAGGAACTATCCGTGGACGGTCTTCAGCACGGACGCGAAACCGGGCGAACAGATCGCCTTCCGTTCACCGGACCGCTTTGGCGCTGTCCTTGCCGTCGGCAAGATCGATGGGCTCAAGGCCGCGCCACGCGCGGCTCGCCGCCCGAGACACAAGCCTTCGGCCGTTGCCGCCGGGGCTGACGAGTACGCCTGGCTGCAATTGGATATCAAGAACCGCGGCTGGTTCGACAGGATCTCGGGTCAGGCGCTGACCAGAGAGGCGCTGATCCTCTCGTCCGATCGCGATCCGCTGGACGTCGTGCTTCGCCGCAGCGACGCGCTGGCCAGGCACATCGCGTCAATGGCCGACGCTCCCAAGCAGACCATCACGACACTCTCAATCGAACTGAAGCGGTTGCGGACCGAGGCGTCCACGGTGGACGTCAGCGACGCAGCGGCCAGGCGGAAGCTGTTCGACCGGGCCTGCACGCTCCGCCGCAAGATCGCCTTGGCCAATCCGCTGCTGACGTTCAACAAGGTGTTGTTCATCACGCGTCACGACCCGGGCGGGCCGTTCCACATGTGCGACCAGTTCTACGGGTGCAATGCCCGTCCCGGCGGTGGGCTGTACGTGCTGTCTGATCCGTTCGGCCCCAAGCCGAAGGTGACGGATCTGCTGGCCGATTCCGTGGTCCAGTCGGGTCGGCTGAAGGGCCAGAAGCTCACCGGCGGGTCGTTCCTCTCGCCGGAACTGTCGTTCGACGGCAAGATGATCCTCTTCGCCTGGACGCAGGCCAAGGCCCGGAAGACCTACACGTGGGGGCCGACGATCAGCTACCACATCTTCAAGTGCAACGCCGATGGAACCGGCCTGGTGCAACTGACCGACGGCAACGCCGACGACTTCGATCCGTGCTTCCTGCCGAACGGGCGTATCGCATTCATCTCGCTCCGCCGAGGCGGGTACCTGCGCTGCGGGCGCCATTGCCCCGTGTACACGATGTTCTCCATGTCGCCCGACGGCAGCGATATCATCCCACTGAGCTACCACGAGACCCACGAGTGGCAGCCGAGCGTCGACAATGACGGCATGATCGTTTACACGCGATGGGACTACGTCGACCGCGATACGAATGTCGCGCACCACATCTGGATATCCTACCCCGACGGGCGCGACCCGAGGAGCTTCCACGGCAACTACCCGCTCGTCCGCAACAGCCGTCCGTGGATGGAAATGGAGATCCGGGCAATTCCCGGTTCGCACAGATACGTTGCCGTGGCCGGGGCCCATCATGGCAACTCGATCGGGTCGCTGGTGTTGATCGACCAGCGTATCGAGGACGACAACGCCATGAGCCAGATCAAACGCCTCACGCCCGAGGCGCTTTTCCCTGAGGCCGAGGGGCGCGGCCGAGACAAGATGAAGTACGGCACGCCCTGGCCGCTCAGCGAGACGTTCTACCTGTGCATTTACGACCCGGCCGCCCGGAACCGCGGCATCTACCTGATCGACCGCTTCGGGAATCGTGAGCTGCTCTACCGCGACCCGTCGATCCCGTGCCTGAGCCCAATTCCGTTTGTCCCTCGTCCCCGCCCGCCGGTGATACCGGACCAGACGGTGCACACCGCCGAGGCCAGGGAACGCGCCGGCCCCACGCCGCCCAAGGCGACCATCGCGGTGATGAACATGTACGACGCGGAGTTCACCTGGCCGAAGGACACGAAGATCAAGGCGCTGCGGCTCATTCAACTGCTGCCCAAGTCCACCGCCCCACCGAACAAGCCGAGGATAGGCGTGGCCAACCAGACCAACGCCCGCGCCGTCCTGGGCACTGTGCCCGTCGAAGCCGACGGCAGCGCTTACTTCGAGGCCCCCGTCGCCGTGCCCTTCTACTTCCAGGCGCTCGATTCGCAGGGTCTGGCCGTCCAGTCGATGCGATCGGTCACCTATGTCCATCCCGGCGAGCGGCTCACCTGCCGGGGGTGCCACGAACCGAAGCTCGCCTCGCCCCCGAGCAAGAGCCCCACCAGGCCGCTGGCGATGAAACGCGCCCCCTCGCCGATGCGCCCCGACGTGGATGGATCGAACCCGTTCAATTATCCCCGCCTGGTCCAGCCCGTGCTCGACAAGCATTGCGTTGCCTGTCACACGAAGAACAAGGCCAAGAAGGCCCCGAACCTGGCCGGCACCGTGACACGCAACAACGGGTGGACGCAATCGTACGTGTCCCTCGCGGGCAAATATGGGTTCTACTTCCACGTCCGAAACGGGTCGATCAACACCGGCGTCCACGGCGGCAGCCGGACCATACCCGGGAAGTTCGGTGCCAAGGCATCAAAGCTCTACCAGATGATCACCACCGGCAGCCACAAGGACAGGCTCAAAGACCTTCCCCCCGAGGATCTGCACCGCATAACGCTCTGGCTGGACTGCAACTCGGAGTTCTACGGCGCCTACTACGACACCGCCAAGCAAGCCGCCGGCCAGAGCGTCAAACCCGATCTGGAGTAGCCCCTGCGGGATCGGGTCTAGGCCGCCTTCTTCTTCGCAGGGCGGGTCTGTGGTTGGGGCTTTGGCTTGGGCGGGGCAGGTGGCGCCAAGCGCTTCGGGACGGGCCCGAGGGTAGCGGTTACCGTCATATACTTGTCCCCGCGGCGGAACTCGATCTTCATCGTGTCGCCGACCTTGTGCGATGAGACGGTCCGCAGCAGTTCCTCGACCTCGACCATGCGGCGCCCATCGAGTTTGACCAGCACGTCGCCGACCTTCAGGCCCGCCTTGGCCGCGGCGCTGCCTCGCACGACCCGAACGATCCGCAGCCCGTCGACCTGCCTGGCCAGTTGCACGCCGACGTAGGCCTGCTTGGCCGCCAGGCGGCGCGGAACGGTCTTGATGGTCGCCACCCATTTCAGCCAGTCCGCCTCGACCTCGGCCAGAGGCTTGGCGAAGACCTTCTCGATCGCCTTGACTCCGGTTCGGTCCTTCTCGTACAGGGCCGTGTAGGCATCGTACCAGGTCTTGAGCAGGCCCTTCTCGTGAAGGTACACCATGATGTACCGCCCCTGGGGATACGCCGAGACTGCCTTGCTCATGTAGTCCCGGTGCGAAAGCTCGAAGAACTCGCCCCACGGAATATTGCGCCTTCTCTGGACGAGATACTTTATGGCGTTTGCCCGCTTGTTCGGTATGGGGATGATCTGCCCGCCGGTCACTGTCGAGCTTTCGAACAGCGTGGCCAGACCCTCGATGATCCAGATCGGGTGTCGTTGTCCGCGGGCCTCCTGATCGGCGAAATGCAGCGCGTGGGTGAACTCATGGGTCAGGACCATGCCGATCGATCGGGCGATCAACTGCCTCTGTCGCGGATCGTAGACCCCTCCGATACCACGCGGCACCGCCGAGGCCCGGCGGGGTATCACGACGGTCACGTATTGCTCGAACCCGTTGTCAAAGAGCGTCCGCCACTGGATTTCGGCGTAGCGCGACAGCGAGGTCTTCAGTTCGGCGAGCGTGTGGGAATCGATGTCCGTGGCGAAGACCAGCTTGTCGTCATGGTCGATTTCGCAGATGAACCCCTCGCCGAAACGCTTCTTCAAGCTGGCAAGGATCTTCCCCGCACGCTCGCGCTGGACCTCGTCTTTCCGCGCGATCAGCCTCCCATAGGCCGGCAGCTTCCGCAACGCCTCAAGGTCCGGGTCACGCTCGAGGTGACGAAAGCTGGTGTACCCCTTGTCCAGCGCGACGTTCAGCTCACGCATCGCCTCGGCGGGCTTGCTTTGTCTGCTGTAGACGCAGGCGAGATTGTAGTGAGCGAGGGAATTCGCCGGATCGATCTGGAGTATCTTCTCGAGCAGCGACTCAGTGCGCTCATACTTGCCGGCCTTGAACTGCCTGATGGCCTCGTGGCTGAGCCGGGCGACACGCCGTGCGCGGGCGATACGCTCGGCGGAACTCGGCGCGGGTTTGGCCGGTGGTTCGTCGGCTGCTGGACTATCCGCAACGGCTGTTCGTGGCAGCGTGCAGATGCACGAGGCCACCGCCGCCAACACCCCCGCCGCTGCACAGCGCCGCCTCATGCCGCATCCTTTCGCCGCCGCCCGGACCCAAGCACCACCAACCAATACGATCTGACCTGATTGTACGGAACTCCGGTCGAACCCACCAAGGCATTATGGTCCGCTCCGGGACCGCTGGGGGCAGAGAAAACCGCCAGGTTGAGCGCGGCGCCCGGCGCTATGGGGCCGGGGCGCGGGGCGGCGGGGGTTCCGGCGTCGCCGGCTGCCCCGCCGAAAGTGCCGAGAGCGTCGCCTGAAGGGCCTGCACTTCCTGCCTCAACGGTCCGATGGACGTGGCCAGGGCGGTGATCGTCGTTCCCTGGGCGGCAACCGCCCGCTGCAGCTCGGACAACTTGGCCGAAACGTCCGCGCCCACGGTCTTCAGCTTGACCACCGAGACGTCGACCATCTGGACCCTGCTGGCCGTCGTCGCCAGGTCGCTCTCCACCGTCGCCAGGCCCTTCTTGAGGCGCTCGTTGTCAGCCTGACTGAGCGCATATCGACTGGCCAGGTCCGCCTTGGCCGACTCCGTAGCGGCCAAGTCCGCCTTGGTCTTGTCCAGTTCTCCTCGGGTCTGGGCCAGTTCAGCAACAACCTTGTCGTGCGTGCTCTTCATCACGCACCCCCCGGCCGAGACCAGAAGGGCCAACCCCATCACACTCGCTACGACTCTTGCAGATCTTGCCATGATGACTCTCACTTCCGTGCTATCGGGCCGTTCGACACGCCCCGTCCCGCAGCCGAACAGGCCTCATCCAACAGTAGTATACAATGCCCCGGCCCTGCGATACACCTTCCTCCATGCCGAGCTATGTGCCGTCGTCTCGGCGTTGGGTCAGACGAATTCCGTCGACCGAAGAAAAGACTGCACCTGTTCCGGGTTTTTCCTTGTTCAGACAGTTGGTTGATGTTAGTATTATGTAAGGTACGGAGGCCTGCACCAGCGACGGCCTCGCAAACTGCGGGGCGTACCGACCGGTGGAGCAAAGGCGCTGAGGAATGAAAGGACAACAGGCGGTCACATACACACAGGAGCGGCGCGCCCTGAACCACTACATCAGCACTGGCACCATTTCCGGCCTGCCTGGCCAGCGAGCCCACACGCTGATTCACCGAGCCATCATGCCCCCCCAGCGTGGCCAACCCGCCGCGCGTCGCACGCACTGACCGGACTGCCGGACTCCCCGGGCAGTGCTTCGGGCTCGTTTCTTCCGACGATCGTGTCCGAGGGGCAGACGGATATCCAGCCCCAAGGTCACCGGAACCGTTCCCCATAACCCCGGACTCCCCAAGTCATTGGGGGCGCCGATGATTGCGAGTTGTTCCCGGCTGCAACCATGAATGACCATCACCATGACAGACATGACGCGTGCCACCGGCCCGAAGACCCGCTGGCACACCGAAGAGCCACCAACGCCAACACCCTGCGAAGAGACGCCCCCATCGGCTCCAAGTACCTTCTGAACGCCCGAATCGAGGGCGTCGTAAGCGAACTGCGGCGGCGCTGGCCAGCCGAACGCCTGGACCAACTGGTCGAGCTTCTACGCGTATTCACGCACCAGCCGGCGCTTCTGGATGACGTCCTTGCGGAGGTTCGTCACTGGCTGCCGCGCCTTCTGACACCCCCGCAGACGACTCACCCGTCTCGGTCGAACCACTGCGGGTCCGACGACGACGGAGAGAGTGCCTGAACTCCCGTCGTTCTTCGGCCGTGAGTTCCCGAGCGTCTCCGTATCCTCCGGGCATGCCATCCAGGTAGCCCAGCAGACGGCCCTTGTCGGCTTCCGACAGACGCCGGAATCGCACCAGCAGGTCCTTCTCCATCTCCGTCAGAATCAGGTCCTCGGGCACGTCGCGATAGAGACTCCAGACGGGCACGCCGAAGATATCGGCGATCTTCTCGGCCAGATCCCGACTGCAGGGCCTCTTGCCCGTCTCCACGCGACTCAGGTGTACCGGGCTGATATGCAGTTGTGCAGCCAGGTCTTTCTGTAGCAGGCCGGCTTTCGTACGGGCCGCGACAATCCTTTCCGGGCTGAAATGTCCAGTCATGTCTCGATTATAGGCCTGAATCGTCCCTCCGACCGCAAAAAAAGCCAACCCTTTCTGGCTATGTAACCGTCCATGCAATAAGGAGTTGACGTTTTAGGATAATCTGTGGAAGAAAATTGTATCTTATAGGTTAAAATTAGACTCGAACAATAGCCTACAAGGGCCTATAATATCTGTTAGATCGGCCAACGAACGACGAAGAACACTGCCGTGCCAAGCAAAAGGACCCCACGATTGAAAGGACCAAGGTGAGCCAGATGCGATGCGAGTTGGCTGAGTGTTCGTCTGAGCGCATGACGTTTCCACCACACAGTCGAGACTTCACTGAAAACGCCGGCCCCCGGCCGAGGTGCCCATTTGTCACCTTGGGTAAGGAGCGGAGGCTATGCAATGAATGACCTGATGGAATGCACACGCTGCGGACACCTCTTCTGTGAAGGCCAGGCCGGCCGGCGCATGACGATGAAGCCTGTCCGCCACGCGCGGCCCGGCGATTGCGAGCCTGCTGAGTATGCGCCGAGCTGCCCCGAATGCTGCTGCCTTGACCTCGACGAGCCGATGCTGTCGGCAGCGGACCTGGAAGCCCGTCTGGTCGTGATGTATCCCCATCGATCGATCGGCGTGGAAGTCGAGGCCTACCGGTTCGTCCACGGCGACCGGACTGAGCGCTCAATGTTCGTACGCGTGGCGATCGAAGCCCCTCCGGCCGACGCAGACGGCCGGCCCGTCACAGCAACGGGCCGGACCCTGCGAGCAGCGATGTGCAGCCTCAGAGAGGCAGAAGCCCGCCGATCACGCAACGTTAAAGCCGAGACCAGATCGACCTCGGCCCCCCATCCGGTGCGCCCTCAAGAACGGCCACATGGACGACACGACAACGGAGACTAGCGCGATGAGCAAACAGACAGTACCCCCGTGCCGCAATTGTAACGGCCCCACGCGATTCGACAACACCACCATCGTGCACGACCCGCTGTATCGCGGCCCTCATGGCCATGCCCCGGCAGGGATCTGTGCGGGATGCTGGGAGGAGTACTGGGACCACATCAAGGCGAGAATCTCCCACGAAGGTCGCTGGGAGCCGATACACGAGGCCGTCTGGCAGCTCGCTCACGGCGCCAGCCGACAACGCGCCGCGCAGATCGCCGGGATGCATCGCTCGACCATCTGGCGGTGCCTGCGCAAGTGGCGGCAGAACCCGGCGCTGATTCCGGAGTGGCTGTCTGTCCGGTTCCGGATCCGCATGCGCCGGCGGATCGATCCGGGGGCCCTGAGATGAAGCACGCAGGCTTGCACGAAGGACCGAACGGCAGAGGCACCGACCAACAGGTCCATAGGCTCCTCATGCGGACGGACGGGTCACCGCTGATGGCAGGCGCCATCGCGGCCATCATCAAGCTGATCCCGACCGAGCACAGGCCGTCCGTTCTGATGAACCTCTCTCGCTGCGCGCCTCAGGACCGCCGAGGTGCCCTCCAGGAAGCTGCCGTCGCCGCTCTTGAAGGGCGAATCACCCCCGCCGGGGCCGTCGCGACGTTCGCCCGCCGCCAGATCCGGTGCCGCTGCCGCGAGATTCCTCTCTCCCAGTTTGACCGGTGAGCGACGTCGGCTCCGCGACGTTGATATTCGTCCAGTGGGGCGCTAGTATGGTCATGTCCGGCACTCCCCCCCGGTGCCGGGTAGTAAGGTGACAGGCCCGGTCCCCCCCGCCGGGCCTGTTGCTTTGGGACTCGATCTGATGCTGAGGGCAAGGGGTGAGAATCCCCGCATGATCAGGCGCTGGGCAGAAGAACTTCCGATCGCGTGCAACGAAACGCCTGATTCGTTCATCTTAGAGAGTGTGCGGTTTAGCCATTTATGCGGCAGCGGAGAGTGCGTAGGACACGGCGTTCCATATTTCGCGAACTCTCGCCGAAAAGGTCGAGTTGGGTAAAATCCGATGCTC
>Ga0180432_10000754_pt1 | contig 52706 bp, 39 predicted proteins | sample SS_ome_10_FD_132414 | JGI IMG/M metagenome (GOLD analysis project Ga0180432, IMG submission 132414) | Hypersaline lake sediment archaeal communities from the Salton Sea, California, USA - SS_1_MS_2 metaG | ecosystem: Environmental > Aquatic > Non-marine Saline and Alkaline > Hypersaline >...
CAGAATCCGACTCAACACCAGAATCCGACTCAACACCAGAATCCGACTCAACACCAGAATCCGACTCAACACCAGAATCCGACTCAACACCAGAATCCGACTCAGCATTCAAGGCAAGGGCGTTACCAGGCTCCTCCTCGTTCCCCAGTATGCCGAAAACCGCCAGGGGGACGGATAGAGCCATTACCGCCACACAGACTACGATAATCTTCCTGCTAGTATCCAAGATATTGCACCATGTACAAGTAGCCCGGAACGCTTCTTATGTGTTCACTGGAACGGCCTGGAACGCGCAACAGCCCCCAACAGCGCGAGAAGCGAAAAAAACACCGGGGCCATGAAAGCGCTGAACTCGCCGATATGCAGGGCGTATACATTCCCGTCCATCACCGGAACCAGGATATCGGCCATGCCGTCGCAGTCGAGGTCGCAGAGAACGGGGTCCCCGACCGAGCTCCCGAAGTCGTACTCCCACTCAAAACCCTCGCTGCCAAGGGAGATCAGCCTCCCGTCCCTCGTGCCGAATAGGAACTCCGAGAGGCCATCATGGTCGATATCGCAGCTAACGACATCCGAGGGGGCCGAACCCAGGTGGTAGCTGGCCTCGAGATCGCCATTTTCGCCGTCGAAGACGTGAAGGGTGCCGTTGATGTTTCCCGCCCCTATCTCCTTGATCCCGTCGCCATCGATATCGGCCACCGCCGGCATCAGGCCGTACAGCTCGTTGCTGTCACCGCCCCCGAACAGGGTGACCCATATCTGGCTCACATATAGAAAAACGCCGTACTTGTTCTCGAGCTTCCGTTTCCTGTCCACGGAGAGACTACCCCATCCGCCTCCCCAGACTATCTCCGTGGTCCCATCGCTCTCCACGTCGGTTACTATGGGCGCATGGTACCCGCACAGGTCCTTTCCCTTCCTCTCGTCCCCGGTCGGGCCTATCACTATGTAGAAGTCGAAGTGCTCCCTTACCACCAGATCGTCGAGCCCGTCCTCGTCCCAGTCCATGACCCCGAAGAACCCGGCATAAGGGCCCCAGTCCTTCTCCCACAATACCTCGCCCGTCGCCCCGTCGATTGCCATCGTGATGGCTGTGTGGGAGCCGCTCCCTAGGCAGGACACGAAGAGATCCCAGTGGTCATCTCCGGTTACGTTCCCCACGGTCCAGTCAAAGGGCATGGAGGGCATGTCGTAGCTGCTCACATGATCCCCATCACCATCGAGAAGATCCAACGAGCTCGACCCCGCGGCAAGGATCTCGACCTCACCGTCCCCCTCCATATCCCAGACCACGAAGGAGCCGTCCTTGCCGAACTTGGCACGTCTCGAGGACGACCCAAACTCACCGCTCCTGGAACCGTTCGCCTCCAGGATCAGCTCGGTACCCTGGCTGTTTCTGACCAGGACCTCGGGAAGGCCGTCGGAATCGATGTCGGTAGCGATCATGGCGGGGAGAAAACCCCCCGTCTCGCAGGTGGTCACCAGGGCGCCCGATCCGTCGAAGACCCTGAGAAGCCCATCGTTGCCGCTCGCCAGTATCCCGGTCCCCTCGTAGACTCCCCGTATGCTCAGGGAGGCCGGGATACTCGATTCATTCAGTATCCATTCTACATCTATCCCCGATTCATCCATGGTCAGCGAGCCGATCGAACCGTTCGCCCGGACCAGGTACCCGTCCTCAGCCCGCATCCAGGTGTCGGTGTCGGCGATGGTGTTCGTCCCGTCGGGATACGGGGCCCAGCTATCCCGGATCAGCCCGCAGTTTCCCAGAACAGCCCCGGGCTCCCCTCCCTCCCAGATGGTGACGTTGGAGTAGTACTGCACGCTCCTCGCGTGCTGCTCGCTGGTCACGATCTCGTCCACCCCATCGCCGTCGATATCCACCACCGTGAGCAGGTACTCATCGACCAAGTCGAGCTCCTCGACCCCGGTCAGCGCATCCCATACCCTGGTGTGCCACCTGTCGTCGGCCGTGGAATCGAAGACAGAGAATATGATCTCCTTATTGCCGTCCGAATCCACATCGGACACCGAATCCACGGTTATCCGAAGCTGCTTCAGGTCCTCTGGGTAGGAGTACTCGAAGAACACGTTCCAGATCTCGCTCAGGTTATGCCCATCGTTGTCCACGACCCAGAGGTGTTCGTTGAGGTTGGACGAGAGTACCGGGATTTCCGGATACGGGTCATCGTCCAGGTCCGTGATTATCATGGTGCCGTAGTTGCGGTTTATGCCCGGGGAGTGAACGTACATCGTCGGCTCGCCGGTCTCCCCGTCGAAGGCGTATATTCTCTCGAAGGTCGCGATCACGAGCTCCCTCGTCCCGTCGAGGTCCAGATCGGCCACCGCGATCGGTGGGGGGTAGTTCCGGGTCTCGGGGGCTGTCGCGTTCCATATCATCTCCACCCCTCCCGAGGAGAAGCCGAAGGCGTATCCGATGCTGCTCTTGTATGGCCACACCAGGAGCTCCTCCCCCGGGAACCGGTCCGATACGTCAGCCGCCTTGAAGCCGTGCCTGCCGAGGCCCGATGACGGGGAGGGGAAGGTGTGGTTCCAGGTTACCTCCCCCGTCCGCGAGTCGATCACGAAGATCGTCGACGTCGAGTATCTGCTGGCCACTATGTCGAGGGACCCGTCGTCCCCGAGGTCCACCGTATCCAGGATCAGGCTCAGGTCCAGCGGCCGGGTCGCCCAGATGGTCTCCCCGGACCTGTCTATGGCCCTTATCATGCCCGCCGACAGTACGATTATCTCCTCGTGCCCGTCTCCATCGATGTCGAGGCCCGACGCCTGGCTGGCGTATCCGCCGACGAAGTGGGTCCAGAGGATATCCGGTGTGCGGTTCATATTGCCGGGCAGGGGTAGGTGCCCCGAGTTCTGGCGGTCCCCCCTCCACATGGGCCAGTCGGATCGGACCTCGCATCCGGCCGAGGCTATCGAGAGACAGAGGATGATCAGGCCCGCCGCGGCGACTCGGTAGATCATCTTGTCCGGCTCCGGGTCACTTCCACGTCTCTATATAGCTTTCGGCGGATCATCAGGGCCCAGACCAGCATCCCCCCGAGTATCAACGCCCCCGTGGTCGCGCACCACTCCGTCACGTGTACCCAGAATAGCGCCGTATCCCTGGCCTTGAAGGAGGCTTCCATGACCGAGTACTGCTCCTCCTTGATCTCCGCCATGATGTCCAGACACTCCTCGAACCTGCCCTCCATGTAAACGTCATCGGCGCCCGCCTTGTCCGCGGCTATCTCGTCCAGCCTCTCGTAGAGGCTGTCGACCCTCCCGCCGAACCTCTCTATAAACGAGAACAGGGAGACCACCATCGAGTTCATCTGCTCATACTCGTAGAAGCCCGAGAGCAGGTTCTGGAAGAGCAGAGGATCCCTGGGCAGCTCCTTCTCAGCCGTCCTGTAGACGAGGTAGATCATGGCCTGTGGGAAGTAGCCCCACTCCCTAGCCCAGGGGACAACCCCGTTCGGGAACTTGCTGGCGAAACAGATCACGACCCCCTCGCCGATTTCCCAGTGGGTAATGAGGGGATGCCTATCAGGATGCTCTATCCGCGCCCACACTTCACTGCCTCTTTTAGGTATCTGGGTGTTGATATTCGCCAGGGGAGGCGCCCTCTCCCAGGGAAGCGCATCCATCAGAACCTCGTCCTCCTTCTCCACCTCGACCCGGAAGCTGCCGCTGACATCGTACTCCTTGCCGGGGCTTGTGGGCGCGATCTCCGCGAGCGTGGTTCCCTCCCAGCTCTCGAAGCTGCTGCTGGCTATCGAACCGAGCCATTCGAGGCCTAGCCCCCCATCCGTCACCGAGCGAACGAGCCAGTCGATCCACTGGGTGGTGAAGACCGTCCGATCCGCGTCGCTGGTGAGGATAAGGTCCTGCTCCTGGATCAGCGTTGCGTAGTTCCGGGTCATGTACATCCTCATGTTCCGCAATGCCGCATCATATGAGCCAAGATACCCCGGTCTCGACGGCACCAGTGTGGTGTCTATCGCCGGGTCGGTCCTGATGACAACGAAGCTGTTGAAGCCGCCGTACTGGTCGATCACGTCCCCGAAGCAGATCGCCCTCACCGTTCCTCCCGGCCCGACTCTGGCCCCGATCGTGGGGAGGGCAACGAGGAGCAGGATCAGTGATGTCACCCTCATCGCGGTGTTCAAGCACATAGCGATCCAGTCCTATCGCTTAAATCGATTGCGGATCCCCCTCGACCGCCGTGAACTCGGTGGTTATCCTGCAGTCCTCGGCGTTGGTCCTGGCCATGATCGTGTCGAGGCATCTGGTCATGGGGTTGCCGGGGGACCTCGCTGCGAGCAGCTCGAACCCGATCTCACAGCGGGTCGAGAAACGGAGCTCGGCCCGATCCCCTATCATCCAGACTCCCCTCGCCTCCGTCCGCATCCCTGTCGATCCTCCCCCCTTCAGAAATCGGAAGGGGCCCTCCCTCGGAAGTCCATAGACCGGCGATCTCCCCCTCTCCATCCCCCTCACATTCAGGGAGCCCGCGGCGTGGAATATCTGGGAGTAGGTGTGTTCCGCCTCCGATGACAGGGTGTCTGATACGATCAGTCGCGGTGGGTCGAGTTCGACCTCCCTCTCCATCGTCACCCCGGGGTACGCGTCGCGGACGACCCCTCTCGCTCTCCTCTCGCCATCCATCGACGATCCGGCATCGGCAACCCGCTCCTGGTTGCGATCGTCGACCATCAGGGTGTTGTGTGCCAGCGTGCTGACGCAGTAGGCCTTGAAATCACGCAGCGCGTACCCCGACGTCCCTATGTCGGGCAACAGGATCTCGCCCATAGCGTGGAAAACCACCTCCAGCTTGTCCAGGTGATCGTGGCCGCCGCCGTGCCTGCCCGCCCTTAGCAGGGCGTAGTAGGGACCCTCGCCCGACCCGGCACGCAGGACGGCCAGCCCGCTCGGCCCCATCGAGGTCGACCTCTCGACCCTGCGGGGCGATGTCAGCCGGCCGGGTCCGAAGGCGAGGGCCGATATCCCCCTCTGGCCCTCTTCTACCGATGCGGATAGCACCCCAGACAGGGTGGGGTCGATCCCGTATCCGTACTCGTAGAGGTGGCTCCAGGACTCGAGCCCGCCGAGGCTCTGCGACCCGAGGTCCCCCAGCCAGGGGAGGCGAAGGCGTTGATCCGAGAGGCGGAATGGCGCCCACAGCATCGCGCTCAGCTCCCGCCGGCACCTATCGACGAGATCGGGATCCGCATCCCTCGATCTGTATACCTCGTACAGGTAGAAGAGCGGGCACGTCGCGTAGAAATGGTAGAATGTGGTTCCCTCCCACCAGAAGCCATCGGTGATTCCGCCCTCCCTTCCCAGCCCTCTCTCGAGCAGGGCGGTGAACCCATGATCATCGTCGTGGAGTGCGAGGTCAACCCAGTCATCGTTGTCCAGAACGAGGCCCGCGGCGGCTATGGCTGCCATCACGTAGCACGTGATGTTGTGCACCTTTGCCCCCGCCTCGTGCCGCACCAGGCTCCGTGCCCCGTCCTCGAACAGGGCACCGAGTATCCCCTCCGCCTCCTCATCGGAGTACGATTGCCGGGTTAGGTCGTATGAGTTTGCGAGGAGTAGGAGAACCTGCGCATCGTACAGAGGCTGGAAGTAGATCGCGCCCTTCTTCTCCTGGTTGCGCTCGGCTCCACGGAAGAACTCGACGGCCTCCATCATTCCCGCATGGACCCAGTCCCGATACTCCTCCCTCCCGGTCAGTGCGTGCAGGAAGCCCATGCTCCTCATCAGACGGTAGGTGCGCTCGTGCTGGAGCAGAACCCAGGCCGAGCGCATGCTATCATCGGAGTATGTGGATCCGGAGGTGGGGTCCACAAATGGACCGGGCTCACTGGGATTGAAGAGGAGGTGCTCCCCGGAATCCGGAGAGTAGAAGTCGTGCCGCCAGCCGGGCTGGCCGGGATCCAGTCTCGGTTTCGAGTCCACGATCTCATCGGCCTCTGAAACCATCCTCCCCAACAGGTCCCTGGCCCAGGGCAGGGCCCCGGTCTTCCTCCTCATCTCGGGAACGGTTTCGGCCCCGTGGAAGAGGGTGGGCCAGACGTCCTCGATGAATGGCCCCTTGCGATTCGGATCCAGCACGTACGTTTGGGGAATTGCCGTTCGCCTCCTTGACATCTCGCGAGATCGCGCCCGAGACGCCTCGCCGTCTCCCTGTCACGGGACGCCAAAGACGATCTCACGAGTATTCATTCTTAACCGGTCTACCCCTATATTAATCGTGGATGAGGTATCTCTCTGGGTTTCGCCGGAGAGGCTGCGTGGGAGCGCGACCTTCAAGCGCTGCACGGGCTGCGGGTCACGTCTATTCAAGGACGAGAACGAGTCGCTGGAATTCTCGGGTACACATCCAAGACAGGTGCTCTGTCTCCCCTGCCATCAGAGGCTCGAATCGGATTCCAGCGAGCAGGAGTTTTCCCTCTCCTTCCGAGACGTGGCGAGATCGCTTCGCAGTGGCGACGTTTCGATCCCCGTATCGCCGAGGATCCTTGTCATGGCCTCGCTGGTTCTGGCCGCGTTTCTGGCCGTCGTCGCGGTGAGGACCGCTCAACTCCCCGAGCCCCCGGGCCCCTTCCAGGGGATACGGGACCTGGCCCTGGTCTACGTCCCGAGCGAGAAGGGCCGCGAGGTGGTGGATCAGGGATTCCTGGCCCCCTACGTCTCCTTTCTGGACGATGACGGCGCCAGCAAGGAGTGGCTCTTCGATTCATTCCTCTTCATATCACTGACATCCGACTCCGGATCCAGCTTCTGGGGGACATCCCACGCCGTGGACTGGAGATGGTGGGTCGAGAAGCTATTCACCGAGGGCGAGCAGATCGACTCCCTGAATCGGCAGGTGAGGGCTGCCGGCGAGGTGCTCGGGACCCCGGAGAAGAGAGGGGTAATTGTCTCGGTACCCTATCCGGATCCCCGGGTCACGGACTTCGGCATGACCGATGACAGGGGGCGCCCGATCAAGTTCGAGGGCAAGTACGGCACCCCGCGAAACGGGGACCGGCTACAGGCCTGCATCTGGTTCGTCGACAGCGTGATCGAGAGATGGAAACTCGGGCAGTACCGGTACCTGGAGCTCCTGGGATTCTACTGGATCCAGGAGGAGCTTCTGTCCGGGGACAGGGAGCTGATCAGTGACCTAGCGGACTACATCCACGGGAGGGGTATGGGGATCTACTGGATCCCCTACAACTCGGAGGGGAACATGGAGGACCTGAGCGGCTATACCTCGGGTGACCTGGCCTTCGACTATGTCTGGATCCAGCCCAATCACGCCTTCCGCGACCGGGTATCGGAGCCCTGGAGGGAACGGAGGGACCTCGACCTGGTGGCGAGGAATGCCGACAGGATGGGGGTCTCGATCGAGATAGAGCTTGACCCTGGCACCTTTCTAAACGGCGATATGAAGGCGATCAACAACTTCTACCACTATCTCGACGGCGGTCTAACACATATGTACATGAGGAAGCCACTCGCGTACTACGTATTTCCGTACCAGATGTACAGCAGCCACAACCCGGTGGTGAGGGAGAGCTACGACGTGCTGTGTAGCTTCGTGAAGGACAGACACGAGCCCGCGTATTCTGTTATCGGCGGGAACGTGGAGGATCTCCCGGCCTCACTGGTCAAGTTCGGGCCGGAAACCAGCTGGGGGAAGGTGGAGACGATATCGGGTCAGAGATCCCGTCTGGGTTTCCCCGGCGCCGAGATCTCGATCGGGGGCGTTGACATCTCGAAGGACCACTTCCTGGCCATCCGCTACCTGACCTATCACTCAGGAGCTATCGAGATGAAGACAATGGAGGGGTGGAAGGAGATCGGGACGCTTGCGGGGGACGGGATGTGGCAGGTGGCACAATGGAAGGCCCCGCTCTCGGGGACGAACATCAGGATCCTGGATGTACGTTTGACGAACTTCACCTGGATCTCGGATATCTGGATGTATCCCGACGAGACGGTATTTGAGATCCGAAGTCTAGCTTCCGGCGCGGATATGCCCGGAATATACGCCGAATCCGCCAACGTGAACGGATCCTGGCAGGTATCTCCCGCGGATGGTATCTCCCTGGAGATGATCGATCCGAGAATTCCCTGGACGGTCGTTATCAGATACAGCTCGGAGGACCCGGTACTCCTCGACATCTCGAACTCCCGCACGCTGGATTTCTTCACTCTCAGGCCATCCCCGGACTCCACGGCCTTCGCTTTCAGGACAAGGCCTCACGAGGGGGGAACGAGCATCTCTCTGAATTTCAACGGCTCCGCCTCGATCCAGGAGGCATACGTCTCGCCCTTCTCCTTCCTCACAAACGTTGGCACTTCGTGGGACACGAACCGTCTACGCCACCGGCCCGGAGTCTACCTGGAGAAGGGCTGGAGCGCACAGAGAACGTCAGAGGATCGGGCCAGGTCATACAGGAGCGGCAGGCCCGGGGCCACGCTGGTGGTTGACTCCCTCGGTGTGGACCAGGAAGTGACGGTGACGCTGGGGTACCGCGCGGACGGCATAGTCGTGATAGGGCCCGGCACTCATAGCATTCCCCCCTCCTCTTCCTGGGCCACGCACTCCTTCAGAATGGTCCCCTCCGATCCCCAGACCAGGCTGACCCTGGACTCGGGCATCGACCTTGATTACATTTCGATAATTTATAGCTAGGTCTTAGCTACAATAAATTTATATCAAATTCCTATCTATGGCTCCCCAGACCATCTCTATCGGGAAACCCCATGTTCGAAGCAAGCGAGAACCCAAGATTTCGAATCCATGCGACTCGAGTTCGCGGGCGGCGTGGATCGGCGCACAGTCAACAAGATCCGGAAAGATCCGGTGCGCCACCTTGTATAGATCGAATACGAACCCGCCTTCCCCCTCCGCGCTCACCGCCATCACGAAGATAGTACCACTCGGCGCGAGGACCCTTTGACACTCGGACAGGATCTCGGCCCTTCTGTGACACTCGAAGATTTCGAGCGTGAATACCAGGAAGACGGCGTCAAATCTCGAACATCCAAAAGGAAGCCCGTTGGCATCGCCGAGGACCAGCTGAGGATCTCCCTTGGGCGATTCCGCGAGCTTCCTCTCTGCCACCTCCAGCATACCCTCCGAAACATCAACACCCGCAATCACGGCATGGCCGTATCTCTCGGCTAGCAGTGTGATCATTTCGCCCGTGCCACAACCCACCTCCAGAATCCTGCAGGGCTTCCCCAGAGCCACCTCCTCAAGTAACTCGCGCCTCAGTCTATCCTCCCACGGCCCTGAGAGTATGTCATACCAGCTGCTAATGGCATCGTAGCTTGAGCGTGCCGTCTTAACCTGGTTCACTCTTCCCTGTGTTTTCATCCCTTCCAGGCTCTGGAGATCACTTTGTGGCCGCGGTTATGTTCACATCCGAGAACTTCACGTAGGGCATGAACGTCGGGGTCTCGACCTCCCACCAGTACACCTGCCTGGCGTCACTCCCGATATCCGATATACGGGAGATCATCCCGATGATGTTGTCCGAGATCCTGATCTTCCTGATCGGCCTCACGATCTCCCCGCCCTCTATCAGGAATATCCCGTCCCTGGGTATGGTGGAGAAAGTGCCCTCGGTGTAGTTGGAGAACCTGGTGTACCAGTTCGAGGTCACGTAGATCGTCGGTTGGTCGCATCCGGCTACCATCTCGTCGAACCCGGTCTTCCCCGTCTCGAAGACGATGTTGCTCGACCAAGGCGCGATCATCTTCGAACCCCCGAGGCTGACCAGGCAACTGCTCCCCGTGCTCGCAACCCCGTGCTGGCTTGCCGTCCCGGTGTTGTGCACCATGCCCACGAACCTCCCTGAATTGAATAGCTCTACCTGCTGGGTCGGAACCCCCTCCGCGTCCCAGTATCTGGACCCCAGCCCCTCGGGCCTGTGGGGTTCATCCCTGACGGAGAGTGTTGACGGGCCCAAGGTCTCCCCCAGACGGTCCACCAACGGGCTCAGGCCCAGCATCATCATCAGGGGGTTGGCCCCCTCCGCCAACTGGCCGAGCAGGTTGGCCGCGACCGTGGGGCTGGCGAGCAGGTCGTACCTCCCGGCCTCGCCCTGAACGCCGCCCTCGGCGTCGGCGGCGATCCTGCCCGACTCCTCTCCGGCGGCAACGAACCTCTCCTCCGCGTCCGATATCCTCCTCCCGCACGAGAGGCCCTGGCCCGATGTCTCGGGGTCCAGGAAGCTCCTGACGTTGAGCTGGTATGACGATTCCCTGAAGGACCCTCCGCCCCCGTGGTTGGTCCGATTGATCACCAGGTTCTTCTCGAACTCCAGGGAACCTGCCACCCGCTTCGCTCCCTGCTCCTCGGCCGACTCGATAACCTGCTGGACCAGCCGCACCGCGGTCTCCCCGAAGGTATTTATCCCGGGGTCGAGGAGGTCATCCCTGTCCCGGCTGGGGCCGACCTCGGTCGATATGCCGCCGTAGATCCTGCTCTCCTTGATCCCCCTGGTGTTTGCCATCAGCCGTCGAACCCGCTTCTCGATCTTGCCCGGGTCCGGATCCTCTATCTGGGTCGAGCCCACCCGCCTGCCCATGGCGATGAACACGTCCATCTTGCTGGTGCTCCAGTGCTTGGCGATATCGATCTCGCTGTTAGAGAACCTGACCTGGTTCGAATCCTGGGCTACGTATCTCACCACCACGTCGCTGGCCTCCTCGGAGGCCTCGATCGCGGCGTCGACGAGTTCGTGTCCGCTCATATGCCCACCCCCACTCGTATGTCCCTGAGCCTCACTGCCGCCGGGCCCGCGGTCCATACCGGTGCGCCCTGCATGGGGTCGGACTTACCACATGTCGCGAGGTCCGCCTCGAACCCGGTGGAGCAGGCGTCAACGCTCTCGAATAGACCCCTGGTGGTGAGCTCGAGCACCGGCCGCCTGACGAGGGTGTCGGTCAGCTCCCCGTCCTCTATCAGCCTGGCCTCGGAGCCCACGTACTTAGACTGGAACCTGCGGTCGTCTATGTTCCACTCGGTGAAGTTGCGCATGTATACCCCCCTCTTCACGTCCTCGATGACCTCCTCCTCCGAGAAATCGCCGGGGGAGATGTAGGTATTGGCCATCCGTATTATGGGCTCACGATCGTAACCGATCGCCCTCGCCGCCGCCGTGGAGTTTGTGCCGTACCTGTGCGCGAACTCCCGGTTGAGGAGCAGCTGGTTCAGAACGCCCTCCCTGATCAGGTACCTGGGCTCGGCCCTCACCCCCTCATCGTCGTAGAGGTAGTAGCCGGCGTTCCCGTCCATCGTGGGGTCATCCACTATGGTGAGGGCATCGCTGCCTATCTTGGACTCTCCCAGCTCCAGGTCCGCGTACCAAGATTCCCCCGCCTGGGCGGCCTCTCGTCCCAGTATCCTGTCCCCCTCCGAGGGGTGGCCGCAGTTCTCGTGTGCGATGATCCCCGCGACCTCGGCGCCGACCACCACGTCGGTGACGCCAAGGTCGATGGCCCTCGCCCGGTCCACAACCTCGACCGTCCGCGACGCATCGTCGACAAGTCTGTCAGGTATCATCTCACCCTCGGCCCACTCCCATCCCCCCGTGCCGCCGATGCCGAACCGCCTCTGCTCGGACTTGCCGTCGTCCTCGACCTGAAACATGACCCTGAGGGAGAAGAGGGAGTACAGGCCGTCGATGCGTGCACCCTCGCTGGTGACCAGATGCTTGTCCCATCTGACCAGCTCGAGGTAGAAGTTCCTCAGACCCACCCTGCGGTCGACGTCCGAGACCAGGCCATCCATGCGCGACAGAAATCCCACCTTCTGGTCCTGATCGACATCCCCAAACGGGGTTGAGACCTCGGTCTCCCAGCGGTCCTCGTGGACCTCCTCCTCGGATAGAACAACGGGACTCCTTCTGCTCGCCGCGCTGGCCATCCGGTAGGCCGCGGTGATCGATCTCTCCAGATCCCGCCTGTCATCGCTGTCGCTGGAGCAGAAGCCGACCGAGCCGTCGACTAGCAGGCGGACCCCGGTCCCCTCCCTGGACCTCCGGCCGGCGGACATGATCTCCCCGTTCCGCATCGAGTAGCCCTCGTTGGCCTCCTTGACGTGCCTGGATTCAACGAAGTCGGCCCCCAGGCCGAGGGCGAAGTCGACAGCGTGCTCCGAGAGATCGTGACCATCCATCAAGACACCGGGGAAGCACCTGCGCCGAGTGCTTTAACTCTTTCCGGAGATGCGCCGGCTTCCATTTATAAGATGGGGTCCGGCTTTGTCCCCGCCATGCAGGGCCGACCCAAGCTGACTCCGAGCCTGACCCATCTCTCACCCGGATCGCAACTGACATTCGCGCTCGACAGGGGATCACATCGCGCGGAAATGGAGTGGCAGGTCGACGGCGTGGAGGGGGGAAACGAAGAGGTCGGGACCATCAGCGGCGGCGTCTACAGCCCTCCCCGGGAAACGGAGAGGATGGAGCACGTGATCGCCGCTCACATGCCCGGTGCCGAGGTCGAGTACGCCTGGGCTACGGTGATACTCGGGGAATCGGCCCCCGAGTACAGGTACCTGGGCTTCTGGAACCGCAAGGGGAATGGCGAGGACCAGCTGGCGGAGTCCCACGGCATCGCGATCGAGCCCCCGGGCACGCTGCTGATCGCGGACCCCATAAGGGCGAGGGTCCTCCGCTTCACACAGGACGGCGAGTACCTCGGCGAGATCGGCGGCGGCAAGGGGACCGAGCCCGGCACCTTCGACGGACCGAGGGATATCGACGTAGCTCCAACGGGGGAGATATATGTGGTGGACGGCAACAAGTGCCAGGTCCAGGTCTTCGACCCAAGCGGGGAACTCCTGCGTTGCTGGGGCCACGAGGGCCGCGAGGAGGATGCTCTCCTCAGGCCGCACTCGATATCCCTCTCCCCCAGGGGCGACGTATTCATAGCCGATGTCGAGAACAGCAGGGTCGTTGTCTATGACAGGTCCGGAGAGCCACTTACGTGCTGGGGAAGGAGGGGAACCGAAAGGGGCGAGTTCCTGGCGCCACACGGCGTTGCAGCCGACCCGAACGGGGACGTCTTCGTGGCCGAGTTCGACGGCAGGTGCCAGAAGTTCACGCCCAGGGGCGAGTTCCTACTCGAGTTCGCAGACGAGGGACCTAGATCGCCCCCCGAGGACGAGCTAATCGGCGGGGAGCCAAAAACCATACAGCACGGCCACTTCCGTTACCACAACATCGCATGCGACCGGTGGGGAAACGTCTACCTCATGGCCAGGGACACCAGGGGCGGATACTTCCCAAGCATCGACAAGTACAACAACACGGGCGAATTCGTGACCAGGTTCACCGTGCCCGACGACCTGGGCAGAGGCCTAGGAGCAAAGGCGGCGGCCATCTCCCCCGCCGGCCGGGTATTCGTTGCCGACACCAACAGGGACTACGCGGGCGTTGCCACCTTCGAGCCAACGTAGGACCCTAGATACCAGCGGGTGCCTTACAGACGCTATCACCGGATGCCAGACACCCTTTCCCATTCCGACAACACAAATAAGGATATCGATGGTCCAAGTAAGCGAATTGGAGATGCTGAGATGGAAACAGTGAGTGTCATACCGTGCCTTGACATCAAGGACGGGAGGGTGGTGAAAGGGGTCCACTTCGTCGAACTGCGCGATGCCGCGGATCCGGTTGAGGCCGCCCGCGCCTACTCGGAGGGGAAGGCCGACGAGATAGCGTTCCTGGATATCACCGCCACGGTCGAGAAGAGGAGGACCGTCTTCTCGGTGCTGGAGAAGGTTACATCCGCGGTCGATGTCCCGATCACCGTCGGCGGCGGGATCAAGAACTGCGACGACATGGAGAGGGCATTCGAATCGGGGGCGGCTTGCGTATCGATCTCGAGCGCCGCCTACCGGGACCCAGGGATGATCGGGCGAGCCGTGGATAGGTTCGGGTCGGATAGGATCATGGTGGCGATAGACGCGGACGTGAACCCGGCCTGCCCCTCCGGCAGGGAGGTCTACATAGATGGAGGCCGCACACCGACCGGGAGGGACGCTGTCCGGTTCGCGAGGGAGATGGCCGACCTGGGGGTTGGGCGCCTCCTCCCGACAAGCAAGGCCACCGACGGAACGAGGGACGGATACGATATCGAGCTCACCAAGTCTATCGCCGATGCGACGGGGCTGCCCGTGATCGCCAGCGGGGGGGCCGGCAAGCTTGAGCACTTCCACGAGGCGGTGGTTGAGGGACACGCACGGGGCGTTCTCGCCGCCTCGGTCTTCCACTTCGGCACCTTCAGCATCATGGATGTCAAGGAGTACCTAGATTCACGCGGGGTCGCGGTGAATCTCTGACGGGCATGAACTCCCCCGGAGTGGGTCAGATGGCGGGACACGAAGGAGACGGGCTGAGGGTCGGTGCGGCGAGCGTCGAGATAACGCCCCCGATCGGGACCCACCTGGCTGGCGACGTGGGTGGATACAGGCCGGCGAGATCGGTTGAGGATGAGATCCTCGCCACCTCTCTCATGCTGGAATCTCACGGGAAGGTCGTCTGCATCATATCCGCGGACCTGACGATAATCTCCGGAGATTTCTCGAGACGGGTCCGTGAGATGGCGAAGGACGAGCTGGGCCTGGATCCAGATGCCGTCATGGTGCATGCGACCCAGAGCCACTCCGCGCCGGCGATCGGCAGCTTCATACTCAGTGACGGATTCCGGCTACCGGAAGAATTCGACTGGCTTCATGGCAGCGAGCGGGAGTACAGCTCATGGGCGACGGAGAGAATGGAGGAGGCCGTGAGGCGGTCATACGATGAGCTGAAACCTGCGGAGATCGGCTGGGGAAGGGGGATCGAGGGCAGGATGGCATTCAACAGGAGGGCCGTCATGCGGGACGGGACAGTCTCGATGCCCGGCCGTATGTGGACGGATCCGCTAGGGCCCACCGGGATCCTGCATCTGGAGGGGCCGATAGACCCCGAGGTGGGAGTGGTCTGCTTCAGGGGCACCAGCGTGGATCTCCCCTCGATGATAGTCAGCTACACCTGTCACCCGGTACATGTATTCCCCAAACCGATCGTCTCCGCGGACTGGCCGGGGAGCCTGAGAAGAGGGCTGAAACGATCCTATGGTGGCACCTGCACGCCCATGGTTCTGAACGGTTGCTGCGGGAACATCAACCCCTGGCCGCCCTACGAACCAAACTACGTCGAGAGCCACGCCAGGATGGGGGAGGTCCTCTGCCGAACGGCCACTAGGGTGATCGATCGTATCGAGTTCGATGACGGGATCGAGCTGGGCTGGAGGTCCAGGAAGATCGGCCTGCCCATCCGGGAGATAGACGAGGGGGAGTTGCGGGAGGCGGAGGAACTTCTCGAACGGCAGCCGGAACCGGTATGGACCGAGGGCAAGGGCGGGGTGGACCCCCGGTGGGTGATGGCGGCCGGGTTGATCGATCTCAACTCGCTTCGATCCAGCAGCACGTCCTACGAGTACGAGATCCAGGCATTCAGGATCGGCCAAATAGCGGTAGTCGGCCTTCCCGGCGAGCCATTCGTGGAGGGCCAGCTCCGGATCAAGGAGAGGTCCCCCGCCGATCTCACCATCGTGGCACACGACACCGGACACTACGCCGGATACCTCCCCACCCGTGAAGCCTACCCCCGGGGCGGCCACGAGACCAGGACCGGAAACTGGTCACGGTTCGCACCCGGCAGCCTGGAGAGGGTGGTTGACGAGGTAATCGATATACTGGAGGAGATGTTCCGGTAGCTCGCCCGAAGAGGGCGCGGGAGAAAAGCGTTAAGAAAAACCGCAGCCTCCTAGTCGGGAAACCGAGAGGTCTATGAATGTCAAGATACGACTGGCGTGAAGTCGAGCCCAAGTGGCAACGCTGGTGGCACGAGAACCAGACATACGAGTTCGACCAGAGCCCGGAGGCCGCCGACCGCGCATACCTGATCGACAATCCCCCCCGCTACGCCTCCGGGGGACTCCACGTCGGCCACGCCGTGCACTACACCCACATCGACATGGCTGCCCGGTACAAGCGCATGAAGGGATTCAATGTCATGTTCCCCCTCTGCTTCGACACCAACGGGATACCTATCGAGGAGAGGGTGGAGCGCAAGCTCGGGGTGACTAGGCTCGACGTCGACCGCCACGAGTTCATCGAGATGTGCCGGAACTTCGCCAACCGCAACATAGAGGAGATGACACACGAGTTTTCCGTCCTCGGCTGCTCGATGGATCCCTCGGTCTACTACCAGACTGACGCCGATTACTACCGCCGTGTGACCCAGATCAGCTTCCTGGAGATGTTCAAGCGGGGGCTGGTCTACAAGGGCACCTTCCCCGTGAACTGGTGCCCCAGGTGCCTCACCGCCCTCGCCGACGCGGAGGTAGAGTACAAGGACCGCGAGAGCAGGTACAACAATATAGTGTTTCGCGTCGAGGAGACCGGGGAGGAGATCATCATCGCCACCACCCGGCCGGAGCTCCTCTGCACCTGCCAGATGGTAGCGCTCCACCCCTCGGACGATCGGGCGTCCGAACTCGAGGGCAAACACATGGTCACGCCCCTCTACGAGAGGACCGTCCCGGTCATAGTCGACGACGCCGTCGACCCCGAGAAGGGGACCGGTATCGTGATGATATGCTCCATCGGGGACAAGGAGGACCTCCAGTGGATACTCAAGAACGACCTCGAATTCGAGATGGCCATAGATGAGCAGGGCCGGATGACCGGTAGATCCGGAAAGTACGAGGGCCTGACCGTCGAGGAGGCGCGGGAGGCGATAGTGAGGGATCTGGAAGAGGCCGGGCTGCTTAGGGGACAGGTCCCGACGATCCAGTCGGTCGGCTCCTGCTGGCGCTGCAAGACCACTGTCGAGTACCTGCGCAAGCCGCAGTGGTTCCTCAGGACCACGAGCTACAAGGACGCGGTGCTTGACCACGCGGACGAGATAAACTGGTACCCCGAGCATATGAAGAAACGCCTGGAGCAGTGGGTCACCTCCCTCGAATGGGATTGGGTCATATCCAGACAGCGATACTTCGCAACCCCGATCCCGGTCTGGGAGTGCGAGTGCGGAGAGGTGGTGGTGGCCGAGGAGGAACAGTGCTACGTCGACCCCACCGTGGACGACCCGCCGGTCGACAGCTGCCCGAGGTGCGGGGGTGACCTGAGGGGATGCGAGGACGTCTTCGACACCTGGATGGACAGCTCGATATCCCCCGCGTTCATCGCATTCTGGAAGAGGGATGTGGACAAGTTCAATAGGTACTTCCCCACAGGGCTCCGGCCCCAGGCTCACGACATCATACGCACATGGGCCTACTACTCCCTGGTGAGGTCGCACCTGCTCTTCGACTCCAAGCCCTGGGGGGAGATGATGATCGACGGGTTCGTGCTCTCGACCGACGGCACCCCGATGCACGCCTCCCTCGGAAACGCGATCGATCCCCTGGAGACCCTCGAGGAGTACGGCGGCGACGTGATGCGTTACCTGGCCGCCCTCTGCGCCCTGGGCCAGGACAACAACTTCAGGCCCCAGGACCTGGTCCGGGGGAGGCGATTCGTGGAGAAGTTCTGGAACGTGCAGCAGTTCGTCGAGCTCGCGCTCGAGAACGAGCCGGAGGGACAGGAAACGGGGCCGCCCGAGGCGCTCCTGGACAGGTGGATACTCGACCGCCTCTCCTCCCTGGTCGAGACCGTCGACGGGAGATACCGCGAGTTCGACTTCGCGCCGGCACTCCGTGAGGTGCAGGATTTCGTGTGGCACGAGTTCGCGGATCACTACATAGAGCTCGTCAAATCGAGGGTGTACGAGGCCCGGGATCCGGGGGTCTTCAGCACCCTGAGGACTGTGGGCCTTGCCGTCACGAAGCTGCTGGCCCCCATACTCCCCCACATCACCGAGGAGGCATACCAGCGGATCTACCGGGAAGACGATGGGGCCGATAGCATACACACCTCCGGCTTTCCCGAGGCGGGCGAGGGATACCCCGGGGCGAGGGAGCCGGGGGAGTTCGCCAAGAACGTGGCCTCCGCGGTGCGGCGGTGGAAATCCGACCAGGGGATGTCCCTCAACAGGAAAGTGGAGTCGATAGAGATAATCACCGATGTGCATAGCGCGCAGGAGGTGGCCAAAGACGTGAAGGCTACAACAAACGCCGAGGAACTGATATTCGTGGCGGAGGATCCAACGCTCCACCAGGAGGCGAGGGCGGTCAAGGCGGTTCTGTCGGAGATCGGGCCAAGGTTCAGGTCCCGGGCCGGCGAGGTGGCGAGGGTGATCGAGGGAGCCGACCCGGGGGAGATCTCGGAGGCGATCGCCGAGGGGGGCGAGTGGCGATTCCCGCTGCCGGACGGCAGTGAGGCATCCATCACCGAGGATGACATCGAGATAGAATGGGGCTGGATCTCGCACGGCGAGAGCGTGGAGACCATCTCGTTGCCCAACGCGATGATCGTGATAAGAGGGGGATGAGTCTTGACGGCCCCGGAGCCCCCCTGTTTCGACCACCTCCTCAAGGCACTCAAGAACGAACCCTACGAGGGAAGGGTTCCATTCTTCGAGATAGGGGTAGATCAGGAGATAATGAAGGCGGTGGTGGGGGGTTTTCCGCAGGCCCGGACCACCGATAACAGAACCCTGGACTTCTACCGCGGTCTGGGCTACGACTACGTGCCCGTCGGGGTCAGGTGCCACCAGGAGGGGAGTGGAATGGCCTCGAGGAACGCCGAGGACACGGCCATCCTCTCCAGGGGGACCAGGGGCTGGGCCCCCATGGACGGTGTGGTGAAGACCAGGGAGGAGTACGAGAACTTCGGGTGGGCCGACCCCGAAGCCCCCGAGACCGAGGCGATCGAGTCGATGGCCAAGGTACTGCCCGAGGGAATGATGATCATAGCGTCCACCGTCGGGCTCCAGGAGCCCCTTGCCGAGAGGATCATGGGGGTGAAGGCCCTTAGCCGGAACCTGTACCGGGACCCCGACCTGGTAAGGGACGTGTGCAGGAGGCTGGGGGAACCGAAGGTCGCAGCGGCGAAGGCGGCGGCCGAGATAGACGAGGTGGGCGCCGTGAACTGCTGTGACGATTTCGGTTACCAGAGCGGGACCCTGCTTTCCCCGGAACACCTCAAGAGGTACATACTGAAGTGGCACAGGAGGATCGTCAGGGCCGTTCACTCCTGCGGCAAGCCGGCGATACTGCACTCCTGCGGCAACCTTCACGGTGTCATGGACGAGATAATAGACTACTGCGGATATGACGCGAAGCACTCCTTCAAGGACTCCCACACGCCGATCGCCGAGGCGAAGAGGCTCTGGGGAGACCGAATAGCCCTCCTGGGAGGGATCGACATGGATACCCTTTCCAGGCGCACCGAGTCGTACGTGAGGGGATACGTGCGCGGGGTTCTGGAGGAGTGCGCAGGACGGGGATTCGCGCTGGGGTCAGGCAACTCAGTAGCCAACTACGTGCCGGTCTCCAACTACCTGGCGATGCTCGACGAGGGAGCGAAATTCGTGGTCCGGTAACCAGAGGCGGGGCTTGACGCCTTGGAAGGGAGCGGCAGGAACGTCAGTGACGGTCGTGGTCCGGTCACGCTGAGGATCGAGGGCCTGGGAGTGGTGACCGTGCCCGCCCAGTTCTCCGAGATCGTCCCCGGCTCGGACAGGGTCAGTTACATGCCCCTCAGGAGCGAGCGGGCGGACGAGGTCTTCGGCATGCTCCGCGACGGTTGGCTGCTGGTGGGGGCCGGGGATTACGCCGATCTCAAGGCGAACATGTGGTACGTCATGAGATTCCGGAACCGTCTCCTGCCCCCGATAGACAGGTCCAGCGATCTGATGAAACACAGGGAGCGGGAGAGGCGTCTGACCAAGATGGTTCACCGGCTGACGGTCGCCATCGATTCCCGGGGAATGGTCGGCGTCCGGAACGCGCCGCCCGAGACGGCACGGCTGGAGGGCTGGTTGGGCTGGAATATCGATCCCGGCCATACCTACCTCTTACCGCTCAGGCGTCTTTCCAGGATACTGACCGATATGAGAAGGGCCGAGGAGGGAATCCACATCAGGGCGCTGGGCGAGAGGATCACCATCAAGCCCCACGTATACGTCCCCTTCGACCAGAGCCTGACCGATATGGTGTGGAAACATGTGGATATCGGTCCCACCGACACGGTGCTCGACATGGGCACGGGCACCGGCGTTCTGGCCCTCATTGCGGCCAGGAAGGGTGCCGAGAGGGTGGTGGCGACGGACATCTCGGCCAACTCGGTGGCGAACGCCCGGGAGAACGCCGCGAAGCTCGATCTCGAGCCCCGGGTTGACGTCAGGGGGCCGGGAGACCTCTTCCAGCCGGTAGGCGACGAGAGCTTCGACGTCATCATCTTCAACCCTCCCTGGATCCCGGGCAGACCGAGAAACGAATACGAGAGGAGCATCTACGACCCCGGGCAATCCATCCTGCTGCGCTTCCTGGACCAGGTGAAGGGGCACCTCGAGGAAGGGGGGCGGCTCTACCTCCTATACTCCGATGCCTCGGAAGTCGCCCGGGAGGGATCCCTGGGAAATCTGGAGCTATCCCTGGAGAGAAACGGTCTTAGGGTCACCGGTGACGCTCGAACCAGCAGGAGAAGCCGTTTGACGGGTTCACGCGAGGTCGTCCACCTGTTCGAGATACGTAGGAAATAGCCTCACAACGCCGTTCTGAAATCCACAACCGACCCACGGCGGCTCGAGAATCAGTAAAGAGCGGTCCATGCCACCTCCAGAGGTGAGTATGCTCGAGTTCAGGGAGGTAGGGAAGACCTACGGCGACTTCGTGGCCCTGGAGCACGTCGGCCTTGTCGTGGAGAGGGGCGAGTGCTTCGGCCTGATCGGCCCCAACGGGGCCGGGAAGTCAACGCTGATGAGGATAGCCGCAGGGATCCTCACCAGCTTCACCGGCGACGTCAGCGTCTTCGGCATGGACCTCCGCCGAAACGCGCGGGAGATCAAGAGAGGTATAGGTTACCTGCCCGAGGAGCCGAGCCTCTACACCCGTCCCCGGGCCAGGGCCCTCCTGAAGTACTTCCTGCGCCTCTACGGCGAATCCGACGATATCAAGGGCAGGGTCGATGCGGCGCTCTCGCTGGTCGGGCTGGCGGAGAGGGCGGACGACAGGGTCGAGACATTCTCCAAGGGCATGAGGCAGAGGCTGGCCATCGCCCGCGCCATAGTGCACCGCCCACGACTCCTGATGCTCGACGAGCCCACCATGGGACTGGATCCCGCCACCGCCGATCGTATTCGGTCCTTCATACACGATCGGAGAACGGCAGGGGAGACGATACTGATCTGCACCCACTACATGGAGGAGGCGGAGCTGCTGTGCGACCGCATCGGGGTCATCGACCACGGGCGCCTGCTCGCGGTCGGGAGGCTGGACGAGATCAGGAAGCTGGCCAGGACCGACTCCGGGCTGATCGAGGCCGTGCTCGAGAGAAGGTACCTCACCCCCGAGCAACTCGGGGCTTTCAGGGACTACAGGCTCACCCCCAGGGGCATAATCGGGCGAGCTGACCTGGATGAGGCGTACGACGCCCTGAAGCCCAACGGGATCGTCTCCATAGAGAGGGTTCGGCCGAGTCTGAAGGAGAGCTTCGTCCGCCTGACGGAGGGTGAAGGAGATACCGGTTAGCAGCGGCACCTATCATCTACTACGATTCGAGCTTTCCCAGGTCGCCACGGACCGAAGGTTCGTTCTCGGACTGATTATCCAGGTGGCCCTGATGGCCGTGCTGGTGCCGGTTCTGATCGGCTACGCCCAGTCGGTTGGGACGGGCGGGGACGTGCTGCAGAGCCGGGCCAGGGGATTCGCCCCCGTTGCGCTCTGGGGAGCCCGCGGCACCCCGCTGGAGGCGGTCCTCACCGAGAGCGACCGGATCACCGTCGAGCGAATGGACTCGAGGGAGGGGGCCATAGACGCCCTTCGCTCCGGGTACTGCTGCATGGCGATCGGAATGCCCGAGGGCCCGTCAGCGGATATCGAGGCCGTGGTCAACATAGGTGACCCCCGATCGGCATCCGCCTGGAGCGTAGTGGAGATCGCCGAGTCGAGCCTCAGGGACTCCCAGAGGAGAAGCACCGCGAGGGAGATCGTGGTCGAACGGATAGGCGAGGAGAACGAATCGCAAGACGCGGATATCGAGTCGCTTATCGAGGAGGAGATCAACTCCTTCCTCGAACCCGTGGAACTGGTGGTCGTCCGGCTAGGGGAGGGTGCGGATGCGACGCTGCCGGGTGGGAACGAGCCTGACGCCGAAGATGAAGGCGGGACCTCTTCCCCGCAGGGATCCCTCGACTTCCTGACCATGATCTTCCTCTCCTTCGGCCTCTGTTTCCCCCTGCTATCTGGATCCGGGATGGTGATAGAGTCCCTCACCGGTGAGAAGGAGCTGCGTACCATCGAGGGCGTGCTGGGAACCCCGATCACGCGTGGACAGATGCTGCTGGGAAAGGTCGGCAGCGCGTACATCATATCGCTGGTGCAGGTCCTGGCCCTCCTGCTCGTCCTATCCCTGATCCTCAGGGTCCAGAACCTTCCCCAGGTATTCTTGATCCTCGTCACATCCGGCGCCGCCATCGTGTCGTCCACAGCCCTGGTCTCCACGGTGTCGAAGACGGTGAAGGAGGCACAGCTGGCGATAACTATCGTCTATGTCTTCATATTCGTGCTCTTCTTCGGCCCTATCCTGCTCCCCGGGCCAGCCGCCTGGATAAGCCCCTTCACGCCCCTGACCAGGTACGCCGCGGGTGAGCCCGTTGACCTGGCGAATGCGCTGATCCCCCTCGCGGGATGCGTGCTATTCTCGGTCCTCTCGCTCTGGATCTGCGCTAGGCTCCTCCGCAACGACGGGATCATCTTCGGCCCCAGACCCTCACTGAGGGACCTCCTCAGGGAGTCGGTCGCGAGGAGGGCCGGGACCGGTAACCGGAGGCTCCTGCTGGCCGCCGGTTTCGGTGCCGCGGCTACCCTGCCCTCGATGATCTTCCCGAGCGTCCTTCTGGTGCCCTCCTTCGCCCTGATCGGGTTCTGGTCGCTGCCGATCGCGCTTCTGCTGGCCGCGACGGTGGAGGAGTACTTCAAGCCCTATGCCATCTATTTGATGGAACCGGTCCCGAGTCGAAACGAGGTCATCATGATGGGGCTGGTATCCGGGCTTGCCTTCGCCGCGGTCGAGAACGCGCTCTTCACGGGCGTGATCCTCGGTTCAGGCGTACTCGACGGGTGGATAATCGTGATGAGGTACGCGGTCGCGCCGCTCCTCCACGCCGGCCTCACCGTCCTGGTCTCCTACGGATTCTGGAAGGGCGGTAACGCCAGGGCGATCTCGCTGGTTGCGGCCTCGATCCTTCATTTCTTCTACAACCTCTCGGCCGTGGTACTGGTGGTGTGATTGGACCCGAGAATAGTGGGGATCATATCCTGGAAGGAACTCGGTGACCTGGTCACGAGGAGGGTTTACTGGTTGACCTTCGTGCTGGAGCTGATTATCGTCCTCGGGGTGATAATGCTGGGGATAGCCTTCGCCGCGATCAACAACCCCACCGACATGGCCTCCAACTCCCCCGAACTCAGGATAAGGGTCGGGTACCTGGAGACGGAGAGCGAGCTGGCCGAACCCATACTTGAGGACCTCGCGGAGAACAGCGTTGTCCTCGTCCCCTTCGATCAGCGGGCTTCGCTGGAGAGCTCAATCCTGGCCGGGGAGGCCATGGCGGGGCTGGTAATCGAGGGAAACGATCCGGGGGTCGACACCAGGGTGGAGTTACTCGTCGATCCCGCGAGATTCTACTCGGGAGTGGCGCAGGCCAGGCTGCAGGACACCCTCGATGGTCTGAACGAGGAGCTGTCGAAGCGGCGCTTCAGGTCACTTGGCTACGGCACCGTGGCCTCCCTCTCCATACGGAAGCGGACCATCGGGGACCAGACCCTGCCCGTGACCTCCCCGGACTTCGTCGAGGCCATGTACCTCATGGTCGTGCCCCTGATACTGCTGTTCCCGATCCTGATATCGGCGAACATGACTGCAGATTCGGTGGTCGGGGAGAAGGAGTCGGGCACCCTCGGGATCCTGATGGCCTCACCGGCCTCGAGGTTCGAGCTGGTCCTGGGGAAGACGCTGCCGATACTGGGGATCACCAACCTCCAGTTCCTGTGCTGGATATTCCTCCTGGAGCACAACGTCCTCGGTTCGATCAGGATCCACAGCAAGGTACCGCTCCTGATCATCCTGAACATCGGCGCCCTGCTGGTGATAGCCGCCTCTCTGGTGATATCCTCCCGATCGAAGTCCTCCAGGGAGAGCAACCTCTATCTCACGATCCTGATCATCCTCTTCGTATTTCCCCTCTTCGTGACCTTTGGGGAAGGAGGGATCGATGGGCTCCTGCAGGAGGTGCAGCTGGTCAAGGTGATAGGCCACATGTCGGCGGACCCGGCCCTGGCCCTCTCGGAGCTCTGGATGCCGGTTGCCGTCTTCGGCTCCATCACCGCGCTCCTCATGCTACTGGCAACGGTATCGATGAGTCGGCTGGAGCCACCCCCCAGCAAGTGAAGGCTTGCCAGGACCATCAGCAAGATCTATCGCAAGGTTGAGTCCCGCAGAAGGAATCCTCGAAATGTGAACGAGCATCACATGCCCGTGCCCATCAGGTAGCTTTGAGGATACGCCGCACGTTTGGCATCCTCAATCCTCTTCGTCCCTTGGCTTCCTCCTCAAAACCCCTAACACAAGAAGCATGAGAAGCACGGGCGCTACCAGTACTACATAGGGTACGATGGGCCTCAGGCTCTCCGGTAGAAGAGGCAGGAGAGGTCGAGCGAAGGGCAGGAGGAACGGGAAGCCGGTCTCGAACCATTCAGGGAGCTGGTATTCACCGCTCTTGCCGGTATCACCGTCAGATCCCTCTTGGCCCTCTCCCCCAACCTCAAGATACTCGCTCCAGCCTTCCAGCTCGGTTTCGGGATCAAAGTCCTTCACGTCGCTGATCGATCCATCCGCCGATAGGGTAACCATCTCCAAGCTGTTCAGCGTTATCTCGGTTCCCTTGATGGTTCTTATATCGGGGTTCCCCTCGATGGTGTACACCTGGACCTCCTCCCCGATCGTGTCAACGATTACTCTGGACCGCACTCTGATCCTCGCAAACTCCTCTATCTTACTGAAGTCAACCTCATTCTCGAAAGCATTCAGCACGTCCATGCAGAACTTCACGCTCTCCGGCACACATCTATCGATAAGGGCCTGGATGCCCTTCTGAATCGAGAAGCCTATCAACACGTCCGCCGTTCGCTCCCATGAGGTCTGGAATCCTGACTCGTATGCACATCGGAGTATTGGCAACCTGACGTGTTCAACCATGTTTCTCGACCCCTTGAACTGGTGCTGGTGGGGCACACGTACGATGGCTATATCCCCCGTTACCCAGCCTATCTTAACCTCAACATCCCCATCGATGTCCAGAATATCCCCTGGCATTATACCGAATCCGGCATTCACTGGTGCATAATCGAAGGTCGGCTGCGCCAGCATTCTCTTGACCCTAACCCTTCCCGTCCCCCACTTATCCTCGGGGTTCTCCTTCAGATAAGCCTGTTTGAATTCGTCGCTCCGACCATCCCCGCTTATGTCAAACATGCGAGCAATGCAGTCCAGTCTGACATCCGCCCTCGCCATGTACTCGATCTGCGTCACTTGCCTCGTTCTTAGTTCCTCCTCGTCGACGATCACCGCCCTGACCTGTCCCTCCACCTTGCCATCTTTCAGCAGTTTCTCACCGATCTTCTCGGCGTTGAAGGAGTTCAGTGCTAAATAGTTGATGACCGCCCTTCCCTCGGTGTCGGTCATCGCGGATCCCAACCAGGTATCACTTCTGATGCCGAGCACTCCCGAGATGACGATCCATTCATGTTGGGGCAGGCTATTCATCACGTCATCCAGCGTGGCTGATCCGCTTGGCTGTACGTAGAAGTGAACCTTTCTTCCTGAAGTGCCAGAGCCCTTCTTATCCACCAGCTTCGCCACAAGACTCCCCTCCTCCTGTCTGGTAACCCGCCGGATCACCGGAGGGCCGTTTTTATCTCCAAATCGTAAAATGGGTCGAAGAACTCGAGGCTCAGGATCAGGTCATCCAGTGATATCTCGAAATTATGGTAGCCGGAATAGGCAAGCGAGGTGCCGGTTGCCTCATATGCCCCCGCCCGAACCCTCATCATAAGCGTCTTCTCACCCTGCGAGCTCACCCCGTACCGTTGCGCGAGCTCGAACCAGGAAGCTAGATCGAGGCCTTCTGCCTTGGATTCCACGATCAGATCGGATAGCCCGGTGGTGCTGCCGGTGCCGGCACTGTGCCATCCGCGAAGCTGTGATTGATGGCTTCTTTGATGATTCTCCCGTTATGCTTGTCCTTGGGAGGGGTATCTCAAGCCTGGTTCCATCGAGCCGCGACAGGTGATACCTAGAGGCCCTGATTCCATACATATGATCTACCGTTATGTGTTGATCTAGCTTTGAGGAGCATCGCATGGATCTGATTTGGACGGGGATTGGGCAATCATCACCCGGAAACAGATCAGGATCCCCGGATAACTTCATACAGGTCACAGTAGTAGACATGTGCCTTGCTGTCCTCCGTCTCCTCCCAGTAGGGGAGCTTGTTCAAAACACAGATCACCAGCTCGAGCTCCTCGTCTCGATCGCACTGCTGCATCGTCACTGACCAGGAGCTCGATTGCCCCTTCATCAGGATCTTCATGTGTTCGTCGTCATACACGAACCTGTTGGTGCCGATTCCTGCCCCGGTGTTCTGGAAGTAGACTATGTCCCCGTAGCCCAGTCCCTCATCGCAGTTCTTGTAGACACCGTAAACGATGATATCATCGTAGCCATCCTCGTTTCCATCGACGACCAGCGTCCCGGCATAGCATCCCAGATACGGGTAGTTCTCGGAGTCGAAATCGACATTTTCCAACGTGTGCAGCGTCATCTCCCCGTCCGCTATGGTGATGTAGTTGGCGACGGACGCGTTTTCGCACCCGACCACCCCCCTCGAATTCATGACGAGCGCCTCCTCACCGTTCACCGGATCGCCGTCCAGGTTTGCGGAGGTCAAGCCGGAGTAGGTCTTCTCTGAACGGATCCTGTCCACCTCCTCGAAGAGGTAGTTGATCTCGGGAACCGGTGACTCGATCCTCCTGTAGAGGTAGACCTCTGAGCCGGTAACCGTGCCCTGGTGCCAGTACTCCAGGGAGACCGCTATGTCCATCAGCCCATCTTCATCGAAATCCAGAATTCCGTACCCATTGATGGTGGAGGAGTCAACTAGGAGATGTGGATGCCACTGATCGGGGGTGAAGACCATCTCTCGGATGATACCGTTCTCGTTCACGTACAGTCGTTTCACGTAGAACGCGTCGTTCTCGTAGGGGTAGGCGCCTTTCAGGGAGGGCGTCTCATACTGGTAGTTGTAGTTCCCGAACCCTTTCGCCGGCTGTTCCAGCACGAAGAGCCTTGAGCTCCCGGACATGCCGTTAAACTCCGTGGAGGTAGCCACCATTATATCGGTCAGCTTGTTATCCCTGTTCCTGAAACGCGACGTTATCGGCCGTGGCATAAGGGATGAGAAGTCCCTGTTTGCTATCTCCTCGCCCCACTTTCCCCACACAAGAGGTTGAGGATCGATGAGGCTTCCTGGCTCGTTGAGATCGAAGTAGATCACTCCCGGGAAGGGCCGATACTCCTCCCCCTCCAGGGGAAAGGAGACCACGTCGGCACCGCTGACGGCTTCCTTGTACCCGTCGTTGTCGAAATCGTAGCCGACTAGGCCCTTGATCGGCCAGCCGCCGCCGAACTCCTTCCCGCGGACGAACTTGGGATGCAGGAACTCCTTCCTCCATTCTCCGTCGCGATAGGTGTTTATAAAGACGCCACATGCTCCGTGATGGTAGTGGGTGAGGGCGGCAAGCGAGCCGTTGCCAAAGAGGTCTCCCACCACGATAGTCTGGAAACAGTGTTCCTCATCCTGGTAATTGGGCGAGGCCCCTATCGGCTTCCACCACTCCTCTAGAGCGTTGAAATGGTCGTGGCCGGCTTCGATCTGTTGATCTAGAATACATCCGAAGAGCAGGGATGACAGCAATGCTGCCCCAGCAGCGACCGCATAGCCTCTATTCATCCCACCTGCACCCTACCTGTGTCGACTGCGGCCATCGTTGATAATTGTGATGCGTGCGATGTGATCGATCATGTTGATCATCGCAACCGGTTTCAATTATGGTAATATATCCATCAATCTCGCCCTCCATGTAACTTCAAGAAACTATTGAATAATCAAAGTTATTTTATCCAACTAGCTACAACTGATGCAATACCTTTATAGGAGCGCCGATACCTGCCGAACCGAAGTGTTCAAGTTGATCGTCAAGCTTCCAAGAATGAACAAGGATGAGATTCGAGAATTGCTCCGCGGACAGACGCTCTGCCGGATTGCCTTCAAGGGCGAGGAGTACCCGTACATGGCCCCCTTCCAGTACCTCTACCACGGGGGGTGCCTCTACTTCCACTTCACGAACTACGGCAAGAAGATGAAACTCATAGACAGGGACAACAGGGTCTGCGTGGAGATCGAAAGTTACGAGCCGGACCTGAGCGAGTACAGCTTCGTCGTTATCACGGGCAGGCTGGACTACGTCACAGACGAGGACGAACGGGCGACGGTGATCCGGAAGATGGCCGAGGAGGGCAGGAGAAGGCTTTCAGAGAGGTTTCTGGCCGCCCACGGACTGGACCCCGAGGACGGATGGTCATCCCTGGACCCGGGAAAACCTCTGAGGATAGTGAAGCTGGTGAATATAGTGGGGGAGATAGGCCTGAGATCGCCCCGATGACCCGAGAGACCGCTCCCGGTCTCATCTGAAGGAGGATATAAGGTCCTCGCACCCATCCAGCATCTCGAGGCTCTCCGAGTCGGGGCTCAGGATCACCATGAAGTGGCTGACCCCTAGATCCGAGAACTCCTCTATCCGGTCCCGGGCCCCGTCGAAATCCAGCTGGCCCTCCCCGATGGAGAGGTAGTGACCGAAGACCTTCTCCCCGCCCTGGGAGTGTTCAAGGACCTCCTCCATCTTCTCCGACACGTAGTCGGCGTCCCCGCTGCCGGTGACCCAGCCGTCGCAGAGCTCTCCCGCCATCCTGAGCATTCTGGGACCCGAGCCTCCGTTCCAGAGCAGGGGGTGGGGATCAGTATAGGGCCTGGGGACCAGCTGACACCCCTCGATCCGCCAGAAATCCCCCTCGTAGTCAACCTTGGGCTCGGTCCACAGCCTCCTCATTATCCTGGTGGCCTCGATTGTCCTGTCAACACGGTCCTTCGGGGGAAGCCACTGATACCCGTAGGCATCGAACTCCCTCTCCCACCATCCTGCCCCGATGGCCATGTAAACCCTGCCCTGGGTGAGCTGATCCAGTGTGGCGACCATCTTCGCCGTCAGGGCGGGATTCCGGAACAGGCTGCACATCACAAGGGGGCTGACGGTCAGCCCTGTCCGGGAGGCGACCGCACACAGCATGGTCCAGCACTCCGGGATGCAGCCGCGCTGTGGTGATTCGTAGAGGAAGTGGTCCATCTGGGAGACGACATCGAATCCAACCTCCTCGGCCTTCTCGGCGGATTTCAGGGTGTGACTCACGCCCTCCTTAACCGGCAGGTGGTACCAGAAGGTGGTTGCAGGCATGATTGACCCTTCGCTGAACACCGATAAAAAGGATAGCATCGCGGCGGGCAGGGGCCCCTTCCGACCGGGATTCGTAACATTAATATATGTTCTTATGCACATAAGTCCCGAGTGATTAGCTTGCCAGGATTAGATGGAACAGGTCCCAGAGGCATGGGGCCGATGACGGGCGGAATGAGAGGCTGGTGCAGCGGATATATGCCATCGGCCTACGGTACAGGGTACGGCCCGGCATACGGTCCGGCCTATGGCGGATACGGGTGGAACTACCCCACGGCCTACCAGCCAAGATACGCACCCACGTACGGCTACGCGCCGCCCGCACCCTATCCGAGACAGATGCCGATGTACGGCGGTTCAGGGTTCGGCTACGCCCGCCCCTGGGGCTACGGATTCTCCCGGGGCTTCGGCGGCAGGCTCGGAATGGGTAGAGGTTTCGGCGGAAGAGGACGGGGCAGATGGTAGAAATCCGTTCTCCCTCTTTTTTCTAGATTCTATCGGTCTATCTACCGACATCCCTGTAATCGGATCTCAGCTTTACGGCTCTCTCCGCCGGGGCGTAGAAGCCCTGGTCGGCGAAATCCGAGGTGTGCAGATAGCACCGGATAACGGCCCTGTCGCTCCCCTCCCTGAAGCTGATGAGCCTGCTCATGGGGATGGCGTGGGATGCGACATGGTACCTGGTCAGCGGGGCCGCGTTCACGAACGTAACCCCCCACTTCGACTCCACGTGGGACCTTCCGCCCTTCCGATCCTCGGGGTTGGTATGGGTATGGGCGCCCAGCCAGAGATCGATCGACCCCGGATTGGAGGCCAGGTATCGCTCGAAGGCGCCGGAGTCCGGCTGATCGCCGACGTAGTACAGGTATGAGGCGCCCTCCGGGGCACCGTCCGGGAAGTACCCGTGATAGTCGGGTTTCCACTCGCCGCCCTCCCTTCTGAACCCCTCCCAGGGCCCAGATGCAACCGTCGTCTCCTTCAGAACGTGGTGGTGGGCGCTGACTATCACACGATCCTGGTTCTCTTCAACCATATCCCTCCACCAGCGGAAGGTATCCTCGCTCACGGCACCGGCCGGGTACCCCCCTCTGTCTCCCCGGCCGATCGGCGGCCCGACATGATTCCTGTCGCTCATCATCAGGAACAGTATGTTTCCGACCCTGAACGAGTACCTCTCCCAGTTCCCCTCTATCGGATACTCCCGCTCGCCCACGCCGGAGAACTCGGTGTTGACCCCCTCGGGATCGATCCACTTCCTGAACCACCACTGGGTCTCCTCGCCCGGCCTCGTCGCATCGTGATTCCCGGCCAGGCAGTAGAAATCCTCCCGGGCATGCTCCCTCATGGCGCCGAACTGTCTCACCACCTCCATCCCCTCCTGGTCCCCCGGGGTCGTCTGCGAGCCCGAGAAGTCTCCCAGGTGGATCCCGATATCCCAGTCGAACCTCGGGCCTGCCGATCCTCCGGACTCGCTCTGAACTATCGCTTCTGCCAGGCTTCTACGTCCGGAAACCCGCATGTCGGTGCCAACGTGGCAGCAGCCGCTCACCCACAGGTTCAGATCTTTGCCCATATCTACAGACCCCATGGAAGGTCTACAGGAGACTCCCCACTATCTATCCCACAAGATGAGCGCTGAAATATCGCATGTGGCGGATCCCCTGCCGCATCACACAGAATATGTCTAGCTGCAGCGAACCTTGCCCCTTGACTTCCCGTAGCGCAGCCTTATCGCTCAGAGACGTTATGCCCAAACGCTCACCTCTCTTTTCTGGCACCCAACTAGAAACCATCACCGATATCAATGAAAGCTGAGATAGCAAGGGTGAAGGACATATGCCGGGTCACACTCCTGCCGAGTCCAGAAGAAATCAGGGTTCCAGCACGAAGGCTATCGATATGGATACCGAGGAAGGTCCACTGGTCAAGCCGCTCCCAGACCCGAATGATGAGATGGGTTCCCTGAGAGACCTCTTCGAAGAAACCTCCGAGGAGCTTCTCAGGAGGAGTAGGGAGCTGGATAGAGGGGAAGCTGGTGTTTGAACATTGATCTGAGGTAAAGGTGACTAGATCCGGCTTCGCGGTATATCATTGTGCATTCATCCGGCAACGTCGATGATCAAGCTAGAAGTGCAACCTACGGCCTGTGGGTGATGCCCAATTCCTCTAACCTTTCGGAAGGCCCCAGATAGGCGCCGTGACGTACCAGCTCCCGCTGCAGATCCCTGATCCCGATATCGGACGGGTCCACTCCACCCTTCGCCCCCAGCGCACATGCGATGCCAGCGGCCTGCCCGCATATCATGCAACCCGTCATGCCCCTTATCAGACCCCTGGGCCGGGTATCGACGCTCTTGGCGCTACCCACCAGAAGGCCACGCACGCCCTGCGGAACCATGATACCGTACGGGACATCGAAGGTGAATTCCCTGAAGAACTCCCCGCTCTCCCTCTCCCTGTCCTCAACCGGCATCGTCCCGATCACGTCGTCACAGTACCACGGGCCCTCGCGGTCCCTGGCGGCCTCCTCCTTCAGGGTCTTCTCCCCGACTATCGCCCGGCTGGTCCTAATCCCCAGATCAACCCCGACGTGGGCCACGTACGCGTTGGAGAAGCCGGGCACCCGCTCCTTGAGAAACTCGGCCACCTTGTAGCACATGCTCTGTGCGTGGAGCTCGAAATCGGAGATTTTCCCCACGTCGAGATCCTCTATCCTGTAGAAGTTGGAGTTTATAACCAGACAGCCGTTGCCCCTGGGGCCGTACATTCCGACCGCATCGAGGCCGTGGGCGGGGCCATCCTCGGTCTCGAACCCGCTGGACCTAATCGCCTCCTGCAGGAACCTCCACCTCGTCCCGCCCCCGTGGGGAAAGAAGAGGACGCCCCGCTCCCTCCAGTTGGTGGAGAAGGTATCGTAGTCCCTGACCCAGTCCATTCCGGACGGGAAACCCTCCGGGTCCTGACCCAGGAATTCGACGAACTCGTCGATATCGACCCGGCACAGCTTGAAGAGCACGCTGCTGCTGCCCGTGTCCATCGTGATGTCTGCCCCGGCACGGTACGCCAGGTCGGCCTCGCCGGTTGCGTCGACGATGCAGCTTGCGGTGAGTGCCTGCCTTCCAGATTTGCTCTCCAGGTAGACGCCCGCGACCGTATCGTCTCTCATCATGGGGCGGGTCGCCAGGGCGTGAGTCAGGATCCTCACCCCGGCGTCCTTGAGCAGGTCTGACAGCACGACCTTGAGCCGTTCGGAATCGATTACGCACCCCGGAACGTCCCTGTGCTCCCACCTCGGGGAGGCCGCCCCGACCTCCACAAGACGGTCCACCAGCTCCCCCGCGAACCCCCTGACCACCCTCTCCCCCCTTGCGTTCAGGAAGAGGTTGCCGATATTCGCCATCAGCGTGGCGGTTGCCACGCCCCCCAGACACCCGTTCCGCTCCACCAGCACGGTTCGAGCACCCGCCCGGGCGGAGGAGATGGCCGCTGCACAGCCGGAGACACCCCCGCCCGCAACCAGAACGTCGAACTCCCCCATCACCGGAATCTCGCGCGCGGGCTCCTTCACGGTCTCAGTCATCGAAATCGGTGAAGGCGCGGCCGAGTTGTTCTTAACCCTTTCGTATCCGGTCGCGGCAACAGGGCGCTCTGAGTGCAGCCCTTGAAACCGGTGTTGTCCGGTCGCTCGTTTCAAAGCCCGGACCGTGGCCGCTTCGAATCCCAAATTCTATTCTAAAAAAAGGGGCCCCGGCCGTTCACCAGGAACGGACGAGGCTTCAACGGCAAAAACAGTAACTCATTCCTCCGATGTCTCTTCCTCGAGAGGACCGCGGCAGGGGAACCGGCGCCTGCCTCTACCCCGCATCCGCCGGAAACCTAGATCTCCCTGCTCCATCGTCGACTCCCTGTATGCGTCAAGCTTGTCGCCGATCACGGCGTCGAGCTCTTCTCTCTTGGCCTTCAGCTGCTCCCTGAGGTCGCTGATGTCCTGCACGATTGGCGTTATCTCGTCTATCTCTTCCTGTGTGAGGTCCAGCCTCTCGGCCAGCTCCTCGATCATGACCTCCTGTGTCGCTTCCTTGAGTTCCTCGTCGGTAATTCCGAGCTTCTCGCAGATGGCCTCCATGAACCCGCCTCCTCGGCCGAGTCCTCGGCCCAGCCAGCGGAATCCCAAGGGCCCTAAGCCGGTTTTCTGCTCCGTTGATTCACCTGTTCCACCATTACCTAGAACGGCGAGCGGAACCAGGCCGACTAGAGCTATCATGCCCACGATGCCGATCTTCTTTGCTAAATTCAGGTTCTTCACCTCCGAGATAGTGTAGGGTGGAACGCTTCATCTGTGTTCACAGGAACTGCGTGGAACGGTGCGTTCCAGGTCCCTTAGGAGGTCGATTCCGGAGCCCGAAGCGATAGACGACCGAAATCATAATGAGCCTCCGGAACAGGAGTTAGGATCAGCCCTTCCCAACAGGGTTCGGGCAAGGCGATGGTCTCATGGAGTACAACAAGCTTGGCGGAACGGAGATGGAGGTCTCCCGCCTCTCCTTCGGAGGGCTCTTCGTGTCCAGGGTCGGAGGGGAGTACGAACAGGGTCGCGGGGCGCTTATCCGTGGGCTCGAGCTCGGTGTGAACTACTTCGATACCGCTCCGAGCTACGCGGATAGCGAGACGGTCATAGGCAAGGCCATCGGGGATCTCAGGGACAAGTACTACATCTCGACCAAGCTCGGGGGTCGGCCAACCCCGTTTGACCCCCGGAACCCGGACCACTTCAGGACGAGCCTCGAGACCAGCATGAAGCTCCTGGGAAGGGATCACATTGACCTCCTGATGATCCACGAGCCGGACCGGCCCGGGCAGTACGACTGGTTCGAGGACTGGGACAAGATAACGGGCCCGGTGTGCGAGTTCCTGGAGGATTGCAGGGAGGAGGGCCTGGTGGATTACACCGGACTCGGGGGCACGACGGTGTACAGCATGAAGCACCTTATAGAGAACGGTTCCTTCGATGTGGTTCTGACCGCCTTCAACAGCAGCCTCCTGTGGAGGGAGGCGTTCGAGCACGTCATTCCCGCGGCAAAGCGGAGGGGGATGGGCGTCATATCGGGATCGCCGCTCCAACAGGGATGGCTCTCCCGCCGCTACGAAAGGGTGATTCGGAATCATCCGAGATGGCTCTCACCCGACAGGGGGAAACAGCTCCTCAGTCTCTATCGCCTGGCGGACGAGGCCGAGATGCCCCTGCCCGAGCTGGCCCTGAGATTCGTCATGTCGAACCCCGACGTGGACACTGTTCTCACGGGCGCCCGGTCGAGGGAGGAGGTAGAGAAGAACGTCGCATCCGTCGAGAGGGGTCCACTTTCCAGGGATCTGCTCGAGGAGCTTGACGAGATCCACCGGATGGTCCCCCTTCGGCCCTGTGAGGAGCCGATGGGCTGCGCCCTGGCGAACCCGGACTACCTGGGACCCGGGCAGCTTCGATAGCCTCTGGTGATATCATGAGAGCAGCGGTTGTGACCCGGGAACGCGGGCTGGAGATCAGGGACATCCCCGAGCCGGAGGCCGGGCCTTACGGATGTCTGGTGGAGATAGACGCCTGTGCGATATGCACCGGAACCGACTCAAACATCATCAGGGCCAACTTCCCCGGCCTGCCAGACCCTCCCTTCGTCCTTGGGCATGAATCCACCGGCATCATACGGGAACTGGGGGAGAAGGTCGGCAACTTCAGTATCGGTCAGAGGGTTACCCGCCCGGCCGGGGTTCTTCCCGGGGAGCGCAGATCCGGGATCGCCAGCGTGTGGGGAGGTTTCTCGGAGCTCGGGATCGTTGTCGACACCGAGGCTGCAGTCAGGGACGGCGTCCGCTACTCCTCCATGGCCGAGAGCAGCCGGAGGGCCCTCCCCCCAGAAGTGGGGCCGGTCTGGGGGGCGCTGTCCATCAACCAGCGCGAGATAATGTCGGTGGTCGAGAGACTGAAGGTGGGGCTGGAATCGAGATGCGTGGTGATAGGGTCGGGCTACAACGGCCTCCTGTTCTCCCTTCTCCTGAAGAGGAGGGAAGCCGGCCGGGTGCTGATGGTAGGGAGCGAATCGAGAAGGGAACTCGCCACCGGGACCTACGGGGCGGACCGATACCTGGACTACAGGCGGGATCACGTGCCTTCCGAGGTCAGGGATCTCCTGGAGGGCGAGCCCACCGTTGTCATCGACGCCGTTGGTACACGGGCCTCGGTCCTCTTCGGCGAGAGCATATCTGGGCCGGGGACCGCGTTCGGTAAGTACGGGATGCACGAGTATGACCTGACCGAGGAGCCGCTTGCCCGTATAGGCAGAGAGCACGAGATCCTCGACCTTACCACCGATGAGGCGAGCGCTACGGACGAGTGGTTGAGGCTCTATCGGCAGGATTTCTTCACCGACGACATGTTCGACGGAACCGTGCCTCTGGAGGAGATCGGTCTCGCCTTTGAACGCCTGGCCCGGCGGGAGGCCGTGAAACTCGTAGTGACGATATAGTTCTGTATCGATATTCTTTCAATATTCCGTATCACTTCGCATACGTAGTAATGGCTTTCGTTTCGTTCAGTGAAAATTATTCCGCCTATACGGGTGAAGGTACGATACGAAAGCGGGCGGTATGCTCTCTGTCACGAAGACGGCATCGCTCGCCCTCTCTATTCTTATCCCTGCCCCCCTCGCCGCCTTCGCGTCTATCAGCAACACCACAGGGCTCTCGGACCTTCGAAGTCCCGCCATCCTGGCCCCCTTTGGGGTCGCGCTGAGGTGCACCCTCTGGCGGCCGGCAGATTCAAGGCCCACCTCCAGTATCCTGTGCGCCGCCTCGGCCGTGGTCCCGTGGTAGAGCCGATCCGCATCCGCCTCGGGCAGGGTCGGGTTCACGTCGAGCGAGTGTCCGTACCGGGCACGTACCCTGCCGTTGCAGATCTCGTATCTCCCCTTGGAATCCTCGGCCACGATCCTCCGAAGCTCCCTTTCCCCCATATCCGGCCAGCGCTCCCGCAGCCTGTCCAAGAGGTCCGACAGACAAACGAACCCCTCCTCGTCCATCCTCATTCCAGACGGGTTGTGGCGCAGTAGATAAGCCATCTGCTTGCTGACCCTAGTCCTATCCATTCTCATCGATCGTTGGAGGTGTGGTTAATTGATGTGCTCTCTGGGGCCATATCGACCATCGACACCCTGGTTCAAGGAAACATGGGATAGACTTATTTCCAACGGGGACAAATCCTCCAAGGAGATCGTTTGCGGATCTCAACCAAGTTGGCGGGAATCTGCGGGGTTGTAACCCCGCTGATAGCCCTGGTGTTCATAGCATCCTGCATCGCCATCCACCCTTGGTTCACCTTCCCTGGAAACGCGCTGAGCGACCTCGGTTCGGTGGACACGTCCTACAACTACATCTACAACATCGGGATGGTGTCCACCGGGCTGGTCGGGCTTGTCTTCGCCGCGGGGGTCAGGGAGCTGGTGGGCAGGATCGGGCTCGTCGGCATCGCCATCTTCTCCCTGGGCCTGGTGAGCCTGATCCTGGTTGGCGTGTTCCCGGGGGGGACAGGGCCTCACGTCACCGTGTCGCTCGCCTTCTTCGGCCTCTGCACGCTGGGCACGTTCATTGTCGGGATAGATCAGCTGCTCGCCCCGTCGAGCCGCCCGTGGGGGGTATTCCTGATGGGCGTAATCGCGCTGGGCCTGGTTTCCGTGATCCTCGACGGCACCATTCCCCACCTTGGGGCAGCCATCCCGGAGACCATAGGCGCATTCGCGTTCTCCGAGTTCTCGATAGTCTTCGGACTGCGTCTGCTCGACCTGTTGTAGGCCCTGTATGCCGCATGCAGTCCTCCGCGGAGAAGGCTCATTCCGGGCCGCCTGACCGGAAGACTGCGGATGCGGCAAGATGCAGAAGCACGGCCAGCGCCAACATGGCAGACGTGATCTGCGTGATCGGGAACCATAGCGAGTTTGATCCCGCGGATTTGAGGGTGAGCCACTCCTGCTCAGCCTGGTACCGGGCCGGGTATGCACAGTGATAGTACTCGGGCCACGGGGATCGGGCCGGGAACTCTCCGCCCAGGGTCAGTGAGTAGAGCTGTGTCTCCTGGTAGGTATGCCCCATCAGATCGACTATCCACTCCGAGACATTGTCACCATCGATGTCTCCCCACCACCCACCGTTCTCCGCCATCCTGTTGACAGCGATATTCTCGTTCACGTAGTACGCCTCCAGCCTCCCCGTGGCGCCATCCGTGACTATCGGGAACGGGGCCAGCCACAGCACCTCCAGCTCACCGTCACCATCGATATCGGCTATCGTCTGGTACGACGACCAGTAATTGGCGGTCGCCCCCCACGGCAGTTCCCCGCTCTCACTCATCTCGGTGAAGTTAACCTCCCACATCACCACGGGGACAGCCCCGCTCATGTTGAGGGCGAAACCGGCGTCGCTGGACATCACAACCATATCCATACCGCCGTCACCGTCCAGGTCACCGACAGCCTGGCAGAGCCTGATCGTGCCCTGCCTCGGGTGCCTCCACGACCACTCCTCCACACCCCCATGGCTGATGCTGAAAACAGACGAAGTCGGGGGGCTGGTCCAGGCCAGCGCCTCGAACTCACCGTCCCCGTCGATATCCGCCACGATCACGTTGTTAGACTCCATATTGGACCCGGTGTCAAACCTCCACACCTCCGACCCCGACCCGGCATCGATACAGTACACATTATGGTCCTGACAGGCCCAAACCACCTCGAACCCACCATCACGGTCGATATCACAGACCGTGGGGTGACCCCCGTTACCCGACAGGGCCTGGAACGAGGTCCACACCAGCTCACCCTCATCGCTAACACGATGAATATAGCCGTGGCTGGTGGCCAGGAAGAACTCAACCAACCCATCGCCATCAACATCCAGAGCCTGCGGAGCACCCCGCATATCCGCCCGATCAGGCTCATCCCAGTACCACACAAGCCGCCCATCACCATCCAGCACCTGGAGCCTCCCACCCCTGCCAGACAGACAGAGCTCACAGACACCGTCACCATCAACATCCACCAGGGACACCTTACCCGGGCTACCGGGCAGACCAGGCATATCTGGAGGAGGATACATCCACTCCAACCTGGAATCCGCACCGACACACCACAGCCTCCTGGTATCCCCCCTCCTATTACCGAACACCACCTCCATAACACCGTCACCATCCACATCCCACACCGCCTGACAGGACCGGTGACCAGGACCAACAATCAAGGAGGAGAGATCACTCATATTGACGGTCCACTCCACACCCAGCTGAGGGACCTCCGGCTCCCTGAACTCGGTCGAGAAATCCACCCCAGCACTAGCCCCAGCCCGACCATCAGAGACATACACCACGAGCCGATGAACCCCATCCGGCAAGACCAGGTCCAGCTCCCTATCCACCAGTACAGGGCAAACAGACCTGTCGATAGAACCAGTCCTGGACTGGCCTTCGAGAATCACCTCGCCATCGACCTCTACCCGCCAGTCAACCTCGATAGGGTCGATATCCACATCGTAGACCCGGAAACCAACCGACCGAAGCTTCACCAACTCTGCTCCCTCGTTCGGCTCGGTGATAACCAGGTACCGAGTCTCCTCAGGCACCCTGGATCGAGAGATATTACCAGCCAGCGTGATACCGGCCCGCGGGTACCGAAGAGCAACCACACTCATCTCCTCGAACTGATACATCGGAAGCACCCACACCGCAAACAGACCGATACCCGAACGCGGAGTTAGATTATACCAATGATGCCTCCAACGCTTCCATTCCCACCCATCGCAGGTCGGTCTGGCACCCAGGTCGGACCATCGATGGTAGAAACAACTCCTCCACGGGCCGTCATCCACCTTCAACTCCATCAAACACGGATCAACAACCATATAGCTATCCAGATAGTTGTGGAGCCTCATCCAAACGATAACCTCCCTACACCCCGCAACATCCCCAACAGCAACCAACTCAAGGGTAACCCCCCGCCCAGTACCGTTCACAGACATATACGAGTGGTTGAGATGCGCCGGGGCCTCCAGACCCCAGGTGGCCTGAGTACACCAGAGAAGGACGAGACAGTAGACGAGCCACGACCGACCTGAAGGGTTCCCCCTAACCATAGAAAGCCTCAGGCAGAGACATCGTCAAGGTATCTATAGGTATATAAAGCCAATCCTGGCACCGGAATGAACCCCGACAACCAACTAAACGGTAAAACCTCTTTCCCTCCAGACCATGCCCATCCATACAGAAGACGCGATAGAGCCTGGCAATCGCCGCAATTAGATCCTCGTCTCGGGGTGAAACGCTATCGCTGAACCTCATATCCGCAATCCATTAAAGCAAGCAGACCAAATGCGAGTACGGACCAAGATGCCGCAGGATCTCTCGTACAAAGATATGATTCCGGTGACGATCTCCACCGTTCTGTTCATGTCCCAGATCGCGGTGGGTATCTACCTTTTACCCAGCGTGTCTCAGAATGACATGGTGGCGTATTCGGGTGTCGCGCTCTACACTATCTCGGGGATCGTATTTGGCATCCTCCCCATCCTCGAGTTCCGGAGGAAGGGAGGCGTGAGCGAGGGCGAGAGCTACATGCATACCACCAAGATCGTCGATACCGGCATATACTCCATCGTCCGCCACCCCCAGTACGTGACCTTCATCACCTGGGCTGTAGCGGGCATGCTACTCTTTCAGCACTGGATCGTCGTCCTGCTGGGCATTCCCGTCTTTCCCCTGACCTACATCGATCTGATCAAGGCCGATAAGGACCTTGTGGAGAAGTTCGGCCGAGATTATACGGACTACGCGGAAAGGGTTCCGAGGGCGAACTTCCTCCTCGGGATGATCCGAAGGCTGAGAGAGGGCCGGTGACGGTGAAAGGGTCCGAGGCAGGATACTCCTGGAAACGCGACCCGCTCTTCTGGGCATACACCGTCCTCCTTTTCCTGCCCATCGTATTCGCATTCCTCTTCTACAACCACCATGGACTCGATATCTGTGTGTATCTGGGATGGATTCTGATGGCTGCCGGCGTGGTGATCGTGTTTCTCGCAGGCGGTCAATTCCGAGAGAGGGGCGGGGCACCGGAGGGTGAGAGTACCGTCAACACCACGGTACTGGTGGACACCGGTATCTACTCTATCATCCGCCACCCCCAGTATCTCGGCTTCATGCTCATCGTCCTGGCTCTGGTCCTGCTTTCCCAGCACTGGCTGAGTGTGGTATCTGCGGTGACCGGCTCCGTCCTCTTCTACAGGGACATACTGAGGGAGGAGCGGATGAGCGTGAAGAAGTTCGGCGAGGGATACGAGCGGTATATGCAGCGGGTGCCGAGAATCAATCCCGTGCGGGGGATCCTGAGGCTTCTGAGAAGGTAGAATTGGCATCTATTCCGGCTGCAGCCTCCCTGGGCGTCCCGACCCGTGGCTGGCCGAATCCCGTCCCCGCACCTCCCGTGAAATTAGGGAACCCCCGGTTTGGATCTTTCCGGTAGCTATTTATCATATAGGTGAAAAAGCTCGGGCATGAGTTCCAAGGTCCCGCTCACCGCTATCTTGCTGGCCCTCCTGCTCCTATCCGCCGCCAACTGCAGTGCCGGCGAGAGGATCAAGGTGATGATCCTGGGCAACGTGGCACTGATCCGCAATCTGGACAGGTTCTTCGGGGGCGAGCCGCTGGTGAGCTACCACGCGGTGCCGGCATGGGAATCGCCGGAGATTAAGCCGAGCGACATCCCAAAGATGATACGGCTCTACTTCCCGCGCACGGTCCAGGACATGGAGAGCTACGACGCGATCATTTTGACCCAGCCCGATTGGCCGGTCATAAGCCCCAAGCAGGACCAGTGGATGCACGACGCGATCCGGAAGGGGGCTGGGGGTCTTAACGACGCCAGCGTGTTCTCCATAGTCTCCGGCATCGCCGAGGCATGGTCCGCCTCGCTGACCTCCAGATCTTTCCCCAACGACGCCCCGGCGGTCACGGCGAAGGGCGCCGGGGAGGCGAACTGGATGTCATTCAAGGTCATCGTGAACCGCGACTGTCCGGAGCCGATCCTCACCGTCTTCCTGCCCTTCGGGGTCGAGGACGTTGCCTGCAACGGGGTTTCGAGGATGGTGATCCATCGGGAGGGGGCGATGGTTCTCGCCTGGCAGGCGGGCAACTTCTACGGGATAGACAAGGTTGACTACCTGGCGGCCTGGGACTACGAGGAGGGCAGGGCCATGACCATCGGTGACTTCATGGGCGGGGGCTGGGTCAAGTACCCGGGGGACCCCCAGGACAACCAGTACTCCCCGGAGATCATGATGAACATCATGTTCTGGATCACCCATCGGGACCTGATAGAGGATGTAGAGGTCTTCCACAGGATAAAGTCCAATTTCAGGAACTTCAAGTCCAGACTTGCGGTGCTCGTGGGTCTGAGGGATTTCATAGACAAGTTCGGGGCTAATACCGCGAGGATAGACGAGGAGATGATGGCCCTGGAGGATGTCTACGCCGAGGCCTCCAGCCAGTACCTGGACCAGGAGTTCGTCGAGTGCGAGAACACCCTGAGGGACGGTTTCGAGCGCTTCTCGGAGGCGGAGGAGGTGGCCCGGAAGGAGAAGAACACCGCCCTCCTCTGGGTTTACGTGACCGAGTGGCTCGTCTCCTCCTCCACCTTTTTCATATCCGGGTTCGTGGTCTGGACCCTGATGGTGAGGAGAAAACTCTACAGGGCCACCGAGACAACCAGGCTGAAGCGAGAGGCATAAGCCTGATAGAGTGACCTGGCGGTGGAATATGTCGGGCGACGAACACCCATTATGCGACTCGATCCAGCTGGCGATGCTGGTCCTCTACTTCGCGATTTGGGGCGTAGATGTCCTGAGCCATTTAACGGGCAGGAGCTCCACCGTGGTGTCGGGACTGACTTCGGTCCCGGCGCTGGCAATCCCGGCCGTCGTCGTCTGGGGACTGGGAGGCTATCTGGTATTCAACTCGCATCGATCCGTCTTCGGTCTGGAAGCGCGTCAAATTGGTTTGATTGACTCGGGCGTCTACTCGCGGGTCCGCCATCCGATGTATCTCGGTACCATGGTGTTCTGCTCGGGATTCCTCTTCATTATGACCTCGATTCTCTCCCTGGGGGTCCTGGCCGCGCTCCTCGTATTCTACAACGAGATGGCTAACTACGAGGAGAGGGAGCTGATCCGGACCCTTGGTCAGGAATATGCCGAGTACAGGTCACGGGTGCCGAAATGGTACCCGGCTTGGCCCCGGAAGGCCCAGTAGCTTCACAAACGAATCGGGACGGGATCGAAGACTACGGGTCGCTGTCTCCCGCCTCCAGCCATGCGTTGAGTTTCTCCTCGTGCTCCTGAGACCAACCCACGTAGCAGTTGGCCATGATCTCCTCGTAGGTGGTGGCCGGGTTCTCGGCACTGCGGCTGTACGAGGTGTCCCTGAACTCCCCCGCCTTTGCCCTCTCTCTCCACTCCCTGAAGGCCTCGCGGTCGTACCTCATGACCCTGAGGTGTACCTCCTCGTAGTCGACCATCGATCGGAGCTCTTCATCCATCGATTCTGCCACCTCGGGCCTCGAGGCCGCCAGGTTCCGGATCTCGTCCGGGTCCTCCTCGAGGTCGAAGAGCTGCGGCCCGTATCCCGGGTATGCCACGTACTTCCACTCGTCCCGGCGGAGCATGAACATGGTGGTGTTGGATGCTGTGCCGGTGAAGAGGGCGAGGGCCCTGTCCCGGCTCTTGTCGGTCTCTCCGCGGGCCAGGGGCAGCAGGGACTCGCCATCGAGGTTCGAGGGGGCATCGATATCCGTCATCTCCGAGATGGTCGGGAAGATGTCGATCAGCGAGACAATATTCTCGACCTCCAGCCCAGGACGTACTCCGGGACCGTTGATTATCAACGGGACCCGGGAGGCGCCCTCGTACATCATCATCTTGTACCAGTTACGGTGTTCGGTGGCCATCTCCCCGTGATCGCTGCTGAAGATGAAGTAGGTGTTATCGCGTAGTCCCATTTCGTCCAGGGCCCCTGCGATCTCCCCCACCATGGCATCCGCCTCGGCCCCCATTGCGTAGTAGGCCGCCCTGAACATCTTCACGGTCTCGGGATCGAAGCCGTGCCTCCAGTTCTTGGCGATACGCTGGTACTCCAGAACGGGGTGGACCTCCTCATCCTCAGGGGGAACCTGGACCCTGTCGATATCGATCCTTTCCATCCAGTGTGCGGTTGTCCGGAATGAAGGGTGGACCGCGCCGGTCGCGATGTAGAGGAAGAAGGGCGAATCCCGGTCCCGCTGCTCCTTCAGGAAGGCCTTCGCCTCCGCCACGTTCCTCCAGTCCTTATCGTGTGCATTGTCTTCCCTGGTCGAGATGGTGAGATCCTGGGCCCCGCGTCCGTATACGGGCAGTCGGATGTCGGCCGGACCCGTCCAAGCGGTGACGCGTGCCAGTTGGCTGTGGCCCCCGGACCTGTAATCGCTCTTGCCCAGCCCGATATCGCGGTAGTCATCCGAGCAGAACGAGTACCCCGCGTCGTGGAGAAGGTCCAGCACCGTGCGGTCCCCGGGCTCCAGGCCCTTGTGGTTGTTCCAGCTCTCGCAGTGGTGGGTGTACAGGCCGGACCACATATTCGCCCGGGAGGGGCAGCATATGGGATGACTGCAGTAGGTATGGCGGAACAGGGCTCCGCCTGCCGCCAACTCATCTATGTTGGGCGTTGCCCTGCCCATGGCCGGGTGGCCCATGCACCCGAGTGCCCGCCCGTCCCAGCTCTCAGCGTGGAAGAAGACGATGTTTGGCCTTGCCATGAACCGGATGAGATGATCGTACCAATATATGTGTAGTCAGTTGCGAGTCGTCCCTATCGGTCTGACTGCCCGGCGGGGGTTCGCAACAAACGGGATTTGATCGATGAGGCCCCTATCCCACCAGTCGGGTAGTCTCAACCTCGCGGTATATCCTGCGCCGGATCATGAGGGTCCATATCGAGTAGCTGGCCAACAGAAAGACGCCGCTCACGGCCAGCCACTCGGTGACATACACCCAGAGAAGGGCCCTATCCTTCAGCTCCAGCGATCGCTCGTTCAGGCCCTGAATATCGGAAAGCGCCCGATTCATTATCTCCCACGACTCAAGGTAGTAGCCTTCGAGGTATCTATCCTCCGCCTTCCCGACCTCAACGGATATCTCCGCCATGCTGTTGAGAATCGGGTCGCTGTTTGCGCCGAAACGGTCCACGAAGTCGAGGACGGAGAATAGCAGGCCCTTGGCAGAATCGTAATCCATGAACTTGACCCTTAACCTGTGGGCCTGGACCACGTCCTGGGGCAGCTTTCGCCCTGTGCTGAATAGGATCTCCGCCACTACCATGTCCGGCGCATAGGGGTTGAAGGCCGTGCTCCAGTAGTTGTGTTGGACTATCATATCCTGGTGTGTCCAGGTGGTGCCGTTCCCGTACTCCCAGTACATCGAGTGCGGGATCCACCCTTTCTCCTCGAAGCCTGGATCGGGATAGATGCCGGGATACCCGTAGTCGTACGGACCGACCGAGTAGGAGGTCACGACAGTCCCCGCCTTCGGTATGGCCAGGTTGGTCCCGTAGATGCCGAAGGAGCACTCGCAGCCCGGAAGTTCCTTGTAGGGCCTCAGCACGTCGGGAACGTTGGGGTTGGAGTTTATCACCACCCTCATCGGGAGCCCGTGAAGTCGATAATCGATCGCCACCACCGCATCGGCATCGTTCGGGAACGCATCGGAGAGCACGGAGTCGGCCCAGGGTATCGAGATACCTGTGTGCATGCTCATGACGCTCCTCGTCTGCAGGCCCCCGAGGCCATCGTCATGAATTGAATCGTGCAGCATCCTCTGCTGCTTGTTGCTGAAGGAGTAGATCTCGATATCCAGAAGCATCATGTAGTCGTATTCGATCAGTTCTTCATAGCTTCTGGGGAAGTAGATCCTGACGAACCTCTGGATCTCGCGGGTTGACCACCCCGTATCCTTCGCCCTGGAGGGAATCACCGAGTAGATTGTAACCGGATCGACCTTCAGCCACCCCGAGACGAGATCGATGTGTTTCTGGGTGCCGGATACCAGGATATTCAGGCGTGCGGCATCACCACCCCCGGCGGCCAAGGCCGAGAGATTAGCCAATACCAGGAGTGACAGTGCTGCAGCTTTTAACAATGGATATGACTGTAGCTCTTTCGCTTAAGAAGCTTGGCGGTCCAGACCAGAACGAGACGGGAAGATCGATCTTTTCTTCTCAGGAGACCGGACCGATCAGTTGACGATCGGCTTCACCGGGCCATGGCCCGGCCGCTCGATCTCCAGGTCATCGGTCATGGCGATCAGTTCGGGTACGTCGAACTCCCTGAGAAGGCCGAAGCAGAAGATGGGCACCGAAGTTCCGTACTCCACCGGAAGCTCTATCAGCCGCTTGAGGGAATGCTGCAATCCCTCGAGTCGCAGGTGCTGGACGAGGCCCGGTTCGAGTGCTGCGGCACAGAGCGAACCGATCGAGCTGGAAACCCCCGTCGCCGAGAGAAGGACCACGTCGCCCATCCCTCGCGACCACTCGAGCAGGGAGAGTATCTGGCCGGTCAGAATCCCGAGCGGGCGCTCCCCCACCGCGGATACCAGCATCTGGTACCTGGGCTCATACCTCGATTCCCCCATCCCGAACAGGTCGGCCGCAACCACCGTTCTATCGGCGGAGAGGTGTTCCTCGACCATCGCTGCCAGACCCGCCCGACCGTTATCCGAGAGGAGGATCTGGATATCCGACCCATCCCTAGACCCGAAAACGTTGAGTGGCACCGACCACTCGCCGCCGAGTCGCAGTATCCGGCCGGATATGCCCTCCTTTTCGTATACCACCTCCTCCTTCAACGAGTAGTCCCGGATGTGGATGATCTTGCCCAGCCTATTGCGGGCATCCGCTACCCATTCTCGTCTATCCGAGCCGCGTTCCTCCGGCAGCCTCGACAGCGGCAGGCCTCTGGCGGCCTCCCTCGCTAGCGTCAGCAGGGTCGGATTGTCCTCGGGGACACCGACGGAGAGCTGAGACTCGCTCAGCAGCTCATCCTCGAACGGCAGGTCGGACTCGGGGGCCTCGAGGCCGAAATGCTGGTTCAGGAACCTGTACAGCTGGCTCCGGTTATCCTCCTCGTAGTTGTGGGTGCCGGGGTCGGTGTTCTCGTAGAACCCTACCTCGTCAGCCACGCCCAGAAGCTCGAAGAGGGGGCGAACCGGCTCGTATATGCTGGTCCTGGTTCTGTCCGACCTGAAGCAGCAGTCGTCGATCCTGTTGTAGATCAGCAGCGTCGGTCGGGGCGCACACAGCGCGGTGAGGGTGTCGTAGTCGCCGACAGTGCAGATATCCGTCGGTGTCTGCTCCAGGTCGCCAATATCCGAGGCGGAGGAGGGGCGCTGCCAGACCGGGGAGTGACCTGCCACCGGCACGGTGGCGGTGACCCTCTCGTCCAGGGCGCTCAGGACGATGGTCTGCCAGCCGCCGCCCGAGAGGCCTGTGACCGCTACCCTACCGTGATCGCAGTTGGGATGGGAGAGGAGGACATCGAGGCCGCGCTTCGCGGCGAGATAGAACACCCCGACGCCCGCCCTGCCGCAGAGATCCATGTGGGCAATTCGATCGTGCGGGAGGTTCATGCTGAGCTCGCCCATTCCGATGAATTCGGTGCTCAGGGCCAGCATCCCCCTCTTGACCAGGTTGATGCAGCGGGCCTGCTTGTATGCCATCGCCTTCCCCCCGATGTGGTGTCCGTTTGGGTTCATCACAGCCGGGATCTCTCCCTCCAGGTCGTCGGGCTCGTACAGCAGGGCAGGTATCCACATACCGGGATATCCCGTATAGAGGAGCTTCCTGATCCTGTAGCCCGCGCCGGTTTGGATCGTTTCCCTCCACTCCACCTCCGGATCCAGTTCGAGCAAACCCTCCGGGTGTCCCCTGAGGTAGACCTCCCTCAGGAACCTCCGCCTGGTTCTTGAAGCCAATCGACTCCAGCCCCCTGCACTCGAGGGGCACTCGAACCGGCCTATCCGAGATACCACGAAGCGATGCAACTCGTCTTCCGGGTTCTCGGCGTCGATCTCCGGCAGCAGCTTCTCCTGCAGCGCGTCCTTGATCTCATCGGATTTCATCGGGATACCTCGAATGCGAAGTGCTATGTGACACGGAAGGCGGGATAAGAAAAAGGATTCCATCGGGGGTGTATTGAACGATCCTGGCTATTGGGCGAGACGACCGGAACGACAACCCGGCCAGGAGCGGAGATCGGGATCGCCGCATTACACATTAAACCCGTCGCTTCGTGCCCGGGTTAAGGCGGGTGATAGGTCGAAATCGGTTCCCTGGTTCATGGCCTCGCTCATGTTGGCCCTTCTGGCGCTGACCGGCCCCGGCGGAGCCACCCGGATCGGTCCGGATGGGAAGATAAGGACCATCTGCTTCGGCGATATAATCGACCAGACGGGGGGATACAACAGCTTCGTGATAATCAGGGACGACCCCTCCATAGAAACCACCTTCGTACCAACCAGGCCCGACTACCTGGGCGGGATGGAGTCTGCCCTGAGGAACATGCGGGTGTACATGCCGAGAACCTACGACGCGCTGGTGGATTCCTTCGACATGATCCTCAGCAGCGACGCCGATCGATCGGTATTCACCGCCACGTGGATCGGCTGGATAACGGATTCGGTTAGGGACGACGGCCTCGGCATCCTCTGGCTGGGCAGCATCGCACACGATAGCTTCGTCTCCTGGGAGGATACGACGGTGACGGAGATTCTCCCCTGTCGACAGGTCGTCACCTCTCTAGGGGAGTTCTGGATTCACAACAGGTTCCTGAAGGTCAAGATATCCCGGCCCGAGGAACCCCTGATGAAGGCCCTGCCGTGGGAGAAGTCGCCCCCGCTGGGAAACCTGAACCTTCAGTCGCCGAAGCCCGGGAGCGAGGTTTGGGCCAGGGTCGACGAGCGAGATCACCCCCTGATCAGCTTCCGGTCGGTTGAGGACGGGGCGGCCCTGAACTTCGCCAGCAAGTTCCCGGGCGGCGTTTCGAGGTGGGCCTCCGACTGGGACTTCTTCCCCCAGGCCATGATGTACCTGGTCTACAGGGTGGCCGAGAAGGAGCTTCCCGACGACCCCTACCTCTTCCGAAGCGCGATAACCGGTTTCCTGGAGTTCAATGAGTACAACTCCCTCCTTCTATCCCTGATATCCTGGGTTGAGCAGTTCGGAGGCAGCAGCGCCGCGCTGTCCGAGGGCATGGAGGAGTTGCAGGTGGCGAGGATGGACGCCTATGCCCACTACCTGGAAGGCGATATGCAGTCCACGATCGATGCTCTGCAGGAGGCCAGGGGAGAGCAGATCTCCATCAGGGAGGAGGCGATGAGGGCCAAGGACAGGGCAATGCTCTGGATATACGTCATAGAGTGGCTGGTGCTCATGGCCACGCTGATGGTCTCTGGCTTCGCGGTCTGGACCCTGATGGTCAGGCGGAGGCTATACAGGGAGGTGGGGGCCTCGAGGCTATCCCGTAGATGATGACCGCCCTTGATCACCTACTCGCATCGCCCGGGTGACCGTAATAGATATGAGAAATCACGGGTCTCCCTCGATGGTGTGGTTACTTGGATTCATCTGTCGGGATCGTCGATTATTCGAGAAGCCCGAATCGCCGCATGGCCGGACTGGAAATAGGGTCGGTGAGCATCGAGCGGGGCTTCTGGAAGGACAGGATCGAGGCGGGTAGGAGGGCCGGGATACCGAGCTACCTGGAGGTCCTCGAGAAACACGGGGTCCTCGACAACTTCAGGAGGATCTCAGGCAGATCACGAGCCGAGAGGAGTGGGCCCGTTCACAGGGACTCGGACCTGTACAAGTGGATGGAGGCGGCGGCCTACAGCCTTCAACGCCGGCCGGACCGGCAGCTCGAGGAGAGGCTCGAGGCGGTGATCGAGGACGTGGTGGCGGCACAGGGCCGGGACGGATACCTCAACACCTACTTCGTTGAGGAGAGGGCCGATGAGCGATTCTCGAACCTGGAGCGTGACCACGAGCTGTACTGTGCGGGGCACCTGATGCAGGCCGCTGTGGCGCACTACAGGGCAACAGGGAGGAGGAAGCTGCTGGACTGCGCCACGAGGTTCGCCGATTACCTGCTGTCGGTCTTCGGCCCCGGGAGGAGAAGGGGTTTCTCGGGCCACCCGGAACTGGAGATGGCGATGGTGGAGATGTACCGCGCCACCGGGAGGAGGGAGTACCTCGATTTCGCGGGCTACCTGCTCGAGCAGCTGGACTTCGCGGGGAGGCGCGAGATGGAGGGACACGCGGTCAGGGCCTGCTACGCCTGTTGCGGCGGCGCCGACTACTTCGCCGAGACGGGTGAGGAGGAGATCTGGGGCGCCCTGACGGCGCTCTGGAAAGACATGTCCCGGTACAGGGTGTACATAACGGGCGGGGTCGGGTCCAGGTACGTGGGCGAGAGCTTCGGCGAAAGATACGAGCTGCCCAACCTCAGGGCCTACGCGGAGACCTGCGCGGCGGTGGCAAACGTCATGTGGAGCTGGAGGATGCTCCTCCTGACCGGTGAGAGCGAGTATGCCGACATGATGGAGAGGGTCCTCTACAACGGGTTCCTCTCCGGGGTTTCCCTCTCGGGGGATCGATACTTCTACGTGAACCCCCTCGAGAGCTCGGGCCGCGGCGACGGCTGGGGACACGAGCGGAAGGAGTGGTACAGCACGCCATGCTGCCTGGGCAACGTTCAGCGGACCCTGGCCTCGCTGCCGGGCTATGTCTACGGCCGCGACGAGACGGGTATCTGGATCAACCTGTACCATAGTTCCACCCTCGAGACCCGTTCAGGGGGTTCCCGCGTGGAGATCGGGCAGGAGACCGGGTATCCGTGGTCGGGCGAGGTGAGGATATCCGTCCGTTCCGAGCCCCCGAGAGAATTCGCACTGAGGGCGAGGATACCGGCGTGGAGCGTCGATACCCATGCGGAGGTGGGCGGTGAGACCCTAGATCCTGAGCCGGGCACCTACCTCGAGATCAGGCGCGAGTGGGGGGCCGGTGGTACCGTTCAGCTGCGATTCGGGATGCCGGTCAGGCTTGTCGAGGCCCATCCCAGGGTAAGGGAGGACTACGGAGCGGTTGCCATATCCAGAGGACCACTGATATACTGCGTCGAAAGCGTCGACAACCCCGGGATCCGGGTCCGGAACCTGATGATCGATCGAGATGCCGAGCCGAGATACGAGTTCATGCCCGATCTTCTGGGCGGCGTCGGCACAGTGGTCTTCCGGGGTATCGAGGTCCCGGACGGGGGCCCCCTCTACGCCCCCCTGGGCAGGATGGCCCTGGAGCACGAGGCTGTTGATGTGCGGGCCATACCCTACTATGCCTGGGCCAACAGGGGCAGGTCCTCAATGCTGGTCTGGATACCCTACCGTTCGAATTCACCCGAGGAATAGCCCTACGCCATACTGTCGAGAGGAGCGATGCAGCCTGACCTATTTAACTAGCCGATCCGACGGGAAATGTTGCACAGCGGTTATCCGTCCTCAATCGACCTGCTTATCGCCCTCGCGCTTGTACTGGCACTGATACCAACGTGTGCCGGGGCACAAGATGGGGGGATCATGGAGTCTCTTCTCCTGGGGGATATAGCCGGCTGGCCCAATCACCTCGGAGACGATGAACCGGCGGTGGATGTGACTCTGGTCCCCTGCCGGGCGTTCGGTCAGGACCTCTCGGACGAGTACCTTCAGAGGTGGAGCCGGATCTACTTCCCGAGGAACCTGAGACAGCTCCTGGGATACGAGGTCCTCTTCCTGGCCCGGCCCCGGTTGAGCTTCTTCACCATACTACAGCAGGAGATGATGGTAGATTTCATGGGGACCGAGGACCGTGTCTCCATCGCCTACCCTCTCAGCCACTACAAGGAGGTCCAGGAGCCGTGGATGAACAGCCCCATATCCGATGCGGTGCCGATCGACTTCGACAGGTTCGTTATCGCCGTCCAGGAGGGTCTGGGGCAGTGGGGTTCGCGTGGTGCAGGGTACACGAAGCTGGAACTGGTTCCCGGTATGCCGCCCGTATTTAGCCCCTTTGGGGAAACGGAGGCCTTCTCGAACGCCATATACGAGCAGTTCAGGCCGGCATACGCTAGGGATGGGGCCCGCATATGGATCAAGGCGGTGGAAGGACCGCCCATGGAGCCCGAAGTCCCGGCATTCGTCTCGTGGGGCTACGGGGACACCGAAGCGTGGGGCTTCGGGATACAGCCCGGGATCGCACGCAGGCACTGGCAGGAAGCGGGGGAGTGGTGGGAGATGATGTTTCTCAACATCTGCTACCACACCAGGGGGGAGGAGACCCTGACCTTCGACGAGGCGCTGAGGATGATGGCTGTCAAGTCCTCATTCTCCGATTACGGCAACTCCGTAGCCATGTTCCACAACATCGTCGACTTCGTATTTCGCGTGGGGGCCAATACGGAGGACGCCGAGAGCGTGCTCACAGAGGGGGACGCGCTCCACGGGGAGGCGATGGGTGACTACCTGGACCGCGACTACGAGGCGGCCGAGGAGAAGATGGATCGCGCGCTGACGGTGGCCGCCAACGCCATGAAGGAGGCAACCGAGGCCAAGAACCGGGCCCTCAGCTGGATATACCTCTCCGAGTGGATGGCCACAACGTCGGTGGTCATGATCTCCGGGGTCGTGCTCTGGTGGCTGATGGTGAAACGTGGGCTGTACAGGGAGATATCGACGACGGAGCTGCGACGCGCGTGAAGCCACGAAGTTCGAGGGCGGGA
>Ga0180432_10000755_pt1 | contig 52693 bp, 50 predicted proteins | sample SS_ome_10_FD_132414 | JGI IMG/M metagenome (GOLD analysis project Ga0180432, IMG submission 132414) | Hypersaline lake sediment archaeal communities from the Salton Sea, California, USA - SS_1_MS_2 metaG | ecosystem: Environmental > Aquatic > Non-marine Saline and Alkaline > Hypersaline >...
AGCCGCTTCTCTCGACAGTTCAAAGTCGAGCCTTGACAGGTGTGTATAACCGGAGACTACTGCGCTTTTTATCCTCATGACACCATTATAAGTGTCACCAATCTATCTGAACTAGCTCAGGCGACCCATTATCGAACAACATCAATTCGCAATTTCATCATGACCTGTAATGCGATTCGGTGGCAAGAGTTAACTATCAAGGATGGCTGTAGAGAGGCTATGTCCTTATCACCTTGCGATATATCACTTTATCGTCGCCAGAAGCATAGAAATCGGGAATACGCCCGATCTCCGCATAACCCTGCGACAGGTGAAAACGCCGCGTAATTTCGTATTCCGGTTTAGATGAGGTCTCAATTAGTATCAATCTGCCACCCTGCGCCTCAATCTTCGATTCGGCAGCCTTCAATAGAGCGCTCCCCACGTCGCGCTGTTTAAACTCGGGGGATACAGCCAGCCAATACATATCCCATGTCCCGCTGGTTAACGGCGTCGGGCCATAGCATACATACCCCACGATTAAAGAATCCAGCTCTGCAATGAGCACGTTGTAGCCAGAACCATCAGGGTCACTCAAATAGCTATCGATGATTTCTACAGCTACAGAGACTTCGACCGGATTGAATTCTGAGGTGGCTTCCAGTATCGCGACCACAGACGGCCTATCCTGACCAGTCATGAACCGTACATGAGGCGTCGCTGGATACCCCTTCGAGAGCATATATCAGAATCCTTTCGATGAACTGTCTGAAACTCATCCCTGCAGCGGCAGCCTGACGCGCAGCACCGGATTCGGGAGAAATATCAGGATTCGGGTTGACCTCTAATACCATGACTCTTCCCGACTGGTTCATGCGCATATCAACCCTGGCATAACCTCTGCAACCCAATAATTTATAAATATTCAATGCCATGTCATTTATACGTGACCGCAAATCATCATCGACAACCGCAGGACAAACCGCCCGTGTGCCCCTGTAATACATGCTCTGCAGATCCCATTTTGCATCGAACGTGAGCAATTTAGGCTTATCGGACGGCAGCGAATACGTTATCTCGGACACAGGCAACACTACCGCCTCACGCGCTCCCATGACGGTGACATTGAACTCCCGTCCGTCCACAAACTCTTCTACAAGCGCTTTGCCTCCAAACAGCTGGCTTATTTTTTTCACCTGACTTTCGAGAGCACCATAATCGTTTACGACGCTCTCCTCCGATATGCCATGGCTGGCATCCTCTCCGACCGGCTTAACAATACACGGATATGTCAGGGAAAACGATTGCAACGTCCCCGGTCGAATAACCTGGCATTTCGGCGTCTCCACCCCCATAGACTCGATGATCGACTTGGACCTCACCTTATCTAACGCCAGGGAAAGCACATAGGCAGGGCAACCGGTATAAGGTAAGCCCAGGGCTGCCAGTATGTTTGCCACCATCGCCTCAGTTTCAGCACGCCCGTCGAATCCCTCAAACAAATTGAAAACAACATCTGTTCTAAGATCGTTAAGGGTCTCCCATGCCTGCTCTAGCGGCGGCTTAAGCGACACTTCACAGACAGGGTACTCCAGTTCTTCAAGCGCCCGCCGTACCGCCGCCGTTTCGTCGAGGACCCCCGCTATAGCTTTACCTTCACCCATATCGGTATAGCGGGATGGCAATGGTTCATTATATATGACGGCTACTTTCGGACGCACTGCGGGTACCTCTCTATAGCACTCTTGAGCACGGACGATATCAGCGATTGATGTGATATGCCCATCATTGCTGACATGATGGGCAGGTCGCCGTGGTGACCCAAGCCGGGCAAGGGGTTTATCTCTATGAAGAAAGGTTCACCCGTTGGGTTGACCCTGTAGTCCACCCTGGCAAAATCGCGACATCCCAGCATTTGAAAAACCTTAATACTTGTTGATTCTAGCTTCTGCAGCGTACCCGAACTCAAGCGTGCCGGACATTCATAGTCAACCAGATTCTTCCAATCCCTTTTTACCTGAACCGAATAGATAAAATGAGGATCAGCAACTCTGGGGAGTACACGCATGATGCCTACCACCCTGGGCGGTGAGTTGCCAACGATGCCAACAGTGACTTCATCGCCATCGATGAACTCCTCCACCATAACCGGCTGCCTGTACCGCTGCAGCAGCGATGATGCCACAGGGGTCAATTCATCCATGTCCTCAACCCTGGAACCGGCACCGATACCCATGCTCGAACCTTCATGGGCCGGTTTTACAAATGCGGGAAATCTGAATCCTTCCCATGATACATTATCGAAATCCTGCATCTTTGTTAGTATTCGCCATTTGGGCGTAGAAATACCATTATATTGCACCAGCGCTTTGGTCAAAGGTTTATCCAGACAGATGGACAAGCACAGAGGGTCTGATCCCGTATAGGGCACATCGAGCATCTCTAGTATCGATGGTACCTGTGCTTCTCTGCTCCTGTAATTCCCCCTCCCCTCAGCTATATTGAAAACTATATCGATCTCAACATCGAGTATCTTAGATATAAAATCTCTTCCTCCACCCAGCATGACAACAGAATGACCGGCGACTTCCAGCGCCGAGGCTATGGCCTCCACTGTCTCAGCAGAGTCATATTCCTCTAATGCATCTTTAGCCGCACCCGGACCAACACTCACCGAGCCCCTAAGATCGTACGATAGCCCTATTCTCATCCGCAACCTTCGGCATTTGAATCTTATACCCTGCAACCCCAGTATTTGACGCCACCTGCCGTTCCGCATTCTTCCCATTACGACGGTTGTTCTTCGGAGTATCCGACGGATTGCGGTAGCGGAATATCCTCCCCTCGTAATTTGTAAGCACGAGCTCGCGCTGGGTATGCAATAATACATAGTCGGGCTGCAGCGGCACTTTACCACCACCACTGGGAAGATCGATTACAAACGTAGGCACAGCTAGCCCTGATGTATGTCCACGCATTCCCTCTATGATCTTCAATCCATCATCGACAGAGGTACGCAAATGCTCGGTCCCGCTCACTTCATCGCACTGGTAAAGATAATACGGGCGCACCTTTATCCTGAGCAATCCGTGAGTAAGCCGCATCTGTTCATCTACGCTGTCATTTATACCCTTCAAGAGGACAGCCTGATTGTTCACCGGAATGCCGCTGCGCAGTAACCTGTCACAGGCAGCCGCGGATTCCGTAGTAATTTCCCTTGAACTGTTGAACTGGGTATTCAACCATATCGGCCCATATTTGGAAAGCATATTGCAAAGCTCATCGTCAACGCGCTGAGGCAGTACCACCGGGAACCTGCTCCCGATGCGGATTATCTCGACATGGCTGATCTGCCGCAACCTAGATATTACGTATTCAAGGCGCCTGGTCGACAGGCTCAACGGATCTCCTCCGGAGATGATTACATCCCTGACATTTCGATTAGTGCGAATGTAATTCAGCATCCTATCGATCTGTTCAGGAGTATGAACCCAGTTACCTTTACGCCACTCCCGCTTCCTGGTGCAATGCCGACAGAACATGGGGCAGATATCGGTGAGCACCATCAATACCCTGTCTGGATAACGATGCACCAGTCCCGGCACAACGGAGTCCCTTATCTCGCCTAACGGATCATCCATACCCATATCGGGGAATGATATCTCCAGAAACGAAGGAATAGACTGCTTCCTGATTGGATCATCGCTGTTTTCCAGATCAATAAGGCAAAAATAGTACGGGGTGATAGATAGGGGGTATTTAGAGGTAACTAATTTTAATCGCGCATGTTCAACTGACGATAACGGGATGAACCTGGCTAACTGATTTACGCTGGTTATACGATTCCTGAACTGCCATTTCCAGTCATTCCATGCATCATCCGGAACTTTTTCGAAATACTTATTTCGATTCAAAAAGTAAGTTCTGCCTGGCGGTTCTTCTGAATCCACCGCGCCTGGAGGCTCCTCTTCCACCGATTTTGAAACCTCCCCGTTTTTTACTTTCGACAAACCTGTCACCTTTAGTTACCTCCTAATATGTTTTTTGTACCACATGGCTTGCGAATTCATGAATATGATAACATTCTTAAATTTGCATTTATAATCAACCATGTAAGCGCTTTTGTCAAGGGGTTTCAGGGGTCGGTTTAACAATTAGTCAGGCGATTATTGCTGTGATAAATCCCGAAACTGCCATTAAAAAGAAATCATCACCGGAGAGCAGTTCAATATTACCACAAGTAACTATCGGATGCGTTCTGCCACGAAGGGAATCACACCTTTAACGTATATAACACCAGTGCAGTCATCGCTTTCAATACCACCAGACAACTATTAACAGCGAAGATGGCATAATTGTTCATCTAAAACGATTAATTCAAATCTCGATGTTGTTAGATTTTCCGTAGCAGCAGTGTCTATGATTCCTCTTCCACTGGAGGCGTCTTTGGCAATGTAAACTTGAACGTGGCACCCTGGCCCAATTTGGACTCCACCCATATCCTTCCACCGTGCCGCTCCACGATCCGCTTGCATACCGATAGCCCGATTCCAGTGCCGGGGTACTTCTCCCTGGAATGCAGGCGCTGAAAAATGGTAAAAATGCGCTCGCTGAACTCAGGATCGATGCCGATACCATTATCACGAAACGAGAAAAGCCAGTTATCCCCTGCATCCTCAGCAGAGACGTGAACCTGCGGCTTCTGGCCCTCTTCATGGAACTTGAGAGCATTGCCGATCAGGTTCTGAAACAATTGTACCATCTGTATGCCGTCAGCCATGATGCCGGGCAGGGGATCGTGCGTTACAACGGCTTGCCTCTCCTCAATAGCTATCCGAAGGTTGGTCAGCGCCTGTTTCATGACGTCTTCGCAGCCGATGGGCTCAGGTGGCTTGCCCCGCGTGTTGACGCGGGAATAGAGCAGCAAGGCCTCGATCATTCCCCTCATCCGCTCAGCCCCATCTACAGCGAACTCGATAAACTCGTCGGCGTCCTTTTCCAGCTTCCCCTTATATCGCCGCGCCAGCAGCGTCAGATAGCTGGAAACCATACGCAGCGGCTCCTGCAGGTCGTGAGAGGCAACATAAGCAAACTGCTGCAGCTCAGTGTTGGATCGTTTCAATTCCTCCAGCGCCTTCTGCAGCTTCTCCTGCATCATCTTGCGCTCGGTGACATCGCGTGCAGTAATCACTATGCCAGCTGGCATTCCGGCGCTGTCCAGCAATATCTCGATATTAGCCTCTACATCGAACTCTCCGCCGTGGGTAGTCATCAAAGTGTACTCCTGCACACCCTCGAGGAATTTGTTTGCCATAGCCTTTCCTATGTCCACCGCAAATCGGTTTCGGTCCTTCTCGGATACAGCCTCCATAAGATTGGTTCCGGTAAGCTGCTCTCGATCGCTGTAGCCGAGCACACGGGCTGCTACATCGTTGACATTAACCAAATTGAGTTCGTTATCGGTAATGAACAGCATATCGCCGATGGATTCGATCACGGTACGCAGTTTCTTCGCCGATTCCTCCAGCTCTTCCTGCAGCCGGATACGCTGGGTAACATCGCGAGACACGCTGACGAATCCTGTGAGCTCACCGCGGCTGTCATACAGCGCCGCGCTGCTGGCCTCTATCCCTAGCTCCCTGCCTTCCACCGTTATCAGCGTATACTCCAGGGTCTTCATGGCACGCCTTTCCGCCACCGCCTGTGCCATTTCCTCCGCCACTCTTCCCATGTCCCTGCTTTCTATTGTATCGATGAGCGGCCTCCCTATGAGCGCTTCCTTGCTACTGTATCCCAGCATACGAACTCCGGCTTCGTTAATGTCGGTAATGTTACCAAAAGTATCGATCATAGTGACACCGTCGTCGATGGAAGCGATGGTCGTGCGCAGCTTCTCCTCGGCCTGCAGCAGTATCGCCTGCCGCTTCCGGGACTCGGTAATGTCGCGGGCGGTAATAATCAGACCGATCGGCTCTCCAGCACTGTCGTGCAGCGGTTGGATGTTGGCCTCCACTACCATCTCAGTGCCGGCACTGTCAACTACGGAGCACTCCAGTGTACCGTCCCCGTGTTCCTCTGCCAGCGCCTTACCCATATAAATGGTGATTCGGGAGCGGTCCCTGGCAGCTACCAGGGATGCGGCACTCATACCCGCCAGTTCCTCCCGGCTGTCGTACCCCAGCGCGACTATGGCGGCCTCATTGGCATCGGCGATACATAGCCGAGAATCTGTAATAATGACCATGTCGCCGATGGAATCGAGGGTAGCGCGCAGCCCATCCGCCACACGCAAGGCGACCTGCTGCGGCCCATTGCACTTGCTTTCGCCCACGAGAGCCTCCTGCTTGGCAGATGTCTTCTTCTCGTCTTTATAGGTTCTCCTGTTTTCAGGTTTCCGTTTGGTATTCATTGTTGACCTGCTTTCGATGCAAAAGGTCCGAGAGGTATGCCTTTTTATCGGACAGTGTCTAATAATAATTAAATTTTAACTTGTCTGTCAAGGGTAGTATCGCTGGCAGCACTCAAGACAGCTGAAAATATAACTACAGAATAGACACAGCTTGCATATCGGCGATATTATACCCTAAACTATTCTATGTTTGCCGCGTAAGGACAAAGAGGAACCAGTGACGGAAAGACAGGAAAGCTCACCGGCCAAATGGCATAACTTAACTGTAGAAGCAGCCCTGAAAGAGCTTAGCGCTTCACGCTCCGGTTTGAGCGAAGAAAAAGCGAAGGAGCGGCTGCAGCAGTACGGCCCTAATGAGTTGAGGGAAAAAGGCAAGCGCCCGGCAATCATGGTCTTCCTGCGCCAGTTCGCCAGTCCTCTCATCTATATACTGCTTGCTGCTGCCCTCATCGAATTCGTGGCAATGCAAAAACCCACTGACGCCTCGGTCATCCTTGCCGTCGTCTTTATCAATGCGATCATCGGGTTCATACAGGAAAGCCGGGCGGAGAAGGCGATGGAGGCGCTCAAGCGACTGGCCGTGCCTCAGGCCAAGGTATTAAGAGAAGGTTCCATCGTCCAAATCCCTTCCGTCCATCTTGTTCCCGGAGATACTATCGTCCTTGAAGCCGGAGACAAAATCCCCGCTGACGGCAGGCTGATTGAGACAGCAAGCTTCTCAGTGGACGAATCCATCCTGACCGGAGAGTCGGTGCCGCTTGAGAAATTCACCGGAGCGATTAAAGGCGAGGCAACAGTAGCGGACATGGGCAACATGGCACATATGGGCTGTGCCGTGGTCAACGGGCGCGGAGTAGCCGTTATCACTGCTACCGGTATGAATACCGAAATTGGAAAGATTACCGCACAAGTTCAGGAAACCAAACCACCACCTACCCCACTTCAGCGCAATGTCTCCAGATTAGGACGCTACATAGGCGTTCTGGTGCTTTTTATCGTTGCGGTGCTGATCGTCATAGGACTTTCCAAGGGCTACGGCTTCGAGGACATGTTCAACATGGCGGTAGCCGCCGCCGTGTCCGCCATTCCGGAAGGTCTGCCGGTCATGGTTACAGTGGTCCTGGCCTTCGGGATGAGAAGAATGGCACGCAGAAACGCTCTGATCCGAAAACTGATGGCAGTGGAGACCATGGGTGCTGTAACCGTCATCTGCTCCGATAAGACAGGCACGCTAACGGAAAGCGAGATGACGCTGCGCCAGATATACCTTGCTGGAAGAACTATAGAGATCACCGGTAGCGGCTATCGCCCCGAGGGGGAATTCCATGAAGAGAATCGAAAAATAGAACCCGCAGACGATGAAGGCCTCCTTCTAGCCCTGAACATCAGCGCCCTGTGCAATGACTCCGCCATTAAGTCAGATGGGGATAAGCATCAGCTTTTTGGAGATCCAACTGAGGGGGCTTTGCTGGTTGCCGCTCTCAAGGCCGGCCTTGACCAGAAAACACTGCAGGAGGAGAACCCGCGCCTGGCTGAACTACCTTTCTCCAGTGAAAAGCGCTACATGGCCACGCTCCACCCCTGCCGTTATGCAGAGGATGGCAAGGCTTTTATCTACGTTAAAGGCTCTGTGGACAAGGTGCTGGCAATGAGTCGCAAGGTTCTCGAAAACGGTGCAGTTAGGGAAATGTCCGAGGAGAAAATTACTGAGATTGAAGATAAGAACGAAGAGATGGCATCGAAAGCGCTCAGGGTGATGGCTCTTGCATATGCTGAGTGTTCCACTGCGCCTGAGAAGTTTTCCCATGAAAACATTGACGGCAATCTGATACTGGTTGGACTGGTGGGAATGATTGACCCGCCACGCGCTGAGGCCAAGCAGGCTGTTGCCGACTGCAACCGTGCTGGAATAAAGGTGGTGATGATAACCGGGGACCAGAAGGCCACAGCGGTGGCCATTGCCGAAGAACTGGGTCTGACATCAGGAGAAGCGGTAACCGGGCTGGAGCTGGAAAAGATAACGGATGAGGAGCTAAGCGATCGAATCGATCGCATATCGGTATTTGCCCGCGTAGAGCCGCTCCATAAACTGCGGATAGTCAATGCCCTGAAAGCGAAGGGCTACAATGTCGCAATGACCGGCGATGGAGTAAACGACGGCCCGGCGCTGAGGAGCGCCGATATCGGGATAGCGATGGGTATCAAGGGCTCGGACGTTGCCCGTGAAGCTTCGGATATGGTTCTCACCGACGATAACTTTGCCTCTATAGTGGCTGCAGTGGAAGAGGGCAGGGTTATATTCAGTAACATTCGTCGCTCCGTTTTCTACTTACTCAGCACCAACGTTGGTGAGCTATTTACCTGGATAGCGGCAATAATAGCCGGCATTCCATTGCCCGTTGTGGCCGTACAGATTTTATGGATAAACCTCGTTACCGACGGTGTTTGCACCATACCACTAGGACTGGAACCAAAACACAGCAATGTTCTGGAAGAACCTCCGCGCCACAAAAAAGCGGGGATTGTTTATAGTGGAATGCTGCTGAGGATTTGTTTTATTGCCCTTTTCATGGCTCTGGGAACATTCTTCTTCTTCAGATGGGAACTCCCGAGGGTGGGTCTGGAGGAAGCACGGACCATCGCCTTCTGCATGCTTGTGGCTTTCCAGTGGTTCAATGCCCTTAACGCCCGCTCCGATCAGCAATCTATTTTTAAACTGGGGCTGTTCAGCAACCGGCTGCTTCTGGGCAGTATAGGGATCGCCATTCTTCTGCAGGCAGCTGTTATCTATGCTCCACCGTTCCAGAAGTTATTCCACACCGTGCCTTTAGACCTCGGTGACTGGGGAATCGTCGTCTTGATGGCAGGAGGGCTACTGGTAATCGAAGAGGTTCGCAAGTTTGTAGCGCCACGCATCTTTAATCGGGGCAAATAAAACAACATCTCTGAGACATCCGAGAGCGATTATCCGATACAATTTGGTATACTGGCTGTGTCGCTCGAATTGACCGACAAGCGTTTCACGAATGGGGATATAAGAGGAATCGATCGCAATACCGGATATAAATCTTCGATTTATGGGCCGAAACACATACCTATGGCAGATAAGAAGGAGTAATGGATCATGAAACGGAAACAGATTTCTGTTGACGCAATAGTGGAGATACCCAGAGGAAGTCGAAACAAATATGAATTTGACCATACCGATGGGGCGATCCACCTTGATCGGGTACTCTTTTCCTCGGTCCACTATCCTACCGACTACGGTTTCATAACCGGGACCATGGCAGATGATGGAGATCCGCTGGATGTCCTCATCCTGGTGGAGGAGCCGACCTTCCCGGGATGCAGGGTAAAGGTAAGGCCCATAGGTGTGCTGATTATGCGCGATGAGCAGGGTGTCGATGAAAAAATTTTAGCCGTGCCCATCGCCGATCCACGATTTGAAGATATATTCGACATCAGTCAGGTACAGAGGCACTGGCTTATAGAAATCGAAAACTTCTTTAATACCTATAAACTTCTTGAGACGAAGGAAAGTTATGTCGAGGGGTGGGAAGGTGTCGATAAAGCTAAGGCTGTGTTAGAAAGATATTCACATCCCCGAGGGAAAACAGGGAAAAGACGGAAATGAAAATTCTCGCCATCAATTGCGGAAGCTCAACGCTGAAGTTTCAGTGCCTCGAATTTGAAGGTGGGGAAGCTATATTTGGACGAGAAAGTCGTATGGCACACGGGATAATTGAAAGGATTGGTGGGAAAAGCGCTATCCAGTTCATCGCTCAAAATGGGCATGGGCTTTCCGAAACTACTGCAGTAGCCAATCATAGCGAGGCAACCCATCGGGTTCTGAAATGGTTGGATTCGCTCGGTATAATGGGTGAGTCCAGCCTTACAGCAGCTGGACACAGGGTAGTCCATGGTGGAGGTTCCTTTGTTAAACCTACCCTCATCAACGACGAGGTTGTCAGCGAGATCGAATCCAACAGCCATCTAGCGCCTTTGCACAACGAACCAGCGCTGAGCGCCATACGCGCTGCCCGAGAAATACTGGGGACAGATGTACCGCAGGTGGCTGTCTTCGACACCGCCTTTCACCACAGCCTGCCAGAACGAGCCGCCAGATATGCTATCCCAATAGAGCTGGCTGATAAGCACAAAATTCGCCGCTACGGTTTTCACGGACTGGCACATCGCTATATGAACGAAAGATACGCTACCATTGCTGCGAAGCCAATCGAACAGACGAAGCTTATCACATTGCAACTGGGCAACGGTTGCTCGGCTGCGGCTATAGACGGCGGTCAGTCGGTGGACACTTCGATGGGATTCACACCATTGGAGGGGCTTGTCATGGGGACACGGTCTGGAGATTTGGACCCATCGCTGATCGGCTTTCTTGCCCGTCATGAATATGTAGAGGTCGGAGTCGTGGAAAAATGGCTTAACTCTAAGTCCGGGTTGCTAGGCGTTTCTGGGCACTCCAACGATATGCGTGAACTGCTGGATGCAGAAGCCCATGGTAATGCCAGCGCGGCACTCGCAATAGAGATATTCTGCTATCGCGTACGCAAATATCTTGGTGCCTATCTTGCAGTTCTTGGTGGAGCTGATGCGATAGTCTTCGGCGGCGGCATCGGCGAGAATTCCCCTCCGGTTCGAGCGCGCATATGCCAGGGTATGGAATGGTGTGGCCTTTCAATCGACCAGCAACTTAATTCCGATGCCATCGGCATTGAAGCAGCAGTTCATTCAAAAGACTCGATAATTCGCATTTTTGTGATCCCTGTGGATGAAGGGTCAATCGTGGCTCGCGATACCGTACGGTTCTTGTTCTCACGATAAATTCAATATCAACGTCCGTTGTTAACACGGCAAAATAGCATCAGCGGAGGAAAAATATGGCTCACAGTCGAAATGAGAAGTCAACTCTCACCGAGCAATGGGTCAATCAATATCGTAAGGAAAACCCGGCCGCCAATCGCTGGGCAGAGGGTTATGGCGTCATTCAACACAGCATGGAGACGCAGTCCCACGTGTTTCAAATGGCAAATTCGCTGGCGGATAAGAATATCAAGGGGGACGGCGTGCCGCTATTTGAACTGCTATATGCCCTGGACCGTGTTACCAGTACCGCCATGTGGGTGGTTGTTCATGAGACCTACGCACTGAATGTCTATCTGGACGGCCGGAGACTTATTGCAGGAGACTTCAAACCACAACCGGAGGGACATACGGGCGGCTCGCTTAATATGGTCCCCGCCTATGCCGGCTACATGGCTGCCAATGCCATAACAGGGAATACGCGTTCCTGGATCATGGGGCAGGGACACTGTGTGGCAGCGATAGATACCATCAATCTGCTATTGGACAATATGACCCTTGCCCACTCCGAGCGCTATTCTCTCACGGACGAGGGGCTAACCCGCTATGTAAGAGATTTCTACTCCTACCGGCTCCGCGACGACGGAAGGCAGGATTCCCCCCTTGGCAGTCACGTCAATGTCCACACTGCCGGCAGCATAGCTGAGGGCGGGTATCTGGGCTTTACAGAACTTCAGTATGTGCACATGCCGCTACCTGACGAGCGATTAGTTGTTTTTCTCAGCGATGGTGCTTTTGAGGAACAGCGGGGCAGCGATTGGGCACCCAGATGGTGGAGAGTCAAAGATTCCGGGCTGGTAACACCCATTATGATAAATAACGGGCGACGCATCGACCAGAGAACGACCATATCTCAGCAGGGGGAAGGTGGAGTTGACTGGTTTGTCAATCACCTTAAGCTCAACGGCTTCGACCCCATTGTCTTTGATGGCAGAGACCCTGCCGCTTTTGCCTGGGCAATATTTGAGATGGAGTCCCGCCTGCAAACCATGACACAGGCGATGCAATCGGGTAAAAAATCATACCCCTTGCCGTTGCCCTATGGTATTGCAGTGGCACCTAAGGGCGCTGGTTTCTATGGTGAGGGGACGAATCTTGCCCACAATCTGCCGTTGATGTCCAACCCACATGTCGATCCCCTTGCTGTCCAGCGTTTCAACGACAGTGCCCAAAAGCTGTGGGTACCTCTGTCGGAACTTAAAGATAGTGTAGCGAAGTTCCAGAAGCACGAGGTGTCTCACCGTTCCCGTGAACGCGACAATCCACTGGCACATCGCGAAATAAGTTTGCGCAACGTCCCATCTCCTGTCATCCGTCCGGTGACGGAAAATCGGCAGGACCGCTCTACATGGAGTCGAACTTCTCCGATGTATGCAGTAGACGCCATGTTCCTCGCCATCGTAAAAGCCAATCCCCACCTTCGGCCCAGAGTGAGCAACCCGGACGAGATGCGCTCCAACCGGTTGATACAGACGCTGGAGAATCTAAAATTCCGCGTGACCGAGCCTGAGCCGGGCATCCCCGAGGATATTCACGGTGCAGTTATCACAACTCTAAATGAAGAGGCAGTAGCCGCTGCAGCACTGGGCAACAAGGGCGGCATTAATCTCATACACACCTACGAGGCTTTCGGCACCAAGATGCATGGAGTCATTCGCCAGGAGGTAATTTTCACTGATGAATGCAACGAGGCCGGCCGTCCCCAGGGCTGGCTTTCCATCCCGCTGATACTCACTTCACATACATGGGAAAATTCCAAGAACGAGCGGTCGCATCAGGACCCGTCGATGGCAGAGGCTATGCTTGGTGAGCCTTCGGACGTATCCCGTGTGCTATTCGTCCCTGACTACAATACTGCTTCAGTGGTAATGCGCCATCTCTACCAAACTCATGGACAGATATGGACACTGGTCATACCCAAGATGGACATCATACCTGATCTTTTCACCTCTGATGAGGCAACCCGTCTTCTGGAGCAGGGCGCCATAAGGCTGGACTGGACATGCTTCGAGTTGGCGCGCCAGAAGGTTGTACTTACCGCTATCGGAGCTTACCATCTGGAGGAAGTCATAAAAGCCTCAGTTCGACTGAAAGAGCGGCAGGTACCCCATTCCGTTATTTACATGATGGAACCAGGCCGATTTCGTAAACCGCGTGGCAAAGGCGAAACCGCCAATATCCTGCCTCTCAGTTTGCAGACAGAGCTGTATCCTGACTCTGCACCAGCCCGCGTTTTCGTTACCCATACCCGCCCCGAGCCAATGCTTGGAGTATTACATCCACTTAACACCGGCGGTGACCGGACCGCTGCCCTCGGCTATATAAACTACGGTGGAACCCTCAATGTTCCGGGAATGCTGTTCGTAAACCATTGCACTTGGGCACACGTCCTGGCAGAAACGGCAAATGTACTGGATATGCCCCGCAAGGCTCTATTGAATATGTCAGAACTGGAAGCCCTTGACGGTAAAGCATTGCCTGAAGGCGTGATAATCTAATGAATTAGATGTTCATCAACAAGAAATGGTACATTCGGATAAAGCGTATAAGCAATACTAGTAGTACCCCGCTATGGGTACAGTCCTCAGGCCATCGCACGCTATTGAAGAACTTATCCAGCAATGAACTGCGACCGCCGCTAACCCCTGCACAACCACCTTTTATAAAATAACCCGAATGTATTATGGCACCTCAGTACTTTGAAGCCCCGATCTCCTCCATTTTACCGGTAACGAGGAAGACCACCCGTTCGCATATATTGGTCACCCGATCACCACTTCGCTCCAGATTATGCGCGACCCATATCAGCCGAGTAGCACGGTTACAAACCTTAGGATCTTGTGCCATAAACAGCAACAGCTCATTAAATACTTGGCTATATAGCCCATCTATCTCATCATCTTCGGCAGCTATACGTCTGGCCGAATCGGCATCACGTTGGATATAGGCATCCAGGCTACGGTGCAGCATATCGGCAACCTTTTCTGCCATACGCGGCAAGTCTATAAGTGGTTTCACCGGTGGCTCGCTTCCGATCATCAATGCGATGTTGGCTATGCCTTCAGCATGATCAGCGATGCGCTCCAGCTCGGTTACTATACTCAGTACAGCTACAATAGTGCGCAGGTCGCTGGCCATAGGCTGCTGGGTGGCGATCAGTTGAATGCATCTCTCCTCTATTTCGTATCGCTTTGCGTTTATATGCAAGTCATCTTCTATGACCTGCTTTGCCAACTCAAGATCCCTGTTTTTCAGGGCCTCCATGGAACGAACGATGGCCTTCCCCGTCATGCTGCCCATGAGCAGAACATCGTCCTGTATCTTCTTCAATCGCTTGTGAAAAACTGTTCTGATGTCCATCTGCATAACCTCCTGATCTTTAACCGAACCTGCCTGTAATATAGTCTTCAGTCCTTCTGTCCCTGGGACGGCTGAATATCTCGCTCGTTTTGCCGTATTCGATAAGCTCGCCCAAAAGGAAAAAACCGGTGCAGTCCGATACGCGGGCTGCCTGCTGCATGTTATGTGTCACTATGACTATAGTGTAGTTCTTTTTCAACTCCTGCATCAGATCCTCGATCTTCAAAGTCGCTACCGGATCGAGGGCTGAACACGGCTCATCCATAAGGATGACCTCCGGCTGGACAGCCAGCACACGAGCGATGCACAGCCTCTGCTGCTGTCCTCCGGATAGCGTCAACGCAGACCTCTTGAGCTCGTCTTTCACCTCATCCCATAATGCAGCCTGCCGCAATGTCTTCTCTACCAGCTCATCCATATTTACCTGACGCTTCATCCCCAGCATCTTCGGGCCAAAAGCGACGTTGTCATATATCGACTTAGGGAACGGGTTCGGCTGTTGAAAAACCATGCCCACGCGCTTCCGCAGATCCACGACATCGACGCATTTATCATATATGTTCTTATCGTCCAGAATCACCTCACCTTCAACCCTGACGCCGGGGATTATATCGTTCATGCGGTTCAGCGTCCGCAGGAATGTCGACTTGCCGCACCCCGACGGCCCGATAAGCGCTGTTATATGGTTCTCATTCATCTCCAGATTTATGTCTTTTAATGCCTGCGCTTTGCCATAGTAAAAATTAAGATTTCTGGCCAACACCTTTGAGTTCATGATAACCTCCCCCGCATTTTCACCTGGAAGCGGTATGACAACCAGTTGGTTACGGCATTAATAACGATGATAGTAACTATCAACACCGCCCCTGTGGCCATGGCCTTCGAAAAAGCATTCGTGTCCATCACAAGGTAGTAGATGTGCAGCGACAGTGTTCTCCCCGGATCCATGATCGATGTCGGCATGCCCGTATAGTTGCCGATTGTAACGTATAGACACGCGGTTTCCTCGAGAGCGCGTCCGATACAGAGGATGACCGCTGTCACGATGCCCGGCAACGCAGCGGGGAGAACGACATGTCTTATCGTTTGCCATTTTGTAGCTCCCAGCGCAAGGCTGCCCTCGCGGTGACCCCGGGGCACTGCCTTGATAGCCTCTTCGGTCGTGCGGATCATCGTCGGCAGCAGCAGACACACCAGCGTCAGAGCTCCAGACAGGATTGAAAAATTCAAATGCAGCGCTGTGACCAGCAAGGCAAAACCGAACATGCCGAAGATTATCGAAGGGATGCCGGCGAGGATCTCTATGCCGTATCTTATAATTCGGGTCAGGCGATTGTTCGGTGCATATTCAGCGAGGTAGATGCCCGCTCCAATACCTGGTATGATGAGGATCCCCATCGTTAAAGCCACCAGGTAAATCGTCGATACGATAATGGTAGAGATGCCGCCTGCCTCGTCCAGCCCTCCCTGAGGCGGCGTTGTGAGGAAACTCCACCCGATCTCCGGGATGCCATTAACCAGCACGTAGACGATAATGGTAAGCAGTATCAGTACAGTTATCGCTCCCGCCGCCCAGATATACACCAGCGCTGCTCTCTGCGTGACCCGAGGAGAGACGATCCTATCCCTGAGCATATGCGCGGCCTCCCCTCTTCAATACAACCAAGGCGGTGCTGTTGAGTAGAATTATCATAATGAAAAGAACGATGCCGGTAGCGAATAGCGCGCTCATATGTTCCGGGGGAGCGTACATTATCTCCACAGCGATATTGCCTGTCAGGGTTCGTCCCGGATCCAGTGGCGATAGCGGTATCTTAACCGCATTGCCTATAACCATTATCATCGCCATCGTCTCGCCAATGGCGCGTCCCATGCCCAGTATTATGGAGGCCGTGATCCCTGAACGGGCAGCCGGCAGGAGCACATGCCATATCGTCTGCCAGTGGGTGGCACCCATCGCCAGAGACCCCTCTTTGTATCCCCTGGGAACCGCCCTGATGCTGTCCTCGCTGATACTGACTACGGTAGGCAGCACCATGGCAGCCAGTACGATGGATGCTGCCAAAATACTGAATCCGGTACCGCCGATTTCACGGACGGCAGGGACTACCAGCAGCAATCCCACCAATCCGTAAACGACCGATGGTATGCCTACCAGAAGCTCGACCGCTGGCCTCAGCACCTGCCGTATCTTGAACGGGGCAACCTCCGCCAGCAGTATCGCACAACCGATACCCAGAGGTATGGCAATCAGCATAGCGCCAAAGGTGACATATAGAGAGCCTATGATCATAGGCAGAACGCCGTATTGCTCCTGCCCCGGGCGCCACTCAGTTCCAAAGAGAAAATCCAGTATGCCTATTCTCTGGAATGCAGGTAAACCTTCTTTGAAGATGAAAACGAAGATGGCGATCAGTATGATGACTGACGCAAACGCGCAGATGAAGACGATATTTCTTGAAGCGCGGTCGATAAAGTATCGTGACAAACTTATTCTCACCTATTGCCCGATAGGCGGGATGACCCGGCCGGCCATCCCGCCTGTTTTCCGAACAGCAATTCTGGATGGCCTAATCGACCCTTATGTAACCTTCACTCTCGACGATGTCCTGTCCCTCACTGCTGAGGCAGTAATCGATAAAGTTCTTCACCTCACCGGTCGCTGCCCCCTTGGTAAGTAATAACAGCGGGCGGACTATGGGATAAGTTCCCGCAATTGCATTGTCCACGGTCCCCTCCACTCCATCTATCGCCAATGATCTAACCGAGCTGTCCAGATATCCGAAGGAGAGGAACCCGACTGAATAAGGTGTGGTAGATACCGTGGTCTTCACCGCCCCATTCGATGGCTGCAGGATGGCATTCCCGGTTATCATTTGCTCATCCATGACCATCTCCTCGAACGCCGCCCTTGTGCCGGAGCCCTCTTCCCTTGCCACCACTATGATGCCCTTATCATCGCCTCCGACCTGGTTCCAGTTAGTTATCGTGCCGGCGTATATTTCGCGGACCTGTTCCATTGTCAAACCTTCGACTGAATTCGAGGTATGCGTCACAATTGCGATGCCATCACGCGCCAGCACGTGCACTGCCAATCCATAACCGAGTTCGCTCTGCTTGAGTTCGCGCGAAGCCATGCCGATATCAACCGTGCCTTCATTAGCGGATTTCACACCGGTGCTGGAGCCGCCGCCCTGGATAACGACCTTAACATCCTGATGTTCTGCCATGAAGGCGTTGGCAAGTTTCTCCGCCACAGGCTGAACAGTGGTCGACCCTGCCGAGGTGATAGTCGTTAATCCACCACCACATCCGGCAACAACGATGGCGGTAGCCAGTAGTGTTACCCCGACCAAAGTTACCATTGTTCCAATCAGTCTTTTCCCTTTTAATTTCTTCAGCACTTTCCCTCCTTTATCCATTTGTATAGTTAACAGACACCGGTTCCTCGGCGTACTGATCGATTACCTTACGTGCCTTCAACAGGCGGGGATGCTCAAAGAAGGTATGCAATACAGCTTCAGCCGTTGCCAGATTGGTAGCCAGAGGCACATTGTGGACATCACAGATCCTTAACAGCGCGGATATATCCGGCTCGTGGGCCTGCGCCATCAGCGGGTCGCGCAGGAAGACTACGGCATCCACCTCTCCGCCGGTTACCATGGCTCCTATCTGCTGGTCCCCTCCGCTGGGTCCGCTCTGCATCAGCCTGATATTCAGCCCTGTCTTCTGCTGTATCAACCTGCCTGTGCCCCGGGTCGCCACCAGATTGAACCTGGCCAGTTCGAGCTGACGCGCCCTTACAAGGCTCACCATCTCATCCTTCTTTGCATCGTGAGCTATCAGTGCAAGAGTATTCCCCTCCATGCATGTATCACCCCCTCTCAACAATGTCATCTAACAACCGTTTAACCCTATCTTGAATCTCATCTCTTATCTGCCTTACCTTTTCGATAGGTTTGCCCTCCGGGTCCTCTATACCCCAGTCCTCGGTATCCCGGAATGTCGCCGGGCAGACTCCGTTCACACCACATCCCATGGATATGATTTTGTCGGCAGTGGTCAGCATATCGGGAGTTAACGCTTTGGGACGCTGGCTACCGATGTCGACGCCCATTTCCCGCATAGCTTCAGCCACGTTGCGGTCGATGTGACTGGCCGGCTTTGTCCCGGCGGATGAGGCAATGGCCCTGCTGGCCGCGTATCGATTGAACAGAGCCTCAGCCATCTGGCTGCGGCCGGAGTTGTGAACGCAAACGAATAGTATTTTCTTCATACACAATCAGGGTAGCACGTGGAGTTTAAGTAACGATTAAAGATGTGTTAAGAGAATGTTAAAGTTTGAGGACCATTTAGCTCTATGGCTCTAATGGCAGGATGAAATGGAAAGTGGAGCCTTTACCCGCAGTGCTCTCCGCCCAGACGCGCCCGCCGTGTGCCTCGATAATGTGTTTGACTATAGCCAGCCCGAGGCCGGTGCCGCCGCCGCTGCGCGACTTATCCGCCTTGTAGAAACGCTCGAAGATGCGCGGCAGATCGTCGGCAGTGATGCCGACGCCCGTGTCCGATATAGATACACGAATAACGTTCCCCTCTTGAACTGCCGATAGAGTCACCGTGCCACCCGGCGGCGTGAACTTGATTGCGTTGTGTGCCAGATTGACCAGCGCCTGCCCGATGCGCTCGCTATCGGCTGTAACTTCAGGCAGTCCCCCACTGATATCGACGTTTAAAGCGACCCCCGCCCTGTCTGCCTGTGGTCTGAGTCTCTCCGCGAGGTCCCTGATAAGACCTTCCAGATCAAAGGGTGATTTTGCGAGAGGAGCGTCGCTGCTCTCAATGCTTGACAGCTCACCGAGCTCCTGCACCATCTGCGTCAGTCTGTCAACTTCAGCATTAATCTTCTGCAAAAAGTCCCTGCCCACGGACGGGTCATCGATTGCACCATCGTACAGCGTCTCAGCCAGCGCCTTTACCGAGGCTATGGGTAAACGAAGCTCGTGCGAGATATTGGCGACGAAATCCCTTCTCACATTTTCAAGCCGCCGCAGCTCAGTCAGGTTCTGCATCAGCAGAAGGCAACCACCTTCATCCCCCAGGGGCGTCGCTATAGCAAGAACGAACTGACGGGTGCGATCGATTTCAACCGGCCCCGACTCCTGTTCCCCGGTTTCAAGGCAACGCTGCACGATCTCGTTGAGTTCATAATCGCGCACCGCCTCAGCCAGTGAATGCCCCTCGACCTCGCCCTTCGATAGCTGGAACAGCTTTAATGCCGCTTCATTTGCTGTTACAACGCGACCCTCTCTCGCCACAACGATAATCCCATCGCCCATGTTGGCGAGTATAACGGCCATCCTGTCTCGCTCTATCGTAATCATCGATACCATTTCCTTTAACTTCGACGCCATGAGGTTGAAGGCAGTGGCCAGTTCCCCAACCTCTCCCCTTGAAGCTGTCTCGATTTCCTGATCGAGATCGCCCTCCGCAATGCGGCGTGACATCTGGGTAAGCTTCTTTACCGGCTCGATGGTGATCTTCGACATCTGTATCGACAGCAGGACCACGATGACTGCTGCGAGTATGGATACCCAGATTATGGTGATATTGATGTGACCGATATATCCATCGATCACGGTCAGCGGCAGTGACACACGAGCGATGCCGACCGTATCGCCATCTTCGACCACGGGCACCGCCACGTACATCATATCGAAACCCAGTGTCTCACTATACCTGATGTTTACACCTAACCCGGCCGATAAAGCCCGCATCACTTCCGGCCTGTCTGAGTGATTCTCCATCCTCGACGGATCTTCCTCAGAGTCGCCCAGTACCGTGCCGTTCAGGCTGATAATAGTTACCCTGGCCCCGATACCCTCACCCCAATTCTTGGCAAGGTCATCGATAAAGTCTGCGTCATCTTCGACCAGGTGTGACGAACTGCCATCGGCTACGAGCCACGCCTGATTGGCCAGTTGCGTTTCCAGGTTATCGAGGTAGCTGTTCCTGAAGAAATGTGAGAGGTAGGTGCTCAACCCGCCTATGCATACGAGAGTGAGAACTACGAAAATTGCGGCAGTGCGCCACCTGATACTGCTGAACACTTCTACTCCTCGAACTTGTATCCGACCCCGCGCACTGTCACCAGATGTTCAGGGTGTGACGGGTCGGCCTCCAGCTTCTGGCGCAGCCACCTGATGTGAACGTCCACAGTCCGCGTACCCCCGGCGTAATCATATCCCCAGACCTTCTCCAGCAAATGGTCGCGACTGAATACCCTGCCGCGGTTCTGCACCAGGAAAGCCAGCAGATCGAACTCCCTGTGTGTCATCTCTACAGGCGATCCGCGATGAAATACCAGATGCCGCTCCAGATCGATCTCGAAGTCTCCGACCTTTATGGAAGTTGTTGTGGTATCCGGTGCAGCCTGCAGTTGCACGATTTCGGCGCGACGCAGCATAGCGCGGACGCGCGCCAGCAGCTCACGCATGCCGAACGGCTTGGTCACATAGTCGTCGGCGCCTATCCCCAGTCCGAGAACCTTGTCGATCTCCTCGCTCCTAGCAGTAAGCATGAGGATGGGCACAGTCATATCACGCCGCAAAATGCGGCATACTTCGATCCCATCGATTTTAGGTAGCATTATGTCCAGTATAATGAGGTCCGGCTTCTCGCGCCTGGCCAGTTCCAGCGCCCGCTCACCGTCCAATGCCATGGCGACAGTGTAACCTTCCTTTACAAGGTTATACTTGAGAACATCGACCAGTGTTCGATCGTCTTCGACTAAAAGCACCTTCTTATCCGCCATAATTGTTACCTGCCACCACTATACCATATACGAAGATATCCTGTAATTGAGGCACGAAACTGCAATAGCGATATGGCTTGAGGAAAGATCAGAACAGTGGCCTTCACCTGTTCGGGGTTTCACCCATCTCGACGGAAATCGCCTCCACTTACGATTCTGCTTCCGACGCTACAACGATTGCTACAGCGGGAATCATTATCTCGGGGATAAGGAGGGCATTGTCAACTCTGGTGGAGCGGAATTGCCTATAGATACAATTTTTAGCCTGACGTTTAGCCTAGCCACTTGAACAACGACTAAGTTCTAATAAAAGACCACTATTCAAATCTTTCACCAATGATCCCGAGCCACTAGTGAAACCAAGGGGAGAGTGACAATTTGCCGTAAATTACAAACGAATAGGGCCACTTAATGTGGCCCTATTTAGCATTGCTCTTTGATCGCTCTATTTACCGATACGAAATACCTTTGTCCCGCACTTAGGACATGTTCCCCTGGTTGCCGGGCGGCCGTTCTTCATCTTGATCTGCTGAGGATTTTTAACCTCTACCTTCTTGCGGCACTTCATACAGTATGCTTGCATTTATACCTCCTCTTATTGTATTTCGCCACGATACTAACTGCTAGATAGTGTTTTAGTCAAGTGGCTTCTGCACAATTTAATTTTCTGCTCAACACTCAACGAAACGTCAGATTGTATGTGTGCTTTCATGTCGTGGCAAATTATAGTTGACAGCCGGAAACAACTAGATATGCTACTCTAGCCCTAATGGCCTGTTCTTTAAGCTAGCATAGAGCAATCCTTTGTAACAGGATTGAGTCCTCCGACTACATGTATCCCATATATACTATTATCTGTGTGCATAGTCCGTTGAGGGCCGGTGTACTAGGAGATTCTTATATGATGAAAATTAATGTATGTATGCTACTACATCACTACTGGCAAAATAGCTACGAAAATGGCAATTTTCTTGTAGAAAATCTATGCTAAACTGTATATGGCAATCCTTAGGGTAATCTATAGGGTAATCGTGATGTAATCGATAGGGTAATCGGTATGGTAATCTATATGGTAGACATCATTATTTAAGTAGAGGGAGGGAGAATATGCCAAAAAACAAGCATAAACCACCATCAAGGGTAAGATATGAAGAGAAAAATCCTACAATCTCCTTCAGGGTGAGTGTAGAAATCTATGAGAAATTGTGTAAGATAAGGGAAAAGACCGGCAAAAGCTATGCTGATATTATAAAAGAGGGTATGGGTGTTCAGGAGCCTATGGTTAAAGATACATACACCAGAGGATACAGGGCAGGTTATGATAAAGGCAAGCGCGCAGGTAAACGAGAGGGAGAGGTCTTTTCACTAGGGAGCTGCGCCTCGTGTGGCGGGGTGATTCAATGGGATCTGTCAAGCAACGAACAAAGAAATACCCTCGCAAGTGCTATATCCCAAGCGCGGTTCGTCCACAAGAATTGTAATTCGTCTTAGTTGCATATTACTTTTTAAAGTACGAATCTGCACACTAATGTGTAATGTCTTTCTCAGTCTAATAACCCAAACCGCGGTTATATTATGCAGTTCCTTAGGCTCGCCTATGTGGATACATGAGCAGAGAGAACATACGTTTAATAAATAGCACCCGAAACAGCGTACTCAACAGTAGCAGCTATGTAACTTGAGGTTCCACTGCATGGGCAATTTCAACATATATATTGAAATTACATGCAACGGGCATGTCTTGAGGCTGCTAGCGCTTATTCGTAAACATGCAGCTTGCATACGAGTTGCACCATCGAAATGTTCTAGTAGAAATGCAGGAATTTTCTAGTAGAAATACGAAATTTGCTAGTAGAAATGCAGAAATGTTCTAGTAGAAATACGAAATGTGCCAGTTGCAGCGACTAGTTGCTATACCCTTATGTGTACAGAACGACCGGCATACCGGGTAGCATAGCACTTATACAAACAGCATGTTGTTAGGTGTTGGCCTTTAAGTTAGACCCGATAATATTTTCAGTTATCTTGAGGTAATCCAGGTAAATTCAGAATTGTCCTATTTGTTGAACATTAAGCCAGAAAGTTCAATCAGCTGCCTAATCTTCTATTTTTTTATTTGCCTTGGTGGCTTTGATGGATCGTTCAATTTCTTCTCGGAATCTGTTGACAAACATGTATCCACAATGTAACCTATCTGCACATCTATCAGAACTGAGGAAATCTAATGTCAACTAGGGTACTTGTGGGCTGGCTTCTGTTTTATATCGGATTCCTTATATGCATATCTGGAATACTGACTTTCATATTAAGCCATTCTATTGATTCTGTAATATATGAATACCCCAGTAAGCATTCTAATGTTTATGAAATATGGTTAGCAGTTTCTATAGTATTAGGCGGATTTTTCATGCTAATAGGATGGAGGATAGGTTGCCTTAAAAGATACATATTTCAGAAACGTGTGGGAAATACACCCAAGACATCTACGGAGTCCTCTGATGAACCTATATCCGCTCTAGCGGATATAGGATTACCAAAGCTTACGAAGACTGCGGTTTTGTGGATAACAGTTCTTGGATTGGTTGGCATAACTATAGCCACACTAACTCCCTCCATCTTTAGTGCAATTGCGTCAGGTAATAAAGATGTGATTGTTATGATCAACTTGCTATTTCTGGTTGTCTTACTTCCCTTATTTTTACTACTTACTGTATCAGGCATATTACTCACTCTGCTTACAAAAAGGGCATGGCATAGTGCCGTCGTAATACTATGGATTTCGATAATCCTTATAGTCACCTTACCCTTTTACATCTACCCCTTGTCGCTGGTATATCAAGACAAGGGGAATTATTGGGCAGTAGTAGAACACAGAACGTTAATGAAAGAGAACAAGTTACCCACCGATAAATGAGGCTTACTTATCGGTGAGTACTATGCGAGCCGTTTTAAACTCTGGATAGCTTTATTTTCCTGTCGTCCAAGCGTTTGAACATGGGATATTTTCGAATACTCAACTACACACCGCAACAAAATGAGCTCTCTTGAAAGCTCCGGTAAATCTCCTAGTTGACAGGCTAATAAGCTAGTTGTATTCTTTCCGCACATAAGGTAGCGTGTGTGAAAGGATTGCGTGGTGACTACGAAAGCTACTTTTGTGATTCTCTCCATAGTCGCTTTAGCTTTGATAATAAGCGGAGTTGTTTTTGGGCTTTTGCATGAATCTAGTAAAGGTAAGGGATTGGAGCCTGGACAGCAGCCAACTACAACTGCCACAGCAAAGCCAACCGCATCTGTTACTTCTATACCAACAGCTAAGGCTACTGATACTATAAGCGGAGGATGTGTTCCGGGCGACTGTTGGACTACATATACAGATTTTGGAAGCACTTCTTTAGAAGTAAAATGCGGTGAATGTTGGGATGGGGACAAGTTCTATTATTATGGGGATTTCATATATGAAGACGAGCCGGATAGGGGCTACTCAAATCTTAGAAACCCATCCTACGAAGAGTTAATGGCCTTTCTTGAGGTTGATAAAACCGATGAAATTCCAGCTAACCCACCAGAATTTGTGTGTCATCACTTCTCCCTAACTTTGAGGGAAAACGCAAACAAGCAAGGATTACGATGCGCATGTGTAATCGTAGAATGGGTGCCTGTTGAAGGTGGTTACGGCTTGAACTATGTCCATGCTATGTCAGCTTTGTGAAAGAAATAAGGGTTACTGGTACTGAAGTGCTAATCTTATATAAATTTCCACTACCTATCGATAGTGCTACATCTGACAGAGGAGGGATTCTTTCTATTGTCAACTCTGGTGGAGCTGAGGGGATTCGAACCCCTTACCTTTTGACTGCCAGTCAAACGCTCTCCCAATTGAGCTACAGCCCCACTGAATACAGAGTTTAGCAGAAAACATACTGGAACTCAAGGCATTTTACACTTGCCTGAACTTGACTTGAACTACCGCTTTTGCTACACTTGCCCATGAGATAATGGGGAGGGCGATTAGCTCAGTTGGTAAGAGTGCTGCGTTGACATCGCAGAGGTCACTGGTTCGAATCCAGTATCGCCCACCATATATTTAGCGTATGCAGTCTCATAAACCTCTCGTCCGGTAATGGGCTGAGAGGTTATTAGTTGTCACGACCGATGGACGATATTGAAATGGCGGATAAGAAGATGGATACGGACAGGCTGGAACGAATGCGGCACTCCGCCTCGCATGTCATGGCAGAGGCTATCCTCTCCATGTTCCCCGATGCTAAATTCGGCATCGGTCCGGTGATAGAGAATGGTTTCTATTATGACTTTGACCTGCCGCGCTCGCTGACGCCGGACGACCTTAATGAAATCGAGTTAAAGATGACAGCTATAATCGCAAAGAATCTCCCTTTCAAGCAAGAAAATATCTCCAAGAGCGACGCCAGGCGCACGTTTGCCGGCCAACCATACAAGCTCGAGCTTATCGATGAGCTACCGGACGATACTGTGACCATATACCGCCAGGGGGATTTCACCGACCTGTGCCGCGGCCCGCATGTGCAATCGACCGGCGAGATCGGGGCGTTCAAGCTGCTGAACATCGCCGGCGCGTACTGGCGTGGCGACGAGCGACGCCCCATGTTGCAGCGCATATACGGCGTCGCCTTCGAAACTCAGGCTGAGCTCGACGATTATCTCAAAAAGCTCGAAGAGGCGGCTAAGCGCGACCACCGTAAGCTGGGCCAGGAACTTGATCTGTTCAGCTTTCATGAAGAGGTCGGCCCCGGTCTGGTGCACTGGCATCCCAACGGAGGACGCATACGTGTGCTCATCGAGGACTACTGGCGCAAGATGCACTACGAAGGTGGATACGACATCGTTTTTACGCCGCACATCGGCAGAGCCAATCTGTGGGAAACCTCCGGGCACTTGGACTTTTACAAAGATGGCATGTATTCTCCGATGGACATCGACGGGCAGGATTACTATATTAAACCGATGAACTGCCCCTTCCACATCATGATGTACAAATCAAAACTGCGTTCCTACAGGGAACTGCCGCTTCGCTGGGCAGAGATGGGCACAGTCTATCGATATGAGCGCAGCGGCACGTTGCACGGGCTGATGCGGGTGCGCGGCTTCACCCAGGACGATGCCCACATCATGTGCACGCCGGAGCAGATCGAAGACGAGATATCGCGCGTGCTGGACTTCAGCCTCGACATGCTGCAGGGCTTTGGTTTCGAACATTTCAATCTGGAACTCAGCGTCCGCGACCCCGGGAATCCCGGCAAGTATGCCGGCAGCAATGACATGTGGGAACAGGCCGAGCGCTCCCTGGTCAAAGCGCTGGAGGCCCGCAACCTGCCGCACGAGCGCAAAGAGGGCGAGGCGGTATTCTATGGCCCCAAAATCGATATAAAGATAACGGATGCGCTGGAACGCTCGTGGCAATGCTCGACGATACAGTTCGACTTCAACCTCCCCGAGAGGTTCGATATGACCTTTATCAGCGAGGACGGCAAAGAGCGCCGACCCTACATGGTCCACCGCGCCCTGCTGGGTAGTATCGAGCGCTTCTTTGGTTGTCTAATCGAGCATTACGCCGGCGCCTTCCCCGTATGGCTGTCGCCGGTACAGGCGATATTGATACCCATCGCCGATCGCCATCTCGAATATGCCGTTGATGTATCCCTGAAGCTTAAATCGGCTGGTCTGCGGGTAACCGTGGACGACCGCTCTGAAAGGATGAACCTTAAAATACGCCAGGCACAGCTCCAGAAGATACCGTACATGCTCGTGGTAGGCGACAGGGAGGCGGAAACTGGCAGCGTTTCCCTTAGGCTGAGGAATGGCAGCGACCTGGGCAGTTACAGCCTCGACGACTTCGTTAAGCTGGCAAATGAGGCAATCGAAGGGAAAACGGCTTGATTTTTAGTGCCAGACATTGTATATTGCCATTCGTATCACCTAAATCGAGGAGGTAAGTAAGCATAATTAAAAAGTACCGCGTCAATCAGCAAATCATCGGTAAAGAGGTGCGATTGATCAGCGAGACCGGAGAGCAGTTGGGCACCATACCCCTGTACAAGGCTCGCGAGATTGCCAAGGAGCGGGGCTACGATCTGGTAGAAGTCGCACCACAGGTCTCACCACCAGTCTGTCGCCTGCTCGATTATGGGAAGTTCATGTATGAGCAGAGTAAAAAGGAAAGCGACGCCAGAAAAAAGCAGAAGGTAATAGTCCTCAAAGAGGTAAGGCTGAGACCCAAAATAGGCGAGCACGACATAGGATTCAAGATCAAGACTGCCCGGAAGCTGATCGACGAAGGAGATAAGGTAAAGGTTACGATACTGTTCCGCGGGCGGGAAATAACGCACCCTGAGATGGGTAAAGCCCTGTTGGATCGGATTGCCCGCGAGTTAGAGGACATAGCAATCGTAGAAAAAACACCGGTACTGGACGGAAAAAGGATGATAATGGTGCTGGCCCCAGCCAAGCAAACCAGACCCATAAAAGAGGCAGATGAAAGAGGTTTAACCAATGCCGAAACTAAAGACGCATAAAGCATCTAAGCGTCGCTTCCATACTACCGGCAGCGGCAAGCTAATGCGCATGAAAGGTGGCAGCAGCCACCTTAGGCGCAATAAATCAAAGCGTGCCAAAATGCTGTATGATGAAAAGGTGCCAGTTCACGCGGCAATAAAATCCCGTGTGAAACGGCTACTTCCATATTCGTGAGGAGGACGTAATTGGCAAGGATTAAGGGTGGAGTAACTACTCATCGCCGCCATAAAAAAGTGCTGAAGCTGACAAAGGGCCAGCGCGGCGCGAGGCATAACCGCTATCGTGTCGCGCACGAAGCCATGCTTAAATCGCTTAGCTATTCTTACCAGCATCGCCGCAAGAAGAAAGGCGATTTCAGACGTTTGTGGATCATACGGATAAATGCCGCTGCCCGGCAGGAGGGGATCACCTACGGCGCGTTAATACACGGGCTTAACCGGGCAGGGGTGGATATCGATCGCAAGGTGCTGGCAGACATGGCAGTCAGGGACCCCAAGGCATTCTCCAAGGTTGTGGCGGTTGCTGCCAAGCAGGCAAAGAACTAGGCAGAGCCTCGCATATCTCCACAGCACAGTACGCATTCTAATCTGCGTTGAGGCGCAAACAGTTAATTGCCTGACGGGTTATGCTGGGATTCTAATAACGAAAATAGGAACTGTTACGTGTATATTTATCGCATCGTATTGACCAGAAGCCTCAGGTATACTCAAACGAAATTGATGCGATCCGGCAAAATCGAGCGGGGAGAGTGAGATGAACAAGGCGAACGAATCCAGCCACCCGACAGAACCACAGGCATACCTGGTGACCGGCGGCGCGGGGATGCTGGGGCGCGCCATCGTGTCCCAGCTTATCGAGCGGGGGAAGCGCGTGCGCATCATCGATATCGAACGTGCCAAGGACGAACGTGCCGAGATAATCGTGGGCGATATCCGCGATGCAGCGGCTGTCAAAAAGGCATGCGACGGCGTGGACACAGTCATACACTCTGCGGCAGCCGTCTGGGATCCCAGGCTGCCCCTGTCGATTTACGATGAGACCAATGCGGCAGGTACGCAGCTTATAATCGATACGTGCGTTCAGCTCGGCATCCGACGGATGGTTTACACCAGCACCATGGATGTAATCATGGATGGCAAACACGGCCATCGACTCGCAGATGAGTCACTGCCTTCCCCCGCCGACCCCGGAAAGATGAACGCATACGCCCACAGCAAGATGCTGGGTGAACAGGCCGTCATAAAGGCCAACGGTCCGAATTTCTCTACGTGTGCACTTCGTCTAGTGGGCATGTACGGCCCCGGCGACAGGTACCACCTGCCCAATATCATAAGGAACGCTAAAAGCGGCATTAATATCCGCATGGGAGACCGCAGGACCCGGTTCAGCCACGTGTTCTCCGGGAATGCGGCGTACGCCCATATACTGGCCTCCGAGCACCTGCATCCTGACTCGCCGGTTGCAGGTCAATTCTATTTCATCACCGATCACGATACCGGAAATTTCTTCGATTTCATGAATCCGTTCCTTGGAGCCCTCGGTATACCGCTGCCCAGGATATCGATACCCTACAAGCTGGCCATCGCCCTTGCATGGTTCGCCGAGAAGCTCGTCCCCAGGTCCAACTTCAACCGGTTCTCGGTCTACTGCCTGTGCAAGGACCACACCTTCGTCCACGATAAAGCTACGCGCGACTTCGGCTACCGCCCACTCTATTCAGCCGATGAAGCCTTTAAGATCACCGTGGAATGGCTTAAAACCCAGAAGTTCTGAGTGCCTGTCGATATCGACCGACCAGCCATCGATTATGCCTCGGCTAGGGCCACGGCCATAAGATCACAAAAGCCTCGATGCAATTCGAGCGATATTGCGATGCCCAAGTAAGCGATCTACTGAAGCCTCAGTATATCTACAAGCGGAACCTGCCTCCCCATTCGTCACTCGCCTTGACCCACATTCTACGCTACCCTATAATACAGAAACGATGCTTAAGAAACTCGAAGAGATCAAGTCCCACGCGCTGGATGAGATCAGCCGTATCGCCGACATCAAGGAGCTGGAGGCCTGGCGTGTCCGCCACATGGGTAAGAAGAGCGAACTGAACCAGATCCTCCGCGGTTTATCCTCCCTTTCCATCGAGGAGCGCAAGGCTGCCGGCGCTCTGGCCAATGACGTCAAATCGATCATCGAACTGATGTACAGGGAAAACCTGCAGGCGCTTAAAGAGCAGTTTTATCGCGACGTTGAGTCGACGGCAAATGGCGAAAAGGACAGCGCCAGGGTCAGTTTCGACATCACCCTACCCGGTCGCCCTACAGCCCTGGGACAGCTCCATCCCACGACCCGTATGGTTCGCCGAATATGCGATATCTTCGTGGCACTGGGATTCCAGGTAGTGGAAGGCCCCGATGTCGAATGGGACTACTACAATTTCGAGGCCCTTAACATACCCGCCGACCATCCTGCCCGCGACATGTGGGATACCTTCTGGGTCGACTATCAGGACGCAGCGGGGAAACGCAATATGCTGCTGCGAACCCATACTTCTCCCATGCAGATCCGCATCATGGAGAAGACCAGTCCGCCGGTGCGGGTAGTGGTCCCTGGTAAGGTGTATCGCTACGAAGCCACCGATGCCACGCACGAGTCCATGTTCTACCAGATAGAGGGGCTCGCCGTGGATGAGCATATCACCTTTTCCGACCTCAAGGGCACACTGTACGAGTTCGCCAAACGCCTTTTTGGCGAGGAGCGCCGTGTGAGGTTCCGCTGCGACTACTTTCCGTTCGTGGAACCGGGCGTTGAGGTGGCAATCGATTGCTTCGTATGCAACGGGCGCGGGTGCCGCCTGTGCTCAGGCAGCGGCTGGATCGAGATACTGGGTGCCGGAATGGTGCATCCCAACGTCCTGCGCAACGTGAACTACGACCCCGAGAAGTACACCGGCTTCGCCTTCGGGCTGGGGGTCGAGCGACTGCCCATGCTGTTATACGGCATCGATGATATACGCCTGTTCTATTCCAACGACGTGAGGTTCCTGAAGCAGTTTTAATCCACCCTGACCCCCTTTGGCAAAAGGGGGTCAGGGGGATTCGGTAATTATTACGATATGAAAGCACCGATCAACTGGCTGAAACAATACGTCGATATAGACATGCCCGCCGCAGAGCTGGCACACCGCCTGACCATGGCCGGCGCCGAGGTGGACGCTATCGAGGCTGTCGGTGGATGGGAGGGCATCGTGGTCGGCGAGGTGATCGCCGTTGAGCCGCACCCCAATGCCGACAAGCTCAAGTTGGTCACCGTCGATATCGCCACGGCTGAGATCACCGTCGTGTGCGGGGCACCCAACGTCGCCGTCGGGCAGAAGGTCCCCTTTGCCTCAGTCGGCGCTGAGCTCATCGACCCCCACAGCGGCCAGCGGTCGAAGCTCAAGAAGGCCAAGATTCGCGGCGTGGTCTCTGAGGGCATGGTGTGCTCCGAATGCGAGCTGGGGATCTCCGACAACCATGAGGGGATCATGGTGCTGCCGACGGACACCCCCTGCGGTACGCCTCTGGATAGACTGATGGCAGACGTGGTCTTCGATTTCAGCATCACGCCAAACCGCCCGGACCTGTTATCTATTATCGGTATAGCCCGCGAGGTAGCGGCGCTCACCGGCAAGACACTGGAGCTGCCCGACCTCTCATACGAAGAGAGTGCGGAGCCGGCAGCGGGCAGGGCAAGCGTGGAGATTATCGACCCGGACCTGTGCCCCCGGTACTGCGCCAGCATAATCACCGGCGTCAAAATGGGGCCTTCTCCGTCATGGATGCAGCAGCGCCTGGCCGCCTGCGGCATGCGACCTATCAACAACGTCGTCGATATCACCAACTACGTCATGCTGGAGTTCGGGCAGCCGCTGCATGCCTTCGACTACGACAATATCGCCGACAGGAAGATCATCGTGCGCCGCGCCCGCAAGGAGACCATGCGCACGCTGGATGGGGCATCACGCGCCCTGTCCGACGACATGCTGGTTATAGCCGATGGCATGGGCCCCGTGGCCGTTGCCGGTGTCATGGGCGGCGCCGAGAGCGAGGTCACCGATGCCACGACATCAATACTCCTCGAATCGGCCAACTTCAACCCCGCCAGCATCCGCCGCACGTCGGCCGCCTTCAAACTGAGGAGCGAGGCCTCCCTGCGCTTCGAGAAGGGCGTCAGCCCGGAGCTACCGGTGCCTGCCCTGAAACGCGCCACGCAACTCATGGCGCAGTTATGTGGCGGCAGGGTAGCCAGAGGCATCATCGATGTATATCCCGGCAGGAAGGCGATCGAACCATTGCCACTGACTGCGAATAAGGTGAGGCGAGTCATAGGGTCCGATATCTCCATCGATGAGGCCAAATCGGTGCTCGAATCCCTCGGCCTCAAATGCGAGCGCGATGGCGCCGATGCGATAAAGGTCACCGTGCCCTACTGGCGCACCGATATAAGCGTTGCCGAAGACCTGGTGGAGGAAGTGGCCCGCATCACAGGCTACGACAGCATACCTACCACTATACCCAGCGGTCAGCTCCCGGCGTACAAGCCTGAACGCATGCGAGATCTCGTGCAGAGGATCAGCGACCTGCTGGTGGGATGCGGCATGCAGGAAGTCATCACCTATTCGCTCATCAGCAGGGACGCTATGAAGAAAGCCGATCTGGAGACGGTTGCACTCAAAGTCGCCAACCCCATCACCATCGAGCAGGAGTACCTGCGCACTTCCCTGCGTCCGGGGTTACTGATGACGCTGGCATATAATCAGCGATTCGAGGAGGGCGGCTTAAAGCTGTTCGAGGTCGATAAGATATACATGCCGCGTGAGGGAGACCTGCCACACGAAAAGCGCATGCTGGCGTGCGTCCTCTGCGGCGACCGCAACGCCACGTTCTGGCAGCAGGCGAACGGCAAGGTTGATTTCTTCGATGCCAAGGGCATTGTTGAAACCGTCATCGGGCGGCTCGGGCTGCAGGCCATGTTCAGTCCAGCCAGCGACAAGCTGCTCATAGCCGGCCGGACGGCATCGATACATATCAGGGATACGATTGTGGGCGTAGTCGGCGAGTTGCACCCGCGCATAGCTGAACGTTTCGACATACGCTCACGCCCGGTATACCTGTTCGAGATAGACATGGAGCAACTGCTGCCACTCACCAGTGTAACCCCCAAGTACAACCCACTACCCAGATTCCCCGCAACCATGAGGGACATCGCGCTCATCATCGATATCGACACGCCGTCAGACAGGCTGGTGAATATCATCCAGGGTTCACCGCTGGTATCCAGAGTGACCCTGTTCGATGTGTATACCGGCGAGCAGGTGCCGAAAGGCAAGAAATCCCTGGCCTTCCGCATCGAATACCAGACCCCCGAGCGCACCCTCACCGATGAAGAGGTGGACAGGGAACAGCAGAAGCTCCTTGACAGCCTTTCCAAAGAGTTTGGCGCCACACTGCGGGGATAGACTAAGCCCGTTTAAACGAAAAATCATCTGCTATACACTTTGACACACACTGGTGCCGACTGTAATATATCATCATTAGAAAAATCAGTTTAAAAACTACCGTTGGCTTCGAGAAAAACAATGGACCTGAATGATCTGAACGGGAAGACTCTTACCCTTCTAGTGATAGGTGAAGACGAGAATGGTGAGGATGACTGGGCAGTCTTTCGCGGGACAGCCCGGTGGGACGGCACTGACCTCCACTTCGTGAGAAACGGCGTGGACTTCGCGGTTCCAGCCGATGCCATCGAAAGAATCAGGCCTGTGCCTGTCGATTCGGAGGTAAGAAGCATACTTCTGAACGCAGAGTACTACATCCCTCTTTCGATTGGGCCATTGCCCGACAACGCAGACGAGAGCGAATTCATTAAAACGGGCCTGAAATGGCAAACGAAGTGATGAAAGCCAAAAAACGCGAGAGGCGACGCGCCATCGCCCGCGCTTATAATAGAAGGCATCGGGTAGGCGGGAGGTCATGAGCATGCGTTACGATGTGGATAAACATCACCGCCGTTCGCTGCGCCTGCAGGGGTACGACTACACGCGGGAAGGTGCATATTTCGTGACCGTTTGCATCCAGGATCGTGCGTGCCTGTTCGGCGATGTTTCGGACGGGGAAATGATTTTGAACGACGCCGGCCTGATGGCAGAAAAATGTTGGCGTTGCATCCCCGCACATTTCCCCCACGTCGCATTGGATGAATTCGTCGTCATGCCCAACCATATCCACGGAATTTTGTCCATCATCGTACCCGTAGGGGCGAAAAATATTTCGCCCCTACATTCGCAACAAATGCACGGCCCGTCAAAAACGATCGGATCCGCAATTCGTGGTTTTAAAATCGGCGTGACCAAATGGATGCGGCAAAACACGACGGTTCACAATGTCTGGCAACGCAATTATTATGAACATATCATCCGCGACGAGAACGACCTCAATCGCATCCGCCAATACATCATTGGAAACCCGTCACGATGGACGGAAGACGAAGAGAACCCGGCGCGTTCAACCCCTAAGGAGGTACCATGAAAGCTATCGTCGTTTACGAATCCCTGTGGGGCAACACCGCCGCCATCGCCCGCGCCATTGCGGAAGGCGTTGGGCCGGAGGCGCAGGCGCTCTCCACCGCCGAGGCCACCGCCGAGGCCACCGCCGCAGCGATAGCGGACGCCGACCTCATCGTGGCCGGCGCCCCCGTGATCGCCTTCAGGCTGCCCTCCGAGAGGATGCGGGAAAGCATTCGGACTAACCCGACTTACTCGAGCAAGCCACCCGACCTTTTACACCCGCCCATGCGCTCGTGGCTCGCCGCCCTGCCCAGGGGTAAGGGCTGCGCCGCCGCTTTCGAGACGCGGTTCTGGTGGTCGCCCGGCGGCGCCACATCGGCGATCGCCAGGGGGCTGGAGCGAGCGGGGTACCGAATTGTAGCCAAGAGGCAACGCTTTATCGTCAAGGGCACGTACGGGCCGCTGCGCGACGGTGAGTTGGAGCGAGCGCGGGCGTGGGGCGGGGAACTAACTAAGCTAATAAAGTGAAGGATATAAATACATGAAACAATGGTACGAAGAGCTGTTCGAGAACTACGGGGTTAAATACGACAACGAGTGCTTCACCCAGGGAACCGTCGGGGAGTGCGATTTCATCGAGAAGGAGATCGGACACAACAAGGCGACGAAGATACTGGATATCGGGTGCGGCACCGGCAGGCACGCCATCGAACTGGCCGAGAGAGGATATAGTGTCGTCGGCATCGACCTCTCGGAATCGCAACTCAAACGTGCTCGTGAAAAAGCGGCTGAACAAAAGCTGAAGATCGATTTTCGCCAACACGATGCAAGGAAGCTTCCTTTCAAGAGCGAGTTCGACCTGGCCATCATGCTTTGCGAAGGCGGGTTTTCTCTTATGGAAACAGATGAAATGAACTACCTGATACTGAAGAACGCCGCGAAAGCCCTTAAGCCAGGGGGTAAGTTCATCTTCACCACTCTCAACGGCCTGTTCCCGCTGTTTCATTGTGTCAATGAATTCTATGAGTCGGTGCAGAAAGAAGGCCTATCCCAGTGTAAGGAGTGCTCCTTTGACCTGATGACCTTCCGTGACCATAACACCACGGTATTCGAGGACGACCTCGGCAACAAGAAGGAACTGAAATGCAACGAGAGGTACTACGTGCCGCCCGAGATAACCTGGCTGCTGAAAACACTGAAGTTCAAGACTATCGATATCTGCGGCGCGAAGCTGGGCGCTTTCAGCCGGAGCGATAAATTAACGACCGAAGATTTCGAGATGCTGGTGATAGCGGAAATGAAATATGACACAGTGGTTGACTGACACCATCAACTGCTGTAAAATGCCACCATTTAAGGCAGCAGTAAAAAACCAATATCGATCAGGAGGATACTATGGAAAACGGACTCAGTAATGAGAAGCAGTCACCTGTCGGGGATACTCAGAGGATGTTCACCACGGACTCCGAAATCGGACTTGCCGCCCGTTGTTTTCGGAAAACGCGGCTAACACAAGTAATGATACTGCTCGCGCTTCCAATCGCATTGATCGCATGGGCGCTCGCTGCTAATCTATTCGATCTTGATCCCATCTTCGCATCGCGTGCAGCGATGCTTACCTGCGCACCCTTTGTCATCGCAGCCATATTCTCTCCACTGCTGCGGCGCTATCCAAAGGAAGTGCGCTGGCGTGCTTATGTAGTGCAGTGGTTCATATTAGCGGTGGTATTGAACATATTATGGCAGATGCCTCCGCTGGTTTTCAGGTTTGTGTTCGAACCGTTGTACGGAGGCGGAGTTGATCCCACCCAAGTTACAATGACCTACCAAATATTCTGGTGGGGCTATCACTCATCCGATCTTGACTATGGCTATCTGACGCGATTCTGGATACTGGCCGAGGTTTCATTCTGGGTGATAAGCGCTCTGGTGATTGTTGCTCTGGTGAAGCTGTGGCGCGGCCGCGAGAAGCAAGCCTTTACACTGCTCGGTGTATGCGGCGCATTGCAGCTCTATAACGTGCTGTTCTTTTTAGGTTACGGCGGCATAGTCGGATTGGAGTCAAGCGGTAAAATCTTCGACAACATTGCCACAGATTCAGTGCTGGCGCCCATCCTTTACTGGCTATTCAACCTGCTATGGGGCATCGCAGGGGTTATTGCGTCTGTCCTCTCCTTCAAGTGCCTTTTCTACATCAATAAGAAAGCTGAATCAGGAGCTACCTAGGATAGAAGCAGCGAGCCCGAAATCACCACTGCTCAACGTTGCTTGCCAGCTGATGGATCCTTGACGTTATAACATCATAGCGTTATATTGTTATGGATACATCAAGGAGGGGCTAATGTCTGCACTAAATAAAAGGGCAACCATATACTTTGACCCAAAAATCCATAACGTCCTGAAAATCAAGGCCGCAGTCGCCTCCAAGACGCTTTCGGAGATAGTCGATGAGGCAATACGTCATGAACTGGCAGAGGACGAGGAAGACCTGAGAGCCTTTGAAGAGCGCATCAGCGAACCGTCTGTATCCTTTGAAAAAGTTTTAAAGGACCTGAAGGCGGATGGGAAAATATAAGATAGAGATCAAGCAGTCCGCCGTTAAGGAACTCAACAAAATACCTAGCAAAGACCTGAAAAAGATCGTTTTAAAAATTGAATCTTTATCAAATAATCCCCGTCCCACCGGATGTGAAAAGCTCTCGACGCTGGAGAGATACAGAATACGGCAGGGGAACTACAGGATTCTGTACTCTATTGAAGATGACATATTGACCGTGTATGTAGTAAAGATCGGACACAGAAAAGAAATTTACCGATAATACTCGAAACTGGCTACCACCTGATATCGAAATCGCGATACTTGCCGCTGGGCTCCGACCAGCTGACGTCTACCTCCTTAACCTTCGCCGCGCGCGGCCCGATTTTCAGTTGCGATACGAGTTGTTCCAACTTCTCTTTCTCTCCCTCGGCGACGACCTCCACCCGCTCGTTCTCCCAGTCATCTCCCTCGTCCTGCAGATTCTTCACATATCCGGTGAGTCCCAGCGACTTCGCATTCCGCAAAACAAAATAGCGGAAGTTGACCCCCTGAACTAGCCCGTGAACCGTTGCGTGGAGGGCTGCCACCTGAGACATGCTATGCACCCCGTTTCCTGGCGGCGAAGCCACGCGCCACACCATCCAGCCGCTCCAGTCCATTTCTGCGTGCAGTGTTCACGGCATCGACGAACTCGCCATCGCTTATCGATCGGGAGAGCTCCTGGAACTCGGATGCGCGATGCTGTGGCCGGTACTGCGCCATGATGTTGACATACGTGTTCGGCGATACATCTTCGGCGATGAATCGCATCACCCCTTCGGTGCCAGCGATGTCATTGGGCAGGACCAGGTGCCTTATGAGTAAGCCTCGTGTTGCGACCCAGCTCTCGTCGATCTGCAAATCGCCCACCTGCCGGTGCATCTCCTTCACCGCAGCCCGATTCACTGAGGGATAATCCTCGACACCGGAGTACTTCTTCGAATTGTTACCATCCGAGTATTTCATATCCGGCATGTAGATATCCACGACGCCATCGAGTAGCTTCAGCGTATCGATGGACTCGTATCCGCCGCAGTTATAGACGAGAGGCAAATCGAGTCCCGATCCCGCAGCTATCACCAGCGCCTCAAGCCACTGCGGCACGACATGCGTCGGCGTAACCAGATTGATGTTATGGCAACCACGCCCTAGCAGTGACAGCATCATCCGCGCTATATCGCCGCTGCTCACCGGGCTGCCGTGCCCCATATGGCTGATGTCGTAGTTCTGGCAGAAGACACACTGGAGATTGCAGTTGGCAAAGAAAATCGTGCCGGAACCATGCTGACCAACCAGCGGCGACTCCTCGCCGAAATGCGGTCCGAAGCTCGATACGATCGCCTGTGAGGCCGTTCGGCACTCGCCCGTTTCCCCGGTCAATCTGTCTACGCGGCATCCGTGTGGACACAGACGACACTCCTGCAAGACATCGCGTGCCAGGCGCGCTCTCTCGCCAAGCTCACCCGACCTGAACAGCTCCAGGTACGCCGCCACTAATCTTCCGGCTTTTCCTTCTTCCCCTTCTTCAGCACCTCAACGGGCGGCGGTGGAGGAACGATAACGGTTGCTGCGGGAACCTTCTTGGTATCTTTCTTCGATTTCTTTTGCTCACGATGCCTGAAATCTCTTCTGCCCATAAATATCACCTCGTATCAAAGCTTATCAAAAGACGTTTATCTTGACAAGACAAGTTCGGAATTGCTACAATCCCTCTTTGGATGTCGTACACACGGCCCCGTAGTGTAGCGGCCTAACACACTGCCCTGTCAAGGCAGAAATCGAGGGTTCGAATCCCTTCGGGGCCGCCACAGGACTGGAGGACCATTTGGCCACATCAAATATCGTCGAATCAGCCAGAAAAGAGGGGCGGTCTGCCCTCACCGAGATCGAAGCCAAGCAACTCCTCAAAAAGATAGGGATAGATACCACCGATATCAAACTCGCCCGAACCAAAAAGGAAGCCGTCGATTGTGCTAAAGGGTTCGGCTTCCCGGTAGTGCTCAAGATCGTCTCCCCCGATATCCTGCACAAGAGCGACGTCGGCGGCGTCAAGCTGAACCTCAACAGCGCCACCGAAGTCGGGAAAGCGTATTCCGAGATACTGGCCTCCGCCAGAAAGCACAAGCCAAAAGCTAAAATCGATGGCGTATCGGTGCAGCCGATGGCGCGTCCCGGGACCGAGGTCATAATCGGCATGACCAAGGATGCCCAGTTCGCCCCGGTGCTCATGTTCGGGCTGGGCGGCATCCTGGTGGAAGTGCTCAAGGATGTATCCTTCCGCATCGTCCCGCTGGTCAAGCGCGATGCCAGGGAGATGATACACGAGATCAAAGGATACCCCGTCCTCGAAGGCTATCGCGGGCAGGAGCCGGCAAACATCGAGGTGCTCGAAAACCTGCTGCTCAAGGTGTCTGACTACGTCGACAAGCATCCGGAGATCAAGGAGCTGGACATCAACCCAATCTTCGCCTACAAGGACGGCGCCCTCGCAGTCGATGCCCGCGTCATCCTCGAATCCTGAGGTCTCGCTTGAAGGACGACAGCCACAGGCTTCACCGGGCTTTCAATCCCCGTACGGTGGCGGTAGTAGGCGACAAGATGGCGCTGGGCTACATGTGGCTGAGGAGCCTGTCTCACTTCAGGGGCAAGCTCTACTCCGTCCAGATCGATCCCCGCGAGTTCCCCGGAATAGCTGCCCTCGGCGTCCCGAACTACACCAGCCTGCTCGATATACCCGACGAGATCGACTACGTTATCGTCGCCGTACCTAGCAGGATCGCGCCGCAGATAATCCGCGACTGCGTCCGGAAGAAGGTCGGTGCCGCATCCCTGTTCACCGCCGGCTTCGCCGAATCCGGCACCGACGATGGAATCGAGCTGCAGAGGACGATAGCCGATATCGCCCGCGACGGCAGGCTCAACCTCATCGGGCCAAACTGCATGGGCATACACAACCCCCGGCTCGGCCTGCGCCACTCACCCGACCAGCCGTATGGCGATGGTGGAAACGCCGGCTTCATCTCCCAGAGCGGCACCCACGCCACCTTCTTCAGCCTGGTGGCGCCGCTCAACGGCGTCAGGGTGTCCAAGTCCGTGAGCTACGGCAACGCTGCTGTCCTCGATTCGCCCGATTTCCTGGATTACTTCGACTCCGACGGCGAGACAGAAGCCATTGGCTTGTATATCGAGGGGGTGAACGACGGCAGACGGCTGTTCGATTGCCTCCGCGACGTGGCACAGCGCAAGCCGGTGCTGGTATGGAAGGGCGGCGAAACGGGCGAGGGCAGCCGGGCGACACAGTCTCATACAGGCTCGCTGGCTGGCTCGCCCAAGGTCTGGGATGCTCTAATTCGGCAGTGCGGCGCGATCAAAGTGGCCAGCCTCGATGAGATGATCGACACGATGCAAATCCTGCTGAACGCCAAGCCGATTACCGGCAATCGTGTTGGCCTTGCCGCCATGACCGGAGGCCAGTCTGTGGTCATCACCGACGCCTTCACTGCAGCCGGATTCGACGTCCCCACGCTCACCGAGGACTCCTACCGCAGGTTCGCGCCCTTCTTCGACACGCTGGGCGCCAGCTACCGCAACCCTTTAGACGTCAGCCTCAACTTCCCCCACCTCGACCGAATCGTGCAGAGCCTGGACATATTAAGCCGGGACGTGAACATCGATGCGGTTGTTCTGGAGGTATCGGTGCCCTTCATGCAGCACCTCACCTGGCTTGACGCCAGCCTGCTGGACAGAATGGTGGATGAGCTGGCCCAGCACAAAGCCAGGTCACCCAAGCCGTTCATCACCATCGTCGTGCCCGCCCACGCCGAAAACGAAGCTATCGAGATCAAGAAAAAACTCTCGTCGCACAGCATCCCCCACTTCCCCAGCTTCCAGCGTGGAGCAAACGCCCTGATGAAGGCGATTACATATTGGCAGCGTCAAGCCGACTAAACTCCATCGCTCTTATCCCCGCTCACGTCATTAGAAACATCAGGGGCTTCGCCAGATGTTTCAACTTGTTCTGTCATCGCCCAATAGTTTTTCACATCACTAACAGCCAATATCAAAGGTACCAGCGTTGACAGAGTGCTAATAAACAGGAGCAATTGATGAATCGTGGATCCGCCTTCAGTTTCAAAGAAAAGGTCGAAAAGAAATAAATTCAAATGAACTCCGTAGGGAGCATTTATTATAGTCCCTAGTGTAATCAGTGAGAGAATCACAACAGCCGCTATCCATGTCCCTCTCTTTTTGACAGCAAGTAAAATACCCGATATTAAATAGATAAAAACTGATACAAGCGCAACAATGCCAATCAAATAGTTATAAATACTCCATTCATAGCCGGGTTCTGCCAGAGAAAGCACTACAATACCGTATATCGTTAAAATCACACTTATCGTGATCAACCACCAGACCGCTATCTTCGTTCTTATTGGCAGTTTTTTCTTCATCCCCTCACCTCCACTCACGTCTCCTCGGTGGGCTCGTCAGGTGCTTGTGAAGTTGTGTGAACCCTTTTTCGTTTACCACTTCTCGCTAGAAGTAAGCCCAGCCCTACCAGCGTTACAATAAGACAGATTATACCTACGATAGACCAAATAAATGCCTCATGAGCACCATCTACGGTATTTAGTGGAACGGCAGTAAATATTACCAGCACAACAGTAACCACTCCGATGAGACCTAGAATAAAGAAGAGTTGACCAAGCCGTTTCTTAGTATGCATTAACCTACCTCACTCCCCGCTCACGTCATCTGATTCTTCAGCTAGCCGTGTGGTTAGTTGAGCGCTTCTCCTTTTTAAAACGAGTCTCAACCACCATGCGTCTGTAATAATAATCCATGGGAACAATACACATGACATGATGCTATAGTAGAAATCATATTTATTACCAACACCAACTGAAATACCCCAGTCTAGGAATTCCCCTGTGACGACGAAAATGCCGTATATCATAGCACCGGCTGTAGTAATAAAAAAGAACCAGCCGATATAAAAACGAAAGCTCGACCAAAATTGTGGGTAAACTATACTCCATCCTATAATTGTGGCTACACAACTTACTAAAAACATTACTGAATAGTATGGGTGGACTGCGACTATTCCCACTGTGGAACCCAATATACCTGTAGCGCCAATGATTAACAGCAACCAGCCTATGATTCTTGAACTGACTCCATTTTTATTTAGTCTTATGAGGGAATAACCTTTCCACACGGTGGTAATAGTTAATGATAAGGCTATGATAACAAAAGCCGCCAGCGCGACTTTCATATCAAAGGTAATTGCTGGTTCGGATTCCCAAATTATTCCCCATATGGAAGCACCAGTAACAAATATAAGAATACCCAGGCAGACAGGTGTACCCAATATAAGTAGAAACCAACCGATAACTTTACTACGAGTCATTTACTTACCTGCCCACGCTTTGCCCCTCGGGCTGTGTGCGGAAAGCATACATCGCACATCCCTGCTTGTCAATCAATATGTATTTATCGGTATAAATAATTATTAATTTCACAAACTATTGCAGGGCACGTCTGGAATATGCTAATATTAGATGGTCGTAAAGGAGGATACTGCATGGCAGGAATCATATCGTATGGTGCATATGTCCCCCTGTACCGCCTCAGCAGGGAAATCCTGGCCCAGGTCTGGGGAGGCAAAGGTAAAGGGGAGAAAGCGGTCGCCAACGCCGATGAAGACAGTTTGACATTAGGCGTTGAAGCCGCAAGGGACTGCCTGAAGGGCTTCGATAAGAGCAAGGTCGACGCCCTTTATTCTGCCACAACGACAGCCCCATACAAAGAGAAGCAGTCAGCCAGCACAATTGCAGCAGCCTGCGATCTCAGGGAGGAGATCCGCGCTGTTGATGTAACCGATTCCATCAGATCGGCGACAATCGCGCTTACGATGGCCATGGATGCCGTCAATTCCGGATCGGCAAGGACAGCTCTGGTGATCGCCTCCGACGTCAGGCTCGCGCCACCCGATACGCCTTATGAGTCACTCTTCGGCGACGGCGCCGCCGCGTTCCTTATCGGCAACGACGACATGGTTGTTGAGATCGAGAGCAGCAGCTTCATCACGCTGCCCTTCATGGACTACTGGCGCCTGGAGAACGACAAGATAATTCGCTGGTGGGAGGAGCGCCTCTGCCGTGAGGTGGGCTATGTCCCCTATATGACTCAGGCAATACAGGATGCGCTCGATAAGGCAAAGGTCAGTGTAGCTGACATCTCCAAGGCGGTTATCTATTCGCCAGACAACAGCATGCAGAGGGATATCGTCAAGAAGTTCAAGTTCGACCCCAAGGCACAGGTTCAGGACCTCATGTTCGATAACATAGGCCATACAGGTTGCGCGCTGGTGCCAATGGCGCTGGTCGCAGCACTGGAGAGCGCCAAGGCCGGTGATAAAATTCTGGCTGCCACATGGGGCGATGGTGCCGATGCCTTCGTATTCAAAGTAACCGACAAGATTAAGAAGATGGCCGACCGCAGGGGTATCAAAGGCTACCTGAAATCCAAGGTCGCATTACCCACTTACGGCAAATACATGCACTTCCGCGACCTGATGGAGTGGGAGCATGACCTGTTCATGGAGCGCAGGATGGCCCTGGCCGAGGTATGGCGCTATCGGAACTTCTACTTCCGCTTCTATGGCGTCAAGTGCACTAAGTGCGGCCATATCATGCTGCCGCATCCTAACTTCTGCATCTACTGCCAGGCTGATGAAAAGTTCTTCGAATATGTGCCGATGGCCGATGCAAAAGGCGAACTTGTTACATACAGCATGGACGTCAGATCGCGTGCTATCGATCCCCCGAATGTACTGGCTGTAGTGCTCTTCCGCGGTGGAGGCCGGTTCTTCAGCCAGATGACGGACCGCGACCCGGATAACATCAAGGTGGGAATGGAGATGGAAGTGACCTTCCGCAGAATCCACGACGCTCTGGGAATTCACAACTATTTCTGGAAATGCCGACCGGTGAGAGGGGAGTAGAAGGAGCACAATTATGAGAGAGAGTATCAAAGATAAAGTAGCAATCGTCGGAACGGGCTGCACCAAATTCGCCGAGCGCTGGGACGCCGATGTTGAAGACCTCATCAAAGAGGCCGTTGACGAAGCGCTTGAGGACGCCGGCATCGAGATTAAAGATATTCAGGCTGGATGGGTCGGCACCGGGCGCGGTTCGCAGCAGGTCCCCATGGGGCCGCCGGGTGCGCACATCGCCAGCGCAGCGCTGCAGACACAGTACATCCCCTTCACCCGCGTAGATAACCTGTGCTGCGCCGGTCAAGAGGCAGTGAGGAATGCCGCATTCGGCATAGCCTCCAAGTGCTACGACTGCGTTCTGGCTATCGGGGTAGAGAAACTCAAAGACACCGGATACGGCGGACTGGGCGAGGCGTACCCCGGCAAGTGGGAACCGATATACGGAGCTTTAGGCACACCGCCGGGAAGATATGCTCTGGCAGCAACTGCGTACTTCGCTAAATATGGTCTTTCCGCACAAGAGGGAAAACGAATACTTGCGGAGATCTCGGTTAAAAGCCATTACTACGGCATGCGTAACCCCAAGGCCCACCTCAAGCGAGAAGTAACGGTCGAGGAAGCGATGAATGCGCCGATGATTTGCTGGCCGCTGGGACTCTATGATTGTTGCGGCGTCACCGACGGTGCATCGGCTGCAGTCCTGGTGCCGTCTTCGGAAGCCAAGGCCTACCGTGACGATTACGTTAACATCAAAGCGTTCTCAATCGCCACCGGCCCGGGCTTTCTCAAGGAGGATGAACGCTACGACTTCACCTACTGGAGGGAGACACAGGAAGGAGCCAAGGCAGCCTACGCCGAGGCCGGGATCAAGGACCCGCGCAAGGAATTGAGCCTGGTGGAGCTTCATGATGCCTTCTCCATCGCCGAGCTCATCGCAACCGAGTCCATGTTCCTTTGCGATCCGGGCAAGTACAGGGAGGAGTTCACCGAGAAGCGCGCATACTACCACGACGGCGAGATGCCGGTGAACGTCAGCGGTGGGCTCAAGTCCTTCGGACATCCCATAGGCGCCAGCGGCGCGCGCGAGATCGAAGAATGCGTAAGACAACTGCAGGGCAGGGTAAAAGAGCCCTCAAGGCAGATAGCCAATTTCGAGTTGGGTTTAGCTCACAATCAGGGTGGACACCCGGGACGCTTCGTGCCCGGCATCTGTATAGTTGGCCGCCCGTAAATTATGGATAAATACTTGTACGATAAGGAATAGGAGGTAAAGTATGAAAAAGGTTCGAGTAGGAGCCGGTTCTTCGGGGTGGCCCGACTTCAAGGACGGCGCTCTGGACGTGGCCGAGAACGGGGATATCGACTACATCTCCTTCGACCACCTGGCGGAGCTCACCATGGCCATCCTGCAGAACCAGTATGCCAAGGATAACGCCAGGGGTTACATCCCTGAGGTTATCCCGCTGATGAGAAGCCTTCTGCCCATCTGGAAGAAGAAGGACAAGCATTTCAAGATGTGCTCCAACGGTGGTGGGGCCAATCCACCAGTATGCGCTGATAAGGTGTTGGAGCTGGCGCAGGAGCTGGAGCTAGGCGGTATCAAGATTGGGGTCATTACCGGCGACACCATCCCCTTGAGCAAGGTGGATGACCTGCGCAAACAGGGCTGGAAGTTCAAGAACCTGGACACCGGCGAGGAAGACATCGACAATGTACGCGACCGGCTGCTCGCCGCCTATGCCTACATCGGCGCCGACAAGATCATTGAGGCCTACGAGCAGGATGCCGATGTAGTTATCGGCGGGCGGCTGTCCGACAACTCGCTTTACATCGGTAACTTTATGCACCCGCTCGGCTGGAAGTTCACCGACGAGTACTGGGACCGCATCGGTCTGGGGGTGTGCGTCGGACACCTGCTGGAGTGCAGCAGCTGGAGCGCGGGGACGTGCTCCAACCTGTGGGAGCAGATCGAGTATCCCAAGGGAAACCCCGGCTTCCCCATCGCAGAGATGTACGAGAACGGCGACTGCATCGTTACCAAGACCGAAACCTCCGGCGGCCTGGTGCAATCACTGACCCTGAAGGAGCACCTGGTGTACGAGGTCCACGATCCGGAAAATTACATCATGCCCGACGGCATCTCCGACCTCACCCAGATAACGCTGGAGGACATCGGCCCCAACAAGGTAAGGATCGGCAAGGTTGGCGAGAGATCGCGTGGCAAGCCGCGGCCGGAGAACCTCAAGTTCTGTCTGGCCTATAACGATGGCTATATCTCAGAGGAGATTACTATTATCTGCGGCCCCAAGGTGTTCAAGCAGGCAGATAAGGCTAAAGAGTTCGTCACCAGAAGGCTGGACTATCTTGGACTCAAGCCCAAGGAGTGGCTGTGGCAGCGGATCGGTTGGGACTCCCTCACCGGGCCAACAGTGGGTGAGCCGCCTGCAGATTACGACCCGCCGGAGCTCGGCATCAGGGTTGCTTTTAAATGCGATACTAAAGAGGAAGCAAGAGCATGCCGCACGGAGTGCGGGCACCTGTGCTGGGGTTCGCTCGGCGTGGGCGCTGGCTTCACCCAGCCACCTGCTATCAGGCCTGTATTCGCCCTATGGCCCACCCTGATACCCAGAGAGGCCGTGCCCCTGGAGCTAGAGATCAAGGAGGCAAAGTAAATGGCGAAGAAAAAGGTGATGATCCGCGATATCGCCTGGTACCGCTCCGGCGATAAGGGTGACATATCCAACATCGGCCTGATGGCCAAGAGCGATAAGGCCTACAAGGCCCTTCAACGGGAGGTCACCCCGGAGCGTATAAAGGCTCACTTCAAGGACTGGGTCAAGGGCGATGTTATTATCTACCCCATGGACAACCTGAACTCGCTGGAGATCATGCTTTATCAGGCACTCGGCGGCGGCGCCACCAAGACGCTGCGCATCGACCAGACGGGCAAGGCCATGGGCGCCGGGCTGGCACGAATGGAGATCGAGGTAGACGAGAGCGAGCTTTAAGCACGCTTAAACAGCAGAATAAGGAGGTTCAGGTATGCCACTGGAAGGGCCTGATGTCCTTCTCTATGAAAAGAAGGATCACATAGTAACCATTACCATCAATCGTCCAGAGCGAATGAATGCGTTAACCATTGAGCTTTACGATAAGCTGGATGAGGCGTGGGAGAAGTTCAACCAGGACGATGATGCCTTCGTCGCTATCTGGACCGCCGCCGGCGACCGCTCGTTCTGCGTGGGCATGGACCTCAAGGACCAGGCTGAGCGTGTAGCCAAAGACCCATCCTTCGACATAGTTAAGCTCAAACCCGGTGTGCTCGATGGCAGCGTGGGGACGCCGTACGGGCATAACGTGATCAAACCGGTCGTCGGCGCTATCAACGGCATCGCCACCGCCGCCGGCTTTCAGTTCAGCATGATGTGCGACCTCAAGGTAGCCGCCGACACCGCCCGCTTCGGCGTGGGCGAGGTCAAGGTGGGCCGCGGCACACCCTGGGCCATCCCCGTGCTGTGGCAAATGCCTCTACCTATCGCCTTCGAGGTGCTGATGATGGGCAACCCGGTACCAGCACAGCGAATGTACGATGTAGGCTGGGTCAACCGGGTGGTGTCCTTCGACCAGCTCATGCCCACCGCGATTGAGCTGGCACAGGTGCTCGCCGAGAACGCCCCACTGTCGATACGCTGCGCCAAGGAGGCGATGTACAAAGCCATGGATGTCGGCCGCAAGGATGGCATAGAAGCAGCAAAGAAGATATACGAAAAAGTGTACAATAGCGAGGATGCCATCGAAGGCCCCAGGGCTTTCGCCGAGAAGAGAAAGCCGGTGTGGAAGGGTCGGTAACTTAGTAAGCTTCACCCGAGATACAAGGAGGATGTATGGACTTTAGTTTCAGTCAAGAAGAAGAAATGTGGCGTAATATGCTGCAGGACTTCACCGAGAAGGAGGCGGGCAGGGAATACACCCGAATGTGCGAGACCGAAAAGCGCTTCCCGCAGGAGCTGTGGGACGCAGGAGTAAAACAGAGCTTCCTAGGGCTGCTTATACCTGAGGAATATGGTGGCATGGGCAGCACTGCTACCATGTATGCCATATTTATGGAATGCCTCGCTAAATATAGCTACGAGAACGCTTCCGTATTCAGCGTGCCTATGTTTTGTGCCATGAACCTGGTCGCGCACGGTACACAAGAACAGAAAGATCGCTACCTGAAACATTTCGTTAAAGGTGAACAGCGATTCTCGGTAGCGATTACCGAACCTGAGGCTGGTTCCGACGCTTCCGCAGTTGCTTGTATGGCGGAGGACAAGGGAGACTACTTCCTGCTTAATGGACAAAAACAATTCTCTACAGCGGCGCATCTGCCGGGAAATATCATATTTATGGCAGTAAGGACCGACAAAAATGCCAAACCCGCTCGTGACGGGATAAGCGTACTGCTGGTGCCCAACGACGCCGAAGGTGTGGAAGTCAAGCGCCTGCCGCTTATCGTCAGGCGTGCTATCGGTACTTGCTCCGTATTCCTCGGCGACGCCAAGATACCTAAGGAAAACCTTATAGGTAAGCTCAACGGCGGCTGGGAGGTCCTAATCGGCCACCTGGAGCTGGAGCGGCTGGCTGGCGCAGCCCCTAACATAGGTGAAGCCCAGAGCTGCCTCGATGACGCGGTCGAATACGCCAAGACCCGCGTGCAGTTCGGTAAACCCATATGCAAGAACCAGGGCATCTCTCACATGCTGGCCGACCTTCAGGCGCAACTTGATGCCGTTAAACTGCTGGTATACCGCGCCGCGTGGATGATAGACAACAAGATTCCCTGCCGCAAGGAGGTTTCTATGGCCAAGCTAATGGCTGGCGAGGTTTTCTATGCTATCGCTTCCGCTGCCATGCAGACCTTCGGCGGGTACAGCTTCCTCCCGGAATCTGATATCGAGCGCCACTGGAGGATAGCCAGACTATTCACCATCGGCGGAGGGACATCACAGATACAACGTCTGATCATTGCCCGCGATATGGGAATGTAGCCACAACAAAACCACAATATAATAATTGGAGCGTGCACGAAAGCACGCTCCTTCTTTTTAATCGGCGATATCGGCAACCATCGCTGCGACATGCCTGGCAATCGCCAGTGAAGCGGTCAATCCCGGCGACTCGATGCCGATCAGGTTAATCAATCCGGGTAAACCCTTATCCGCTTCATGCGCTATGAGAAAATCACGAAAGCCTTCACCTAGAGACTGGAGCTTCGGCCTCACCCCCACAAAGCCGGGCGTCAGATCATCCAATCTTACAGAAGGCAGCAATCGTTTAACTGATTCGTAAAATACCTCTTTCCGACTATCATCCATGCTGTAATCTATATCGTCGACATATCTCGCATCCGGACCCAGCCTGATCCCACCATCCAGCGTCGGCGTTACGTGTATGCCCAGCGACTCAGTCTGAGGTACAGGATAGACCAGCCTCTCAACACAATATCTGCCATGCGAATTTAAACTGAAATACTCACCCCGGCAGTAGTGCAGCCTGTAGCCTGCCGAATCGATGCCGATGCCAGCACTATGCGCCAGTCGGTCACAGCCAAGTCCCGCTGAATTTATCACGATCTCAGCCATTACTAGCGAACAATCGTGTTTATCCATTACCCAAACCTTATAAGCATCACCCACCCGCTCGATCGTTTTAACTTCATGGTTGAATACGAATTTCACTCCCTGCTCGACTGCCATCTTGTACAACCCAGCCATTAGACCATAACAATCGATAATACCTGTCGATGGCGATAACAGCCCGGCTTTGCCCTCAACATCCGGCTCAAGGGCTTTAATCTCGGAGCGCGATAATAACAACAGGTCATCGACCCCATTCTCCGTTGCCAGTCGATAGATATTTTCTAGAGATTCCATTTCATTACTGCGTGACGCCACCATTATTTTACCCGTTTTCCGATAGTTAATATCGTACGTCTCACAGAGCTGATACAACAGATGCTTGCCCTCGACACATAACACCGCTTTCAAAGAGCCCGGGGGATAGTAGATGCCAGCGTGAACGACCTGGCTGTTACGGCTGCTCGTCTCCAGCCCATAGGTTCGATTTATTTCGAAAACGTATATATCGCGATAGAAACGCGACAACTCCGCAGCTATAGAAAGGCCTACGACACCAGCGCCTATAATTGCGATATTCACGTCAGAATTTTTCATTTCGACCTAGACCCACTCGAATACACCTGAATAAAAATAGCGGACCGAGAAAATCCTTCGGCCCGCTATAGCTTCTTCTTTATTCTAGAAGTATTCACCACAGGTGAATTATAACAAATCTATTGTGTCTCCTCACTTCCAATGCTGTGGAACGTAGCTGGGCGATATTGATTGTTGTAACAGGTCTTGACCCAGTCAGCGCTCCGGGCTATATTCGATATCCGAATCTCATCCATCAAGCCATCGAATGGACAATTCAGATATGTGCTGTTGTATTCCTCATCCAATTGCGAACCAATATTTACACCGCCAGATGTGTTTCTTGCCACTGTGGTCTGAGTCCCGGTAGTATCCAGATCTCCATTCACGCAAATTTGCATCCCGCTCTGATCCCACGTCCCGACAACATGATGCCAGTTGCCAGTATCCAAAACTGTGTTTGAATCTAGCTGAGCCTGAGTGCTCGTTCCATAGACATACAATGTTACTCTGCCTACAGGGCTATACCAGAACTGCAGGCTGTATGCCTCATCGCTCCAATCCCTCCTGTCTCCCTTGTGTATAACACCAGCAAAGTCCGTGTAGGAATTAATCTTAATCCATGCCTCCAACGTGCCACCAGTGGAAAGGTCAAGGCTGCTGGAATCGCTTACGTTAACGTGGTCCTGCGTTCCACTGAAATTATCAGCTCCACCTATTTGTCCGATAGCATCCTGAACCACTCCTGGGCCCACTGTACCATGATTTCCATACGACGTCGAATCGTAATGTGAACCCGAAGTTTCATCTAGATGCTGGACCAAGACGTAGTTGCTGTCCCACACCCCGCTGACATTCTGCTGGCTGCTACAATCAGCATTTCCGTAGTACATATATATCTCTGTATCGAAAGACGAAGATATCCCAGTTACATTAACCCAGGCTTTCAACTCCCCGCTTGAGCCATTGAAGTGCTCTATCTCGTGATTCAACTTGGATACACCAATCGTGAACAGTATATCATCACCATCACCCTGAGCATTCGCTGACAGATCACCGTCAGAGGTAATACTGACTAATACCGGGAAATTTGTCAGATCAGATGGTACCTGTGACGAGTTTATAGATATCTTTTTCCGGTACGACCAGTCACTATCATACCACGGCGGCGTCGTCGGCGAAGGCGAAGGCGTAGGTGTAGGTCCAAGACTTGTATCATATGTCACCACAGCCTTCACATAGTCTGTCGTCTGCCAGTAACCATCCTGACCCCACCCCGTCTGTCTCTCATCCAATAAAACTCCCCATGTCAGAACATTCCAGTTGTAAAAATAATCGCTAAAGCCAGAAGTAATAGAGCGATTCAATATACCGTCAGCCCCCGTCGCTATCTCCTGGCTGGTTCCAACCTGGCTCCATGTAGTTGTGCTGTAATCATATAACCATATCTGGAATGTCCCGCTTACTTCCCCATACCCCTTGAATTGTAGATCTATATTTGTAATCCATGATGGATCTTCATCCACAGTCATGTCATACCACATAAAAACATAATCACCCCGTCCCGGATTTGGGCTCTGCCACCTTACGTCGTTACTAGTAGATATCTGTGTATATTGCGCATCAGTTGCTTCTGTTTTAGAGTTGAGATTGACCCCCACCGGCGGCATCGCATCGATATCGCAGTAATAGGCCCAGTGGTTGTTAGTCGAGCGATTCACACCTGCAAAGTCATAAACTTTACCGGTTGGTGTACTGGTTGGAGTAGGTGACGGGCTAGCGCTTGGCGAAGGCGATGGTGTCGGCGACGGCGTTGTGGTCAATGTTGGTGTCGGCGATGGCGTGGCCGTCAGCGTAGGCGTGGGCGATGGCGTGGCCGTCAGCGTAGGCGTGGGCGATGGTGTAGCCGTCAGCGTGGGTGTCGGCGATGGTGTAGCCGTCAGCGTGGGTGTCGGCGATGGTGTAGCCGTCAGCGTGGGTGTCGGCGATGGTGTAGCCGTCAGCGTTGGCGTCGGCGATGGTGTAGCCGTCAGCGTTGGCGTCGGCGATGGTGTAGCCGTCAGCGTAGGCGTCGGCGTGGCTGTCAGCGTAGGCGTAGGCGATGGCGTGGCTGTCAGCGTTGGCGTAGGCGATGGTGTGGCCGTCAGCGTGGGTGTCGGCGATGGTGTAGCCGTCAGCGTGGGTGTCGGCGATGGTGTAGCCGTCAGCGTGGGTGTCGGCGATGGTGTGGCCGTCAGCGTAGGCGTCGGCACGCCAGTTAATGTAGCAGTAGGCGTCGATGATATGGTGGCAGTCGGTGAAGGCGACAACGTCGGGGTAGAAGTGGGTACGCCGGTCAATGTAGCAGTAGGCGTCGATGATATGGTGGCAGTCGGTGAAGGC